>Ga0209515_10008285_pt1 | contig 12177 bp, 16 predicted proteins | sample Subgroupgradi54m_FD_187454 | JGI IMG/M metagenome (GOLD analysis project Ga0209515, IMG submission 187454) | Subsurface groundwater microbial communities from S. Glens Falls, New York, USA - GMW60B uncontaminated upgradient, 5.4 m (SPAdes)... ... | reverse complement strand
GCTTCAGGGAACAGAAAACCGATGGCTTGAGAGCCTGTCCGAGGACTTCTTTGACCTAATTCTGTTCGATGAGGGCCATCACAATGTAGCTGCCAGTTGGGACGTTCTCAGGGCCAGATTTCCCCAGGCGAGAATCGTTAGCTTCAGCGCTACGCCCACTCGCGCGGACGGCCAGCTCATGGTAGGCCGGATACTCTACTCATATCCGATATTCCGGGCGATTCAGGAGGGCTACATCAAGCGCCTCAAAGCTGTTGTTCTTAATCCGCGCACCCTTCGCTATATTCGGCGCGAAGACGGACAAGAGATCGAAGTCAATCTTCAGGAAGTCCGCCAGCTTGGTGAGCAAGACGCCGATTTCAGACGCAGCATTGTTACATCAACGGAAACTCTCAATACCATCGCTGACGCCTCCATCCGGGAGCTGCAGAAGCTACGAACCGCCACAGGTGACAACCGGCTAAAGATCATTGCTTCCGCTCTCAATTATGAACATTGCCGCCAGATCGTTGAAGCGTACCGCGCCCGCGGCCAGCGCGCCGATTACGTTCATTCCCGCGAGGACGGTGCCGCCAATAGCCGCGTAATGCAGAAGCTGGAAAATCATCAGCTCGACGTGATCGTGCAGGTCCGCAAACTCGGAGAGGGGTTCGATCATCCTTTCCTCGCGGTTGCGGCCGTCTTCAGCATCTTCAGGAATCTGTCACCCTTCGTGCAGTTCGTCGGCCGAATCATGCGGGTGATTGAGCACAACGCACCCGGCCATCCGCTTAACAATGGCGTGGTTGTGTTCCACGCCGGGGCAAATATCGCCCGCAGGTGGGAGGACTTTCAGCAGTATAGCGAGGCCGACCGCGAATATTTTGACCAGCTGTTGCCGATAGAAGGCCTGGATTTTACGAGCGGCGATGAGCTGCAGATTAATCCGCTTCCACCTGCTGAACGCCCCAACCGATTTAATGTGCGCAGTCAGACCGAGGTTCGTCTTGAAGAGATCCCCCTAATCCAGGTTGATCCCAAGGCTCTAGCCGCTCTGAAAGTTCTGCACGACAGGGGTTACACCTCAGCCCAGGTGAAGCAGGCTTATGAGGAGCTGCAGCCGGTTCCGGTCACCAAGGTCCGACAGCGTCAGGCGATGCGTGGGAGCCTTGACATGCATGTGCGCACGGAGGCAGCCCGGATTCTGTATGAACGGAAGATCAATCCGGAAGGCCATGACCTTGACCGGCAGCGGCTTAACAGAACCAATCTCATCGTGATGAAAGCAGCTATTGACCATCACGTCAATACGGCCGTAGGCCGCAAGACAGGTGAGCGCAGCGACTTGACCCGGCCGGAGCTTGACCAAATCGACGGAGATTTTGCCGCGATAGTGGGACGGGCCGTCCAGGAGGTCTTCAATGCCCAGAATTAAGTCGCTTCTAGTCCGTGTCGAGACCGACGAGGCCCAGAAGGCCCACAATTGTCAGGCAAACGCCGAGCACCGAATTGAGAAAGGGCACAAACGCCTGAAGGTCCGCAATGGCCGTAGCTGGGACCATTACTGTGTTCCTTGCGCGGTCGTAATCGTTGACCGCGATAACGCGGAATTGCAGATGCTGAAGCGCCAGTTTAATCTTTTTCAACCCCCCTCCCAGGATTCATGCGAAGCCAAAAGACAGCCTCAAGCTACGATAGCCAAGATTGCCTGATCGGGTCAGCGGAGGATTTTTACCACGTTGAGCAACTCCGCCACCTGCTCGGCAACAAACTCACCCGACCCTTGACAGTGCTCGGGCACCTTCGCGACGGAAAGCGAGTCAGCCGACAAGTCATTGCGCGGGCAATCCACGACCTCCAGGCGATTGCAGAGCACTTTGGGGCGCAGCCTAAGAGGCCGGGCCGAAGGCACACAGCCGATGCCGCTAAGCCCATCCCAAAAAAGCTTGGGGGAGAGTGAATATGACAACGGTTGGAAGCAAGTATAGGGGCACGCAGGAGTTCCTTCTCGTATACCGTCAGCTGATCACGGCCGCGCAGTATCATGGCCTGGTCACGTATACGCAGGTTGCACGCATTCTTGGTATTCACTCACCAGGGCACAACATGGCACGCCAGGTTGGTCAAATCCTCGGGGAAATTTCCGAAGACGAGCATAACAACGACAGACCCATGCTCAGCGCGGTGGCTGTTGGTTCTGGAGGTATGCCGGGAGAGGGGTTCTTCGTGCTAGCGCGTCGGCTGAAGAAGTTTACTGGAGCCAATTCCGCCGATGAGCGTCGATTTTTGGAGACCGAGCGAGAACGGGTGTACGAGGTGTGGCAGCCGAAGGACACCCGCCAACTCTGAGGCCGAGGAGACATATGCGAGATATATACCGAAAGCTTCGGTGGGTTGGACTTGTAGTTATGGGGAGCTTCACACTGGTTGGTTGTGAAGCAGTAGCGCCCTATGTTATCGGAAAAGCCTATTTAGAAAAAGAGCGCGCCCAAATCTATCTTACAGAGGACGAGGATGATATTCGTGGCTGCGAGTTCGTCAAACATGTTAAATCAAGTACACGGTGGGGAGGACTGGCCTTGCAGAATTCAGCGCTAGAACGCGTGATCAGCAATGTGACACATGAATCGGCTCAAGCCGGTGCGAATGTCGTGCTCATCCGAGACAAATCAAAATCTATGATGGGATCGTCTGCCTCAGGTGACGCCTATATCTGCAAAGAAATCAAATTTACCGCCACGATGCCTCATCCGGATGATTCCACAGACAGTCAAAAGCCCGTTGTTGCACCAGAGACTCAAACGGAGTCTGGTGCCCAGCCAGTTGTAGAAGCAGAGGACGCTGCCGAAAGGCTCATTCAGCTGAAAGAGCTCAAAGATAAGGGCATCCTAACCGAAGAGGAGTATATGGAGAAGCGGAAGGGCTTGGTGGACAAGCTCTAACAGTCCGAATGAGTTCAGAAGACAGCGAAGACCAAAAGAGGCGGCGCTGGGATTGGAACAGTGTTTCTGCTATCGCTGCCGTAATCGCTCTATTCCTGATCTTGGGTCAAAATCTACGGCTCACGAAGAGCATTAATTTACAGACCAAAACCCTCGAACTCGAAAACCGGCCCTATCTCTACGTTGATATACAGCCGGGGGTGTCCGAGAAGCCAGAGTCCCGATCAGATGGCGGCGGAGAATACTGGAATCTCTATCTTGGTGCAAAGCTGGTCTACAAGAATATTGGCAAGACCCCTGCCAGCAACGTCAAATCAGAACTGCACATGTATAACAATGCTGACAAGGTGGATGACGCAGAGCGACTGGAGGAGTGGTACATCGACCAGTTTGGCTATTTTCCGAGGCCGACGACTGTGTTTCCAGATCAAACCGGGCAGGAGATCGGGCTCTTTGTAGATGCTGGTGAGGGAGCCACAGAGTATCTGGTCACCCTCCGCATATCCTATACGGGCGAAGATGCAGACAAGGAATACTGGTACAGTGCGGATATGCGCTACCGCATTGAGAAGGGGAATGTCAGGGAGATGCGAGTCCTGGTAGAAGAAGACGGCCAAGTGACACAGAGGCCAACCCGAAGAGAATATGGCGTCTGGCTGCTTGAGACCAGGACTGATTATGACGCGGTTGGCAATCGTGAGATGCAGCCAGCATTAACCAACCCCTACTTGTAGCGAGGTCACTGGAGAAATCGGAGGCAGCCTATCATGGGATCACCTAGCTGATCTGAGCCGGTACATGTAGGATGGCTCCTCAAGTTCTCCAAATACAAAAAGTATGCGGCGGTTATGAGGCACACGATGGCTGAATCAATAGAGGATGCGGAGAAGAGGGCAGCTAGCGCATTGCTGCCGGAGTTGAAAGATCATCTTGAGCTTACACGTGAGTTCATGAACCTTATCGGCGAGAGCGGAGTGTCATTAGGGATGCGGCCGATAGATGAGTGTACGCCGTCATTTAAGGTCACCTCCCAGCTGCTGATAAGGCTTGCTAACGACCTCCGTTGCGTTGGCCTGTTGGCAGAACGTGGCTATCATCTCCAGGCCTGGATCATCGCCTCGTCTATTTACGAAGTCGGAATTACCATAGCTTTCATTGGAGGAGATAACGAGCTTGCCCAGAAGTGGATTGGCCATGACAAACCTGACCAAGCGTTCCTCAAGAATCTAAGGACGGCCACCAAGGAAGCGTTGAAGAAATGCGGAGTTGACGATCCCGAGAAGCAGGCGGAGGCTGACTACCGCGTTTATCAATGGCTCTGCATGGGCAAGCACGCTAATCCGTTACTTCAGAAGGAGTACGGGTTGATTCAGCATGGGCAGGATGTAAGCCTACAAAACGGGCCGTCAGAGACTGCTGTGGACAGCCTATGGTATGCGATGGATCATGCAACCAGATACACCTATGTTGCCCTTGCCGCCTTTGCAAAGAGCCATCTCCCCATTGAGCAACACAACCGCATCGCAGAACGAGCCAACGCTCTCGCCGCTAAACGCGAGCAATTGAGAAGCACGGCAAGGCAACGATGGGGTGATCAAGACCCCTTTCAAGGGAAGTGGAGACCGTAGCGGTAACGTGGCAACATCGGAAAAATCAGGGGCGTTCCTGGTGGTGCTCGTCGACTGCGTGTGCCCGCACTGCGCCGAGCCAGCCAAGCAGGCCGCGTTGAAGGCGGCGCAGCAGGAGTTCAACCTCATTGGGATGGCAGTTGGCCAGTTCATCGAAACCTGCACGGAGCAGATTTATGCGCACGTTACGTAAGACTCGTCTGCTCGGACTTTGTCTGGTGGTAGCCCTGGCAAGCGGTTGTGCGAGCACCGCCGGTTCCACGCTGACGCTCCAGCAACGGCAGGCGATTGAGGACATTGTGGTGGCCGAGGAGGCCGGGCGACTCAATGAGTGTCAGGCCGCGCAAATCGATCTTGATCGCGATGGGGCACCGGAGACCGTGGTCGTGTTCAAGGTCGGCTCCCACGGCAGCCAGATCCGAGTACTGAAATGGCGTGCGGGAACACCCGCTACGCTCTTTGAGAACGGTTCCGATACGCCCAACACTGCCTTCTGTCTGGCGGAGGACGTGCCGACAATCCTCCTGGAACGAAAAACCGAAGCGACCCAGCTGACCTACCAGTGGAATGGCAAGGCCTTCGTCCAGGCCGCGGGCGCCAGATGTCTAGAGAAGCAGAACCAGATCACCTGGCAATCGTGCGAGCTCCCGGGGAAAAATTAGCTACTGAGATGTTTCTATGAAGATGATCCATCGGCCGTGCCGTTTGAGACTTGTGGTAGCAGCAGTGCTTCTGATCAGTTGCAGTTTTCTCCAGAGCCAGGACGTTTCTGCCTACCCTGAAAGCCATCCGCCGTTCCCAGCAGGCAAATCTACCCCGTACTCCTCACTGAAAGCCGAGCCGGTTGTGGACTACCATGCAGAGGCACCGTTCGAAGAAGGGCCGGTGCGGATCAGCACCAGCCCAGAGCGCGACAAGGTGGGGAAGGTGACCGAGATTCGGGTGAACAACCAACCGATCTTCGACACTGCAAACGCTCATCCTGACCTCTATTTCCAATTTGGCTCGCGGGTGTTTTATATCGACCTCACCGGAGATGGTCTGAAGGATATCCTCATCTACTCCTATCCCGGCTCGGTCGGCCTAGGGGCGCAGATTGAGATCGCCGATCTCCTCATCGCCAAGGCGAATGGCCAGTTCGCGCACACGACGTTCGAGGGCTTCGCGGCGGGCCCAGAAGACTTCATGGATGTGAACGGCGATGGCCGCTACGAGATGCTGTGGGTGCATTACCTCTTCGAAGGCGATCACTCCTATTGGGTCTATCGGATCGTGGAGATCGGCGATGATGGTCTGCGACTGAACGATCAGCTGATCCCCGATTTCCCAAAGATCATCTGGTTCACCGAGAAGCCCAATGACAAGCCGACCCAGCGGCTGACCACCGCTGAGCGCGAGGATCTTATTCACCAATCCACAGCCAAGTGGCAGGAAGCTTATACCCAATGAAGCCAGGTCGGCTCTCCCTTGGGCTATTAATGGCCTGCACCGTCTGGGTCAGTATCGCTGCTTCCGCGCCGACAGACACGCAAGTTCATGATGTAATCGAGCGGATCATTGCCGAGGAGGCTGGGTCGGACATCGAATGCCGGGTATCCCGACTCGATCTGGATAGAGATGGCGCCGATGAGGCCTTGTTTCGCTTTCCGGTGGGTGCTCATGGCAGCCAGACGAGGGTGATCAGGTGGGTGGGGGATAAGGAAGAGATCTTGTTCGATGAGGGGCGTGGGACCCCATCTGCCAGATTTGTCCTCGTTAACGGAACTCCCGCAGTGCTGCTGGAGGACTCTAGCTACGAGCCCAGTTATGTGGATAGCAAAAGAACAGAAACGCTTTTCGTCTGGGACGGCAGGCGGTTCTCGCACATGCCAAGCTACGACTGTGTCTTAGAGCACCACGTTTACGATAGAAACGGCCTCACCTATTTCTCCAATATCTCGGATCATTGCGAGCCTGCAAGGGAAGAAATCCCATGGCTACCTTGCTCGGCGTATAGAACACGGTAGATCATGAAACCGAAATTATCTGCCTACCTGTGGCTGGCAGTCAAAAACCTATAATCGGATGCTCACATGGAAGTAATGAAACGGGTGCTGGCTTACGTATCTATCGGGTTAACAATTCTAGTCGGTGTAATCTTCCTCGTAAAAGGGTCGTTACCCGGCGCATTTACGGCACTTGCATTTGTAATAATTTCGGCAGGATGGTTTTGGTCCGGAGACCGGCCGGCGGTGGCGGGTTTATTTCAAGCTCTTGTGGCCGCCGTGTTGATTGGCATTACCTGGATTAATATCGAGGAAGTCCAGAAGGGGAGCGAAGCCCAACAGCGTTCAGTGAACGAGTATATCGAGGAACTGCAGGAAGGCCGTCGCCAAGAACTGTTGCCACACATATATGTCGTATTTTATTTCCGACACGATACACAGAAATTTATGACAGTCGTTCAGAATTTAGGAGTGGGGCCAGCATTCGAGGTAGCCTACTCCTATTCAGTCAAAGATCCTACGGGCAAAGAGCTCTCCGGGAGCGGTCAACTACCAGCTCTTGCAGCGGGAGACGAGACAGTTGACATGACTATCTTTAGCGGAGATCTGGTGACTCTCCAGAACGAAGTCGAGGTTGAGGTAAACTACAAAGACGTTTTTGGCCGCACTCATACCAAGCAATATAGACATCGACTACAAGACCTTGCGAACAATCCTCCAGCTACAAGACATGGTGAACAAATTGCAGAGAGCCTGAGGCAGGAGACTTCGACGGATCGTCGTATCAAGGATCAGCAGTTCCTAGAGGCGCTGCGGGGAATCCAAACGGAGATTTCGAAGGTTAAAGAGGAAATTAAGACGCACCGCTGACACCATCAGACCATGTGCGGCCGTTACTCTCTCACGAAACCCGAACAGCTCAAGGCTGATAATCGGTTCCACTTGGACCTGTTTCCTGCGAATCTCACACCGCGGTACAACATCGCGCCCTCTCAACCGGTGTCAGCCATCCTCAATCAGGCGCCTCGGGAATTGCAGTTCGTGCGTTGGGGCCTGATCCCATCGTGGGCCAAAGATTCAACGATCGGGTACCGGATGATCAACGCGCGTGCGGAGACCCTGGCTGAAAAGCCTGCATTTCGCCGGCCGTTACAACGGCAGCGCTGTTTGATTCCGGCCGATGGGTTCTATGAGTGGCAGCGGCTGGACACCCGAAAGGTCCCTCACTGGATTACGCTGACATCAGGGGAGGTGTTTGCATTTGCGGGTCTCTGGGATACTTGGGCGGATCCCAAGACCAATACGGCCAGGACGTCGTGTACAATCATCACCACGACACCCAACAAGCTGCTCGCTCCGATCCATGATCGCATGCCCGTGATTCTTCCCCGTGAAAGCGAGGTGGCCTGGCTCAGCGATGGACTCAGTCCCGAGCAGGCCCGCGCCCTCCTGAAGCCGTATCCGGCGACACAGATGAACGCCTCGGCGGTCTCGACGTTGGTTAACTCCCCAAGCAACGACACGCCCGAAGTCCTCAAGCCGGAGCTGCGCCTGCGAACCAGCAAGCCCCTCAGCCGATGAAGCCCACGCTTGAACAGATTGAGTCAGCCTTGCGCCGGTGGGCTGAGCTGCATCCGCTCATCAGGGAGATTCATATCTTTGGCAGTCGGGTAAAAGGAACCGCTCATCCTGAAAGCGACCTGGACCTCGCCATCCACGCCGACCAGCGGCCTGGGGATAGTGGTGCCACGACGGTTCATTTTGAGCAAGAAGACTGGCAGGCCGAACTCTCTCATTTGCTTGATATTCCGGTGGATGTCGAGGAGCTCACCGATGAGCACGTCTGGCAATATGTGCAGGAAGCCTCACGATTGGTGTACCAGCGGGCTGATGCGGAGTTGATCACAGCACGAGCACCAACGACTAGGCCAGCATGAGCGACTGGAGGTTTGGGTACAGTCCGGAAATATGGGGGCGAGCGAAATCAGAGATCAGGAACCTGCTGATTCAGGTGGCGCGAGGCGCAACACCAACGAGGACGGTTACATATCACGAAGTCGCTCAATCGGTGCAGGCTATTGAGTTAGACCCGCGGGATCCTAAGTTAAACGCGCTCCTCGGTGACCTCTCAAGAGAAGAAGTACAGGCAGGACGCGGAATGCTGTCAGCGCTTGTGGTAACAGCGGATTCGGGTCGGCCCGGAGAGGGCTTCTTCGAATGGGCGGAGGAGCTGGGTCTCACGGCTGAGGATCCAGAGGATTTGTGGCAACAACAGTTCAGTTTAGTAATAGCCAGCCATACAGGAACGGATCCAAGAAGCGTCTCAACGAGCAACACCTAGAAAAGGTGGAAGTAGCCCAAGCAGTCCCGCTTGGCCGATCTGGGCTGGCACAGTTGATGGAACGCCCACCACTCCAAAATAGCAACTTGGGTGCACTGTTATAGCGTTTGGAATAGCTATCCAAGCCAAGGTATGGGCCTCAGTTCCTATTAAATCCGCTCTTTCAACAGAAGCCCACTGAAAAAATAAAATGGCAGAAAAGAATCCCAGATCGGTCGAATACATTCGAGCCTTGGTCGCCAAACTCTGCGACCGGTGCGACGTGGAGACCTCCTATGACGGCAACCGGTATCTTTTTAGGGTTTCGGCCAAAGGTGAGAGTCAACCTATCAATCTGATCTTTGGCGATGAGAGACTCGATGATTTTGAAGAAGTACTGAAAGCCAACGACCATTCTTCCTACGGCATGGCATTCAGAAACTTCGTGCATTTTAGGGTCTACGTTGCCCTTGGGAAAGCCGGGCTCATTCCATCCTTCAGAGTGTCTGAAGAGTTCTTGAAGGAAGAGCGTAACTGGTGGACTACCCAACACGCTCCGGTCCTGATTGAAGAAGATCTGTCAAAAGTCATCTACAGGGGGTTGAGGAAGATCGAGGTTTTACTCTCAACTATTTTGGAAAGTAGCCCTCAGCAAAGTGCGAGTTTGAACGAGATTAAAGAGGATTTAGAGAGAGCGAATGGCATCCTCAACTACTATGAGACTCACGAGCAGTCCTTCAATGAAAGGTCGGCTAGCGTTAAGAGCTTGAGGCTCCTGAAAGCAGCGGCACTGGTAGAAATTATTGAACTGGAGGCTAACAAGTCAGGCAAGACTCCGACTGGGATCAACGCTATCGATGAAGTCATCTATTCGATAGTCGACTTCTTGCGAAAGGACACGTTTCTTGAGATCCAACTGCCTCGGTGGATACGTGACTATATTGCCTTCCTTGAGCAGCGAAAACAGACTGGCCCGACGCCTCCTAGTCCACAGCCACAGGCTGGCGAGGGAATGGTCGTTTTTCTCAGTTCTACCTGCGTTGACCTTCTTGACCTACGCGAGGCTCTTGCTGCATTTCTAACAAGCCGGGGTGTTCGAGTCATTCGGAGCGAGGAGCCAGCATTCCATGATGGCTCTCAAGTACATCCCCACGATATCTGCCTCCAAAGGGTGGATGAGACCCCAAACTTTCTGCTCGTGGTCGATAAGCAGGCTGGGTCAGAATATCGGGGCAAGGATCCACAGCACATCGGACTCACCATTACCCACGCCGAGACCAAAAGAGCAAAGGCGAATCCGGAAAAGAAGGTGCACTGCTTCGTAAGGCAGGATGTTTGGACTTTTTACGATGCGTGGGTGCTAAACGGGCGGCAGGACGAATTCAAGTGCCGGGATATTGATAAGCGGGTCTTCCAGCTGCTGGACTACGTCGTTGCCTCCGAGACATGGCGGATGACCTTCAGTGACGTAGAGGATCTTAAGCGAAAAGTTCAGGCACAATTGAAAATCTAATGGGCAGGGTCTTTTTACTTGGAGCGGGAGCATCCCGCGAACTGTTCTTCAACATCAATCACATTGATGGGGGCTACAACACCCTCAAGAAAGAACCGCTCAGTTGCCAAGGACCTCTCAGTACGGGGTTTACCTGGGATGCAGACCAGTTGATGCGCGAGGTTGGGCCGAAGATAGCCTTAGCGGTGCCGGCGAAACTCTCGCCCGCTATCACGAAATTTATACTGCCGTATGCTCATGCCAGATCCATCGATGATGTTGTTCTGCGTCGAATGAACGTTGAGGAGCTATTTCGAGCGCTTGAAGATGCTATTGAGGTCGAAGACACCAAAAGTCCTTCTATCTCGAAAAAGTATGCCGATTTGTTTTGGGCCAAGGAGGGGTTGGAAACTTATATCGTGGAGGTTCTCAGCTTCATCAGCAAGAACTGCTACTCGCTCACCCACGCTATCCTAGCTGAGCATCTGATCAAGGAAGGCGGAGACGTTGTGAGTTTCAACTGGGATATTTTGCTGGACGAGGCGCTAGCTGAAACGGGCCAGTGGAGGTACGAAACCGGCTATGGCTTGCGCTTCAAGAATTTCCCAGTTGAGAATGCCTCAGCGCCTCGAAACCTCGTGCTCAAACCGCACGGGTCAATTAACTGGTACCGAAGAGAAAACGATGACCCCCACCTGCTCATTCCCGAGCAGAGGAAGCTGAGGGCTGGGACCATAAGCAGGCTGCGTAGGGCTGAACAGATTAACGGGCAGATAATGTACAGCCTGATCATTCCACCTGGAAGAAAGAGACTGGCATTTCCGGAAGTATGGCAGCAAGTGAGGGGTGTGCTTGAAGCGGCTGAAGAAGTGATCGCCATCGGGTTTTCCTTCAACAGCAACGACGGGCACATTAAAGAGTCTCTGGAGAGTTTTAGCTTTAAGGATTCGCTTAGGGTGCGGTTGGTCAATCCCAGCGGCGCCGAGTTGGTGCGATATTACAAAGAGGTATTCAGGACGGACGATGTCCAGATACTGGCGGAGAGTTTCTCAGCTTACTGCAAAAGTCTTGGCCACGATCTACAAGCGGCCGGCTATGGCATGCGTTGAAATTGCGCTGCCTTATGCTTGGTCACGGGGATTTGAGGCTTGCGGACGTGTACCGCTCGGATAGCCTAACACGTCACCCCCTGAGTCCTCTCCTAGCAACTTCTGGAATTGGATCTTCTGATCCTCAGCGTCTTCCAAGCGGGCGATGGGCCGAAGGGCGCGTTCGCTGATCACCGACCGGCGGATTGTCTCAGGCATGGACAGGACGTGCTGCTGGATCTCGGGGGCCAGGCGGAGCATGATCATGACCTGCGTAACCCGGACCCGGCTGATACCCTCACGGCGGGAGATATCGGCCTGGTTTTTGGCTTCACCGGATGCGAGCAGCGCCTGCCACTCGAGGGCCTTGCGGAGGAACTCAACCACCCGGGGCGGCTTGGGCTCCTTGGGTAGTTTAGGCTTGCCCCGAGGCGGAGGGACGGCGCTCACGACCTGGTTGGCGGGCACCCGGCGCGTCAGAGTACCGATATTGCCGTTCTCGAAGGCCCCGTGAGGCCCCAGAGCGATCTCGACCGTCTGCTCACGGTAGGTAGCGGAACCAGCGGTGTTTTCAAGGGTTATGTGAACGACCCGGAACCACACCTCAGGCTCCGCGACGCTCTCCCGACGGTTAGTAGACCGGGACATTAGGGGAGCCATTTGTTACAGTCTTCGAACCCTCGACGGTTTGGTAACGCGTACCAGACCTCGAGGGTTCGTCGATCATGCACCAGCACCTTCTT
>Ga0209515_10008284_pt1 | contig 12178 bp, 6 predicted proteins | sample Subgroupgradi54m_FD_187454 | JGI IMG/M metagenome (GOLD analysis project Ga0209515, IMG submission 187454) | Subsurface groundwater microbial communities from S. Glens Falls, New York, USA - GMW60B uncontaminated upgradient, 5.4 m (SPAdes)... ... | reverse complement strand
AGATTGGCAGAGCATGAAAGTGTCACCAACATGCTGCTTTTGGCCCTTTTTTGCGCCGGTTTACTACTTTCGCATAACTTGTCTGCCATGATATTTCTACCGATAGTTTTGGCTTTTGCCATAATTTTAACTATCCATAGAAAATTTAATTTATTTAACTATTTAAAGAGCGCCTTTACAATCTTTGTTTTTTTGGGTTTAATGCTCGGGCTTTTTCTGGGAGCTGTTTATGTATTACCAACGCTGGTTGAAAAAAATTTGGTACACGTTGAAACTACAACTTATGGATATTTTTCATATACGGAGCATTTTAAAGGCTTAAAAAAGTTGTTTATTGAAAGGATGTGGGGATGGGGAGCTTCCGTACGTGAAGTTCCCGGCGGAGAAAAAGACGGCTTATCTTTTCAAATCGGTTGGATCCATATTTTGGGTTGGGCTTTGGCTTTATGGTCGTTTATGAGGATCAGAAAGACCAATCCCAAGCAAGCTAAGATAATTATTTTTTCTACAGTAGCAATTTTGCTGGCTGTTTTTATGATCAATCCGAGATCAGAGTTTGTCTGGAAAGCAGTAGAACCTTTGAAGTATTTGCAGTTTCCCTGGCGATTTTTAGGAGTGATTATTTTCTTTATCTCTGTAACTTTGGGCAGTGTGCTGACTGTTTTAAATAAAAAATTTGTTAGTATGGTTTGGTTTGGATTGGTTATCCTGGTGGTGGCCTTAAATTTTTCATACTTTAGGCCGGAGAAATTTTTGCCAGTAAGTGACGAGTATTATTTAACTGGCGATGAATGGGATCGTCAGATCAAACGGTCAATTTTTGATTTCCTGCCGATATATGCCAAAGCTCCTCCTGCCGAGCTGGCCACCTCCCGTTATGAGATTTTAACCGGTGAAACGACGGTTTCAGATTTTAAACAAGGTACCAACTGGTTTAATTTTACAGCCGACACAAAATCGCATACCATTATTAGGTTATCCCAATACTACTTTCCTAACTGGATTATAAAAGTTGACGGCCAGCAAACAAAAGTTGATTATGAAAACGATTTAGGACTGATGACAATCATTTTAGGTGCAGGAACACACTTTGTGGAGGCTAGATTGTATGATACGCAAATTAGGATAGCGGCAAATAAGCTCTCATTTATTGCTGCAGTTTTGGTTTTGGTATTGGCCCTGTTGCAGATTCAAAAAATCAGACAATGGTTGCTTTATTATCTGCGAAGAATAGGCTAGATATGAAAGATGACCAAATCACCATCGAGGAAATCACAAGGAGGATCAGGTCGGCTTTTATCGGCCTGACTGCCAGGTCGATTGTACTTAGAGTAGTTAGGTCGGTGACCAGTTACTTAATTTTGCCAAGGCTGTTGCCGGTTGAGACAAACGGAGTTTTTAATATAGCCACCGCCATTATTACCTTTTTTGCTTTTTTCTCGGATGTGGGTTTGGCAGCCTCTATCATCCAAAAAAAGGAAAAAGTAGGTGAAGATGATATCAAAACAGCCTTTACCATCCAGCAGATGATTGTCGGTACCTTAAGCCTGGGTATTGTGCTCTCGGCGCCGGTGTTTGCTAACTTTTATCATCTGGGAGATGAAGGTAGCTGGTTAATTAGGATTTTGGGAGTATCTTTTTTCTTAACCTCACTCAAATCTTTACCTTCGGTGATGCTGGAGCGGGAACTCAATTTTACGCCGCTGATTAAGGTGGAAATTTTGGAAACAATTGTCTCCAGCGCTTTGTTAATTACTCTGGCCATGGCCGGTTTTGGGATTTGGAGCTTTTCCGTTGCCACACTGACCAGTGCGTTGATTGGTCTGATGGCAATTTATATTTTAGCGCCTATTAAATTGGGGCTTGGTATTAGCAAAGTGGCTGCCCGGAACCTATTATCATACGGAATTCCGTATCAAACCAATAATTTACTGGCTTTGGTCAAAGATAGATTGGTACCTTTAGTGGTGGCCGGCATGGTGGGGCCACAGGGAATCGGTTATGTAACCTGGGCCCAGGGTATGGCCTATGCCCCGATGGAAATAATGAGCGCGGTTAACCGGATTACTTTCCCGGCCTTTTCCAGGTTGCAGCATGACAAAAAGTCACTGGTTCGTGCAATTGAGAAATCCCTGTTTGTAACCACCCTGATGGTTTATCCGGCACTTTTTGGACTGGTGGCAATTTTGCCCTATCTTATTAAATATGTGGTGTTTTTGAAATGGCAGCCGGCCATACCCAGCTTTTACCTGTTTGCTTTTGCCTCGTTTTGGGCAGTCATTTCCACCACCTTTACCAATACCCTAAATGCCATCGGTCAGGTAAAAACCACCCTGAAACTGATGGTTTTTTGGACAATTATTACCTGGATTTTAACACCGGCTTTGGTACTAGTCTTTGGTTTTGTGGGAGTGGCCGCTTCCGCATTTATTATTTCATTTACTTCGGTGTTGACAATTATTTTGGTCAAAAGAGTCCTGGATGTGAAACTGCTGGATGCCTTGGTTTTACCTATTTTTGCCTCGGTGGTGATGGCAGTTGCTGTACACTACTTTGCGCAACTTTTTGTAAAAAACTGGGTTACCACAATTTTGGCGATTTTTCTGGGAGCGGCTGTGTATTTTATGGTGGTATATATATTTGGCAGAAAAAAAATTATGGCGGATTTACGAAAGATACGCAATGCTTAAAAAATTAGCTTATTTTTTGGTATTAGTGCTTTTTTTCACTTTGGCACCTGATGGCAGGGCAGCTGGTGATAATTCCTTTGTGACTGTGGTAAATCCCGTTCGGGGAAATGATTTTTGGGATGTAAAAAACCAACAGCCGCAAGAGGCCATCAATGGTCAGCTGGAAATACTAAAAAAGTATCATGTTAATGCCACTTGGCTGATCAGATATGACGCCTTGCAGGACAAATTGCTTTTGGGGGAATTGAATAACCTGCCCGATACTGACGAAAAAGGTTTGTTTTTGGAAGTGACACCTTCCTGGACAAAAGATGCGGGAGTAAGTTACAAAACATCCGCTTCCTGGCATTTTGCGGGCAGTGTTTTTTTGGCAGGCTATGATACGGGTGAGAGAAAAAAATTAATTGACCGGGCTTTTGAACAGTTTAAGGTTAAGTTTGGGGTTTACCCTAAGTCGGTGGGGGCTTGGTGGATAGATGCCTACTCCATGTCTTATATGCAGGAAAAATATCAGATGGAGGCGGCTTTGATTGTGGCAGACCAGTATTCAACAGACAATTACCAAATTTGGGGTCAATTCTGGCAAGTACCGTATTATCCGGCCAAAACAAATGTACTGAACCCGGCCCAAAGCCCGGAACACAAAATTCCGGTGGTGGTAATGCAGTGGGCTGCTCGTGATCCGGTAAACGGTTATGGTAAAGGGGTGGAAGAAAGTACGCTATCTGTCCAGCCAAATGATTACATGGATTATCATAATTTAGGAATAGATTATTTTTCAAAATTGGTAGATATTTATACAACACAAAAATTAAGCTCTTTTAACCAATTGGTGGTAGGTTTGGAGAATTCTTATTCTTGGCAAAAATACTCCGGTGAATACCAAAAACAAATAGAGGTCTTGTCAAAGAAGCGGGCGCGCGGACAATTTTCTTTTGCGACCATGTCGACTTTTGCAAATTGGTACAAAGCCCGTTTTCCGGGACTTTCACCGGAGCATGTCATAGTGGCGGATGACCCTTTGGGCAGCGGAAAAAAAGTGGTTTGGTTTATGAATCCTTTTTACCGGGCAGGCTGGTTTTATACCGGAGACCGGAGTTTATTCCGCGACATCAGGCAGTATATCGACGGATCACAGGAGCTTTGCTTAACAACTGCCTGTCAGGAGATAAATTTTGCCTTCTTTGCCACCAGGGTTTTGGATGAGGTGACCAAAGGCAACAGATGGGTGATAGATGAGGGAAAGCTGACGGATTTTAATGTCACAGGAGGCAGTGGACAGTATACCATCAGTTATAAAACCGAAAGCTCTAAATTAAAAACAATCGGGCTACTACCGCGGGATATAAAAGTAGACGCTGCCACCTTTTCCATAGATACGGTCATTTTACAGGCAAATTCCCAAACCGAGCAGCTGCAAAAAGATCAGGTCGGGAATTATTTTAAGGTTTTATCCGGCGGAAAGATGAGTCAAGTAGGACAAATGTTATTAGGATTGATAAAATTCCTGTTGTTTATAATCATCGCTTTGTTTATCCCGGGGTTTGTGTTAATTTCATCTTTTAAAAACCTAAATGATTTTTTAACAAAAACTTTTTTAGGCTTAACCTCTGGAATAGTGGTCTTTACTCTGGTATTTTATTTTTCCAGTTTGTTTAAAGTTTGGTGGTTTATTTTTATTTATCTTGGTGTAATGCTACTGTTTTTTATCAAAAGAAATTTGTATCAAAGCGTAAAACTTAAGTTTCTTAAACTGCCCTTATCGGCAGCAATTTTAATTTTGGCCGGGACAATTTTCCAAGTCATGCCGGTTATAAGAAGCGGTTTGGTAACAAGCTATGGCATTGGTTTTTGGGGTCCAAATGCCCATGACGGAATTTGGCACATGGCCCTGGTGAACCAGCTGGTTGGGGGTGTTGTCCCTCAAAACCCGATATTCTCTGGTGAAGCTTTAAAAAATTACCATTATTTCTATGATTTACTTATTGCCGCTACATACAAAATAGCATCAGTGCCAACTGCGGATTTGATATTTAGATTTTATCCGGTGTTGTTTTCACTCCTTTTTGGCATTGGAACTTATCTGTTAGCTCAAAAGTTATTCAAATCAAATTTAGTCAGTTTTTTTGGTATTTATCTGGCATACTTTACCGGCAGTTTTGGTTGGGTGGTAGAGTTTATCAGAGAACGTCACATCGGAGGGGAGTCTGCTTTTTGGTCCAACCAACCCGTTTCTTTTAATTTAAACCCGCCGTTTGCAATTTCGCTGGTGATACTAATTGCTTTTGTTTATCTCTTGATTTCGTTTTTTGAAGGAGAAAAATCAGTCTTTAAAAAAATTATTTTAATAACAATACTTGGTAGTTTGGTTAGTTTTAAAGCCTACGCTGCCCTGCTGGCCATTGGCGCCCTGATTTTACTAGTTATTTTTAACATTATCAGAAAGAGGGATTTTTCTCTTGTACCGATACTGGCAGGATCCGGGGTACTTTCTTTTTTGATTCTGCTGCCAAATTACGGAGCCGATATATTAAAATCGGGGACTGGGGGGATATTTACTTTTGCCCCGTTTTGGTTTGTCCATTCCATGATTGATTCTCCGGATCGAGTTGGTTGGACCAGGCTAACCTTAACTAGAATAGTCGGGTTTGAACAGAAAAATTACTTAAAATTTTTTGCGGCCGAAACTTTAGGCCTGTTAATTTTTTGGGGAGGTAATTTAGGGGTCAGGATATTAAGTTTTGGGCTTTTGGGGAAAATTAAAATCCTGTCGAAAGAACCAATACTGCTATATTTATTTTTTATCACAATTCTTGCTTTGGTAATACCGCTGCTTTTTATTCAGGCCGGTAATCCCTGGAATGCCATACAATTTTTCTATTACGGACTTTATACCACGGCTCTTTTTAGCTCACTGACACTGGCTTGGATTTTTGAAAGAGGTAAAGCAGGGAAAATTATTGTCGCAATTTTGTTGCTGATAGCGCCGATAAACGCTTTGGTGACTGCCAACAGTTATATACCTTCAACGCCACATGCGGCTTTAAGCCACAGTGAAAAGTTGGCCTTAGATTTTCTTTTCCTACAACCCCCGGGCATAGTTTTGACTTATCCGTTTGACCCAAATTTGCGCAAAAATATCGGAGCACCGATCCCGCTACCTGTTTACGAGACCACCTCTTATGTATCGGCTTTTTCCGGAAAACCGGTCTTTGTTGAAGATGAAATACAACAAGATATACTGCGGGATGACTATAAAGGTAGAATAGCCCAGTCTCGTGAGTTTTTCCATGGCGGCACAAAGCAGTGGTCGAGAGACTTTTTAAAGTCCAATAATATCACTTACGTATATGTGTTAGCGCTGGACGACACTAGTTTTAATCCAAAAGAAGATGGGCTTGAACAAATTTTTGAAAGCAGTGAAGTGAAAATTTATAGAGTCAATAATTAAACTTATGACAATTGAGCTATTTATAAAAAAATATCTGCCAATAATTATTCTGGCAGTGTTGGTAAGGGTGGCTATCATGCCCTTTTATTTTCATCCCGATATAAAGACCTATTATTTTCAAGCATCTTTTCTACAAAACGGTGTTGTAAATATTTATTCTTTCCTTGAATCTAACAAAAGTAAACTCCCCCTGAAGGAGGATTTTGTATATTTTCCTCTTAGCTACTATTTTTTAGGTAGCTATGAGATACTAGCTAGCCCGTTTTTAGGTAGTAGTTTTAAAGATTGGTTATATGATGCAAATGCTACGTCAATGGAAAATTTAGGAGTATTTCGTTATTTATTTATTCTTAAAATACCTTATTTATTACTGGATATCACAATTGCTTTCTTGCTCATGTCTTTTTTTTCAAGCCAAGAACAAAAAAAGAAAATTTTTATTTTATGGTTATTTAATCCAATATCACTTGCCATAATTTATGTTTATAGTAATTTGGATATAATTCCTGTTTCACTAACATTACTCAGTTTAGTATTTTTGCAAAGAAAGCACATGTTACTATCTGCTTTATGCCTTGGTTTAGGAGCTGGTTTTAAAGCATATCCACTTATCTTTTTACCGTTTCTTCTTATTTATGCAGAAAATTTGAGGGAAAAAATTAAAGCAGTTTTGGTAAGTTTGGGCACAACTCTTGTAATAATTGCACCTTTTTTACTTTCCCCGTCTTTTAAGCAAGAAACGTTACTTTCTGGCCTTACTACCAGAATGTTGCTACCTACTATCAATTTAGGATTTGGTGAGACGATTTTAGTTGCAATTATGCCTTTAGCTCTACTATTTTTTTATACTCTAATTAGAAATAATACAATTAAAAAAGAACCAACTTACCTCTTTTTAGTAATCTTGCTGCTACTTTTTTCTTTTATTCACTTTCATATTCAATGGATTTTATGGATAATGCCATTCTTAATACTAACTTTGGTGAAAAAACCTCAGCTTGGTAAATTAGTGTTGTTTTTGTTAGTAACAGCCTTTCTTATTCCTATATTTTATAATGATTTATCTATGAGCGTTTCAACACTTCGTCCAATTAGCTCTTGGTTTACTCTAGTACCAATTCCTTATAAAATTGTAAATTTTATTTATGATCCTTATATAATTCAAAGCTTACTTCATACATTTTTTGCAAGTGCCACGCTAATAGTTACTTGGGTCTTACTTAAGGAGGATAACTTATGAGTAGATTAATCTTATTGTCGATACTAATTGCAGGTTTGGCAATATTATTACCAGCTATCTTGAGTTTTGGGATAAGAGTAATCCCTGGGCAGGTACAGCCTTCAATGGGTATGACTGAGCGTATTTATTCTACCTCCGTGGTTACCGAAGTCTTTAGCGCAAATAGAAATAATTTAAGTGGGATTGGGGTGAGTCTTAAGAATCCAAATCTGCAAAATAAGCAAGACGTAGTGGTCTCTTTATTTAATGACAATAGTGAATTATTAGGGCAGTCGACTGTAAATGGTGCCAGTATACCGGATGGAGGTTTTATAAAGTTTATTTTTGAACCTATTAGGAATTCAGAAGGAAAAAATTTTGTTTTTGTCTTGTCTTCGATTTGGTCTCATCAGAGTGATGCTACTGAAGTGTTTTATGTCAATGAGCCAGTAAAAAACCCACAGAAATTACTCAACGGGAAAGCTCCATGTTTGAGTAAAACCAGTGATCTAAAAATTATTATGGTAGATTTGAAAGTAGACCAGAATTGTACATTGTTATTAGTTGAAAACAGTCAAAAAGCTAATGTTTCTTATGTTACTTTTTATAAAGCTAGTCCACTTTTAATTATACAGGAAGTTTATTCTGGCTGGTGGAATAGGCTTTATGCTGATAAGTCATTTTTTGTAACTTATTTATTAATAATAGCAACTTTAGTAGGAGGTTTAGTTTTAGCTGCAAGGTCAAAATCTAATTAAATTACTTGCCAAATCTCAACTTCACTGCTGTCAAAAATTTGCAAAAGATAAGTTTTAGAAAGATCCGTCTGCGGGCTCCTTTTTTTAGGAAAATAGATGTATTGAATATTATTTTCTTTCAATATATTTACAAATAGTTTTGGATCGTTTGTACTAAATAAATCCTGCTGTGTCTTTAACCGCTTTTTATAGTTATAGCCCATGATATCAACCTGTTCCATGTCGGACAGATATGTTCTTTTGTGTGATAATGCCGCCACATAACCGGTGTCAGACCAAGCCCAGATTGGTTGAGTTGGCTCACTCATTCTAAAGTTATTGTCGTAGGAGGGAGTAATGACAAGCCCGTTACCTGGTTGATTTTTTAACATCTCTAAAGCAGCCAGCTCGGCTTTTGTGACCTTGGCAATAGGCGGATTTTTATAAAAGCCATGTATGAGTCCTACTTGTGTGGGAATAGTCAGGATGATCAGCAAAATTATAAGAATAATTTTGGCCAAAATAAATCGTATTTTACCAAGAATAACCGATAGCGTAACCCCTGCCAGAATCCCCATTAAAAGCAAAAGATATTGCAAGAACTGGATGGTATTACTGGCGACCCCTTTTTGTAAAAAGAGCAGTGGTAAAACTAGTGAGATACTCATAATTAAAATGAAAAGTTGGGCGGTATAATCCGATTTAATTTTTTTAAATAAGCGTAATGCTTCCCAAAATCCAAGCAATCTCATACCTAAATTACCAAGAAAGAAGATGATAAAACCGGTTCCTTCCAATTGCAACACCCGTTTCCAATTACCTTCGGCAATGTACGTTTGTCTGCGCAACTCCCAGTCCAACAGGTTTAATTTATCTCCTGCAACGATCATGGTGCGGATAAACCACCAGGGCTCAAAAATTAAAAATGAAGAAGAGTTAGTAGTGTTGGGAAGATATAGTATTAACGAAAGAGCAGTGCTGGGAATAAAAATTTTCAATAAATCCGTTTTTCTTTCCCTGATAATTTGCCAAATACTTATAATTGCCAAACTGGCAAGTACTACTACTGCCGCGTACACTTTAAATACCGCCAAACTTCCGGACAGAATAATGAGAAAAAGTAGTAGTACTTTATTTTTTGTGGCTAAATAATAAATGGTCAGGTAGACAAAGGTCAGTACTATGATTGAGGAAATTATTTGGGGCGGATTACCAATGGAACTTTGAATTTGCGTAGCCCAGAATAAGGTCTCGCCGCCAATGGTTTTACTTTGCAGATAAGTTACCATATAGCCAAAGCTGCCGGCAAAGTAAGTGAAAAAAACGGCTCCTATCCCGGCAACAAAACTATTACCTACCTTTTTACCCAGGATAAAAGCTGTTGTACCAAGTAAAAGTGAAAATAAAATTGGAAATAGACGAAAATACAAATCCAAAGCCGGGAAGTGAAGGTAACTACTGAAGTTAGCAATGGTTATGTCGGAAAAAAAATGGTAATTTACAACTCGCTCTCCACCAAAAACCGGATTTTGCAAAGGGAATCCTTTGTTCATTTCCCCAACTAAAGCCAGATGCCAAAATCCATCATGGCCGTGGGCGCTCCAAAATATCAAATCACCACCGGAGCTAAAACTTCCACTTGGCGCAATTACCAGTAACTGACTAATAATCCCTATTGTGAAAATAAGGAAAAGTATAATTAGCTGTTTGGTTGGATAAAGCTTAATTGAGATATGTTTTGAAAGGATTTGTTTTATTGAGAGAAAATCCAAGACTATAACTGCTGGAATGAGCAACATATTTATTTTAAGCAGAAATAGCACATATGAGGCAATAGTAAAACCGGTAAATCCCACCACAGTGCCGACTATAATTTTTTCCCAGAATGAAAATATACTACCGGTTTTGTTTAGAAAAAAAATGCAAGGGAGAGTGAAGCAAAAAAGTACGGCTATGAAAAAAAGTAGCAGTAGTAGTGGAAAAAAGATTTGCATTTTTGTTTTGCTTTAGCCTATTTATTATATATGTTGTTATAATAAAATTGGTAGCGAGAGACCAAAGATGAGACTTTTCAAAAGCCCAAAAATTTTACTGCTGATTATTTTAATTGTGGCATTTTTGCTTCGGATAGTTGATGTATCCAACAATCCTCCGGCCATGTACGGTGACGAGTTGACCATGGTTTATGACGTTTATTCTATCATACACACAGGACAGGATCAGCTGGGGAATTTTTTACCGCTAAATTTTGAAATGGGAGGCGGTAGACCGGTAGGCTACGGATATTTCTCTATTCCTTTTGTTGCCGCTTTTGGAACAACTGCTTTAGCTATTAGATTGCTATCGGTAATATCCGGAGTCGGTTTGGTTTGGGCAATTTATTTTTTGGGAAAAAGACTATTCTCTCAAAAAATAGGCCTGGTGGCAGCAGCTCTTTTAGCAATATCGCCGTGGGATATTTCAATGAGCAGAGGTGGTTTTGAGGCTCATTTTGCCCTGTTTTTGTCGGTTGCAAGTGTAATTTTATTTTTGGAAGCGACTAGATATAAATGGTTTTATGCTCTGTCTGCTTTGTCTTTTGGTTTGGCAATGCATACCTATTCAACCTACAAATTGACCATACCGCTTTTTATCCCCTTACTGCTATGGTTTAGTAATTTTAAAAGTGAAATTAAAAAAGCAGGCAATAGGCTACCATTGATTGTTGCGACTATTTTAGTAGGAGCTGCTTTGTGTTTGATATTTGCCCAAGCCTTTTTAATATATTCCGAAGCCAGATTTTTATCCATCAACGCTTTTTCCCAAAATGACCTACGCCAAACTGTTACTCAAAAAATTAATTTTGATCTAAATACCGCAGGCTTATCAAAAAATATTTCTAAAATCTTTCATAATAAGTTTGATGAATACGCGGGTATTTTTGTGGAAAATTATTTGAAAAATTTCTCAATGGATTTCCTGTTTTTGCATGGGGACGGCAATCCCAGGCACAACATGGCAACCACTGGAGAATTTTATGTAGTAGAGTTAGTGACTATATTGTTAGGTTTTGGTTTTTTATGGAAAAAACAAAGCTGGAAGAATACGCAATTTTTACTGGGATGGTTGGGAATCGGTCCCATTGCGGCAACTTTGCTGCTGCAACAACACGCCCTAAGGGCTAATTTCATGCTACCGCCACTGGTGATAATTTCCGCTGTGGGAGTAGTTTTTGTTTGGGAAAGTATTGGCCTGTGGCGTTTTGTAAAATACGTGCTGGCGGCGGGTTTTATAATCCAGTTTTTGTTATTTACCGAAAGATTATATTTCGTTTCTCCAAACCAGTTTGGCAGGTTTTGGTCTTCCCCGGCAAAACAGGCGGCTCAAATGGCGATAGAAAGTAGCCGGAATTTTGATTATGTCATACTATCTGACCGGATTGATAATATGGAATTTGCGTATCCTGTTTATGCGCAAATCGACCCTAGGGTAGTAATAGAACAAAATCGTCAAAGATCAACACTGAACAGTTACCAGTTTAAAAAGATTGGTAATGTTTATATTGGCCATATTGCCGGTAGTGATACAGAAAAATTTCTAGCAGGTCTGAGTGGCTCAGTTTTATATATAGCCTCCATAGATGAAAAAAGTAATTTAAAAAACTATCAACAGATTGAAGGTCCCGATGGACAAGTAAATCTTTTATTATTAGAAAAGAAAAATAGTAAATGAGATATTTTAAAAAATATCAAACTCTAATAATAGTTTTATTTATAGCCCTGATTTTTCGCCTATTTATCTCTCAATTCGGAGACAACTATGATTTATATGCCAACGCAGGTTGGGGCCAACAAATCTATCAACATGGATCAAAAGGTTTTTACGAAAACCGGGTTTGGATTTATTCGTGGCCGACACAGCTGCCATTAATAAATATTATTAATGGAGTTAATTATTATATTTTTGAGCAGAAGTTACTTTGGCTTTTCGCCTATATTGAGGCGGTTATTATCCATCACCAGATTTTTCCGCAATACTTTAACTGGTGGTTTGATTTTGTTAACTGGTTTGGAACGAGTTTATTTAAGGATACACCTTTTAA
>Ga0209515_10008282_pt1 | contig 12181 bp, 12 predicted proteins | sample Subgroupgradi54m_FD_187454 | JGI IMG/M metagenome (GOLD analysis project Ga0209515, IMG submission 187454) | Subsurface groundwater microbial communities from S. Glens Falls, New York, USA - GMW60B uncontaminated upgradient, 5.4 m (SPAdes)... ... | reverse complement strand
ATTATAACCGCGGTTATTTTATTTCCCTTTTCGTTTGTAGAAACACTTAATAATTGGCAGTGGTGGAATGGCGTCACGCTTCCGGCAATTCTCTCATTAACTTATATGACCATAGCAGCCACTATAATAATTTATTGGCTTACTCAATATTCAATTAAACATGGCGGAGCAGTATTTGCTTCAATGGCATTTTATCTCTCCCCACTGTTTGGTTTTGTTGCATCAGCAATCCTTTTAGGTGAATCAGTTTCCTCTCTTCTTATTTTTGCTGCAGTCTTTACGTTTCTTGGAATCTTTCTTACGTCAAATAGATAATGCTATACTAGCTTTATGAAAATTGGAATTGATATTAGTCAAACAGCATATGAAAAAACGGGAACGGGCAACTTTGTCAAAAATCTTGTTGAGGCACTTTTGAAAGTTGACAAGAAAAATGAATATGTATTATTTTTTTCTTCGCTTAGGGGTAAAATGCCCCAGATTCAAATAAACAGCAAGACTACTGTCAAAAAATTTAAGATTCCTCCATCTGCCCTTTCCTTCTTATGGAACAAACTGCATATTTTTCCAATTGAAAATTTCATAGGAGATGTTGACGTATTTATTACATCCGACTGGACAGAGCCTCCTGCAAAAAAAGCCAAAAAAGCAACGATTATTTACGATTTAATAGTTTATAAATATCCACAGGAAACCCATAATAAGACAGAATTCAATCCCTTTAAGCTCATTATTTCTCCAAATATAGTTGCGTCTCAGAAAAAAAAGTTAAGGTGGGTTAAAAAAGAGTCAAGTATAGTTTTTTGTATCTCAGAATCCTCCAAAAATGATGCGGCGGAAGTTCTTAGGATTCCAAAAGAAAAACTAAAAGTAATTTATCCCGCAATCTAAAAAGTATGATGTATGAAGAAGTAGGTATTAAGTATGGAAATAGCAAGATCAGAACTTTTACAGACTTGATCGCATGGCAAGAAGGACACAGACTTGTCTTGGATATTTATAAGCTAACGAGCAAGTTTCCAAAGCCTGAATCTTATTCTCTGGTGGATCAGATGAGAAGAAGTGCGGTATCGATTACTAGCAATATAGCTGAAGGGTTTTCTAGGAGAGGCAAAAAAGAGAAAAACCAGTTTTGCTATATGTCTTTGGGTTCGAATACTGAGCTCCAGAATCAATTATTAATCTCAAAAGATCTCAAGTACCTATCGTTGGATAATTTTAGCGGCATAGCTGAGCTAATTATTAAAGTTCACAAACTGACAAATGGGTTAATAAAAAGCTCTCAAAGTTATACCTAATACGTGATACTTTATACTTAATACTTTATATGGTGATTGGAATAAATGGCTACGAGGCAGTAGTGCCAAGATTTGGATATGAACTAAAAACCGGCCTTCCTAATAGAGTTGGAAGTGGAGAAGTATCATTTGAAATTTTAAAACAGCTTTATAATTTGGACAAAAAGAACAACTACCGCATTTATATTCCTATTCAGAAAACCTCAGATCTTCCACCACCAAGAGAAAATTGGGAGTACGTTGTCGTAAAAAATCAAAAACTCTGGACTCTAACAGCTCTTTCTAAAAAACTATTTTCAGACAGGAGGAAACTTGATGTGTTTTTTTCACCTACGCACTATCTGCCACTTTTTGTAGGCTGTCCAAGCGTTCTTTCAATACTTGACTTATCCTACATACACTTTCCTAAGCTTTTTAAAATTAGAGACCGCCTGCAGCTTAAGTTTTGGGGAGGGAGTTCTGTGAAAAGGGCTTCAAAAATTACTACAATAAGTCAGGCAAGTAAAAATGATATAATTAAGTACTATAAAGTACCTGCTACAAAAGTGGTGGTTACTTATCCTGGAATTAAAAAAATGAACAGCAATCTTAAGAAAAAAGACCTTCTAACTAAGTATGAAATCGGCGGCGATTATATTCTATTTGTTGGAACTCTACAGCCACGAAAAAATCTCTCAAGATTAATTGAAGCAATGGCACAGCTTAAAGATAAAAACATAAAGCTGGTTGTTGTTGGTAAAAAAGGCTGGATGTTTGAAGAAATACTTGCGGCCCCTGCTAAATTTGGGGTGACAGATAAAGTTAAATTTCTGGAAAATGTTCCGGACGTTGACTTGCCAGAGCTTTATGAAAGCGCCGCATGCTTTGTTCTTCCTAGTCTCTATGAAGGATTTGGCTTGCCGGTTTTGGAAGCAATGCAAAATGGCTGTCCTGTTATAACAAGCAATGTATCGTCACTTCCTGAAGCAGGTGGAGACGCTGCTTTGTATGTAAATCCCTTGGACGCATCAGATATTGCGGATAAAATTGATAAAGTGTTGGAAGACAGCGATTTAAGAGGCAAAATGATAAAAGAAGGTTATGAGCAAGTTAAGAAATTCAGCTGGGAAAAAACCGCCCGAGAAACTCTTGATGTCTTAGAAAGTTTAGCAAGCTAATATGAAGAGAGTAATAAGAAGAATAAAAACAATAATTTTAGAACTTGAGTGCCTGTGGCTTCAAAGAGTAGGCTGGGTGCCTTCTCATCATTTCCGTCGCTTCTTCTATAGACTTGCCGGCATAAAAATTGGCAAAGGCTCAACCATTCACACAAGAGCTATTTTTTATGACCCGAGAAATATAAAAATAGGTAAGGATAGCATAATTGGGGAAGGCGCAGTGCTTGACGGCAGAGACAAGTTAATAATAGGAGACCACACGGATTTTGCGTCAGAAGTTATGGTTTATAATGCAGAGCATGATATTCAAAGTGATGATTTTCATGCTCAAACTGCACCAGTTGAAATTGGAGATTATGTATTTATTGGACCCAGGGCAATAATTCAACCTGGAGTAAAAATTGGCAAAGGAGCAGTTGTCGCCGCCGGAGCAGTAGTTGTAAAAGATGTTGCCGAATTCACCATAGTAGGTGGGGTTCCTGCCAAAGAAATTGGGGAAAGAAAAAAAGACTTAAACTACAAATTGGGTCGCGCCGCCTGGTTTAGATAATTTCATGCCTGATATTTCTGTTGTTATTCTCACTTACAATTCTGAAAAGTATATAGGAAAACTTCTCAAAAGTTTAATCTCAAAGTATAAAGACCAAATCAGGGATGAAAAATTAGAAATTATAGTTGCAGATAATAATTCCTCGGACGATACCATCAAAATAGCAAGCAAAGTAAAAGAAGTAACTATGGTCCAAAATGGCGGCAATTTTGGTTTTGCAAAAGGAATTAACCTTGGAGCCCCTCACGCAAAAGGAGAATTCCTATTCTTTATTAATCCCGACTCGGTTCTACTTAAGGGAGATATTTTTTCTCTTAAGGAGAAGTTTATGGATAATAAAGTCGCAATTGTTGGGGGAAAAATATTGAAACCCAGTGGAGGCCAGGAATTGTCATGTGGAAAATTTTATAATTTATTCAATGTATTTCTTCTTTCTGTTGGGTTGGAGGAAAAACTGGGAGTAAGATTTTCTCCAAAGAAAGAAAGGCACGTAGACTTTGTAAGCGGTGGATTTATGATGGTAAGAAAAAATCTCTGGCGGCAGATGGGAGGATTTGATGAGAATTTCTTTATGTATATAGAGGATATGGAACTGTGTTTCAGAGCAAGAAAGAAAAAGCTAAAAGTACTTTTTAGCAATAGCGCAACAATTCAACATGTTGGACAGGCAAGTTCTAATAGGACTTTTGCGGTTGTGAATATTTACAAAGGATTGCTTTATTTTCATAAAAAGCACATGGGGGCTGTTTCTTTTTTTCTTGTCAGGACATTGCTTATTCTCAAGGCAATTCTGCTTGTAATAATCGGCAAAATGAGCAATAATAAGTATCTGGGCGAGACCTATATGCAAGCGCTAAAAGCTTCCTTATGAAATTATTCAAAAATATCTGGGACAAAATTCTTTTAATCCTCACTCTAATTCTTCTTGCATTTATTCCTCTTTATCCCAAGCTCCCTCTTATTAATATAAGAAATACGTGGGTATATATAAGGTTTGATGATGTTGCCGTAACTGCCACTATTCTTATCTGGGTGATTCTTGTTTTGATAAGAAGGGTAAAACTAAAGACTCCTTTAACGGTGCCGATACTTCTATTTTGGGTTGTAGGCGTTGTATCTACTTTTCATGGAGTACTGATACTTTTTCCTATGCTTTCAAACGTTTTTCCAAACGTCGCCCTCTTAAGCTTTTTAAGAAGGATTGAATATATGTCCTTGTTCTTTGTTGCATTTAGCGGTCTCAAAGATAAAAAGTATTTAAATTATGTTGTCTGGGTGCTTCTTGTTACACTTCTTGCCATTGTTGTGTATGGGTTTGGTCAAAAGCTTTTCGGGTTTCCAGCATTTCTGACAATGAATGAGGAATTCGCAAAAGGAATACCCATAAGGCTATCACAACTTTCAAGAATTCCCTCAACATTTGGCGGCCAATATGACCTGGCAGCATATCTAGTACTCGTTGTTCCTATTATTGTAAGTCTGTTTTTTTCTTTCAAAAACTTGATGACCAAGACTGCTCTATTTATAGCGGCTGCTTCCGGCTTTGCTCTCCTTTTTACAACAGTTTCAAGGGTATCACTTTTTGCAATTTTGGTTTCTCTTGTTCTAATTCTTATTTTCCAAAAAAAGAAGTGGGTTATAGTTTCTCTTCTTGCTTTCTCTTTAGTCTTACTTGCGCTGTCACCAAGTCTTTTAAAGCGCTTTGGAAATACGGTAACGCCTGTAAACGTGTTAGTTGACGGGACAACTGGTACGGCATTGGGGGAAGTAAAGCAGGTAGATAGAAATTACTTTAAAGATAAGATTGTCTTAACATCTCCATCAGCCAAGGTGGGCGTGGCAACTTCTCCGGCAACTCTAGATTTCAAAGACATTCCTGACAATCCAAAAATTCTCATAAAACCCAATGTCTCAACCGGAGAAAGTCTTCCCCAGGGAACCGGATACATAAACCTTTCCTTGTCTCCAATTCTTTCAACAACAAATATGTATTTTGTTGAAAACCCAAACAAAAGCACTTCAACAAAGTCGGCAGACGCCTATTTATACATAGGAAAGTATCTTGTAAAAAGGGCCAGAGCTTATGATCTCTCCTTTACAACTAGGTTCCAGGGGGAGTGGCCAAATACACTTCTGGCATTTAAGAGAAATATATTTTTGGGAAGCGGATATGGTTCCGTAAGTTTGGCCGTTGATAATGATTATTTGCGGCTTCTAGGCGAAACAGGCATTTTAGGATTTTTATCTTTTCTCTCTGTTTTTGCACTTGCCGGAATTTATATTAAAAAAACACTTCCAAAAGTAGATTCAAAAGTTGCCAGAAGTTTTGTATTAGGTTTTATTGCGGGTACTTTAGGCCTTGCCATAAATGGGACTTTAATAGATGTTTTTGAAGCATCGAAAGTTGCATTTACCTACTGGCTTCTTATGGGAATCTGTCTTGGGACGCTTAAGCTTTATAGCGGTGGTGACCGTACAAACTTGCTTTATCATTTAAAAAGAGCAATAACTTCACCTGTTTCAATTATTGCCTACCTCCTAATTTCTGCAGTTGCGCTTTTCTCCGGTGCTCTTAGTTACTTTTTTGTCGGGGACGATTTCACTTGGCTCAAATGGGCAGCACAGAACCAGTCAATGCCCAAAGCTATAATTGATTATTTTATAAATGCAAATGGGTTCTTTTACAGGCCAGGTACTATGATTTATTTCTTTTTTATGTCTCAATCGTTTTGGCTAAATCAGACTTTTTATCATATAGCTTCAATCGCTCTTCATTTCTTAGTCACTGCGCTTCTCTTTATAGTTCTGCTCAAGATTTTGAAAAATTATACACTTTCGGTAGTAAGCTCCGGATTGTTCCTCCTTTTGAGCGTTCACCATGAAGCAGTTCTGTGGATTTCCTCAACCGGATTTTTGTTTAATGCCATATTTGCTCTTTTGGCACTTCTGAGTTTCATATATTGGAAAGAGAAGAAAAAAACTATATATTTTGTGCTTTCAATCCTATCTACTTTCCTAAGCTTGTTGTTCCATGAGGTAGGAGTAGTAGTGCCCCTTCTTATTATTTCCTATGATGTCATTTTTTGGGGAGGATATAATATTAAAACGTTCTTTAAAAAAAGCTATTTTCTATTGCTATCTCCACTTTTGCCCTATCTTGCTGTAAGACTTCTTGCCAAAAGTCACTGGCTTAGCGGAGACTATAGTTACAACTTTGTAAAACTTCCTTTTAATCTTGTAGGTAACGCCTTAGGTTATTTTACTCTAGATCTCCTTGGTCCTACTTCCTTGGGTTTTTATGACAAATTGAGGACGCTTTTTAGGGACCATTTAATAATTGCTATTCCATTTGTGCTCATGGCTTTATATGCAATTTACGTACTTTACGAAAAAGTTTATAAAAAGCAAGACGGGGAAGATCAAAAAATTATCGCATTCGGCTTTGCCTTTTTCTTCATATCTCTTCTGCCGTTTCTGGGACTTGGAAACATAGCGGCACGTTATAGTTATTTGTCATCTGTCGGATTTGTTATTCTCCTGGCTTACCTTTCTAGGAAAGTATATAAATATCTAGTAAACATTTCGGATGTTTACGTTGGAACACTCTCTATGATTATAATATCTTTTGCTTTTTTAAGTGCCCAACTTTTTCAGCTTCAAAAAACCCATTCCGATTGGTATGGAGCAGGAGAAATCGCCAAAAGAGCTCTTGTCTCCTTCCAAGAAAAGTATGATAGTAGGTGGGAGCAAGAAACGATGCATTTTTATTTTGTTGGCGTGCCGATTAAAACTGGCGATGCATGGGTTTTCCCTGTAGGATTCAAAGATGCTTTGTGGCTTTCTCTTAAAAATAAAGACTTTACGGTTGATATGGAACCAGATTTGGCAACGGCTGCAAATATAGCTAAGGATGTTAAAAATTCCCAGATTTTTGAACTCGACGCAAATGGAATAGTAGCAAACTATATTCCCGACGTTCCCCTTTATATCAGAAATCTTAGAAATCCATGAAAAAATTTGAAATTCTAGCTCTTGCGCTTATCTTAATAGGAGCTTTTGGGGTAAGGCTCTACAAATTTAATAGTCCTATTGCAGATTGGCATTCTTGGCGTCAAGCAGATACTTCTGCCGTTTCAAGAAATTTTGTAAAGACAGGCTTTGACGTAATGCATCCTAAATTTGACGATTTATCTATGGGAGTGTCTCTTATAGATAATCCACAGGGCTACCGTTTTGTAGAATTTCCAATTTACAACGCCGCCCAGGCGGCACTTTTTAAATACATCGGGAGATTAACTCTTGAGCAGTGGGGAAGGATGGTGAGTATCCTGTCATCCCTTATATCAACCGTCTTTCTCTTCCTAATTGTCAAGAAATATATTAACGCACGCGCCGCTCTTTTTAGCGCCTTCTTTTTTGCATTTGTTCCTTACAATATTTATTACGGAAGAACAATACTTCCTGATCAGTCCATGGTAACGGCAATGCTTGGGGCGACATATTTTTTCAGCAACTGGATAGAGCGTAAAAAGGTCACAATTTTTAATGCTAGCTTTATACTAGCGCTTCTTTTTATGGTGGCGGCAGTTTTGCTCAAGCCCTATGCATTGTTTTTTACTCTGCCTTTGATTTATCTTTCATATAGAAATTTTGGAATGTCATTTTTCAAAAAATGGCAACTTTGGGTTTTTCTTATTCTTTCCCTTGCCCCTTTTGTTTTTTGGCAAGTCTGGATACAGCAGTATCCAGCAGGCATTCCAAGGAACGACTGGCTCTTCAACGGCAGTAAAATTAGATTTACGGGTTCTTTCTTTCACTGGCTTTTTGGAGAAAGAATCGGACAATTTATTCTGGGATATTTTGGACTTCCTTTTGTGATTTTGGGAATTCTTAGAAAAGTAAATAAAAAAGAAGGATGGCTATTTTTTACATTTATTGCATCCTCACTTATTTATATGACTGTTCTTGCAACAGGCAACATTCAGCATGATTATTACCAGATACTTGCAGTACCAACTCTTGCCATATTTTTTGGCAAAGGTGCCAGCATGATAGTAGAATACGCAGGGAGTATTTTTAATAAATTTACCGCCTATGTAGTTGTTTTTATTTCAATAGTATTTATGCTTGCTTTTGGTTGGTTTGTTATAAGAGATTTTTATAACATTCAACATCCTGAAATTATTCAGGCGGGAAAAGCCGTAGATAGCCTGACTCCAAAAGATGCAAAAATTATAGCACCTTACGGAGGAGACACAACACTTCTTTATAGCACAAACAGAAAGGGCTGGCCAGTTTTTGACAGGCCACTTAAGCAGTTTATAAAGGAAGGAGCAGCTTACATGCTTTTTGTTAATCCGTCGGGTCCGGAACTCAATTTTAAAAATTATTTTGTAACTTTAGAGCAGGGAGACAGATATATAATATACGATTTAACAAAGCCGCTTAAGCCCATACAATGAGGATTTTGCTTGTTTCATCTTTTCTCCCTTTTCCGCTTCACTCAGGCGGACATGTTCGCCTATACAATCTAATCTCACGGCTCTCAAAACGCAACGACATAACTTTGATTTGCGAGAAGAGGATAACTCAAAGGAGGGAAGACGTTGAGGAAGTATCCAAAATCTGCAAAGAGGTCATGGTTGTTCCAAGGCGCAAACAGTGGTCTCTCGTAAACATTTTAAAAACGGGATTCTCGAGCAACTCTTTTATTGTTGTAGGACATACAAATCAGCAGCTTAAATTAAAAATCAAAGAGACGCTTGATAGAGGGAATTTTGATCTCATACACGTTGAGACATCGTACATATTTCAAAATTTACCTTCAAATATTAAAATTCCTGTTGTTCTGACAGAGCACAATCTTGAATACATGGTTTACAGGAGATTTGCACAAAGCGCGCCGTTTCTACTTAGGCCCTTTATATATTTTGATACGTTAAAACTTGAAAGAGCCGAGAGAAGTTTCTGGAGAAAAGCAGATAAGCTCGTTGCTGTATCCCAAGAAGAGGGAGAAGTAATGAATGCTGACGCAGTAGTCTCCAATGGGGTGGATGCTTCTCGCTTTAAGCTCTCAAGCGGCGGAGATAGAGTACTTTTTATTGGAGATTTTAAATGGTTGCAAAATAGGGATTCTGCAGAGATGATACTTAAAGATATTTGGCCAAAGTTGAATATAGCAGAGAAGCTTTGGATAGTTGGTAGAAAGATTCCTGATTATATTAAGCGGATGGGTGGGAAAAACGTCATTTTTGATGAAAATTCCCCCGCAGATACTTACGAGATTTATAAAAAAAGTAAATTGCTCTTAGCTCCTATTAGGGTTGGCGGAGGAACCAGCTTTAAAATCTTGGAAGCTATGGCAAGCGGCGTTCCCGTTGTCACAACAGAGCTTGGCAATGAAGGAATTAAAGCCACAAATGGTGAGTCAATACTAATTGCGGAAAGCGACAGCCAGTTCGCCGCTTCTGTAAAGAACTTAATAGAAGACAAATCTCTTTATGAAAAGATTTCAAAAAATGCCAGGGTTTTAATTGAGAAAAAATTTGACTGGGACATAATTGTTGAGAAACTGGAAAAGGTTTATAAGGAGGCTCTGAGTGCTTGATTTATCAATAATTACTGTAAGTTTTAACACAGAAGAATTTTTAAGAAAACTTCTAGTATCGATTGTAGAAAATGTCTCGACCGATGTAAAGTACGAGGTAATAGTTGTAGATAATGCCTCAGCCGATAATTGCGCAGAGATGATTAAAAAAGAATTTCCTCAAGTAAAGTTCATCGTAAATAAAAAAAACTTAGGCTTTTCAAAAGCAAATAATATTGGGATTAAAAAAAGCTCTCAAAGCCGTTATGTTTTGTTTCTAAACCCGGATACCCTGCTTGAAAAAAATACAATTGAGGAAATGATTAAGTTTATGGATGGGAAAGTCGATGCGGGTGCGGCAACTTGTAAGGTTATTATGTCAAACGGAAAAATAGACGACGCAACGCACAGGGGGTTTCCAACTCCTTGGAATGCATTCACTCATTTTTCGGGAATATCAAAATTAGTTCCTAGTTCAAAATTCTTGAATGGATATTACCTAGGCTGGAAAAATATAGACAGGGTTCATGAAATTGATGCCTTGGCCGGTGCCTTTATGCTCGTCAGGCGTAAAGCAGGGGAGGAAGTTGGTTGGTGGGATGAAGATTATTTTTTCTATGGAGAAGATATAGATTTTTGCTTTATGTTAAAACAAAAAGGATGGAAGATTTACTATGTTCCTCAGGTCTCAATCTTCCATCATAAAGGTGCTTCCAGTGGAATTAAAAAAATCTCTAAAGAAACATCTACTGCCACTAGGGAAACTAAGATAAGAATTACTAAGTCACGTTTTAACGCAATGAAAATCTTTTACAAGAAACATTATGAAAAAAAGTATCCCAAGATTCTAACAACCCTTGTAAAGTTGGGAATTGGCGCAAAAATGTGGTATTCTTTAAAAAGAATATGAAAGGGACACTTATTGTAAGAATTGCTATAAGTTTTATTTTTATAGTTTTTGGCGTATGGGAAATGCTGGCTCCTGTCTATTGGGCTCCTTTTGTTCCTAAGTTTGTTGGGGCAATATTTAATCCTTTATTTGCAACAAGAATTCACGGACTGGTTCTCTTGGTTTTAGGAATACTTACTCTAATTAGATTTAGAAAAAAAATAGTTTCTGCTATTTCATCGCTTGTTCTTCTAAGCGTTGTCGTCTCCGTATATTTGTTTTCCGGATTCTCAGACATACTTGTTAGGGACATAGTTATTTTCCTTTGTTCCCTGTCACTTCTCTTTGACGCTGATAGTAAACCTATAGTTTAACTAGTCCTCAATTTTTGATATAATCTTTTTGTTAATTTCTGACAAGATCAGACAATATTTTGCTGTCTCTTTTTGTCTGTAATTTTCTCTCCTAGCACTTTAAAAAATCACTGTCCCGTTTAATCGCTCCTTGAACCGTGTTCGAATAGAACTGAAAAGGCGAAAGGTAAGATTTTGTGGGATGTTGTTGCGAACTTGCAGGTGCCTTTTTGTTTATCTCTAAGAGGTATGCAGCAAAGCATCTGTAAGTGAGTAGTAATCAGCGCAAGCTGAAAACACATCAACCTGTGTCGAGTTATTGGAGGAATTTGATGGCTGAAAATATAATTTTAGTAATTCTCTTCCTCATCATCCAAGCAGTCTTTTTCGAGCTTGTTGACTTAACAGGACATTGGTGGTTGTTGGGAGTACCCATCACTATCGTAATATGTGTCCCATTGGGGGTGACATTTTGGAGCATATTAGATGGGTCGTATGACTATGGAATGAGCTCCACAGGTAAGCAAGTGAAAAAGTTTTTCGCTCAAATAGTAGTCGCGTGCGCAGCGGTTGTGATTGGCCTTTGTGTATTTGGCGTCATCGGCTTCCCAGCGATGATGGGCATGCTTTTTGTCCTAATGTGGTGCACTCTGTTTGTGGGTCCGTAATCAGGGCGAACTGAGTTGAAAGGTGACGGTTGCCATGAATGCGTGAGGCATAATCTCAAGGGCCGGTAAGCCGAAGAAGAAAAGAAATGCTCTCTGTTGGTTGGGTCCTGTCTACTGTAATTGTAATCTGCGTGGCTCTGCTCATCCTTGCAGGTCTATTCCTGGCTTTTACCAGAAACGGCAGAAAGTCAGCGCAATGTTTTGGAATAGCTGGAGGACTGAGTGTTCTATGCGGAGTTTTCTACCTACTCATGCATGAGTACGTGCTTCTGCTTTTGTCATGGGGCATAGCAGCAATGTTGTTAATTGCAACGCCAGAGGTAGAAAGAAGGATCAATGGGAGAAACCAGAGTAAGCTAAAAAACACAAATGGCCGGTAGCCATTGCGACCCAGCAGACTCTTTAGTGGTGTGGCAAGCATGGAAATGTCCATGAGTGATGTTAAGCATCCGCCCTTGCCTATTGGATATGCAACAACAAGTGCAAAGTGCACAGGCATCGTGATTAGAAACGGATAAGCGTTTGAAACGCCAAGGAGATTGCAATTGCGCAATCAACCTTAGGCAACCGCCACCGGTGAAGTCTTTAGGACTTCAATACGACTTTTGTCGTATTTCTTTCCCGGTGCCTTTTTTGCTTTTGTAAAGCTTTAAAACTATAATTAACTCATGAAAATTGGA
>Ga0209515_10008276_pt1 | contig 12184 bp, 14 predicted proteins | sample Subgroupgradi54m_FD_187454 | JGI IMG/M metagenome (GOLD analysis project Ga0209515, IMG submission 187454) | Subsurface groundwater microbial communities from S. Glens Falls, New York, USA - GMW60B uncontaminated upgradient, 5.4 m (SPAdes)... ... | reverse complement strand
TCGCCATGCGACGTTTCCTCGCCCTCGTCCTGGTCATGGCCCTCACCGTGGGCCTGACGGCGCCCGCCGCCCAGGCGGGATCAGGCACCGACGTGGCCCTCGGGCTGGCCTCCTTCGCCGTGTTCAATCAGGTGTTCGGGCCGCTGCTCGCCCCTCGGTTCGTCCACGCCGCGCCCGTCGTTGTGAGCCAGCCGGTCGTCTATTACACCTATCCGACCGTCTACGCTACTCCCGTCTATTACGCCGTGACGGTCGTGGCGCCTCCGCCCCCCGTCTACGCCTATCCCCCCGTCTACGCGGTTCCGAGCCAGGTCGTGGTGACCGCCCCGACGCCGACTGTCGTCCGGTACCCCCACGGACGCTACGAGCTCCGGGGGGATGGGGTAACCACCCCGTACTTCTGGGTCTGGATCCCCAATCCACCGCCGCCTCCGCCACCCCCGGCAAGCCAGCCGAGTGGACAGTGACCAGCGCGCCTGGGAGATCCTGAGCATGAAACGTGTCGGCATTGTCCTCGGTCTTGTGCTGGTGATCGGCCTTCTTCCGGGAGCGGCCGGGGCCTGGGGAGAGAAGGTCATCATTAGCAACCCTGGCGGCGTGGTCGTTGTCGCCCCTCGTGGAACCGTCGTAATTACCTCGCCCAGTTCCGTGGTCGTTCGTCCGGGGCCGAAGATCTTCGTGGCGCCGACCCCGAGTGTCTTCCCGACCGTTGTTCATCCGCATCACTTCTTCGTTCCCCAGTTTGGGTCGTCCGAGGTCGTGACCCGCCCCTTCTTCCCGTTTGTCGTGTCCGCACCCCCAGCTATCGTGTCGCTACCGCCCGTCGTATATGCCCAGCCGGCACCCGTCGTGAGCCTGGCCCCGTCCCCGCTGCCCACGCCCACGGTCATCGAGTACCCAACCGGCTGGTATCAACTCCGCGGAGACGGCGTCACGACGCCGTATGTGTGGGTCTGGATTCCGAAGCCACCACTACCTCCGCCAGTCCCCGAAACGCCGCCGACCGTGCCGCCCGCACCGCCGTCCGACGCGCCAGCCGACCCCCCCTCGCAGCAGCGGCCGTCGGCGTCCCACACCGAGCTCTACCTCTGGACCAACGAGCTAGGCGTGCCGCACTGGACCGATCAGCTGGACAACATCCCGGAGCGTTATCGCTCCCAAGCGCAACGCCGGTCGTAGGACCGGCCGTGCGCTCGGTGTGTGGCGACACGCACTATCCGAGTCAAGCCCCTCGGGCGAATCCTTCTCTACCTTCAGCTCGAAGTGCTCGACGAGCCCCTTTGCAGCGATGCGCAAGGTCATCCGCACCCAGCGCTCCTCGACGGTGGGGCGACGTCGGCGGTGGCATCGCTGGGCTTCGGTCCCAGCCGGCGTCTTCATCGGACTGTGGATCCTGAGCGGCGCCGCGCTCGTGTGGGATGCCGGGCGCGGCTTTCACGCGTTCCCGCCGCATCAGCGGCACGGAGACGTGAGGGGGGTCACGCTCCAAGTTTCAGAGCTGCTTCGCGAGCTGAGGGAACCCGTCAGTCGCGTCACCGCGTTTATGGTCGGAGGCCGGCATCGCTTGACCTGTGGAAAGCTCGTGTACCTGGAACCGCCTTGAACATCGTTCCGGGACACGCCGTCAATTCCATCACGCTCGTCCGACGCGCCCTCGTGAAGTGTCCAGACGAAGCACCATCTCCCGGAACTTTAGAATTGGCTTTCATCACCGATACGGCTCTCCGGGACAGCATCAGGCTCGACATCAGTGAGGCGAATTGGGACCTTGCGAACGGGGCGTGGAAGGGTGCAACCGTATTGGCCGGGTCCGCCGGCGAGGCTCTGCTGCTCTGGGCCTTGGAAGAGCATGAACTCCACAACCCCGGTGCGCGAGCGGGCCAACATCGGGCCGCGGATCAGCATCTACAGTGGCAAGGGCGAGATACTGGCGCGGCTGGGCCAGCGCCCGGCCGGGCTCGAGTTCGGCCAGTTCATCGCACCGCACGGTCTCGCCGTCGACTCGCGCGGCGATATCTACGTCGGCGAGGTATCGTTCACCAACTGGGGCAATCGCTTCAAGGGCCAGCCCCACCCGCCCGGGCTGCGAAGCTTAGAAAAACTCGTCAAGGTATGCTGAAGAGAGGAGACGTCATGGCCCAGCCAGTGATAATGAGGATCTTCTCCGACTACGTGTGACCCTGGTGCTATCTCAGTACCGTGCGTATTGAGAAGCTCAAGGCCGAGCACCACGTGAAGGTCGAGTGGGTGCATTTTCCACTACACCCGGACACGCCGGCGGAAGGCCGCTCGCTGGACGATCTGTTCGCGGGGCGCAAGGTGGACCGGAAGGCCATGCACGCGCAGATGAAGGCGCGCATGGACGCCGAGGGTCTCCCCTACGGGGAGCGGAGCATGACGTACAACAGCCGCCTGGCCCAGGAGCTGGGCAAGTGGGCGGATACACAGTCGGGTGGCGACGCCATCCACGACGCGCTGTTCCGCGCCTACTTCGTGGAAGCGCGCGACATCTCCCAGCCCGCGGTGCTCCTGGACATCGTGGAGCGGGTGGGCCTGTCGGTCGACGGCGCGCGCGAGGCGCTGGAGACACGGACCTTCAAGGTCGCCGTCGACGCGGACTGGGAGCTCTCGCGCCGGTACGGCGTCACGGGCGTGCCGACGTTCGTCGCCGGTCGCTACGGCGTCGTCGGCGCGCAGCCGTACGAGGCGCTGGAGGAGCTCGTGCGAAAGGCCGCGACGCAAGAAAAGAGAGAGGAATAAGCTATGCTTCCAGCTTTAGTCGTGTCGCCCCTTTCTCGACTCGATCGGGCGGAACCTCTTGAGAGAATTGGCGAAAACGTGATCGCAGCTGAAACACGGGTTCAGGCTGTGATCTCGAACCGGAACTCGATCGGCCTGTTTGCCGACAAAGCAAAGTGGGCCCTTGCACCACCGAGATCAAAAGCCTGGGCTAAGCCCAGGCTTTTGATGATTTCGCCGCCGTTGGCCGCGCCGCTCGCTCGATAGACCCGTCGTTCCCCGACGTCGACTGGCGTGCAGGTGATCGGTATCCAAACGCGCCTCTCTGCCTTCGTGATCCCTGAAGACCTTGCGCGGGAGGGCGCGAGTCGTTCCTCAATTTGACTTTCAGCGTCCACGCCTGCGCCGCCTTCTTGCGGCGGTTCGTCCGGGGGACCTCGGTGTACCCTGCTTCGATCTTTTCATGAAGACACCGCGGCACTCGTCGCTGCAGAATCGCTGCGCTTCGTCCTTGAGTTCTCTTCCGCAAGCTTCGCATCTTGCCATCGCTACACTCCTAAGCCATCAACTTAGATCGTTCCCACACCCGATCTCCGCTACCTCTGCCCGTCATCGCCGCCGCCCAACGGCTGCCATGAAGCAGCCGAAACGGGACTCCCCCCTGCAGTCGTCCATCCAATTCATGAAGACCTGGTTCATAGAACTCGTGCGGCACCCCGTCAACGGGGTTGGTTATGGGTGGCCTCGGGCGATTTCTCATCTGGCTGTGGATTAAAGGCCAAAAAGAAACATTTGATCCGAATCACTTCACAGGTACGGCGAGGGGTTGACCTTTCTGGGGAGCCTGGAACACCAGAATCTTCAGCGGCGCTCTAGCGCTGGCGTTTCTCGCGTCGTGGACCATTTTGGGTGGTTCATGGAACGCTTGACCAGGACCGTAGGTGACGGGTGATTTGCCTTGTTCCTCGATCGTGATGGCGCCTTCGAGCACATAGACGAACGTATGCGCGTGATGATAGTGCCTTCCGGCATCGACGCCGGGCTGGATCTCGGTGACGTACATGTTCGCTTCCTTACCGTCGGCTCCCACGAGATCGGTCTGAATAAGCATCGTCCGCTTTACGGGCATCTGCTGGGCGTACTCGGCACTCAGGACTTGGTTCCCGGTCGCCCCCAGCGCGATTCCTACGGCCAAGGTCAAGCTAAGTATTAACGCCATGCGCTTCATCTTCGATCCTCCATGAGGCCGGCTCTGACGGCGTAAGCTTTATTGCCAATTATCGCGCCCAGTTCAACAAGATCATCCAGGCCTCGTCCTACGAGGAGCTCGTCAAGCAAATCAAGACCAAGCAGGAGAGCCTCTAGGACTTCCGCTTCTTCCGCGGGTGGCGCTGTAGGCCTCGCTCCCAGAGATATTCCGTCTCACCGAGGTGCTTGCCGACCCAGCGCGACAGCACGAAGAAAAGGTCGCTCAGCCGGTTCACATAGCGGAGCGCGCCCTCGCTGACGGGCTCCACGCGCGCGAGCGCGACGATCTCGCGTTCCGCGCGGCGGCACACCGTGCGGCACTGATGGAGAAACCCGCCGATTCGCCCGCCGCCCGGCAGCGTGAAGGACTTGAGCGGTTCGAGATCCTTTTGGCAGCGATCCATGAGGGCCTCCAGCTCCTTCACCTCCACGTCCCCGATCCGGTGCATCCCCTCATAGATCGCGTCCTCGGGTGTCGCCAGCTCGCTGCCGAGATCGAAGAGCTGGTTCTGCAGACGCCGGAACACCTCGTCGAGCCACCGGTGCTTCTCCCCTTCCCCGAGGCGCTCTTCGTTGAAGACGCGCGCCAGCCCAAGCACCGAGTTGAGCTCGTCAATGGTCCCGTAGGCCGCGATCCGCGGCGAATCCTTCGGCACCCGCTTGCCCCCGACCAGCGCCGTCGTCCCTTTGTCACCCGTGCGCGTGTACACGCGCGTGATGCTGATCGTCATGACCGTTCCCTCCTGGCGGCGGTCAGTATAAGGCCCCGCGCGCTGGCGCGTCTAGGTGCTCCAGGGAAGGCTCATACGAACGTCACGGCGCGGGCGGGGTTCTCCACGAGCAGGGTCTTGAGCTCCTTGTCGCCCAGCTCCTTCCTTCTGAGTTGCGGGACGAGGTGCCGCAGGATGTGCCCGTAGCCGTGACCGCCGTAGCGCACGAGCCGAACCTTGTAGCAGATGTCGTGCGAGAGGAGGAGCTGTCGGGCATAGCCGTGCTCGGGAAGCCACAGGATCTGCCGCATGCGCTCGGCGTCGAACGGCATCTCGAAGTCGCTCAGCGGATAATACGACACCTCCGACCCGAAGAGATCGTACTCTAGGTAGCAGCCGGTCTCCGCGATGGCCCTGAGGCGGGCGGGATCGGAGACCGTGCGGTCGATATGGCACATGATGACTTAAACGTCTCCCAGGCACGGCGTCACAAGGGCGTGAGTCCGCGGGGGAGCCGAACTGATGGCGGTACCCGCCCGTTCAAAAACCCGCGTCCGAGTCGTCCAGGCAACATAATGATTTTCTGGACCCACGATCCCCAGTAAGATAGGGGTCAAAGACGAATCTCGGTCTTCCAGCGGAATCCTCTACTTGCGGATGCACCAAGCGATTGCGCAAGGGTAATTCCCAGGTTGTAGTGCGCGAGCACGTGGTTTGGGGTCGATCCGTAGCGCCTCGGAATAATGGGCGATGGCCTCCTCGAGCTTCCCTTGACTGTCCAGCGCGTTCCCCAAGTTGTAGTGCGCGAGCGCGTCGTTGGGCTTAATCCGCAACGCCTGAGAAAAATGACTTAGCGCCTCATCAATCCTCCCCTGTCTGAGCAGATAATGTCCCAGGTTGATATGCCCACGCGCGTTATTTGGCCGCTTCGCTAAAACGTCATTCCAGAAAGACTCTGCGCTGCGGTAGTCCTCGTTGCGCCGCACAGTCGTATGCGCCAGCGTCGCCACAATCGTAACAACCAAGGCCGCCGCGAGGAATCGATACAGGCTGGGTGGCCACTTAAGGCGAGAAGAGATCTCTCTTAAAACCATGTGGCCACCCGTTACGATCAGCACGATCACCGCCGCCAGCGGAAGGTACATGCGACGCTCTGCGGCGATCTCTGAGGGAAGTGGCCAGAAGCTCGAGGAGGGGGCAAGAATAAGGGAAAACCATACCCCCAGGCAGGCCGGCTGTAGTCGGCGGTGAAACGTCCACAGCGTGGCGCACAGGAGCGTTATCACCACGGCAGCCGAGGGGAGAATGGCGGCGGCCGACTTGGCCAGCGGCCAGTCATCGTAGTCTCCGACCAGCGGAGCGGGCCAGAAGGAAAGCCGCAGGTAATGAACGATCACGCCGCTCTGTGTTTTTGCGTAAACCCAGGGTGTTACGCCAGTCAGACTAAGGGTCTCGATGTCTATGCCCACGCGAGTCGGTAAGAGCGCTGCGAAAATGAGCCAGCTGGCTGCCAAGCCAGCATACAGGCCCCAGCGGTGACGAAACGCTTCGCGGAACGACTTTGAAAGAAACAAGCGGTCATATGCCAACACGACCACAAGCGCCACAGCCATAACCTCTTTACTGCCTATGCCCAATACGGTGAAGACGACTGCGGCAGCATACCACGCGGCCGGGCGGGATGACTCGACGCTGCGGATGACGCAATAGAGCGTCAGCAGGAGGAACAGCCCCATCAACAACTCTGTGCGCTGGGTGATGTAAGTGACGCTCTCGGTTTGCAGAGGGTGAACCGCCCAGATCAGCGCCACGGCCAACGCAAACCATGAAGCCTGATCGCCATGGCGGTCTCGCAGGCTCGGACCCAGCAGTGTTCGTCGCACAACGCCATACAGCACCAGCGCCGCCAAGATATGGATGGCAAGGTTGAAGACGTGATACCCCCAGACATTCAGACCACCCAATGCGTAGTTGACCGCGAACGAAAAGTTTGTAATCGGGCGCCCCGTCACGGGCGAGTCAAACGGAGCCAGAACCAAGCTCCTAGGTGGCCAGAGCTGGCGGATGGTTCGGTTGCCCGTGATCGCCACCAGGTCGTCAAAGATGAACGGACCCTGCAAGCTGTTGTGGTACGCATAAACACCTGCAAAGATCGCAAGAAGGGGAATGAACCTGTTGGCGCCTCCCTTCAGGAGCGACCCCAGTGATGGTTGAGCGCTGGCACTCCCGGAGACGCTACGCGGCTCTCGGCGTGTTTCAGTACGAACGATCTGCCGAGTCATATTGTCTCAACGGAGCCGGCGGACGCAGCGGATCCGGCTGGACCGTCGCCTGCTTGAAGTCCGGGCTAAAGACCCGTCGTCCGTCGGCCTTCCGGGGAACGTTGCCCATGGCGCCTCCCGCCGCATGTTACGTCCCCACGATGAGCAGTTCAAACGGGGAGCACTCCAGGTGGAACGGTGAAGCTCACCTAACGCTCCGGGGAGCTCGAGGGGACACTACCCGCCGGGCGGCTCATCACAGGGGTGCCGCGTACATTCGGAGCGCTTCGATCAGCGCTGCGTCCCTCGTGAACGCGTAGACGGTTTGCTTGGTGGGATAGTGCGGAGAGAGACGGAACAGCGAGTCCAAGGGAGGCCGGAAAGTCCAGATGCTGTGCACGAACTCTGGCAGGCGTCTCGCGCAGGCTTCAAAAACAGCACCGGTGCCCCCGGCCGTCGGCTCCGGCTCGATGAACACCATGTTGCGGAAGCACCTCTTCAGTTCTTCCAGCTTCTCGGGGAACCGCTGGTGCATCAGGGGACCTAACGCGTCTGGGGCCATGGCCAAGTATTTGGGAATCGACGCTTTCCCATGCCGCCACGGCAGCATGGTCTCGAATGTCGCTTCCGAGAACAGCACATCTATGACAGGCGGACCGTCCGCGCCCCACATGTCGAGACACTGGGCGGTCGACAGATCGAAGAAATCAACCTGCAGTAGCCTGCTTCGAGTTCCGTGGTTGAAGACGCCGGCGGGTATGGCGACCCATGCGGTATCTTCGCTCGGGAGGTCAGTGCCCGCACAGAGGATTCCCATCTGCGAGAGATAGAACAGGTGGCGGCCGTTCGCGTACCCGACGTGGAAGGCTGTCTTGACATCGGCCTCGGTGAACCACCGCGCGATGACATAGGAGGTCTGATGGCCCCGTTCGAGAACCGGCTTATTGGGTCTCTTTATGTCAAACAGCCGAGCTTGCTCTCTTAGCAGCTTGTACTGACGGGTTCGGAACAGGGCATGCCGCACCGCCAAGTCTGGCCAGGGTTCGATGCCAAAGATATCCCGGGCTCGGGCTTTGAGGCGGACCGGCATCCGCGCCTTGACGGACGCCGGCACATAGCGCCTCAGGAGCTCCCCTAGCAATGTCTTTACGGACTTCTCTCGGACGTTCCGATCAGGCTTCCCCATATGGCAACGATTCTGTCACCCCCGTTCACCTGACTGGACATTCTACCCGGGGCCGGCAACTTTTCCCCCGGATTTCGCCCAAGGTCCGAAATGCGAAATTGTGAGGACGCCTGTTTTAGTCCTACGCTATTTTCGGCTCCTTCGCGGGTCGAAACATGTTGGAATGCTTGGCGAAGACGTGGTCGTGGCTGAAACACGGGTTCGAGCTCACTCGGGCCCGAGGGGCACGGGTTAGGCGGTTACCTCGAACCGGAACTCAAGCGACCTGTTTGCCGGCAGGTGATATCGGGCCCTTGCAACAACGAATGCCTTAAAAGGCTTCCGCCCGTACCTGATTCCACTCAAAGGCGCGCCCCCTCTCGGCAAGATCGAGACCAACCCTCGGTGGTTTGAAGTGCGCTTTCGAGCGTAGTGAGAATGTCCGGGATCTGACACTATTCAATTCCCTCCTCCTTGAGAATGTCCTCCACGAGATCCTCGACATCGTCTTCGGACCCATCGCCCGTGAGCTCCCGCTCGAGCACCCGTTCGACCCTCCGCAGAATGGTCTCGCGATCCCGCGGGTCCAGGTCCTCCACGTCCTCCAACACATGGCACGCATAGTCATACCCGTGTTGAAGGAATTCCTCCTTGCTGGCTGTCCGTTCGGCCTCCTTGAGCACGCGCTGCTGTTCCTCCTGCCGCCGCTGCTCTCCCTGCCGCTTGGCGTCGTCCTGCGCTGCCATCACCGGCCGATAGAGCCTGTCCCGGACTCCCTCGGCAATTGCCACGAGTTCGGACTCTGGAAGCTCCTCAACGGGCAGGGTCGAGAGCGCCTGCTCGATTTCTTGGTACGCACGCGCCTTGGTCTCAGACGGAATCGTGTATTGGAGAGACCACCAGTTCCCGATGACTCGATCCTTTACTCGCTGGATCGCCTGCCGGCGCCTACGTAAGCCTTCCGCTTCCTCCTTGCGTCGCCGTTCCTCAGCCTCTCTGGCCGCTCGTTGGCGCTCCGCCTGCTGCCCCTCTTGGCGCCGGGCCTCCATCTGTTGCCGAGCTCGCTTCTCCCACTTCCCCTCGGGCTTATCCATCTTCGGAGGCCTCGCAGAGCTCTGGTCCGACGACCACGGCTGTTCCTCCGTCCGGACCAGTCCCTCGGTGTAGAAATCATCCCCGTCCTCATGCGGTGCTTGCGGTACTGCCCTGCCTATATAGGCAGTCCTGCCTATAGGCTTTGCCTTAGGCACGCTCCCCTGGTAAGCCTGGCAGCCACGTAGATGAGCACGGACGGCCTGGGCATTCTTGAACTTCCGTCCACAGAACTGACATGTCGCCATTGTTCCCTCCCGCTAGTAGGCGAAAGAAGCGGTGAAAGCTTCCTTCATAGGGGCGGCTGCTACCCTTTCGCTCGGCCGCCGGGTTTCTGGACACGCTCGCGCACGGCAGCTCCTCCCGTGCCAGTCCCAGCCCAAGACGAACGACGAGCTTGGCTCCTGTGTGCTCTTGACTTGCACCGTGCTTGCCCCAAACTATCCGCTGTGATCCTTCTTCATTGGTCGTTGTTCTCCGACGGCTTGCTGGTAACTGTGCGAATTGCGGCGGATGAGGTCTGGTGGGGTCGCACCTGGGGAAAGGCGGTGGGGACTGAAAATCCTGGTGCCGGCGGGTCAATCCCGTCCCTGCCCGCAGAATTTTTCGATAGTTAGCCGTCCCCAGATTTTCTCCAGAGCCCCCGCGTGTGCCCAATTTGCAACCAATTGGCACCCGCTCTCTCTGGCATATGTCTTGCTGTTTTATGGCCTGGACCCGTTAGACTAATTAGAGGAAGCTCGCATGGCTTCGGCCCGCACGGAGCGACGATGGACTCGAGACACCGCAAGCCTCGTCGGTCGAGGTGTCGGGCTCGCAGTTTTGTCTGGTCTCTCCTGGCAGGTGCTCACCCGCGGTGTGAGCTTTTCCTCTCCAGGACCCATTCTGGGCATTTTGGACGGAGCGAACTTCATCTTCCACGAAGCCGGGCATGTGCTCTTTTCATTCTTTGGCGAGTTCCTCCAAATCCTGGGCGGGTCACTGACGCAAGTGGCGATCCCGGTGATGTGTACGGGCTACTTCGCGCGGCAGCACCAGGCGGCCGCAGCCGCCGTGACATTGCTTTGGACAGGCGAGAGCATCACCCATGTGGCGATCTATATCGCTGATGCCCGTGTCATGGGGTTACCGCTGCACGGTGGCGAGGGCGTGATCCACGATTGGAACTATCTCCTCGGGCAGCTCAATCTGGTCAACCACGCCGAGAGCCTCGGAAGGCTTGCCTTCGCGGTAGGAGCGGTCGCCATCCTTTCTGCCCTGGGCCTGCTGGCAATTGACTTTGTCAGTAGGCGGACTCGGCCTGCTAGATCGGAAGGGTCGATTGATCGACACGTCGGTGGGAGAGTCGGGTAGGCTCCGACAATTGGCTAGGTGGAATGCCGGGCGCGAGAAGGAGGGCAAAATGCAATTGGAAAGAGGAGTTCTATTTCGAGGCGTTCTTATTGGCGGATTAGGGCTGCTGGGCGTTTTTCCCGTCGGGCAGGCGACAGCATCGAGTCTCGAAGTCTTTCATGCCGATTCGCTCGCAGGCCCCATGAAAGAACTCAAGAAGGCTTTCGAAGGGAAACACCGGGGGGTGACGATAAACCTGACCTCCGGAGTTTCAAAGCAGCTTGCCGAACGCATCCTGAAAGGAGACGCCTGTGATGTGTTTGCGCCGTCATCCCCGGCGGTTATCGAAGAGGATCTGATGAACAAGAGAATCGCTGGCTCCGGCAAAGATGCCGCCTCCTGGTATGTCATCTTTTCCGCGAATGAAATGGTCCTCATCACCGAGAAAGGGAATCCGGCAGAAATTAGCCATGTTGCCGATCTTGCCAAGCCTGGGGTCAAATTTGTCCGCGTGACCGGCGAAAAGGATCTGGCCACAAACCGCACCATTGAATTCCTCAAGAAGGCCGCAGCGCTCGAAGGGAAGCCCGACTTGGCCCAGAAGATCATCGATGGTGCCGTGGTGGATCCCTCAAAACCCAACACGGTGCCGGATACCGTCCGGGCGGTCAAAGAAGGGAAGGCCAACGCCGGCGTGGTCTATTACTCGGCGGCCCTCGCGGCCAAGAATGAACTCGATGTCATCCGCTTTCCTGCCAGCGTCAATCTGAGTGACAAGATTCGTAATGCGGCCTCTGTGCCGGGAACGGCCAAAAATGACAAGGTTGCGCTGGATTTCGTCAAATTCGTGCTCTCCGCGGAAGGTCAGAACATCTTGAAAGAAACCGGCCAGCCGCCGGTGGTTCCGGCGATCCGGAAGGGGGATGTTCCCGCAGAACTCAAATAATGACCTGCGCTCTCAGGCTCGCTCCGGCCCCTTCCGGCGCACTTCAGCTGAAGATCACCAGCCTTGACAGTTTCCTCACTCCCGCTTAGATTCACGACAGGTTCCGCATTCTAACCGTCCGGCTCTCGCGGGAGGACTGGCTGGGGTGGTCTCGCGTCGCGAGTTTGTGAAGACAGCAGGGTTAGCCACCGGCCTGGCGGCGGCGGGCGTGGGGCTTGAGGGGATTCTGGCGGCCCGAAAGGCACCAGCGTATACGCCGGGGACCTCCATTCATTTCCTGCTTTGGAAGAACTTCTCGCCGCCGGCCGACGTGGAGATCCTCCGGCAGGGGACCGAGTGGGGGAAGCAGAATAACGTTAGCGTCAAGATCGAGCAGATCAACGGCAATGACATTCCGGTCCGGGCCGCCGCGGCCATGGAGAGCAAGCAAGGTCCGGACATCATCCAGTTCTTCCACAACTGGCAGAATCAATATGCCGATGCCCTGGTCGACGTCACGGACATCTGCACTGCCCTGGAATCCAAGTACGGCGGCTACATCGAGTACGCCAAGGCCCACGCCATGGTCGCCGGACGGTTTACTGCTGTCCCCCACACCATCTTCCCTTATCTCTATGTCGCGCGGATGTCGTACCTGAAGGCTGCGGGCACGCCAGAATGGCCCAAGACGTGGGAGGAGCTGCGCCGCGAG
>Ga0209515_10008274_pt1 | contig 12186 bp, 9 predicted proteins | sample Subgroupgradi54m_FD_187454 | JGI IMG/M metagenome (GOLD analysis project Ga0209515, IMG submission 187454) | Subsurface groundwater microbial communities from S. Glens Falls, New York, USA - GMW60B uncontaminated upgradient, 5.4 m (SPAdes)... ... | reverse complement strand
CAATCCGCACTGATGCAATTTCAAATTGGGACCAACGACGATGACGGAACGTCCAGAATAATCAACACGTTTACCTAACAAATTCATACGGAATCGCCCTTGCTTACCCTTTAACATATCAGACAAAGATTTTAACGGACGATTTCCTGAACCCAAGACAGGACGGCCATGACGCCCATTATCTAAAAGAGCATCCACCGCTTCCTGAAGCATACGCTTTTCATTGCGGCAGATAATTTCAGGAGCATTCAAATCAATAAGTTTTTTGAGACGATTGTTACGATTGATGACCCGTCGATAAAGATCATTAAGATCTGATGTGGCGAATCGTCCACCTTCAAGAGGAACGAGAGGTCTTAAGTCAGGAGGAATAACGGGAACGACACTCAAAACCATCCATTCCGCCAAATTTCCTGAAGCCTTGAATTCTTCAACAGTTCTCAAGGTTTTGGCGATTTTTTTGGCATTTGTGCCGGCAGGATTAGCGGCCTCTAAATCTTTGCGCAATTTTCGGCCAAGAGCGGCCAAATCAATCTCTTTTAGGAGCTCATAAACGGCTTGAGCCCCAATTCTAGCCTTAAAAGCCCCGCCGTGCTTGAGCACAGCTTCTTGATATTCATCTTCGGATAAAAGCTGCTTTTTCTTTAAAGGCGTTTCTCCCGGATCAATGACAATATATTCTTCATAATAAATAATTTTTTCCAAATCCCTTAACGTCGTCTGCAACAGGGCGGCTAAACGGCTGGGCACAGCTTTATAAAACCAGATATGCGTGACAGGACAGGCCAGTTCAATGTGTCCCATTCTTTCTCGTCGAACGGAAGAACGCGTCACCAAAACACCGCATCGATCGCACGTGATTCCCTTAAATTTAATGCCTTTATATTTGCCGCAATTACATTCCCAATCACGAACAGGACCAAAAATCTTTTCGCAGAAAAGACCATCCTTTTCCGGCTTCAAAGTTCGATAATTCAATGTTTCGGCCTTTTTGACAGCTCCTGAAGACCACGACCGAATCACTTCCGGTGAGGCAATTTTAATCGTGATATGATCACGCTTTTTATATCCCTCTTTTTCGCTATTGATCTGGCTCATTTTTCTCTCTTTTTATCTTTTGGTTTTGATGCTCCTCCGGAGGAGGCAGAGTCATCATCTTTTTCTGGCGGATTAATTCTGACCAATTTAATATCAAGACACAAGCCCTGCAGTTCTTTAACCAAAACATTAAATGATTCCGGCGTACCAGGGTTTAATTTTTGTTGGCCCTTCACAATCGCCTCATACATTCGACTTCGGCCTACCACGTCGTCACTCTTGACGGTCAACATCTCTTGAAGCGTATACGCCGCTCCATAAGCCTCAAGCGCCCAAACTTCCATTTCTCCAAATCGCTGACCACCGAAATGAGCTTTTCCACCCAACGGCTGCTGGGTGACAAGAGAATAAGGTCCAATAGAACGGGCGTGAATTTTTTCATCGACGAGATGGTTCAATTTAAGCATATAAATATATCCGACGGTCACCTTTTGATCAAACGGAAACCCGGTATAGCCATCATAAACGGTTGTTTTTCCATCTTCAGGCAGTCCCGCCTCTTTTAAACTCGTACGAATTTCTTCTTCAGAAGCGCCATTAAAGACGGGAGTGACGGCCGCAAAACCTAACGCTTTCGCCGCCCAGCCCAAATGGGTTTCCAATAATTGCCCGACGTTCATACGAGAAGGAACTCCCAGAGGATTTAAAACAATATCGACGGGTGTGCCATCTTCGAGAAACGGCATATCCTCTTCGGGAAGAATCCGAGACACAACACCCTTATTTCCATGACGGCCGGCCATCTTGTCACCTTCGGCCAACTTTCTTTTTGTGGCGACATAAACAACCACTCTCTTTAAAACGCCAGCTGGAAGTTCATCGCCGCGCTTAACACGCTCACCTTCATGGGCTTCTTCTTCCGTTAATTCCATGATTTTGTCATTATAAAATTGCAATAACTCTCTCTCTTCAGATTCTTCATCAAACTCATCAAAATTAATTTTGCTAAGTTTCTTTTTATCAACACCCAACAATTTGCACAATCTCTCTTCTTTTTCTTTCTCAATATAGGAAATTTCCTGCTGGTAATAGGCTTGAATTTTATCGATAGCCTCGACTTCCTTCGATTTATCTTCCTTGGTTTTTCGGCCGCGTTCACTGCGCTGGAAAACTTCAATATTGACGACAACACCTTCGATCCCCGGAGGAAGCGTCAGCGATGTATCACGAATATCGGCCGCTTTTTCACCAAAAATTGCTCTTAACAATCGCTCTTCCGGAGACAATTCTTTTTCGCTCTTGGGAGTGACTTTTCCGACGAGAATATCTCCCGCTTTAACTTCAGCGCCAACGCGAATAATCCCCTCTTCACTTAAGTTAATCAAAGACTCTTCACTGACATTGGGGATATCGCGCGTAATTTCTTCATTTCCTAACCGTGTTTCGCGGCATTCCACTTCAAATCTTTCAACATGAATAGAGCTAAACACATCTTCACGGACGATGCGTTCATTGATTAAAATCGCGTCCTCAAAATTATATCCGCGCCATGGCATAAACGCGACCAACACATTTCGCCCTAAAGCCAGCCGGCCATCTTTGGTGCCAATGCCATCGGCAATAATCTGGCCAGCCTCAATCTTTTCTCCAACTTTAACCAAAGGTGTTTGATGAATACAGGTATTGGCGTTAGTCCTTTGGAAATTTTTAAGAGGATACGTTGTTTTTCCAATGACGATTTCGCGGGCATCAACTCGAGTGACCGTTCCAGAGTCTTGAGCAATCACCATAACACCCGAATCGCGAGCCACTTTTTCTTCCATTCCGGTTCCTACTGATGGAACTTCGGGAATTAAAAGCGGAACGGCTTGTCTTTGCATGTTTGATCCCATCAAAGCTCGGTTGGCGTCATCGTGTTCCAAGAAAGGAATCAAACAAGCCGCGACTGAAACGACTTGTTTAGGGGAAACATCCATATAGGTGACTTGTTTCGCGGGAACTTTTGGAAAATCTGTTTTATAACGGCAGGTGACTAATTTTTCAGTAAAATATCCATCTTTGTCGATGGGAGAATTGGCTTGAGCGACATATTCATTTTCATCCTGATCAGCGGTTAAAAATTCAATCTTGCGGGTGACACGACCGTCTTCAACTTTTCTGTAAGGCGTCTCAATAAATCCCAAATCATTGACGCGGGCGCAGTTGGTCAAGGATGAAATCAAACCGATGTTCGGACCTTCCGGAGTTTCAATCGGACACACGCGGCCATAATGAGTGGGATGAACGTCACGGACTTCAAATCCCGCGCGTTCACGGGATAACCCGCCAGGTCCCAAAGCGCTCAAGCGTCGTTTGTGTGTCATCTCAGATAAGGGGTTGACCTGATCCATAAATTGAGACAGTTGGCTTCGGGCGAAGAAATCCTGAATTTGATTGGAGAAAAGTCTTGAGTTGATCAAGTGATGAGCGGTCAAGTTTTCAAAATTGCTCATGACAACCAAACGCTCTTTAATGGAACGTTCGAGACGAGCTAACCCAATACGCACTTGATTTTGAACCAATTCACCGACCGTTTTAATCCGTCGATTTCCTAAATGGTCAATGTCGTCCGTCTCGCCTTTGCCTTCACGAAGATTAAATAAATAACGAATGGCCTGCACGACGGTGGCGATATCTAAAATACGATTCTCAAGTGGAACATCCATGCCTAACTTACGATTAACAATGTGACGACCAACTTTACTTAAATCATAACGCTTCGGATCAAAGAACAATCTAAAAAATAACGATTCCGCCACTTCCATTGTTGCCGGTTCAGTCGGACGCATCTTTCGATAAAAATCCAACAACGCTTCTTCTTTATTATGGGTATGATCTTTATCGAGGGTGATTTTAAGTTTGTCAAAATCTCCTTCAAACATCTTCTGCATATCTTCATTGGCCGAAAGTCCCATAATCCTTAAAATTTGTGTGGCTGCAAAATTTCTCTTTCGATCAATGTAAACTAAAAGAAGATTATTGGGGTCATATTTGACCTCAAACCATGCTCCTCGTGAAGGAATCACGCGGCCATGATAAATGCTTTTTCCTGTAGGATGAAGCTCTTCTTCAAAAGAGACACCGGGCGGACGCTGAATCTGAGAAACGACGACACGTTCATCGCCATTGATGATAAAAGTTCCGGTATCTGTCATTAACGGAAAATCACCAAAATAGACTTCTTGTTCTTTAATATCAACGGGGCTAATCAATCGCAGCTTAACTTTAAGAGGAGCGGAATAGGTCATTCCTCGACGCTTGCATTCAATGGCCGAATATTTCTCTTTACCCAAACTATAGTTTAAATATTCAAGTTTGATTTGGCCGTCATAACTTTCCAGAGGAAAAACTTCGCGAAAGACCTCTTCCAATCCCTGGTCTTTCCGTTTCTCCGGTGACGCTTGGCGTTGAAGAAAACCGTTATAGGCCACCACTTGAAGATCCAACAAATGAGGCAATTCAAAATTATCTTGAAACTTGCTAAAATTACGAATCTTCATTTTTTGCATAGTTTAAGAATCCTAAAAGTTAATTAAGGAAAGCGCTCTTCGTGACGGACAAGCTCTTAGCTTAAGAAGACTTATTTTAATTCGACTTTTGCGCCAGCCGCTTCGAGTTTTTTCTTCAACTCTTCGGCTTCTTGCTTCGTGGCACCTTGTTTAACAGGCTTTGGAGCTGATTCGACCAAATCTTTAGCCTCTTTAAGACCTAAATTTGTGGCCGCTCTGACTTCCTTAATAACAGCGATCTTTTGAGCGCCAGCATCGGTCAGAACGACATCAAAAGCCGTCTTTTCTTGAGCCGCTTCGCCGCCAGCAGGAGCACCCGCGGCAGGCATCATCATTCCAGCAGCCATCGGAGCGGCCGCTTGAATCCCCAGCCGGTCTTCCAAGCCTTTGACTAACTCAGAAAGCTCAAGAGCTGTTAAGCCTTCAATCGTCTTGGCGACTTCCTCTAACTTCGCGGAAAGTTTCGCGCTCTTTTTTGTTTCTTGTGATTCAATAACTTCAGCCATTTTTATTACCTCCCGTTTTTTCACTTAACTGCTTTAAAATGGATAATAGTTCACGTGATTTAGCATTCAACACTCCGGCCAATCGCGACACGGGCGATTGAATGGTTCCTAACAACATTGCTAACAGAATTTCTCGAGAAGGAAGTTTAGAAAACTTTTTGACATCGTGTTGCTCAAGGATTTGACCTTCAACTAAGCCGCCTGGCACCGTGGCACTTTCACATCCTTCGACGAATTTCACTAAAATTTTGGCAATGGCAACGGCGTCAGAACGAGTCCAAATAAAAGCGGTCTGTCCATTAACACGATCAGCTAAGGATTCTTGTTTTAAATTTTTTAAGGCGAGACGGGCAATAGCGTTTCTGGAAACATAAACATCAGCACCGGCGGATTTAAGATTTTTACGCAAGTCGTTCATCTTTGCGCCAGAAAGTTGAGAATAATTCAGCAAGAAAACACTTTTATTATTTTCTAACGCGTCCTCAATACGGTTAACTAACTTTTCTCGATAAACCTGGCCGACTCTTTTCATAATAATGCCACCTTAACGCCTGGTCCCATCGTTGTGGAGACAGATAACGTTTTAATTAAACTTCCTTTAACAGAACCAGGTTTTACTTGATTAATCGCGTCGATCACCTGTTTGGCGTTATCTAAAAGATGTTCTTTCGAAAAAGATCGCTTGCCAATCCCGACGTGAATGCCAGCCTGTTTATCCGACTTAAATTCAATTTTACCAGCCCTCACTTCTTTAATAGCTCGTTCAACATCCATGGTAACGGTCCCGGCTTTAGGCGTTGGCATTAATCCTCGAGGGCCTAAAATTTTTCCCAATTTGCTTAAATCTCGCATCATATCAGGCGCCGCAATGATCACATCAAAATCCATAAATCCTTGAGCCACTTTGTCGATCAATTCCTGCGCTCCGACATGATCAGCACCCGCCGCCTTAGCCTTTTCTTCCACCTCTCCCTTACAAAAAACGGCAATCTTAATCTTCTTTCCAGATCCATGCGGCAAAAGCACAGTCCCTCGGACACCTTGATCTGAAGCTTTCGTGCCAGTATTTAAGAAGAAGTGCAATTCTACAGTTTCATCAAATTTGACTTTAGGAAATTTCTCGACAGTGGCAATAGCTTCTTCGAGCGAATAAATTTTCTCTCCATCAAAACCTGCGACCGCTTGTTTCATTCGTTTATTGAGTCTGTTCATTTAACCAACCACCTCAACTCCCATACTTTTTGCTGTTCCTTCAATCGTCTTAACAGCTTTGGCAAAATCACTGGTATTTAAATCTTCCATTTTAATTTTCGCGATTTCCTCGACTTGTTTACGAGTAATTTTGGCAATTATTTCTTTTCCCGCTGTTCCCGAAGCCTTGGCGAGATTAGCCGCTTTTTTAATTAAAACAGAACTGGGAGGAGTTTTAATAATGAAATCAAATGATTTATCTTTATAAACACTAATGACGGCGGGTAAAATTAATCCTTCACGCCCCTTTGTCTTTTCGTTGAATGATTTACAAAAAGCCATGATATTGACCCCATGCTGACCTAAAGCAGGTCCGACGGGAGGGGCAGGATTGGCCTGGCCGGCGGGAACATACAATTTAATTTGCGCGACAACTTCTTTAGCCATGTTTCAAAATTTCCTTTTTATATTTTTTCTACTTGAAAATATTCTAATTCAACCAAGGTCGATCGTCCAAAAATCGAAACGCTGGCTTTTAATTTGCCGCGATCCGGATAAATCTCCATGACGTTCCCATTAAAATTCGCGAAAGGCCCCTCGGCGATCCGAATCGATTCCCCAACCTCAAAAGTGACCTTGGGCGTTGGTTTTGTCTCGGTATCTTCTGTCCGTTTTAAAATGGTTTCAACTTCTTTGTCGGAAATTGAAGCGGGTTTTCGTCCTGGACCGATAAATCCCGTAATCCCCGGCGTTGTTTTCACCATATACCAGCTTTCCTTATTCATCTCCATCTTAATAAGGATATAGCCAGGGAAAAATTTTCTCTCGGTGATACGTTTTTTACCGCCTCGGATTTCTGAAACCTGCTCTGTTGGCACCACAATTTCACTGACAAAATTCTTAAGCGCCGTGGTTGCCAATTTGCTTGCTAGGCCAGCTTTGGCTTTTTCTTCAGAACCTGTTTGTGTGTGAACAACGTACCACTTATGTTCGGCCATAGTGCTTACCTAATTATTAGAGAAAGACCTTTTGAAAGAACAAAATCGCACATCCCAATAAAAACTCCCAAAACAGTAGAACTGATCAAAACAATCCATGTTGCATCGAGCAATTCTTGACGCGTCGCCCAAGAAACTTTTTTTAATTCAACAGTGACTTCCGAAAAAAATTTTTTAATTCTGCTGATCACGCCAATCTTTCAGTTATTTTTTTTTATTAACCTACAGGCCTGGTAGGATTCGAACCTACAACCCACGGTTTTGGAGACCGTCGCTCTACCAATTAGAGCTACAGGCCTACAAATCTTTCAAAAAAATTTATTTTTTCATTTCTTTGTGCACGACATGCTTTCGACAAAAACGACAATACTTCGACAATTCAATCCGGTCAGGATGTTGTTTCTTATCCTTCATGCCGGTGTAATTCGCATGATGACATTCCGTACACTCAAATTGAATAAATTCACGCATCGCTTATTTATCTTTAATGTTATGCCCAATTCCCGTCGAGAAAGCCCCCGACCGGGCTTGAACCGGTTACCTCGTCCTTACCAAGGACGTGCTCTACCGGCTGAGCTACAGGGGCGCGTTCAAGGACAATAGTTAAACAAGTATATCTAATTTTATTTCGTTGTCAAGAATTTTATCAGGTTCTTAATTTATTTAAACTAATGGGGTTAGGACGATTTTGAAATACCAAAAATGAGTTTCAAAAACCGGCGTTTGCCGATCTTCAAAACTCCCTCTTTAAGTATCCAATTTTCCGCTGCAATCTTTTCTCCATCACAACTGATCGCCCCTTGCTCCAACAAACGGCGGGCTTCTTTTTTAGAAGTCACGCATTGAGCTTGAAGAAGGATGTCCACCAATGTTTGAGCGCCCCCTTTAATCATATATTCCTGAATCTCTTCCGGGATCTGCCGCTGACTAAAGGTATGCTCAAAATTTTCGCGCTCTTTTTGGGAGAGTGTTTCGCCATAAAACTGTTTAACAATTGTCTCTGCAAGTCTCAATTTAGCTTCTTTCGGATGAAGGGCTTTGACATCTTCTAATTTAAAATCTGTCAACAATTCAAAATATTTATACATAAGCTGATCATTGATCGACATGATCTTGCCAAAAATGTCTTTGGGCGCCTCGGCAATTCCAATATAATTGCCCAGAGATTTGCTCATCTTCTGAACACCGTCGGTGCCTTCAAGCAGAGGTGTCATGATGACCACTTGGGGTTCCTGCCCATAAACTTCCTGAAGCTGCCGGCCCATGAGCAGATTAAATTTTTGATCAGACCCGCCAAACTCAATATCGGCTTTAAGATGGATGGAATCGTAACCCTGCAAAAGAGGATAAATAAACTCTAAAAGACTGATCTCACGCTTTTCTTCAAACCGCTTTTTAAAATCAGCTCGGGCTAACATTTGAGCGACCGAAGAATGAGCGGTCAACTCCAGCATCTCTTGCGCCGTCAATCGAGCTAACCACGCGCTGTTAAACACAACTTTAGTTTTTTTGCGATCAAGAATTTTATAAACCTGTTCCTCGTAGGTTTTAGCATTTTTCTTAATCTCTTGACGGTCTATTTTAGGACGCATGTGATCGCGGCCGGTCGGATCTCCAACCTGGGCGGTAAAATCTCCTATCAAGAAAAAAACATGATGCCCCAAATTTTGGAATTGACGCAGTTTGCGAAGTAAAACAACATGCCCCAAATGCATATCAGGGGCGGTGGGATCAAATCCAGCCTTTAAAGAAAGAGGTTTTTTATTCTTTTGACTGGCGAGAAGTTTTTTCTCGAGACTCTCAAGGTTGATAATCTCCGTTGTCCCTCGAGAAATCTCTTTAATTAAGTCTTTGACGTGCATAAGAAATCTTTTACAAAGAGGATCAGTTTCGACAAAAAAACCAAAGACACAAGACTTGATAATTTAAGCCTTTTAAGTCTTTGGTTTTTTTCTTAAACTTATGAGACTACAAACTACAGCTTGGCGCTGACGCCAATACGCATTTGCTCGACGTCAACTTTAATAACCTTGACGCGCAATTTATCGCCAGGTTTAAGCGCGGCGGCCTTCTCTTTTTCAATTTCTGAAGCGTAAACCAAGGCCTCGACGTCGTCATCCAACTTGACAAAAACACCAAAATTAGAATTTAAAACAACCTCGGCATCGAGCTCAGAATCGACAGGATACTTTTCAGCAATTTGAGTCCATGGGTTTGGTATTAATTGTTTTAAACCTAAGTTAATTTTCCGATTTTGGGGATCCACGGCGAGAACAAGAACTTCAATCTCCTGGCCCTTCTCTAATACATCATGCGGATGATTAATCTTTTTAGTCCACGACATATCCGAAATATGAATCATGCCTTCTAACCCTGAATCCAATTCGACAAAAGCCCCATAATCTGTAAATCCACGAACCTTACCCTTGACTCTGTTCTGCGGTGTATATTTTTCTTGAGCTTCCAACCACGGATTTTGTTCCAATTGTTTCATGCTTAACGAAATTCGCTTCGAATCTCGATCGACATTAATGACCTGCACATCGACTTCGTCTCCCACTTTAAACATCTCTTGAGGATTCACTAACTTCTTCTGCCAAGTCACTTCGGAGGAATGAAGCAGTCCTTCAATGCCTTTTTCAATTTCCACAAAAACACCATAAGGCATCACATTCACAATTTTTCCTTTAATTTTTGTGCCCGGAGGATATTTGGCATAAATATCAACCCAAGGATTATCGACAATTTGCTTAAGCCCTAACGAAACCTTGGAGTTGTCACGATCAAAATCCAAAATCGAAACTTCAATCTTATCCCCCACAGCCACAACTTCTGAAGGATGATTAATTCTGGTCCAGCTCATATCCGTAATATGGAGAAGCCCGTCAACGCCGCCTAAATCAATGAAGGCCCCAAAATCCGTAATGCCCTTCACAATGCCTTGGCGCCGCTGGCCTTTTTGCAGTTGATCCCACAATTTACTACGGACTTCTTCTTTTTCCTTTTGCACAACTTCTCTTCGCGAAAGGATCAGATTCCGTCGGGGTTTATTATATTTGGTAACTTGGAATTTGTACTTATTCGCCATGATTTCGGCATTGGAGAGCCCTTTAAAGGAAGAGAGGGACATGGGGAGAAATGCTTCAATGCCCTCAACATCAACAATAAAACCACCCTTGACCTGCTTAACAACGCGTCCGTCAACGAAATCACCTTCTTTAAGCGATTCACCCAATTTCATCCAGCCGGACATTTTTTCGGCTTTTTGGTGGGAGAGAACCAAACGGCCCTCTTCATCTTCAATCGATTCGACTAAAACATCAACCTCACAATTGAGCTGAAAATTTTCAACATTACGAAATTCTTCAATAGGAACAAACCCTTCGGCCTTAAAGCCAATATCGACGACCGCCTCTTTGCTGTTGATGGCTACGATCCTGCCCTTCACGATCTCTCCTTCCTGAATTCTGCGGAAGGTCTCCTCGTAAAATGATTCTTTTGATATTTGTCCTTGACCCATAATATGTATTGCCTCGTTTCTTGAATCGATTCTTTCGAAATGAAAGTGCCCTATTATCGCAAAGTTATTTTTTTTGTCAATTAAAAATATTTGACCGCTAAACAGGTTAAAAATATTAGCTAGGATTATTTAGAGGAATGATGCTGACTCACAAAGGATTGAAGCTTGGAGTTTTTCTCGAGGGTGTGCACTTGAAGACCCTGGAGGGTCTCTTGGATTTGTTTGATTTTCTCATCAAGTTCAGATTTTTTCTGTTGATCATTTTGAAGGTCACGCTCTAACTGCGGCTCGTTCATTTCAATCTCTTTCAATCGATGCTTTAACTCTCCCAATTCTTTATCAATATCCCCAATCTCGTCTGATAATTTTTTCTTCTTTTCAGGAAAGAGTTTCAAATCCTCCTGAGCCTTTAAAGATTCTTTTTTGAGACGATCGTTTTCCAAAGATAGCCCCTGATTACTATCAATAATTTTCTGAGTTAATTCCGCAAGCTCCCTTAAATTCATCTCCAAAAGTCGTTCTGCTGACGCGTTGACAGCGGCTTCAGCGTGATGGAATGTTCCTAATAAAAGGATGGCGATCGCTAAAACAATTCTTTGAAAATTTTTCATGACACTCCTTTTACTTAATCAATTGTGTAATGTTCAAAATCGGCATAAAAAGGGCGATGACGATAAACCCGATCACAATTCCTAAAAGCCCAATAATCACAGGCTCAATAATGCTAGTTAAACCTTCCACCGCCCGATCCACTTGATCGTCATAAAACTCCGCCACCTTTAAAAGCATTTTTTCGATTTCTCCGGATTTTTCTCCAATCGAAATCATCCGCGTCACCATTTTTGGAAAAACATCGCTTCTTTCTAAGGGTGCAGCGATGCTCTCTCCTTCGCGAACATGCTGTTTGACATCCTCGACGACATCGGCAACAACCGTGTTCCCAACTGTTTTTTGAACGATATCCAATGATTCCAAAATAGGGACCCCGCTTTGAACAAGGGTGGCTAACGTCCGGCTAAATCGGCTTAAAACCACTTTGCGGATAAGTTCCCCAAAAATAGGAATTTTTAAAATCATCCCGTCTAGAACCCTCGACCCGCGTTCCGTTTTGTGCCATCGGATGAGAGCCACGACCCCTAAAAAAATAACCGCGACAATCACAATCAGCCAGTGTTTCAAAATATCACTGATATTAATCAGCAATTGCGTCATCGCGGGTAACTTCTGACCAAATGATCCATAAATTCCCGCGAACGTTGGAACAACTTTGACAAGCAAGAGTGTCGTGATGATGATCGCCATGCTCACAACCACCGCCGGATAAGTCAGGGCGGATTGAATTTTGCGTTTTAATTTTAAAATTTTTTCCATGTAAGTAGAAATCC
>Ga0209515_10008273_pt1 | contig 12189 bp, 12 predicted proteins | sample Subgroupgradi54m_FD_187454 | JGI IMG/M metagenome (GOLD analysis project Ga0209515, IMG submission 187454) | Subsurface groundwater microbial communities from S. Glens Falls, New York, USA - GMW60B uncontaminated upgradient, 5.4 m (SPAdes)... ... | reverse complement strand
CGGTACATCCAAAACCAAGAACACCACCAAGTCGAACTGGTACAGCAAAAACTTCCATTTCGCTTCGAACGCTAAGCCGGCGAGGCCGGCATGATAGAAACCCCCAGCATCGCTGGGGGTTGTCATTACCCTCTTTCCTCGTGCTCATATCTATGGTGTTCTTTTTTTATTTCTTGCATTATTCGCCCAACCTTATACTCTTAATAGTAGAGAGAACTTTGAAAGGAGCTCAATCATGAGCGTTACGAAATTGATTTTTCTTGCCGTGTTGGCATTGTTTTCGACAATGAGTGTCGCGGAGCAATCTTCTTTGGTTGAAAAGAAGAATAAACCGTTTCTGTCACCCGTAGAGCGATATCAGCACGAACTCATGAACCTGCTCATTATTGTTGATGCCTACTGTTCGACTATTTATCCCAAGCCCACGCTCGCGGAGTGTATTGATAAGGTCAAGCATGGTGTCGGGAATTCATTTGATCCGCATTCGGCATATTTGAATAAATTCGAACTTCAGTCAATGATTGAAGAAAACGAAGGAGAATTTGGCGGAGTTGGTATCGAGTTTAAAAAATCTCGCGATTCATTTGCGCCGATTGTTGTTGCCGATGTTCCCGAAGGCCCGGGAAAGAGGGCGGGAATTTTTCCCGGAGACGTGGTCACCCGCATCACTCTTGGTGGTACGGTATTTCCCGCTGTTTCCTTGAGTTTTGAGGAAGCTGTGCGTCTTGTTCGCGGGGAAGTCGGTTCGTCGGTTTCCATAACGATCATGCGCGCGAACGAAACAGAGCCACGTGAATTCACTCTTATCCGTGAGAGAATCAAAGTAACACAGATCACCGGACGGTTACTTCATGAGAACGGAAAGATTTATGCACTGATCACGAATCTCGAGTTCAAGAAAGGAAACAGTACGGAAATGAAACAAATGTTTGAAGCGCTCAACCGGCAGGCGGGCGGCAAACTCTCCGGACTTATTCTCAACCTTGAAAATAATTCAGGCGGACTTCTTTATGAAGCTCATAATGGCATCGATCTTTTCCTTGATGTGTCGAATGCCATCTTAATCCGTTCCAACGAGGGGGTTCGTATGTATGTGCCACATCATGAGAATCTCATTGCAACACTCGGAGATATCACGCAAGGTCTCCCGATACTTGTTGTCGTCAACGGGGCATGTGCATCGGCGTGTGAAATCTTGTCCGCTTCGCTCAAGCATTTTGGGCGGGCAGTCATTGCGGGAACCGCTTCTACGCTTGGAAAAGGAATTGTGCAGAGTGTTTTCGGAACGGAAGCGTTCGGGGTTGATGATGGTGGAGGACTCAGTATCACAACGGCGGAATATTTGATCGGATCCCCGAAGGATTGGATTCCCGTCCAGTGTGTTGGCGTAAAACCGGATATTGTATTTGAATATCCGGGGCTCATAACAGATCCTTTCCCCAAAGAATGCGATCAAGTGGGACATGTCAAAAGCAATGGTGTGATGCCGAATGCGCCGCTCCATCTTCCAATCAAAGAAGCGAATCCCAAGCTCTATAAAGCTGCTGAAGCAATGCTTCGCGTGTTCATTAAATACCAAACACCAATTCTTACGGAAGAAGTACTGAAACGTAAACAAGAAGAACAAAAAGAAAAGTGATACGTTCATTTGAAAAACAAAACCGCTTCTCGAAACAATGAGAGCGGTTTTTTTATCAATTCACTCGAAGCGTTTAGCGCGTAGTGAGATGCATGTAGATGTCTTCGAGCGCACGGACGGCATCACCTGCGGCGATGTTGTTCTGATGATAGAGTACATCGGTTGCATCACCTGCGGCCCAGATGCCCGGAGTGCGGGTTGCTTGGGTGCGAGGATCGATGATGATCTGCTCCCGCTCATTTAAGGCGACGAGATTTCCGAGAAATTGCGTGGAGGGAATGAGTCCTACTTCGACAAAGATACCGGTACACGGAATTTCTTTTATTTGCCCGTCAGTTAAATCTTTATAAACAAGACCTTGAACAAATTTGTCTCCTTTCACTTCGATCAGTTCGGTATTGGTAATTCCTTTCATCTTAGGGTTTGCGAGTACTTTCTCTACGGTGATCGGGTCTGCGCGATATTCTCCTGATCGTTGGATGAGTGTGACACTTTTTGCATAGGCAAGAAGTTGGGCCGCGCTTTCAAAACCCGCGTTTCCGCCGCCCACAACGACCACATCTTGTCCGGCAAAGACGGGGCCATCGCATGAGGCGCAATACGTGATGCCTTTGTGTTCGAATTTTTGCGCACCGGGAATATCGAGTTTGCGTCTGTTGCTTCCTACGGTAAGCAGGATTGTTTTTGTCTCCGCACTCTCGCCTGATTCCATTTTCACGAGAAAATGGCCATCCTTCCTTTCGATGGCGGTAACTTTGTCGGGTTCTTTGATGTGTACGATGTCATTTTTATATGCCTCAAGATGCGCCTTGAGTGCCTTTGCGAAATCCGGTCCCGAAATGGAAATAGTGCCAATCCAATTTTGAATTGCATCGGAGACATTTGATTGCCCGCCCCACTCAAAGGTAACCAAGAGTGTTTTGAGCTGTTTGCGGGCGGCATAAACTCCGGCAGCAACGCCAGCGGGCCCCCCACCGATAATTACGAGGTCATACATAAGGAAATGAAGGTAAGGCTGTTAACGAAGTTTTGACCGGCGAAGAAAAGAGGGGATAACGCCAAGGTCGTCATCATCGTCTTCTTCGGTTTCGACAAACTTCACTTCATTGCGCTCAATGCTGAGAGGAATGGTTGTGCGAGGTTTTTCTTCCGGCATGGTATTAAAAATTGCACGATCGCTGTCTTTGCCGCCCCGTACCACATCGACGAGTTTTGTTTCTCCGCGTGCAAAGAGTGTACCATCTTCCTCGTCATCACTCTCTTCAAGCTCTTCCGCTTTCTGTCCCCCGGCACGGGATTCTTTTCTTGTCCGTCCATCCGCCTCAGGAAATCCTGAAGCGATCACCGTGATCTTGAGTTCGCCTTTACGCAATTTTGGGTCAATGATCGCACCGAAGATCACTTTGGCATTTGCGTCCACGGATTCGGTAATGATTTTTGCCGCTTCTTGAATTTCATTCATCGTCATATCTTCGCTTCCGGCAATGGCAAAAAGGACTCCTCGCGCACCGTGAATGGAGACATCAAGCAAAGGGGAATTGATTGCGAGTCGTGCGGCTTCGATTGCGCGATTTTCTCCCGACGCAACGCCGATGCCCATGAGTGCCGTCCCTGCATCGGCAAGGATCGCTTTGATGTCGGCAAAATCGACGTTGATAAGGCCGGGAGTTGTGATAAGGTCGGAGATGCCTTCAACCGCTTGTCGCAATACTTCATCACACTGCGCGAATGCGGAGAGAAGTGTGGTGTCCTTCGCAGTGTTTAAAAGTTTATCATTGGGAATAATGATCAGTGCATCGACTTCGGCCTCAAGTGACTCAAGACCTTTTGCTGCGAGATTCATGCGCTGCGCCCCTTCAAAGAAAAATGGCGTGGTAACGACAGCGATGGTTAATGCGCCAAGTTCGCGTGCGGTTTTTGCGATTACCGGTGATGCTCCGGTGCCGGTTCCGCCACCCATGCCGCTTGCGATGAAGACCATGTCCGCACCCTTCAAGGCCTCTTGGATTTCTTCTTTGGTCTCTTCGGCGGCGCGTCGTCCCAGTTCGGGATTCATGCCTGTTCCTAATCCGCGAGTGAGATTTTTTCCAATATGAATTTTTTTATTGGCAAGGGAATTGTGGAGGTCTTGCGCATCGGTATTTGCGACGATAAATTCGATACCGGTTACTTTTGAACGCACCATGTGGTTCACTGCATTGCGACCGGAACCTCCGGGGCCAACGACTTTGATACGTGCGAATGCTTCAATCTCGGGATTAACTTTTGGCATGATAATAAAATAATAAATTTAATGTGGCGCAAACGAGCCACTCGTTTCGATAATAAGGGTAGTATAGCAGAAAAGAAGCTGACAAGGGAGTGGGGAAAAGGTGCAAAAAAACCTTTTAAATTAAAGGTTTCCGGTCGTCAAGACAAAACCAATTTCGCCTTACGGAAGGAGTTGTTTCAGTAAGTTGTGGAATGAGGTTTTCATCCGATCAAAAGCGTTCTCGCTCCCATGGGTTCCGGGACGATCGTTGGTTACCCCCCAAATGGCCAATCCATATGCGACAAACCATGACGTATCTTTGATATGCTTCTTTGATTTCGGCTCATTAGTAAAATCAAGATTGATTGAAGGGATTTTTGAAGGAAGTCGCATTGCCGCACGAGCAAAATCCTCAATGGTTTCGATACCGGACCCTCCTCCGGTGAGCACAATGCCGGCGGGAAGGAGTTCATGCTTTCCGAGTTTTTTGAGATGTGCAATGACGAGATTGAACATGTCTTCGAGACGGGTCAGCATGATGTCATTCAATTTCTTTTTTGGAAACTGATGCCCCATCTTCCCGAGTTTAATGAGCTCCGCTTCTTCAAGTGGTATTTTCAGTCGCAGAGCGATGTCGTTGGTGATATCGGTCGAACCCATCGGAAAGACTTCGAGTGAAATGGGGATATTGTCTTCGTAGACGACAATGGAGATGGTTTCCGCACCGATGTTTGCGAGTACGCACCCCGCCATTTTTTGAGCTTTGGTGAGCGCAACAAATGATGCGGCAATGGGAGCTGCACAGGCATCAATGATTTCTATTCCCGCTTCTTCAACGGTGCGAATCAGATCGTTTAAATGCTGCTCAAGGCAGGTAACAATAAGGCATTTTGCCTCAAGTTTTAATCCTTTCATTCCCGCCGGTCTTCCATAAATCTTTTTGCCATCAACGAGGTATTCGATGGGGATGGTGTGGAGGATGCGTTTGTTTGCGGGCATGTGCAGTGCTTGCTCGCATGCGCGATGTGCGCGATCAACATCGTTTTCGGTAATTTCCGAATCGGCACGTGAAATGATTGCCGCTCCCGTTGTTTGCATGCTTTCCAGTCCGACACCTCCCACAGAGAGAAATGCTTCGCGGATCTTTACTCCGGCATTTTGTTCGGCTTCCATTGTTGCGGCGCGTACACTCTTGACCGCATCATTTAAGTTGATGATATAGCCGTGGCGCAATCCTCGTGATTCGGCTTTTCCGACACCTAAAATATGAGGCAACCCCCCGCCTTGAGTGTATTCGGTAATGACCACGCGAATGGTATGAGTTCCGATGTCAATTCCTGTGATAATGCGTTGAGTCATAAATGAGATTGCGTCGGCACTCCGTTGTCTCACGTACCCAGAATCAGCGAGACCGGAAAGTGTTCGTGATATTGAGTTTTGAGAGGAGTTGTTGCTCTCGCTTCTCCATTGTACTCCCATGCTGCATTCCTTTCAAATGAAGCATGCCGTGGACAATAAGCAGTGCGACAAAATATTCGTACGATTCTTCACGTGCGGCGTGTTCACGGCGCGCTTGCCGCAGGTTCAGAACAATTTCCCCCGTATATTTATCGAGAGGGAATGAGAGCACATTGGGAATATAATTTTTTCCACGATATTGTTCATTCAAGCGTTGTGATCGCGTGTCGCCAACAATGACGAGTGAAAGAGTGTAATTTTTTGGAAGTGCCAGTTCTTTCATTTTGAAAAAAGGCAGAACGGGGATTCTGCCTTTTGTCGTATTGGTGATACTGAAGTTTTTATTTGCGGTCATTGGACGCTTTCTCGGGAATCTTGCCAAGCTTCTTCAGGCGGTCATAGGTAACTTTCTTTGAAAGACCGACGAGTGCGCGGCGCTTCTGCTTGAGCTTGGAAAGTCCGCGTTGATGATAGCGTTCTTCGCGCACTTTTGCGAGTGCTTGAGTGCCTTGAACACGCTTGGTGAAACGGCGGATCAATGCGGTTGCCGATTCGTTTCCCTGCTTCTTTACTTCTGCGATGATTTTCATATGTGGGTCGTATACTAACATGACCTTAAAAAAGGTGCAATATGTTGAGGAGGAGCGATTTATGAACCCTTAATCGCCTTAAGATAATCCGCCAACTTGGCCATTTTAATCGTCTCTTGTGAGCGAGTAACCATGTTCCGGACAATCACCGTGTTATCAAGTGCCTCTTTTTGTCCAAAGATGATTGCGTGAGGAATCTGCATTTTTTCCGCAATGGAGAGCTGCATCGACAGTGAATCTTTGTTGAGGGAATGAGTAACGGGAATACGCGCATTGCGCAGAATTTCAATGACTTCAAGTGATTTGAGTTTTGCTTCGAAACCGAGCTGAATAAAGTAAATTTTCGGCTTTTTAACAATACGCGGAGCGCTTGTTTTGAAGTTTGGCGAAAGAAATATCCGGTCGACGCCGATTGATGCACCAACAGCGGGAACATCTTTTTTGCTTCCCAACCGCTTTGCAAGATAGTCGTAGCGTCCTCCGCCGGCAATGGCAAGGGGTGCATTACTTGCTTCTTCTGCCGCACTTTTTTTGCTCTTCTTCTCTTTCTCCTCTGCGGTTAACCCCGTTTCTTCGTCGAGTGTTTCGTTGAGTATCGGAGCTTTTTCATCGGGGACTTCGGTGATTTCAAATACGGTATGGGTGTAATAATCGAGTCCGCGTACAAGATTGGTATTGATGCGATAGGTCAGCTTTAATGCATCCAGATATTCGAGCACTTCCTTAAAGTGTGTTTTTGCCGCAGGGGAAAGATGGGCGATTGATTGAGGGGCTTTTTCTTTGTATGGCTGACACTCCGCACTTTTGCAATCAAGCAAGCGGAGCGGGTTGGTCTTAATGCGTTGCTTGCAGTTCGCGCAAAGATGGTTGATGTGTTTGCGGTAATAAGAGGTGAGTTCGCGCAAGTATGGCGTGCGTGATTCCTTGTCTCCGATGGAGTTGATGTCGATAATGATATTTTCAATCCCGACTTCGCGGAGGATCATTGCGGTAAGATAAATAATCGTCGCATCACTCACCGACTTTGTCGAACCGATCATTTCCATGCCGAATTGCTTGAACTCACGATAGCGTCCGCGCTGAGGATTGTCATGGCGAAAGAAGGAGCCATAGTAATAGAGCTTTACCGGCTGAGGCTGTGTTTGCATGCCATGTTCAAGATATGCACGCATCACGGGCGCAGTGCCTTCGGGGCGCAGTGCAAGTTTTTCACCGCTCTTTGTCTTCAGCGAGTACATCTCTTTGCCGACAAGATCGGTGTCATCGCTCTGTGTGGAGAGAAAAACATCTTCACGCTCCAAGGTCGGAGTCGCAATGGGTTGAAATCCGTAATACAGTGCAACTTCGGCCGCTTTTTCAAAAAATCCCTGATAACGGTGATGATCATCGCCGACCATATCGCGCATCCCTTTCAGTGCGGTGGGAATTTCTTTTTTCGGTTCTTTTTTTTCTGATTTTGCCATGAAGATTTTTAAATGACTAAATAATAATTACTATTGTTGTGCGTAGGTTGCATGGAAACTCTGCGGCGATCCGGGATGGAGTGTGATGGCATTGAAGGGGAATAATCGCAAGAAGGCTTTCCCGTTCATCAGTTTTTTTGGCACCGGACCCCACATGCGCGAATCCGAACTTTGTGCACGATTATCACCCATGACAAAATATTCGTCATTGCCGAGGGTGCGGGATGAATTGTCGGTGGTCGCGTGTTTGACATAGGGTTCATCGAGGAGAAGTGGGGAGCGGTAGGCCGGATTCGTGATGGAGACGATACCATTTGCAATCGTCACCGTTTCACCGGGAAGGCCGATCACGCGTTTAATGAAAAATTTCGACGGTTCATTGGGGTAGCGCAGAATAACCACATCGCCGCGTTCGTAGTCATCAATATACTTTGCCAGTTCATTGACGATCAAATATTCACCATTGTGAAATGTCGGAAGCATTGAATTCCCCGACACGACGAACGGCTGAGCGATGAAGGTACGAATCGGAATGATGATGGCCGCCGCAACCAATGCATACCGAAGGGTTTCCCATATGAGTCCCCATGTGGTTGATTTTTCCTGCGTACTCGCCGTATCGGGAGTTGAAGTGTTGTCACGAGTCATTTGCGTTTCATCATAATCTAAAAAGCTCCTTGACACAATAGGTTTTTATGTGGTGAAGAAATTTTGCTGTTCTCGAACAAAACTAAACCCCGTACGTGGTACGAAAAAGAAGGAGAAAGTTGACGAAGGCAAAGAAGATGACGGTATACCCGAGCACGCGGGCGAACAGCATGTCGCCTGATACGTTTCCGATACATGCGATCACACGCGGCCCGATCTTCGGAATAAGTAAAAAGAGAAAAACGAGTGCAGTGAGATAGTGGTAAAGATACATCGGACGATGAATCAAAAAGAATGGAAGATAGTTGAGAAAATATCCCGCAAGGAGTACGGTCTCATCTCGGTCGATTGGCCAGACACGCTTCATTTTCAGTCTCGTCAGTATCCAGCCGATCTCAAAGAGCAAAAGAAAGAATGAAAAGAACCAAAGAAACGCACTGCCTTGAAGGATTATTCTTTTCCCGTCATTTCCCACCCAGAAGGTAATTGACGTGCGCGCGACCGACCATGAGAGAGGCCCCGGTCCTTGAAGAATGAATTTACTGATCATCGGATCATTGTTGGAACGAAGTATTGCTTGGTGGAATTCAGGGAGAAATTGAAGGACTGCCTTCTCGTCCGTTCCTTTTGGATAAGCCATGTCCGAAAGCCACGAAGTCGTATAGGGAGGAATAAGAAATTTTATCGGCCCGCCATTAGGGAAAAATGAAAAGTTCACTACAAAGACGCTCAAGTAAATAAGGAGGGTGGCAATGCCGGTAATGAATATTGCGCTCCAACGTTTGTGCAAGAAAAAGAGGAAACAGATTGTCGCAAATACTCCGAGTGCCGTCCATTTAATCGCTACCGCAAATCCGATCGCAATACTTGCAATCAGGATGAGTGCGAATGCAAATCGCTTTTTGCGTACGCGTACCGCGGCAAGTGCTGCGGCAAAGGCAAGAAAGTTAAACAAAATAAGCAGCGTATCGGGAAGAATAACTCGACCATAAATAATGAATGCATTGTCAAAAATGAGAAAGAGGGCGGGAATTGCGGCCATGCGCGGACTAAAGTGCATAATTCTCCCCGTTGCATAGAGGAGGATGGGAATAAGGATGCTCATAAATGCGATAAAGTATCGCACCGAGACAAACGGAAAGTCGGCAAACGGTTGATTGACATCGGTGGGAAGCACGGTGGTGGTGATTTCTCCGGAATGTTTTGCAATTTGCGTGAAGAGCATACGCGCGAGTGGCGGGTGAATGTCAAAGAACGGCACTCCCTGAAGTGTATGCAACGTATAATTGGTATAAATTACCTCATCAAATACCGTTCGCTCGGGATGGGAAATAAACGGAAGTCGCAGGAGCATTGCCAGAAGCATCAATATGACTATCCATTGATGGTCTGCTTTGGTATGTGCGGCAATAGAGTTCCGGATTTTTTGCCAATAAGGAAGTGCAAGAAGAAGCCGCGCGTGGCAGACAAATAAGCATCGCCGTGCACCCTCTTCAAGTTGTTGCATACGTTCCTTTATTGTCCGTTTTTCCCAATCGCGAAAAAGGGCGAGTTTAAAGAGCAAAAAACTAAACACGGATAAGAGGAATATGACACTCGCGATAATAATGAGGTAATATTCTTTTCCAAACAGCGCAGTCAACAGACGCACGCTCGCGATCTGCACAGCCGCATTGGCGAAGCTGTATGAAAGATAAATTGCGAGACGGGTCCCATGATTTTTTGTGGTGCGAAAAATAAAAAAACTGTAAATGAGAAAATTGTAAATGAGATTGACTGCGGCCCCGATCAGATATGCGGTGAAGTATCGTTCAAGACCAAAGACGAAGGTGGTGAGTGCCCACGTGATAAAAAGATTCAGTGTGATTCCTGAGACACCAGTTACAAAAAAATGCAGATAGCGGTCTTTGAAAAGCAGACGTTTGATAAATTGAAATAATGACAAGGTCATGGTGTTTCGGATGCGACCCTTGCATAAATATTGATGTACGCATCGGGGCCCCTCAAGGTAAGGCTCAATTTGTCGGGACGGGGGAGGGGTTCGAGGCATTTCGTTTTTTCATTGATCACTGCGAAGTCATACCCCTCTTGTCGGAGTGTCTCAAAAATAAGCAGTGGATCTTCTCCCGTTTCCCGAATGCGATTCGGCGCGTATTCAAAAAACAGTATCGGGTGATCGCGGCGAAGTGTCTCGCGCATGCCTCGTAGGGCTTTTACTTCCCATCCTTCAATATCCATCTTGATAAGATCCACTCGCGTGATGCCAAGTGTGTCGAGTGAATGATCAAGCGTGGTGAGCGGTATGCGAATCTTCACCGCCCCTTTTTGCTCTCCCGGAAGAAGCGTATGCTTTCCTTTATTGTCGGAATCCAAATAGAGATCACGCGATTCGTCGGTATCGCCGAGGCCGCTTTCAATAAGCGTAATATTGGTGCAGTTGTTGAACGCAATGCTTTGTTTTAAAAAACTCACATTGACCGGTTCCGGTTCATAGGCGATCACGCGACCCTCCTTTACATGCGCGCTCGCGATGATCGTGTAGTAGCCGATATTCGCGCCGATGTCGACGATGGTCATATTGGGTGTTATCGCTTTTCTCCACTCATGGGCAAAGAAAGGTTCATATGCGCCAAGCATGAGTGCTCCCGAAACCACGGGATCCTCGTGATTTAAGGCAAGCTTTCCCTCGGGCAGTACAATGAATGCGGGAATCATTTTGCAGAGGAGCATGTTCACACCCAAGCGGAGCAATCGGGGTTTGAAGAGGTGTGTGTAGAGATATGCGGGAGCATCGGCAGGAAGGAGGACGAGAATACTTTTTACGATATTGCGCAGTATCGTTGCCACCATGTTCTTTGGATTGCTATAATCAAGGGATTCAACACTCGATGGCGGAGTTTTTTCACTCATTGTTTAGTATCATAACAAAAAGCATATCGCTTTAACAGCAATCCTTTATCACTTGCAATGAAATTTACACTCGTTATTCCCGCGCACAATGAAGCACCGGTGATTCAGGCAACTACACTTCTACTTGCCCGAACTTTTCGCGCAAAAGGTGTTCGCGATTGGAATATTCTTGTGGTTGACAATGATTCGAGCGATCACACTGCGCTCTATGTTTCCGCGCTGAATCATGAACGTATCTCCGTACTTACGCTTCCCGAAAAAGGAAAGGGTCGTGCGGTGCGCGCGGCATTTAAGGGGCTTACTTCAGACGTTGTCGGTTTTACTGATGCGGATTTATCCGTTCCACCGGAAGAAGTGGTCGATGCATTTCTTAAGGTGGCAGAAGGAGATGTCGGTATACTCATCGGTTCGCGCTTGCATCCCGAAAGCATCATGCCCGGACGCGAATGGTGGCGTACCGGTAGTTCAAAAATATTTAATATCCTTGCGCGGGTAATTGTGGGCATTCAGGTGAGCGATACACAATGTCCCCTCAAGGTGATGGACCGAAACGGGCATCGGGTCATGCTTGCCACCTGTGAGCCTACATGGTTTTTTGATCTTGAATTTGTCGCCTATGCGGAGCGGCTTGGCCTTCCGCTTGAAACCATCCCTGTTACGTGGAATGAGCATCGCTATCCTCTGCGCAAGAGCAAGCTTTCCACGACACGAGATGGAATGCGCGCGGTACTTGCAATGATGCGCATTCGCAAAAATTTACCCTCGCAACTTGCGTTGTTGCGTAAGCATCCTTCCCACGGCGGTTGATTTTTCATGCTAGAATAAGCGACATGAAATGGATATTGGTGGGCCTCGGAAACCCCGGCGGGGAATACAAAAATACGCGTCACAATGCGGGACGGCTTGTGCTTGAGGAATTTCGCATCGCTCACGACCTTTCTGATTGGGAGTATAAAAAAACCTCGCATGCACTCATCACAAAAGGCGAAGTCGGCGGGGCGGAAGTATTGTTGCTTGAGCCTGAAACTTATATGAATGATTCAGGGAAAAGTCTCGTCTCTTTGGTGAAGAGCAAAAAGCAGGCGGCGCAAACAGTCGTGATTCATGACGACATCGACCTTCCGCTCGGTACATGGAAATTTTCGTTCAATCGCGGCAGCGGCGGACAGAAAGGGGTGGAGTCGATTGCGACAACACTCAAGACCAAAGAATTCATCCGCGTGCGTGTGG
>Ga0209515_10008272_pt1 | contig 12194 bp, 12 predicted proteins | sample Subgroupgradi54m_FD_187454 | JGI IMG/M metagenome (GOLD analysis project Ga0209515, IMG submission 187454) | Subsurface groundwater microbial communities from S. Glens Falls, New York, USA - GMW60B uncontaminated upgradient, 5.4 m (SPAdes)... ... | reverse complement strand
GAGGGGCTGCGCCGCTGGATCCAGGATCTGAATCCCACCTACCAGCGCGAGTCGTCTCTCCATGAAGTCGATTTCGATCACGCGGGCTTCCAGTGGATCGACTGCTGCGACAACGAGAACAGCGTGATGTCGTTCGTCCGGCGGGCGAAGAACCCGCGGGACTTCACGGTCATCGTGACGAACTTCACACCGGTGCCGCGGTTCGATTACCGCATTGGCGTGCCCGAAGGCGGCTCGTATCGCGAGCTGCTCAACAGCGATAGCTCGCGCTACAGCGGCAGCAACATGGGCAATGGTGGGGGCGTCATCGCCGAGGCGCGCCCGATGCACGGCTTCGACTACTCGATGTCGCTCACAGTGCCGCCACTCGGGTTCGTTCTGTTCAAACGCTAATCATCAATCCCGGGCTCAGCCAAGTACACGCAGCAGGAGGTCGCTGACGCCAAGTCGCGCCGCACCGGTTTCCAGGTACTGACGATCGAGCCGTCCTCCCTGCACGCGGACGATGCCGAGCACATCGCGCCACTGGCGATCGGAGGTCTCGCCGCCGCGCCGATACCACCGGAGTTTTTGAAGGAGAATGTCTTCCGGCGTGTGAACGTACAGGCGATTCAGAGGCTCGTCGCCGAGCGCGACTGGAAGCCGCCGCTGCAGCAGCTCATCGTCGAGCTCAGACCCTCCGGCGACGAACAAGTCGACCTTCACAGAGGTGCCCAGGTGAATCACATTCGCGCTCGAACGATCGCGCACGGCGCGCTCGAGCGCCGCGCGATCGACATAGAAGGCGTCTTCGAGCGCTGCCGACAGCGGAGCGATGTGGGATTGGCCGAGCGCCGCAAGGATGTCGACGTCGAGCGTGGACCGTGGTTCACCGCTGAACGAGCTGGCCAGCGATCCGCCGATCGAATACGGGACGCCGAGCTGCTCGAGCGCCGCGGCCACGATCGCGGCCACTCGCACGGGGTCTGCGGCGTTGTCGATCAAGAGACGTCGGACAGTGTCGCGATCTCCGGATAGGCACGCGAGGCGAGCTCGATGCCCAGACGTCGGATGGCAAGCCGTAGGAAGCATTCGCGCGCCGACGCGGCCGGATAATGGTGGAGGATGCCGGCGCGTGCCAACGCATCGGCCGATTGCGACAACGCCGTGACGAGGCGGGCCTTCTCGGCGTCCGACATCTCCCGCCAGAGACGTAGCTGCACGTCCTCGGCGGCGGCCGACGTGTCGGCCGAGAGCGTCGTCCCCGGGGTGGGATCGTTCATGGCGAACAAAGTATATCCGCGCTACAATCCGCCCCTGTCTCCGCACAACTGATGTCGCTCGGTCCCGGTACTCGCCTCGGGCCGTATGAAATCGTCTCCGCGCTCGGCGCCGGCGGCATGGACATCTGAGTTGCGCCGTCAAGCAAAAGTTTTCGCGAGCGGCGATCCGCGGCGGCGCAGTGCGTCGACGTAGGTGTCTTCGTCGTACGGTCTGCGCTCTTTCCAGCAACGAAACAGGATTCGGATCCACTTGTACGCCAGCGCTCGGAGGGCGGCGTGATGATCGTTGCCGCGTGCCCGCTGCTGGTCGTAGTACGCGCGCGCCCACGTGGAAAATCGAATCGACTGGTCGGCGAATTCGTGGAAGGTCTGCTTCACGAATGTGGGACACGCCAACCGGTGATGGACCCACCGGCTCTTGCCACTGCGCTCGGTGACGGGCGCGATGCCCGAGTGCGCCTGCAGCTCGGCGGCGGAGTCCCAGCGCGAGCGATCCGTCCCGAAGGCCGCGGCCAAGCGTGGCGCACAGACGGCGCCGGCGCCGGGAAAGCTGCCGAAGAGGTCATGGTCGGCATGCTGCGCAAACACGTCGGCGATGCGCGCGTCGAAGGTCTGGATGGCCGCCAGCAGCACGCGGAGTTGCGTCGCGTAGGTCTGGACCGCGAGGCTGAGCGGCTCGACGACCGCGGCATCGGTGGTGAGCGGCCGCGCGCTGGCGATCGCCGCCAGGCGCGCCTCGATGACGTCGGCTTTGCGACAATTGTGCGCGCGATAGAACTGCCGGATCGTCGTGGGCCGCGCGCGGTGCACGGCGGCGAGCGTCGGCCACTGCGTCAGAAAGTCGCAGGCCTGCACCGACGCGAGGTCGCCGACCCAGTCGAGCGCCTGCGGCAAGTACTGCTTCAGCAGACTCGTCAGGCGGTTCGTGAGCGCCACGCGCTGATTCACCAGTTTCCGGCGCTGTTCGCAGAGCGCCTGCAGCGTGCGACTCTCGACCGTGTCGGGGACCCAGGCGCGCAGCTGGTCGCGATGGCGGACCACCAGATCCAGCAGCAGCGCAGAATCCAGGGGGTCATCTTTGGCGCCGCTCGTCCGGAACGCCTCTCGATACCGCGCCAACGCTTTGGGATTAATGGGATACAGCACGAAGCAGTCGTACATCAGCAGCGCGTGGATCACCGCGCCTTTCCGCTGCTCGAGCGCCACCGCGATCTTCCCGCCGCCAAACCGCCGCTGCAACTGCGCCACCCAGTCGTGCAACACCGCCGGCTTTTGCTCGAGCTCCAGGTGCTCGAGGGTCCCGTCGGCCGTCTGCAGGTGCACCGAGTGCCGCTCGTCCGCCCAATCCAACCCGATGTATGCCGCCATCATGTCCACGCTGCTACGCCTCCTGTTCTTCCGTGCGCCAGCGCGCTTGGCGTTGGTCCGGCGCAAGCCCTATAGTGGAGTCCTGAGTGGTCACCCCACTCGGACGACATCTGAGTATGCGATGTCGGACCAACGCGCGTCGTCGCCGCTCGACCGTCCATGCCAAACCGTTCGAAGACAGTGGGCGAGGTTGAGTCGTAGCGGCGACGATGCGCGCGCTCACATCCTACGGCCACATCCGCCGCCCGGAGTCCCTGCCCCCTGGGCACACCTATCCACCCTTGTCGCCGTGGTAGTACCACAGACGCTGGTGTCCCGGGATCTCGGTGTGCGCCTCCGCGCCTTCGGCGCTCGGCGCTGCCACTCTTTGCTTGACGGCGGAACTATAGGGCGAGGTCTATCGCGCCCGCGACACCCGGCTCGGACGCGATGTCGCGATCAAGATCCTGCCCCCCGCCTTTTCGTCGGATCCCGAGCGCCTCGCGCGGTTCGAGCAGGAGGCGCGTGCGGCCGCGGCACTCAACCATCCGAACATCCTCGCGGTCTACGACATCGGCTCGAGCAGCGGTTCGCCGTACATCGTCTCGGAGCTGCTCGAGGGCGAGACGCTGCGCGAGAAGATCGAGGGCCTTCCGCAGCGCAAGGCCCTCGACTATGCGATTCAGATCGCCAGGGGACTCGCGGCCGCCCACGACAAGGGGATCGTCCACCGCGACCTGAAGCCGGAGAACATCTTCGTCACGGGCGGAGGCCGCGTGAAGATTCTGGACTTCGGCCTCGCCAAGCTGATACAGCCCGATCTGTCGGCCACGGGCGCGAGCCTGCTGCCGACGACGCCGCCGCAGACGACGCCGGGCGTCGTGCTCGGCACGACCGGCTACATGTCGCCCGAGCAGGTGCGCGGCCGTGAGGCCGACGCGCGTGCCGACATCTTCGCCTTCGGCGCGATCCTCTACGAGATGCTCGGCGGCCGTCGCGCGTTCGGCCGTGAGACATCGATGGACACGATGTCCGCCATCCTGAAAGAGGATCCACCGCCGCTCGACCCGCTGCGGCGGGTGCCGCCAGCCCTCGCGCGCATCGTCGATCGCTGCCTGGAGAAGGATCCGGCGGCGCGCTTCAAGTCGGCCGACGACCTGGCGTTTGCGCTCGAGGCGCTCTCGGGATCGACCACGGCCGCTGTCGCGCTGGTGCCGCAGCGGCGAAAGTGGTTGATGCCCGCGGCGGGCGCCGCCGCCGTGCTCGCACTCGTAGCGCTCGCCTTCGCGGCGGGACAGCGGTTGAGCGGCGTGCCACGCCAGGGCGACCTCACGTTTCGCACGCTCACGTTCGAGCCGCAGTCGATCTTCAATGCGCGCTTCGCGCCAGACGGCGAGACGGCGATCTTCAGCGCCGCGCTCGAGGGAAACGCTCCGCAGTTGTTTGTCAGCCGCGCCAATGCGCTGGCGCCTCAGGCGATCGGCGTTCGCGCGCACCTGCTCTCGGTGTCGTCGAAGGGCGAGCTGGCCGTGCTGATCGATCCGACGTTCATCATGCATCGCCTCTTTCGCGGCACGCTGGCGAGGATGCCGATCGACGGCACGCCGCGGCCGTGGCTCGAGAACGTGCGGGAGGCCGACTGGTCACCGGATGGGTCCACGCTCGCGATCATTCGTGACGACGGGCGCGCAGATCGGCTTGAGTATCCGATTGGTACTGTGTTGTATCAGGCGGCTGGGTACCTCAGCGACCTGCGCGTCTCGCCCGACGGCACTCAGGTCGCGTTTTTCGAGCACCAGGTGCGCTTCGACGATCGCGGGTGGCTCAAGGTCGTCGATCGGCAGTCGAAGGCGCGGACGCTTGCCGGCGAGTATTGGGGCGAAGAGGGGATCGCGTGGGCCCCCGACGGACGGACGATCTTCTATTCCGCCGGCCAGGCGGGTTGGGATGCGTTTTATCCGTTCGCCGTGTCGGCGTCGGGTTCATCGGCGCCGCGCGCAGCGCTTCCAGATGCGGCCGCCATCTTCATTCATGATGTGTCGTCCAAGGGCCGTTGGCTCGCGACGCAGGTCGAGGATTACCGCAGCGCCCGCGCGCTGCTGCCGGGGGAGCACGAGGAGCGCGAGTTTCCGTGGCTGGGGTCGCTTGGCGGCGGTGGCGTCGAGCTCTCACCGGACGGGAAACTGCTGCTCTTCGACGATCAGAGCCAGTCCGCTGGACCGAACTACGCGGTCGCCGTCCGCAAGGTCGACGGATCGCCGCCGGTCCGTCTCGGCGAAGGATATCCGGCAGGCTTTTCACCCGACGGCACGAAGGTTCTCGCAGCGACGCCGTCGCCGCCGCAGCTCGTCGTCTATCCCACTGGTCCCGGTGAAACGAGTCGCATCGACCCGGCGCCGCTGAAGCAGGCTGACCCTCGCGGCTGGCTTCACGATGGCCGCGTGGTCTTCTGCGGCAACACGCCGGCCGCGCCGTTCCGCTGTTATGCCCGGAGCCTTACCGGCGGTGCGGCCGAGCAGTTGACGCCGGATGGCTTTGACGTCGGACCGCTGTCGGCCGATGGCCGCACGGTCGTCGTGATTGCGCCGGATGGGACGAGGCAGTTGTTCTCGCTCGCCGATCGGCAGCTGCGTCCCCTGCCCGGCATTGCGCCCGCGGATACTGTCATCGGCTGGCGCCGCGACGGGTCCGCCGTCTTCGTGCACACGCGCCCCCAGATACCTGCGCCGATCGCGGAGATCTCCCTCGCCACCGGACGCCGGACACCAATCAGGGAGCTCGCGCCGCCGGATCGAGCCGGTCTTCTGCTGATCCCTTACGCGCGGGTCTTCGACGATGGGCGGGGATATTCCTACATGTACTGGAGGCGCAGATCGCGTCTGTTCACAGTGACCGGCATCACCGCGCCGCGGTGATCATGCAGTATTAGAGATCGTTGGGAGCGTTCCCTAGTTCTTCGCGTATTTCGTCACGCCCCGCAGCGTAGCTTCCGCGGTGTAGATGTTGCCCGCGGAGTCGATGGCAATCCCTTCGCCCATCGCGCCCTCGGGCGCGTCGGTCTTGTGCGGCGGAATGAACGTCGTCACCTTGCCGTCTTTGAGGCTCCCAATGCGGATCCCGCGGAGCCAACCGGGATGAACTCGTTCGGTCGACTCTGAATCCGCCGTATAGATCACATCGTTCTTGTCGATCGCCATGCCGCTCGTGCGGCCGAAGTCGTCGTACTCGCGAACGAACTTGCCGTCTTTCGTGAGGATCTGAATGCGATGGTTATGGCGGTCGGCGACGATCAGCCGTCCCTGCGAATCGAACTCGAGCGCGTGCGGCGTCCGGAACTCGCCAGGGCCGGTTCCGGTCTTGCCGATGGTCCTGAGAAACTTTCCGTTCTTGTCGAACACGGAGACGCGGCCAATCAGATTGGGATCGGTGACGTCGGTGTGGCTTTCGGCGACGTAGACGTCACCGTTGCGCGGATCGGTCACCACATCGGTGGGATCGGTCAGCGCCTCGGGAGGATTGCCGCGGACGCCGGGTTTGCCGAGCGTCATGAGCACCTTGCCGTCAGGGCTGAACTTGACGACGACGCTCCCTTTGTTGCGTTCGCTCGGAAACTTGGAGAGGTCGTCCATGCTCGGCGCCCGCGCATCGGTGACCCACACGTTACCATCGCGATCGACATGGACGCCATGCGGCCAGACGAACATCCCGCCGCCGAAGCTCTTGATCTCCTTGCCTGACTCGTCGAAGTGGTGGACGGGGTTCGCCTGCGTGCCGAGACAGCCCGGCATCGTGCCCGGCGAGCATCGATCAGTTGCCCAGACGGTCTTTCCGTCGCGGTCGATCGCGACGCCGTTGGAGCCGCCCCACGCGCGTCCTTCTATGTGCGCCCAATCGCGAATGACGCGGTACGGATTGGCGCCGCTGTTGACGGGCTGAACCTTGTCGGTCTGGGGGGTGCCGCCGCGCGCCTGTGCCTGAACGCTCGTTCCGTGCAGCGCAATCAGGACGAACGCAATTACCGCGGTGAACGCCGGCGTCACATAGGCTGGTTTGGATACTCGCGGTCGCATACGCAGCATCTCCTGTATTTGAAGGACGAGGTCCGCGACGAACAGTGACGAGGCGGTGCACGCCCAGACGACAATTTCGATCGAGTGCGGATCGGTCACGCCGAACACGCTGAAGATCACGCGGACCTCGAGAAAGATCAGCGGCCCGGTGCCGAAGCTGCGCGTCATCCACTGCCGGTGCTGCTGGACTTTGCCGTGGAGAATGAACCAGAACGCGATGCCGGTGGTGAGCATCCACAGGCCAGCCTGAAACACGGTTTCGATGGTGAACGAGCGCGCGAATCCTAACGGCTCATTCAGGTATTGGATGTAGACGCCGAGCGGCGCCGCGATGAAGACGCCCGCGACGTAGGTGCGTCCCACCGCGCGATGGACGCGGATGAAGCGCTGCCGCAGGCGATCGGAGAACTGCATCGGCCCCAGGATGAGCGCGCAGGCACCGGCAATCGCGTGGGGCAGCAGCCACCACTTGAACGACTGGATGTGCATCCATTCGCGGTCGGCGGGATCGATGAGGAAGCGCTCGCTGTGGGTGAGCACGTACACGAACATCACGCCAATACAGCCAAAGAGCAGGTTCTTCGGACGCAGCCACATACGTTCCACCCTTGTGCTCTTCACGCGCGACTTACTGTTTGTCGTTGAGTCCGCGAGGATTCTACATCCGCGAGACGCAGGGAGGGAATCGTGCTGACGCGATGCGGCGCGATGCCGGCGCGGTCGCCATTCGGACGATCCCGGCACTCATCTGGGCCCGGCTCGATCGACGTCGCCGCGCCATCGCGCATAGGCCTGCCGGATGTACGCGAGCTCCTCGAGCGCTTCGCGGACTTCCTCAGGCGTGAGGGTGCGGCTGATCGCGTCGCGGATGGCGGGCGAGTTCATCGGTGTCGCTCCTGGAGAATACGCAGCAGCCGAATATCCTCGCGATCCTTCGGCCGGGTCGAGACCTGTTTCGTCAGAATCAAATCGTCGATCGACGGCATCACAACGCGGACCTCGTCGAGCCCCACGGACTGACGGCGCGTCCAGATCTCGTCGAACGCGAGAGCCCGACCCTCAACGGTCGACAACGTGCGCGCGCGCCGCTTCGATGCAGCTCGCGAAAGAACGCGGGTTCGTCGAAACGCGAAGGCTGCACAGGCGTCGATTATACGCGTCATGAATGGGCCGAATCCGTGGCAGAATTTCCGGGTTCGGTCCAACTCCACTGTCGGTCGGTCCCGGTGCTCGCCTCGGACCGTATGAGATTCAGTTCGCCCGTGAATGATAGTTCGTGGCTGCTGACCGATGACGCAACCAACGCGGCGTGACTTCCTGAAGACGACGGTCGGCACATATGCCGCGACGGCGTTCGGTACCGCGTCGCAGGGAAGCGGCACGTCAGATCCGAAGCACAACGACGTGACCGACCTGTCGCTGTGGGACGCGGGCGAGCTCCTCCAATCGCGCAAGGTCTCGCCCGTTGAGCTCACGACCGCGTGCCTCGGGCGCATCGAGCGGCTGAATCCCGTCCTGAATGCTTTCATCACCGTCACCGGCGAACAGGCCCTGGCAGATGCGAAAGCCGCGGAAGGTGAGATCGCGAGAGGGAAGCGGCGCGGACGCCTGCACGGCATCCCGATCGCCTTGAAGGATCTCTTCGACACCGCCGGCGTGCGCACGACGGCCGGCAGCGCGGTGTTCGCCGACCGCGTTCCGTCGGAAGACGCCGAAGTCGTTCGTCGTCTCCGAGCGTCCGGCGCGGTCCTCCTCGGCAAACTGAACATGCACGAGTTCGCCTACGGCGACAGCTCGGCGCAGAGCCACTTTGGACCGGTTCGAAATCCGTGGGACCGCGATCGCGTACCCGGCGGATCGTCAGGCGGCTCCGCAGCGGCGGTCTCCGCGCGCCTTTGCTACGGCGCCCTCGGGTCCGATACCGGCGGCTCGATCCGCCAGCCCGCCGCGTATTGCGGCATCGTCGGATTGAAGCCGACCTATGGTCGTGTCAGCACGCGCGGCGTCGTGCCGCTGTCATGGTCGCTCGATCACGTCGGCCCAATGTGTCGCACGGTGGCTGACGCCGCCATCCTGCTTCAGCCAATCGCCGGCTACGACCCGCTTGACACCAACAGCGTCGACGCCGCGGTGCCTGACTACACCAGGGCGCTGCGACAGAAGGTCTCGACGCTGCGGATCGGACTGCCGCGAGCCGTGTTCTACGAGATGCTCGATCCGGAAGTCGAAGCGGCGGTCAACGAAGCGCTGCAATTGTTGCGGCGCATGACCGCCTCCACTCGCGATGTGGAGCTGCCGCCCTACAAGACGCTGCCAGTGGTTGGCGCTGAAGCGTACGCGTTTCACGCGCCGTACTTCACAAAGACGCCGCAGTTGTACCAGCCGGCGACGCGGCAACGGCTGGAACCGGGGTCAGCCGTGACAGCCGCCGCGTATATCGAAGGGCGTCGCGAGCTGGATCGGCTCCGTCATGCAGTCACCGCCGTGTTCTCAGACGTGGATGTCCTGATTACACCGACCACGCCGATTTTTCCGCAAACCGTCCAGGCGGCGGTCGACAATCCGGCCGTTCCTCCGCCGGGCGGGGTTGCGCCGTCGCTCCGCAACACGCAGCCATTCGATATCTTTGGGCTGCCCAGCATCTCCGTCCCGTGCGGTTTCAGCCGCGGCGGGCTGCCCATCGGACTGGAAATCAGCGGACCGCGTCTTGGCGAGTCGGTCGTACTCGCGCTCGCGCACGCATACGAACAGGCGACGGAGTGGCATCGCCGCACGCCACCCGTGTGACGGTGATGGCGCCGTTCTGTGGGAAGCCGACCCTAACGATGCTTTGAATGACGCTCCTGGCGCTCTGCCAGCGCCCGGACGACGAGTGCGAAGATCACGCCGACCACCGCCAAGCCTGACGCCATCCAAAGCGCGTTATCCATCGTTGTGTTCCTCAGTGCAGAAGACTGCGGCGCTGACGAATGCCAGCCAGGTCGCCAGGCCAATCAGCAACCGCGTAAGGGACAGTGGCTCACGGCTGACAAACTGGCCGAGCACCAAGGCAGCCCCGACCAGATTGCCCACTTCCCGCAGCGCCTGCGCCGCCACGTCCCGCCGCCGTCGTCCCAATCGTACCATCCAACCGCTCCGTGCAGGGATCTCATGCGTGCGGCATGCCGACATGCCGATCATCGGAAATCGGCCCGATCTCAAGGGGGCGATCAGTCGACGTTGCGGTATTCGCGATCGCGCCGACGCGCGTTCATGGCAGAATCTGCGTACTCGTGACAGGCTGATGTCTCTCGGTCCCGGCGCGCGTCTCGGGCCGTATGAAGTCATCTCCGCCATCGGTGCCGGCGGTATGGGTGAGGTCTATCGCGCCCACGACACGAAGCTCGGCCGCGACGTCGCGCTGAAAGTTCTTCCGCACGAGCTGTTTTTCGAAACGCCCGATCAACACCTCATGGTCGCGTCATATGCGGTCGACGGCGACTCGTTCCGCGCCGACAAGCCGCGCCTCTGGTCGGACAGACGCTTCGTGCCGGCGCTGAGAAACTTCCGAGGCTTCGATTTGCATCCGGATGGTGAGCGGTTCGCGCTCGCGGCCACGCCCGATGTGCAGAACGGCGCTCCGCAGAACAAGGTCGTGTTCATCTTCAACTTCTTCGACGAGCTGCGCCGCATCGCGCCGCCGGCGAAACGATGACGCAGGAGGAAGTAGACATGAGAAAGCTCATCGTCGTCTCGATATCGCTTGCGACACTCGCGCTGCTGCTGATCGCCCCGCTGCAGGCGCAGCGCGGAGGCAACCGGGGACGCCGCGGTGCCGCGCCAGCCGCGCCGCAGGGTCAAGGAGGGGTGGGACAAATCAACGCCGGCGGCAGCCCCGTTGTCTCCGATGCCGACGCCAACCGACCTGTGCCGCGGCTGCCTGACGGCCATGTGGACCTGACCGGACCCTGGGTCGGTGGCGGCTCCAATGCTGACATCGAGCGCGAGGGCGGCTTGAAGCCGGGCGAGTTGCCGCTGCTGCCGTGGGCGAAGGCGCTCAGAGACAGCCGCAAGGCACGGGACGAGCCCTACACCGCGTGCCTGCCGATGAGCGTGCCGCGCGTCAACCCGTATCCCTGGAAGTTCGCGATGTCCTACACGGATAAGGGCCTCACGCACATCTACATCCTCCACGAGACCGGCGACGCCGGCGCGCACCGGGTCGTCTTTATGGATGGCCGCAAGCATCCCGCCGATCTGCTTCCGACGTGGTGGGGGCATTCGATCGGCCGGTGGGACGGCGACACGCTTGTCGTCGACACGATCGGCTACAACGAAAAATTCTGGTTCGACAGCCGCGGCACACCGCACACCGAGAAGCTGCACACCATCGAACGCTTTACGCGACCGAATTACGGGACCCTGGTCAACGACTTTACGCTTGACGATCCGGGGGCGTTGTCAAAGGTCGTGCAGCTGAAGTTCACGGCGAAGCTCCTGAAGCCGAACCTGAAGGTCGGCGGCGGAGAACTGATGGAGTTCATCTGCCTCGAGGACAACGAGTACGGTTCTGCGGCCAACTTCAGGCCCGGCACCGGCACCAGCAACAAGCAATGAGAGGAGCATGACCGATGACGCGGTGGCAGAAACGACTCTCCTGGCTTGCGCTCGGCATCATGGTCGTTGCCTCGCGCTTCGTCATCGCACAAGCGCCGCTCACGCGCATCTGCGGTGACGCAGCGGCGGCGCCGGCGTGCCAGGCCGTTCGGGGCGACAGGTCCGAGGGATGGCTTCAGCAAACGCGATCCGAAGTGATGGCGCGCAACGGGATGGTCTCGACCGTGCAGCCGCTCGCCGCGCAGGCCGGCCTGCGGGTTCTCCAGCAGGGCGGCAACGCGATTGACGCAGCCGTCGCCACCGCCGCGATGCTCAACGTCGTCTTTCCCGGCAATGTCGGCATCGGCGGCGATCTGTTCGCGCTGATTTACGTCGCCAAAGAGAAAAAGGTGTATCAGCTCAACGCGAGCGGCATCGCTCCTGCGGGGCTGACCCTCGACCGCATGCAGTCGCTCGGGTACAAGGCAAACCCCGCGAATTTCGGTCCGGGCTCCGGCATGCCGTCGGGCGGCATCCTGACGGTCACCGTGCCCGGCTCGCTGTGGGGATGGCAGGAAGTCCTCGCGCGCTTCGGCACGAAGACATTCAAAGACGTGCTCCAGCCGGCGATCGACTACGCCGACCAGGGCTTTCCGGTGACCGAGGAGATCGCCAGCCTCTGGAAGATGAAGAACGCGCTGCCGCTCCAGGGCTGCTGTACGCAGCTCGATCCGGATTCCTCAAAGACCTTCTACGTGAACGGCAAGCCGCCGGTGGCCGGAACGATCTTCAGAAATCCCGATCTGGCCAAGTCATTCCGACTGATTCAGCAGCAGGGTCGCGACGCGTTTTACAGGGGCGAGATCGGCCGCGCCATCGTCGCCAAGTCGCAGGCGCTCGGCGGTCCGATGACGCTCGATGATCTCGCGAACTACAAAGG
>Ga0209515_10008271_pt1 | contig 12195 bp, 11 predicted proteins | sample Subgroupgradi54m_FD_187454 | JGI IMG/M metagenome (GOLD analysis project Ga0209515, IMG submission 187454) | Subsurface groundwater microbial communities from S. Glens Falls, New York, USA - GMW60B uncontaminated upgradient, 5.4 m (SPAdes)... ... | reverse complement strand
CGCCGCGGTCGATGTCGGTCACCAGCAAACACTGGGCTTTGCAATGCAGGGCCACGCGCATGTTGACGATGTCGCTGTTGGAGAGGTTGATCTCGGCGGGTGAGCCCGCGCCTTCGATCACCACCAGCGCCTCGACGTCGGGCTTGGCCGCCTTGCGCGCGGCGTGCTCGGCGGGCAGGACGCCCGGCCACAGCGGCACGCGGCCGAGCGGGCGCGCGTCGCTGGCGGCGTAGATGGCCAGGCCCAGCTCGTCGTCGGCAGCGACGATCAGGTGGTCGCCCACCTGCACCAGGCCGCTGGCCGCGGCGACGTCGAGGATGGCCATCTGGCGCAGCGCCAGCACCAGCCCATCTTCACCTAAGATGGGCGCATGGAGCACGCGCAATCCGTCCGCATCGAGCACGACGGGCCGGTCACCATCGTCACCCTCGCGCGCCCCGAGGTGCGCAACGCCGTGGACGGCCCGACCGCGGCGGCCCTGGCCGCGGCCTTCCGCGCCTTCGACGCCGACGACCAGCGCGCGGTCGCCGTGCTCACCGGCGCGGGCGGCACGTTCTGCGCCGGTGCCGATCTCAAGGCCCTGTCGTCGGGCCGCGGCAACCGCGTCGCGCCCGACGGCGACGGACCGATGGGACCCACGCGTCTGCAGCTCGGCAAGCCGGTCATCGCCGCCATCGAGGGCCACGCGGTCGCGGGCGGCCTCGAGCTGGCCCTGTGGTGCGACCTGCGCGTGGCCGCCGACAACGCCACCCTGGGCGTCTTCTGCCGGCGCTGGGGCGTGCCGCTCATCGACGGCGGCACGGTGCGCCTGCCGCGCCTCATCGGCGCCGCGCGCGCGCTCGATCTCATCCTGACCGGGCGGGCGGTGTCAGGCGTGGAGGCCGAGCGCATCGGGCTGGCCAGCCGGGTGTGTGCGCCCGGCCAGGCGCTGGCCACCGCGGTGGCGCTGGCGCACGAGCTGGCTGCCCTGCCCCAGCGCTGCCTGCGCTCCGACCGCCGCTCGGCCCTCGAGCAGTGGTCGCTCTCCCAGGCGGACGCCCTGGCGCACGAGCTCGAGCTCGGCATGGCGACGATCCTGTCGGGCGAGACCGCAAGCGGCGCGGCCCGTTTCGCCGCGGGAGCGGGTCGCCACGGCGAGAAGGCCTGAAGCGCGCCATTCGTGCCTGCGGGGCCGGCCAGTCAGCCACTGAAATCGTTCATGAATCGCGGTCGGACCTGACCGAACCGTGACCAAACCGTGGCCGGTCCCCATGCCGCCCACGCCTACCATCCGCTCCATGGCCGTCGTCATCCTTTTCATCGTCCACTGGCAGCTGTCGGTGTTCTGTCAGAGCTTCTTCCTCCACCGCTACGGCGCGCACCGGCAGTTCAGCATGTCGCGCGGCTGGGAGAAGTTCTTCAACGTCCTCACCATGGTGGCGCAGAACTCGAGCTACCTGAACCCGCGTGGCTACGCCGTGCTGCACCGCATGCACCACGCGTACAGCGACACCGAGAAGGACCCGCACTCGCCCGCCAGCTACAAGGGCATCTTTCCCGGCCTGTTCAAGATGATGTACCGGACCAAGCGCATCTACCACGAGATCGCGTACTACGAGACTGCGCCCGAGCCGCGCTTCGACGGTGAGTTCCCCAACTCGCGGGTGCTGGAGTGGATCGGCAAGAGCTGGCCCATGCGCATCCTGTGGGGCTCGCTGTTCTTCGTCTTCTACTACTACTTCGCCACCGCGTGGTGGCAGTGGCTGCTCCTGCCCGGCCACTGGATCATGGGCGCGATCCACGGCGCCATCGTCAACTGGGGCGGGCACCGCTACGGCTACCGCAACTTCGACGATCAGAAGGACGTGTCGCGCAACACCCTGCCCATCGACTTCCTGACCGCCGGCGAGCTGTGCCAGAACAACCACCACAAGTTCCCCATGAGCCCGAACTTCGCCGCCCGCTGGTTCGAGATCGACATGACCTACCAGGTCATGAAGGTGCTGAACTTCGTCGGCATCATCGACATGAGCGGCGCGCAGAAGATGCGCTACGAGCCCAAGGCGGAGAGCGCGCGAGCGGCTTAGTACTTCGCCGCGCGCTTTTCCGAAAGCTAGCTGCGTCGGCGTTTGCGTCGGCGTCGGCGTCTTTCTGTTCCGCCGATTTCTCGCACTCGCCCACTCATTCAGACTTCGCTTCCGAGCCTGCCCCCTGCGTGGAATCGGCAGAAAAAGAAAAGACGCCGACGCAAACGCCGACGCAGCTACCCTCCGGAGGGATCGGCCCCGGATGACGAGCGACCGACTCGGTCGGCCCGGTCCCGCGCCGGATCGAAGGACGATTGGCTTCGGTCGAGGTCAGGCGGTGACGTCGGGTGACACTGTCATCCCGAGGCAGCAGCCGCGATTAGTGCAGTGATTCCGTGACGAGTGTCTCCCGTCGTGCGGTTTGGATATTGCAAACAGGGCCGCCAGGAGGCAACGCATGAAATCCTGGAACGGCAAGCGGTGGTGCTCGGTACTCGCGACTCTGGTGATCTCGTCCGCGGCTCTGCTGAGCGCCTGCGCCGACGACCTGGACGCCGACCTGGGCAGCGCTGGCGACGATCCGGTCGCGCAGGTCGAAAGCCCGGCGATCATCATCCCCTGCTCCTTCGATCCACGCGTCATCGACAACACGTTCTCCACGTCGTCGTCGGTGACCGCCAACAAGCCTCCCTCCATGTTGCAGAAGGCCGACATCGCGTACGTGCCCGGCGAGGAGCTGTACCTGAGCCTGCACCTGCGGGCCTGCGTGAGCATCGCGCAGATCACCGAGAACGGCGTGGCCGTGACCCAGGGCGGCGGCATCGACTCGCCCAGCACGACCTACTCGGTTGTCTCCGACGTCTCGGACGGCGTGGCCGGGCACGTCATCAAGATTCGCCTCCAGTTCAACAACCTGCACGAGGGCGAGACCGGCAACTGGCAGGTCACGACCAGCTCGGCGCTCGTCCGGGCGACCTCGACCCTCGATTTCCGCCTGGCCAAGGTCCTTTCCGTCGGTGACGACAACGTCGGGCCGCCGCCTGCCTACAGCATCTCGGAGAGCGACCTGCTCAACGCGCTCGTGGTCAGCTTGTGGAACCGCTACGGCGTCCTCGGCCGCGATCGAATCGACCCGACGTCGCACGTGGAAGATCCCGACTATCCGCACATCCAGGTGACCATCAACAGCAGCGACGTGCAGTTCGCCATGGCCATGCACAACTTCATCAACCACGACTGCCGCCCCCTGGTGAACACGACCGGTCGCATCCGCCCGCGCGTCGAGGACGGCGAGCTGGCCTTCACCTGGGTGTCGGGACCGTCGGTGGACGTGCCGTTCGACATCAGCTGCATCCTCCAGGGCGACTGGATCGTCGCCTTCTTCGGCCAGTACGTGGCTCGCATCTTCGACAGCTTGCTCGACGACCTCAAGACGGAGGTGGAGAAGAACCTCAAGGAAGGCCTCCCCTGTGACACCACCTGCCGGCTGCTGCTGACCGGCGTGTCGACGTCGCAGTCCCAGCTGCAGGCGTCCTTCAACCGCGACCTGGTCGCCAATGGCCTGCCCGTGGACGGCGTGGCGCTGGTCTCGATCCTGGTGCCCTACCGCGCCGTGCCCGCCAACCCGGGGTTGAGCGGTCTCGCCATTCCCGCGAACGATCGCGTGGCGGTGTTCGTCAAGGGCACGGCCAGGGCCTGCGAGCGTCTGAGCGGCAACCCGAACACCTGCGCCAGCGTGATCGTGGGCCAGGGCGGCCTGCCCAACCGCGACATTCCGTGGGAAGCGCTGCAACCGGGCGGCTGGCCCATCCCCGACCCGTCGTCGTGCTCGAACGGCACCTGCGGCACCAACATCGGGCAGCTGCACGCGCGCGAGCGCCTGCGCACCGTCTCGCGGCCCAACAGCACCGTGCCGCAGTACGCCATCCCGCGCCCCAACGACAAGATCGGCAACATCCTGTTCCGCCGCACCGGTACCGGCGGCAGCCGCCTGCTCGGCAGCAGCGTACCCTGCGTGGTGCAGACGACGGCCACGCAGGACCGGCTCTACTTCGGCGTCAACGATCAGAAGCTGAACGCCACCGATCAGGGCACCGGCTCGCGCATCGTCACGCTCGAATGGACGAACGCCAACGCCAACCTCAGCGCCGGCTTCTGCCAGTAGTCCTCTAGCTGGGCGCCGCGGCCGCGGCGATCGCTTCCAGCTCCTGCCAGCGAACGTACAGCAGCTCCACGTCGTGGCGCGCGCCGTCGAGGGAGGCCACCAGCGTGGGCACCTCGGCGGCGCGATCCTTGTACACATTCGGATCCGAGAGCGTGGCCTCGAGCTCCTGCACGCGCGCCTCGGCGGCGGTGATGGCGGCCTCCATGCCGGCCAGCTCCGCCTTCTCCTTGAAAGTGAGCTTGCGCGGACCGGTGGCGGCGGGCTTCTGCGGGCGTGCGCCGGTGACGCGTTCGGCCTTCTCGGGCGCGGGCGGCGCGGCGTCGAGCTTGCGCCGACGGTGGTAGTCGGAGTAGTTGCCCTCGTGGAAGCTGACCTTGCCGTCGCCCTCGAAGGCAAGGATGCCGGTGGCCACGCGGTCGAGGAACCAGCGGTCGTGCGAGACCACCAGAGCGCAGCCGGGGAAGTCGGCCAGCGCCTCTTCCAGCACGCCCAGGGTGACCAGGTCGAGATCGTTGGTCGGCTCGTCGAGAATCAGGAAGTTGCCGCCCAGGCGCAGCAGGCGCGCCAGCTGCACGCGGTTACGCTCGCCGCCCGAGAGCGTGCCCACCGGCGTGTCGGCGAAGCCGTCGTCGAACAGCATCATGCGCAGGAAGCTGCGCACGTGCACCGGGCCGTCCTCGAGGAAGACCTGGTCGTTGTCGCCGGCCACTTCTTGCAGCACGGTGCGGTCGTCGCGCAGGTCGCTGCGCGCCTGGTCGAGGAAGGCGAACTTGGTGTTCATCCCGACGGTGACCTTGCCGTCGTCGGGATGCTGCATGCCCAGGATCGTGCGCACGAGCGTGGTCTTGCCCGCGCCGTTCTCGCCCACCACGCCGATCCGGTCGCCCGGCTTCATGGCCAGGGTCAGGTGCTGGAACAGCTTCTTGCCGCCCATGCTGAGCGACAGATCGTCCAGATCCAGGATGGTCTTGCCCAGGCGCGGCCCGGTGGGCAGGCGCAGCGCCAGCGTGCGCGGCGGCAGCTGCGACGCGTCGGGCTTGCCGGCGACCGCGGTGTCGAAGCGATCGATGCGTGCCTGCTGCTTGGTCGTGCGCGCCGCCGGGCCGCGCCGGATCCAGTCCAGCTCGCGCCGCACGAACGACGCGCGCGCCTTCTCGCGCGCCGACTCGTTGCCCAGGCGCTCCGCCTGCTTCTCGAGGAAGCGCGAGTAGTTACCCTCGTACGAATAGAGCTGCCCACGGTCCAGCTCGATGATGCGTGTGGCCACGCGGTCGAGGAAGTAGCGGTCGTGGGTGACCAGCAGGAGCGCGCCGTCGCGGGCGCGCAGGCGCTCCTCCAGCCAGTCGACCGTGGCGGTGTCGAGGTGGTTGGTCGGCTCGTCGAGGGCGAGCAGCTCGGGCGCCGCGAGCAGCGCGCGCGCCAGGGCCACGCGCCGGCGCTCGCCGATGGACAGCTGCCCGACCGGACGCTCGCGCGGGGGTAGCTTGAGCGCCGCGGACAGGCCGCGCAGCTCGTAGGCGAGCGTGTCCTCGTCCTCGCCGGTGGCCACGGCGCGCGCGCGCAGGCCCTCGCGCAGCACGTCCTCGACCGAGGACTCGGCGTCCATCTGCGGCTCCTGCGGCACGTACTCGACGCGCAGGTTGCGCTTGCGGGTGATGAGGCCTTCGTCGGGCCCGTCGCCCGCGCCCATCATGAGCCGCAGCAAGGTCGACTTGCCCGAGCCGTTCACACCCACCAGGCCGATGCGGTCCTGCTCGTGCACCGCGAGCGACACGCCCGCGAGCACGTGACGCGCGCCGAATGCTTTCTCGACGTTCTGGACGGTGAGGATGGCGGTCATGGAACGCGGCGGACCTTACCTCATCGTGCGCGCGCGTCACCTCGAAACGTAGGCCAGGCCGAGGCTCAGGATGGGGCTGCCGAAGTCGTAGGTGAGGCCGTCGCCGAAGTCCATCCAGCCCTCCGCCGCGGCCAGGCGACCGTAGATGGCCATGGGCCCGAGCACGCGCGCGAACCAGTCCAGCTCGATCTTGATGCGCTGGCCCTTGGGTCCGTCGTGCACGATCTCCGACAGGCCGAGCGAGAGGCGGGCGAAGAACGGCCCCTGCCGGGTCACATAGCCCACGTCGGCGCCCCAGCAGCTGGCCAGGAAGGGCCGAGCCGCGCCCACCCAGACGTCGTCCATGTGCAGGCCGAAGGTCAGGCGTCCGGGCAGGACCGGGTTGTTCCGGGTCAGATCGTAGACGTTCCAGCCCAGCTCGACACAGATGGCACAGGCCTGGGTCTCACCGCGCGCGCCGTCCTCGCCCGCCGCCTGCAGGAGCGCCGTGCCGCCGTAGCCCAGGTGCCAGGAGCGCACGGTCGCGTAGCCGAGCGACAGGCCGACGGTGGTCAGGCCGATCTCGAGGTTGCCCAGCAGCGGCGCGTCGGTGCCCGCGGGCGCGTAGGTGACGTCCTGGCCGATGCGGAAGACGATCTGATGATCCGCCTCGGGCGCCACCGCCGGCTCGCTGATCCCGGTCGCCTGCGGCTCGCCGATCTCGACCTCGTGGATGCGGCTCCGGACCGGTGGCTCTTCGGTATCGGGCGGCTCGTCCGCGCGCGCCGATGCGTCGAGGGTGAGCAGCATGAGCATGCAACGGAGCGAGACGGACACGAGAGCGCGCATGCACAGCAAGTAGCTCCGGCGAGCCGCGCCGACAACGCCACCATCTGTGGCGGGTCTCCTACGGCGCGGCCGCGGGCGCGGCCGGCGCGGCCGGCGCGAGCGCACGGTCGACCGCGGCACGCGTCTGCGCGTCCAGCTCGTGCGCGCGGTGCAGGATGCGGCCGTCGGCGGCGACGAGCAGGAGCGCGGGCACGCGCGCGGCGCCCGTGGCGTCGGCGAGGCTGAAGTCGCGATCGAGGAAGATGGGGTAGCGCACACCCAGCTCGCGCACGAACGGCGCGACGTCGGCGAGATCCTCGCCCACGTCGACGCCGACCACGACCAGGCCGGGCGCGTGCTGGTCGGCATAGGCCTGCAGGCGTGGCATCGACTCGCGGCAGGGCGCACACCAGGTGGCGAAGAAGTCGACCAGCATGGGCCGGCCGGCGGCGACCTCGCTCAGGGTCACGCGCGCCGCGCCCGTGGCCGGCTCGAGCGCCACCTTGGGCAAGGTCGTGGGCAGCGCGTCACTGGCGCGCACGATGCATCCGACCGCGAGCAGCAGCACCACCAGGGCCGCGCGCAGCTTCACAGCTCCTGACCCCACTCGAGCGCGAGCACGTCCATGGACAGGCCGTTGTCGCGCGTGTAGCGCTCGTAGCTGAGCGCGAACGAGTGCGGCCGCAGCCACGGCCAGGGCGCGCGCCGCGGCAGCAGCATGAGCTTCACACCCAGCTCGTCGGCGTCGAAGGGCCCGAGGTCGGAGTCGGCGGTGCGCGGGGTCAGCGGTCCGGTCATGAGGTTGACCGCGTTCTCGGTGTAGAAGTCGACCCCGGTCTGGGTGTGGAAGCGCCACGAGCCGCGCACCACCAGCCAGCGGCTCAGGTACTGGTAGGCGCGCAGCTCGACCGTGTGCGCCGACAGGCCGAAGTCGTCGACGTAGTAGCGGTAGGCCAGCTTGAGCGTGGTGTGGGTCAGCGGCACCATCTGGGCCACGCGCCCGAACAGCGCGTGACGCGTGCGCTGGTGGGGGAACTTCTCGCCCAGGGGCACGCGCATGGGCCCGCGCGGCACCGCGTTCCAGGTCTGCTCGAGCACGCCCACCTGGTAGGTGATGCCGTACGAGCCGTCGACCAGGGTGGTGGGCGAGAGGATCTGGCTGGCGCCCAGGTTGGCGTTGGCCGCGACGCGCGAGCGCTGCTCGTCGGTGTAGCCTTCCTGCGAGATGTTGTCGAAGTAATCGAACGAGGCGTTGCCCGAGAGCGTCACCGTGGCGTTGTCCTCGGCCAGGTGGCGCGTCCACGCCGCGCCCCAGTTGCCCGCGCGCAGCGGCTCCTCGACGTGCACGCCCCAGCGGATGACGAAGTCGTTGACGCCCGCGGCGATGGCGGTGGTCATGTCGATGCCGGCCGCCTCGTTGCGCTGCGACGCCGAGGAGATGGCGTCGAGCGCGTCGGGCGACGCGGCGGTCACGATGTCCACGGGGATGACCAGGGTGTGCTGCACGTGCTTGCCCTGGCGGATGCGGAAGAGCGCCATCGGCTGCACGATGGTGGCGCGCTCCGAGCCGGGCTTGCCCGACGGCTGCGTCTGCGACTGGAAGCCGTGCCCGTCCTGCTCGAACCAGCCCAGGCGCAGATCGAAGCTGGACACGCTGGGCTCGTCGGCCTGCTGGTGCGCGTCGGTCTCGTCGGCGCGCGCGCGGCCGGCGCCGGGCGCGCGCAGCGCGAGCGCGAACGCGAGCAGCGCGGCGGCCACGCGCCGCGCCGGTCGGGGCTCAGTTGCCACAGCCGCAGCCTCCGCCCGCGGGCTCGCCGTCGCCGCCGCCCGCGCCCTCGCGCGAGGTGTGCTGCTTGCGCTTGGCGCGCGCCTCCAGCTCCGAGTCCTCCGCCTGCATGGTCGGGTCGGCGAGGTAGCGGCGCCGGTTCTGCGGCACGACCACGCAGCCGGCCACACCGGCCAGCACGGACAGGAGGCCGGCCCAGCAAGCGACGCGAACGAAGCGACAGGAGCGGCTCAGGGCGGGCAAGCACTCGATTCTTGCACGACCGGGGTGTCGGCTTGCAAGAGCCGCGATTGCTCAGGTTTTCGGCATGGTCGCGACCAGGACCAGCTGCCCGCGCGGGCTCGTGCCGCCGCCTTCGGGCTCGAGGGTGACGGCGAGCGCGTCGGCGCCGCCGGCGAGCAGCCCGGGGTCGATCTCGGCCAGGAATTCGCCCGTGTCCGAGCCGCGCATGAGCCCGGCGGCGATCTTCTGCTCGCCGCGGATGACCCACAGCTCGTAGTCCTTGCCCGCGGGCGGCTGCACGCCGTGCGCGAGCACCATGGCGCGCCCGGCCTCCAGGTTGACGATGGCGGTGGCGCCCGCGCGATCCTGGCCCTGGGCGGCGAAGCTGACCACGCGCGTGGCCGGCAGCTGCAGCATGGCCACCGCTCGCGCCTGCAGCGTCAGCTGCGCGCGCGCGGCCTCGAGCTCGTCGTCGCAGCGCTGGCGGGCGGTGCTCGCCACCGTCACCGCCGTGAGCGCCTCGTCGCGGTGGCGTTCGACCACGCGCAGGCGCGCCACGGTGGCGCTTCGGTCGTCGCGCATCCACAGGATCACCGTCGCCGCTGCGGCCAGCAGCACCCAGGGCAGCGCGCGCGCCACGAAGCGGCGCGGCCGGCCCGCCGATGCACGCGCCGAGGGTGGACCCGCCGACGCCGCGGCGGTCGTGCCGATCTGCTTCTCGATGGCCGCCCACGTGCCCGGGTCGGGCGCCACGGGTGGCAGGGCCGCGCCCAGCGCTCGGACGGTGCGCTCGGCCTCGGCCAGGGCCTCGCGGCAGCCCTCGTGGGTGGCTTCGGCCAGGTGCGCCGCGACCGCCGCCCTGTCCTCGGCGTCGAGCGCGCCGAGCGCGTGGGCCGCGAGCAGCTGCTTGAGCTCGGCGCAGGTCACGAGCGACTCCCGCCCAGCAGGCCGGCCAGCTTGTCCATGGCCAGGCGCACGCGCGTCTTGATGGTGCCGAGCGGCTCGCCCGTCACATCGGCGATCTCGCGCTGGCTCTTGCCCTCGTAGTAGGCGAGCTCGATCACCCGTCGTTGCGCGTCGGGCAGCTCGGCCAGGGCGCGCGTCACCCGCTCGCGCTCCATGCGCTGCTCGACGTCCTCGAGTGGCGTGGGTCCGCCGGTCGGGCGGTCCTCGCGCGCCAGCCCGGCCACCGAGCGATCGCCGACCTGGCGGCTGCGCAGGCGGTCGATCGAGCGGCTGCGTGCGATGGTCACGATCCACGCCCGCACCGAGCCGCGCCCGGCGTCGTACTGGGCCGCGCGCCGCCACACCTCGACGAAGGTTTCCTGAACGATCTCCTCGGCCTCCGGCTGGGTGCCGAGCACGCGCAGGGCCACCGCCTTGGCCCGGCCGGCGTAGCGTTCGTAGAGCGACTTGAGCGCGCCCGCATCGCCCCCGGCGGCGCGCGCGCACAGACCCGCGTCCTCGTCGGGTCGACCGGCCTCGCCGACGGCAAGCGCCCAGATCATCGGCGCTTCATACCTCAACCGTGCTCCTGGCGCACATCTCGAACTTCGGTACGCGCCGCCCGCCGCGCCGGATGTGCGGGGTGGTCTCCTACATCGCCCCTCTTGCGCACGCGCCACCCCGCATGGATCAATCTGGGCCGCGCAATTTTGCCAGGGAGACGGTGGTGGCCGGTCTGGATGCCGATGTGATCGTGGTGGGTGCCGGGCTGGCGGGGCTTGCAGCCGCCACCGGGCTCTCGCGCCAGGGCGTGCGCGTCATGCTGGTCGACCCGCGCGCGCACTCGGCGCCCAGCTTCAAGGCCGAGAAGCTCGAGGCATCGCAGGCCAGCCTGCTCGACGTCTTCGGCCTGCTCGCGCCCATCGAGCCGCTGTGCGGACGCATCCGCCACGTGGTGACGGCGCGCGGCGCGAACCGGCTCAGCACCGTGCGCATGCAGCAGTGGGGCATTCCCTACCACGACCTGGTCAATCGCCTGCGCGACGCGCTGCCCCGCGAGGTCGACAACCGCATCGCCCGCGTCGAGAGCCTGGAGACGTCCGCCGACGTGCAGACGATGCGCCTCGACGACGGCCAGGTGGTGCGCGCGCGCCTGGTCGCGCTGGCCGCGGGCGTGCGCGGAAAGCTGGCGCAGCAGATGGGCATCGGCCGGCGCATGGTCTCGGAGCGGCACTCGCTGACCGCCGGCGTGACCGTCGCGCGCGCCGACGGCACCGACTTCGACTTCGATGCCCTGACCGTCTACCCGGCGGGCGCCGGGCGCGCCGCGTACCTGTCCTTCTTCCGCATCGCCGAGGGCATGCGCGTCAACGCCTTCACCTACTACGACGTGGAGAGCCTGTGGGCGCGCCGCTTCCGCAGCGAGCCCCTGGCCGCGCTCGAGGAGGCCATCCCGGGCATGAAGCGTCTGAGCGGGCGGCTGGTCGCCACGTCGAAGCCGGTGCTCGGCCCCATCGATCTGTGGACCGTCGACCGGCCCGAGCGCGACGGCGTGATCCTGGTGGGCGACGCCTTCCAGTCGGTGTGCCCGTCGACCGGCAGCGGTCTGTCCAAGGCGCTCACCGACGCCGACGTGCTGGTGCACGACTGCGTGCCCGCGTGGCTGAGCACGCCGGGCATGGGTGCGGCCAAGCTCGAGCGCTACTACCAGCACCCGCGCAAGCAAGCCGCCGACCGTGACTCGCTCGAGGCGGCGCTGTACCGCCGGCGCATCACGCTCGAGCGTTCCTTGCGGCTGGCGCTGCACCGCGAGCGCATCTTCCTGGGCATGCGCGCCGCGGCCAGCGTCGCCTGGCTGATGCAGCTGTTCGAGTAGCGCCGCAGCTACCGCCGACGCTGCTTGACGGCCTCGAGCCCCTTGGCGGCGCTCGTGCGCACGGCGTCGACCCGATCGCGGGCGGCGGCACGGAAGCGGGCCTCGGCGCCGTCGACGTCGTCGGCATCGAGGAGCAGCCAGCCCAGCATGGCCGAGGCCTCGCCGGCGCGAGGCGAGCGCGGGTAGTCATCGATGAACGACGCGAGCGCCGGGATGGCCAGGTTCGAACGACCCGCGCGCGCCAGGGCCGAGCCGCGCCAGAACCAGGCGTCCTCGGCGAGTGGATCGTCGGGCGCGGAGCGGGCGGCGCGCGCGAAGGCCTCGGCGGCCCGCGCCGGATCGTTGGCGGCGAGCGCCGCCCAGCCTTCCTCGAAGAAGCGTTCGATGGGTCGCTTGTCGGCGGGACGCGCGCCCGCGTCGACGTCGTCGTGCGCCGGACGGCGGGGCGCAGCAGCGACCGCAGGCTTGCGCGGCCGCGGCGTGGGCGCCGGCGCCGTCACGGGCTCGGGCGCGCGCGCTGGCTCGGGTGCGGGCTCCACGCTCGCCACC
>Ga0209515_10008270_pt1 | contig 12195 bp, 14 predicted proteins | sample Subgroupgradi54m_FD_187454 | JGI IMG/M metagenome (GOLD analysis project Ga0209515, IMG submission 187454) | Subsurface groundwater microbial communities from S. Glens Falls, New York, USA - GMW60B uncontaminated upgradient, 5.4 m (SPAdes)... ... | reverse complement strand
TAATCCCTGCTTTTTTAAGTTGATCCAACTGATAAGCTAAAATTGGCTTGCCATTAATTGCAACCATGGGTTTTGGCCGATCATTAGTATAAGGCCTAAGCCTCTCCCCTTTCCCACCAGCCAAAATAATTGCATATTTAACCATTGGAAATTATATTACCATAAATTTATTATACACATTGAACATATGGTAATATTTACTGAATATGATTAAAGCACAAACATTAAAAGGATTTAGGGATTTTTTGCCTGCTGAAAGCAGGAAGAGACAATATGTCATAAATAAGCTCAGAGGAGTTTTTGAATCATTTGGATTTGAGCCTTTGGAAACTCCTGCTTTAGAATATGAGGAGGTTTTGCTGGGGAAATATGGTGAAGAAGGTGATAAATTAATGTATCGTTTCACAGACAATGGAGGCAGAAAAGTGGCTTTAAGATATGATCAAACTGTTCCCCTTGCACGCGTTGTAGCCCAATATGGACAACAACTTCCTAATCCTTTCAAACGTTACCAAATTCAACCTGTTTGGAGGGCTGAGAATACCCAAAAAGGCCGCTTTAGGGAATTTTTGCAGTGTGATATTGACACTGTAGGACTATTTTCTTCTTACGCCGATGCTGAAATTCTAGCACTTGTTTACGAAGCATACAAAAGACTCGGTTTAGATATCAAAATCAAAATCAACGATCGAGCATTACTTTCTGAAATTTCAACCAAAGCATTAGGTGTGTTGGATAAGTTAAATAAAATCGGTGAGGAGACGGTTCTAATAGAACTGCAAAAAACAGGCCTGAGCTTAGAAGAAGCTAAGAATTTACTTAATCAGGCAAAATCCTTCAAGGCTTCATTAGAATTACAAAAGATTATGGCAGCATATCAAGAAATGGGCTATTCTGAAAACTCGCTCAAGTTCGAATCCACTTTAGTCAGAGGATTAAACTATTATACAGGCATTATTCTAGAAGTTGTTTTACAATCAGACATTAATTCTCTATCTTTAGGCGGCGGCGGAAGGTATGATAAGCTAATTGGCACATTTTCTGGACAACAGGTTCCCGCTGTAGGTTTTGCTTTTGGTTTTGACAGAATTATTGAGGCAATGGATCAACTAGACCTATTCCCCAAAGATCTAACCACAACCAAAGTTTTAGTAACAGTGTTTTCTATGGAATTGGGAGAAGAATCTATAAAAGTTAGTTCTCGCTTGCGCTCGAACAATATTAATACCGAGCTTTGGTTAAACACTGAAACTAAACTGGAAAAACAACTAAAATATGCAGATCAAAAGCAAATTCCCTATGCGGTAATCATTGGTCCGGAGGAGAAAGAATCCAGTAAGGTAGTTCTCAAAGACCTTAAAAACAGAACCCAGGAAACTCTTTTACTTGACGAACTGATCCAAAAACTGACATGATATCCTTATTATGTCTTCTCAATTTATTAAAAAGCCCTTGCCCTATATTGCTTTAATTACTGCCAATTTTATTTGGGGCATTAATTTCGTAGTTGCCAAAATTACTTTGCAGGAATTTCCTCCTATGAGTTTGGCTTTTTTACGTTTTGCTCTGGCTTCTTTATTTTTAGCCCCATTTCTTTTTGCTCAAACAAAAAAAATCAAGATAGACAAAACCGACTTTCCAAAACTTATTGGCATAGGAATATTCATAATTACCTTAAATATTGCTTTTTTCTTTGAAGGAATTAAAAGAACAAGTGCAATAGATGCTTCAGCTTTAATTTTAATTATTCCACTACTCTCGGTTCTTTCAGGATGGTTATTTTTAAAAGAGAAAATTTATCTGGTAAACCTTTTGGGGATAGGCTTAGGATTTACAGGTGCCCTGATAATAATTGGGTTACCTCAAATAATTTCCGGCACCTTTTCCACACAAACAATAATTGGCAATATTTTAATTATTTTGGCCTCTATTTCCTGGGTTGCAGGAACTGTGATATCCAAAAAGATTCTGGGTAAATATTCATCCTTGATTATTACAGCTATTGCTTTTTTAGTAGGAACGGTGACAATGGTTATTCCAACCGCGATTGAATATATCCAAAACCCCCTCTGGCCTTACCAGATAACAATTTTAGGGTTGTTAGGACTTAGCTTTATGACTCTTCTTTCTTCAATATCCGCTTATTTTCTTTTTGAATGGGGACTTTCTAAAACATCCATGGGGATGGCTGATATTTTTTTCTATATTGAACCTGTTGTTGCAACCTTATTGGCCGTTACAGTTCTTGGGGAAAAACTCTCTTACTCTTTTTTAATAGGAGCTGTTCTTATTGTCAGTGGTGCAATTTTCGGAACCTTATCCAAAGAAATACACCATAGACACCATAAGGCTCATAGGATATAATATTACCCACTATGAAAGCAGATATACATCCAGCCTGGTATCCTGAAGCTAAAGTTAACTGTGCTTGTGGAGCAACATTTATAACCGGTTCTTCAATACCGGCAATCCGTGTGGAAATTTGTAGCAATTGCCACCCGCTTTTTACAGGTCAGCAGAAATTCATTGATACTTTAGGTCAAGTTGACAGATTTATAAAGAAAACCGAAACTTCAAAAATAAGACAAGAGGAAAGAAAGAAAATACTGGAAGCGAGAAAATCCAAAGTCGAAGAGCGAAAATCAGAAAAGCCATCTTTAAAAGATCTTCTTCTGCAAGCTCGCAAACAGGTTACTTCTTAGATGGACTATATCCAACAACAAATTAATCAAATAAATAAACAGATCGAAGATCTGAAACTTTTGCTTGAAGATACGGAGCTTTCAGATTTGGCGAGGATAGAAATTGAGGATTTGGAAAAACAGAAAGCTGAACTTGAAAACGGAAGAAAGAAGACGGAAAACACCGGGCTTAATCCTAATATAGCAATCCTGGAAATACGCTCTGCAGTCGGAGGTGATGAGGCAGGTATTTTTGCAGGTGACCTTTTAAGAATGTACACCCGGTTTGCGGAAAGTAAAAAATGGAATATTGAACACTTGGATAGATCGGAAGGAAATTTGGGACAAATTAAAGAGGCTGTAATAAAAATTACGGGGAAAGACGCATATTCATCTTTAAAAAACGAATCAGGGGTACACAGGGTCCAAAGGATACCTTCAACAGAGTCATCCGGAAGAATCCATACATCAACAGCAACTGTCGCCGTACTTCCACAAATAAGTGAGGCTCAAGTAAGTATTAACCCATCTGATATAGAATTTGAAGCTTTCCGGTCAGGAGGAGCGGGCGGACAAAATGTTAATAAAGTTTCAACAGCTGTAAGGCTTAAACATACTCCAACAGGAATTACAGTTACTGCCCAAACTGAGAGAAGTCAACTTCAAAACAGGGAAAATGCTATGGCCCTATTGCGTGCAAAGTTATGGGAAGCAGCGCAACAGAAAAAGGTTGGTAATATAGATGCAACAAGGGCTCAACAAGTAGGATCAGGTGACAGATCAGAAAAGATCAGGACATATAATTTTCCTCAAAATAGGATAACAGATCATCGGATTGACAAGTCCTGGCATAATCTGGAGAAAATTTTAGAGGGCGATTTAGATCCTATTATTCAAACACTACAAAAAAACTTATCTTAAGCTGATTGCTGTCGTCTGCTTCTTCTGATTTCTGCCATTAGTAGCACTCTTGATCTTCTATCTAATGTATCTGCAAATTCTTCAACAGATTTTTCATATACTTGTTGTAATCTACTTGCAGATTCTCTTTCTAATTCAGGAGTCCATCGGGAAATTAGCTCTATCGCAGTACAAACATCTAGTATCTCTGCTCTTGTATCTTCAATATAACCAAACTTTACCACACCTGAACTATTTAAAGCATCTCTTGGGACAAAAATGACAGCTCTTGGACTCATTATAATTGCAGCCATAAACAACCCTATACTTTTTTTCCCAACCATAAGTCCTGCATCACGCCCATCATCTCTTACAAGTGCTCCAGCTGATGCGTCCTCTTCCCTTGCTCTTAATGTATTTTCAATCCCATACAAAAATTCTGAAGATCCCCAATCGATTCTCATAGGAAATAAAGTCCTGGGATGATATACCTCACCACCAGTTCTTCTGGCAACTTCATAAGGACTAATATATCTAAATGGAATAATTAAGGTATCTGGAGCAGCTCCTTTAATTGGTGATATAATCTCAGGTATTCTAGCCACAAAGAAACTATATAAATTTTTATAAGATATGTCAACACCCAAGCAATATCAACAGGGATATACTGAGTTTTACAAACTTAAATTCAAAGTAACTCCTGATGTTTTAATCCCCCGTCCGGAAACAGAACTACTAGTTGATGAAGTTTTAAATTACTGTAACCTGTACCCTGAAACCTGTAACCTTATTTTAGATCTAGGAACAGGTTCCGGGAATATTGCTATATCTATTGCCAAAAATCTAGCTTTACACCTCGGAGGTGGAAGCGTAAATATAATAGCAAGTGATATATCCTCTAAGGCATTAAAAGTTGCCAAACAAAATGCTAAACTTCATGGAGTTGAAAATCGAATTAACTTTATACAGAGCAATCTTTTAAATAGATTGCCACACCCCTTCGGGGCTCGCAATGACGAGGATGTAGATATTATTGTTACCAATTTGCCATATATCCCTACCCAACGTATTCCTTATTTAGATTCTTCAGTCAAAGATTTCGAGCCACATGTTGCCTTAGACGGAGGAGAAGATGGATTTGCTCTTTATAGAAAACTTTTTGCTCAGATTAAAGACAAAAAATTGAAACCTAAATTAATAATTGGTGAAATTGACTATACCCATGGCGATGTTGCAATAAATGAAGCTTATAATTTTTTTCCGGAGGCAGAAGTTGAAATAAAAACAGATCTTGCCCATAAACAACGAATTTTAAAAATATCTTTTTTGGGCTACTGAGCTGGTGATTCACCAAGGGTTACATTAATATCTGACTGCTTCCCACTCCTCCAAACTGTAAGAGTTAAACTTGCTCCGATATTCGCTTTTGAAACAATGTCAGCAACTTTATTTTCCGCATCTATTGTTTGGCCATTAATCCTGGCAATTATATCTCCTATTTTTACTTCCGCCCTTTGGGCTGGTCCCCCCTCTGCTATATCTTGTATATAAGCTCCTTGTGGTACCTCATTTAATATGGCCACATCTTTTGTAATAAATCTATACTTGATTCCTAAATATGGCCTTGAAACAAAACCTTTTTGTACAAATTCATCAACTATTTGTTTAACAGAGTTAATCGGTATTGCAAAACCTATATTTTGCGCACCTTCCGTAGTTGCAACATTTACCCCAATAACCTGACCGCCGGAAGATAAAAGCGGACCTCCTGAATTTCCAGGATTTATTGCAGCATCTGTTTGAATAAGATTATCCAAAGACTCCAAAGATCCATCGGAAATATCACCAGCTACAACTTTTCTACCCAAGCCGGAAACAACTCCTGTTGTAACAGTATTGGTAAAATTACCTAATGCATTTCCTATTGCAATAACAGTTTGTCCCACCTTCAGTTTTGAAGAATCCCCCATATCCAAAGAAGGAATACTGCTTCCTTCAATTTGTACTATCCCTAAATCTAAAACCGGGTCTCGGTAGATTTTTTTAACATCATATTTTTGTCCGTCCTTTGTTATTACTCTGTATTGACCCTTATCAGAAACAACATGCTTATTTGTAACAATTATTCCTTTTTCCTTTGATACTACAAATCCAGTACCTATTGTTCTATCCTCCAAATTAATTACTCTCTTGTTTATCCCTATAGCCACAACAGACGAGGATGTTTTATCCACAACATCTATAATTGCATTTTCTTCTTTCACTACAATCTCTGTTTGCAGATTTTGTACTTTTGGGAAAGATAGGTTAGACGAAGGCATTAAACCCCTAACCTGAGCCTGATATAAACCAACTGCAACAAGAATACCAAGTAATACCGCTATCAGTAGACCACCTATATTAAGTTTTGGCAGTTTTGAATATTCCATTATTCAAATAATTCTAGCGCTTTTTGTAATTGTTTATCATTCACCTGCCCGTCCGGCTCACCTCGCTGCGAAGCGGGCAGATCTTTACTGTCAGCATCTATCTTAACATCCGGCTCAAAACCTTGCGTATCATTAACCCATCTGCCATTTGGAGTTAACCATTTTGCAACAGTAATATGAAGACCTGTTACACCATCCAATTCCTCTACTTCCTGTATAGTTCCTTTACCAAAACTTTTCTCCCCAATCAGTTGAGCACGTTTCCGATCTTGCATGGCTCCTGCCACAATTTCTGAAGCTGAAGCTGAACCTTTATTGATTAAAATTTCCAAAGGCATATTAGTTAATCTTCCAACCCTATTTACCTTATAAGAAGACCTTACTCCTTCACTATTCTCCTGCAAAACTATATCTCCTTCATCCAGAAATTCCGATCCAATGTATACTGCACCTTCTAAAAATCCACCGGGGTTATTTCTCATATCCAAAATAACCTTCTGGGCATTTTTAGAAATTAAATCTGATACTGCTTGCTGCCATTCGTCATTTGTTCTTTCTCCAAAACGGGATAATTTTATAATTGCTACTTTTTTACCGGATTTTGTATTTTGGTAATTTACTTCAACACTTCTAACTATAATCGTATCTCTAACCAGTTCAAAATCTCTTATTTGCTGCTCGCCGGGACGCAAAATACTTAACTTAACTTTTGTCCCCTTTATCCCTCTTATTTTTTGTACAGCCTCAGGTAAATTTAATCCGATTGTATCTTTACCATCAATTTTTGCAATTATATCTTTGGCTTTTATTCCTGCTTTCTCAGCTGGATTTCCAGCCAAAGGAGCAACTACTACCAAACTTTTATCATTATAACCAAGTTCAATACCCACCCCATCAAAACTTCCACCTAATTCCTGCTTGGTAATTTTTTGTTGTTCAGGCGGTAGAAAAACAGTATAAGGATCTCCCAAAGAGGCAACCATCCCGGAAATTGCCCCATAAAATAATTTATTCGGGTCAATATCTTTTTTACCTAAGTAAGATTTGTATAAAAGATTCCAGGTATCCCAAAACAATCTGAAATCAACATTTATATTTGAAGGGGGTTGTTTGTTTACTATTGAAATACTTGGCTTGAAATTTGCCCATTTAACTGCAACATCCCTGTGACCCATTTGCCAACCTAACAAAAAGGCTAGAATAATAATTAGTAAAACCCTGGCATTAATATTTTTTATGAAATCTTTCATTGATCGAGACTTTACAATATTACCTCACAATTGGCAACAGGAATTTGAATTTTTCTTCTTGACGACTCAATAGTTGCCAAAAAATCCTTTACCATTGAGGGCATAACAGTTTCGGATTTATCTATTGCGATAACTTTTCCCTGCTCACCGGCAAATGCATTACCTATAATCCGAACTTTTAAACCAAGCTTTAACTCGCAAAAACGTGTTAAATCTTGTCCTGTTTGTGAAATCAGATCCTCATCTTCAACAGGTGGTAATTTAGTACTCCTAACCCTTATAATACTATCCGAGGAAAAAGAAGGCAGATCAATTACACCAGTATTCCCATCAATTGACACAAATTTATCTTCATATGCCCGCAAAATCTCGAAAATATCTTCACCTATTGCAATTGATCCAAATCCTTCACAAGCAACTATGGAAATACCCACATCGTTATTCAACCTTGAGGGGAAAACCAATCGATTACCGGCAATACTTCTGTAGTCTATAGCATTAATTCCACCAGTTATAATTCCATTTGCTCCAGATGAAATTGCAGAAGAGATAGCATCTTTAAAAAATAAACTGCCTCCAACCAGAATATGATTTTCGTGTTTTGCCAATATCATTTGCTTGCTGACCAGCGTATCCCTTCTGTCCAAAATATGTAAAATCCCATCTCTAAGTTTACCTGAACCGAACATTCCATGCACCCTTGAAACCTCTGTCCTAATTATCATAAGACCCCTTTCTGCATCAATTTGCTCAACTATCCCAAATACTCCTGCCGGTAACTCTTCTTTTCTTGGGAAAAAACTCATTCTTAACTCACCTGTTTTAATATTTAACGAATTCAATATCCCATCTGTTGGAGCAGTAATCACTTTTTTCCCTGAAAAAAGTCCCCCTCCTTTAAAAGCCAGTAATTCATTTCTATAAATTCTTTGTCCTATGGCCCTGTTAAGATACTTTCCTACAGCAGATGGAGCTACAGATAAAAGAGTTGCCAAATTTATAATCCGGAAACCGGAGGAAATAGTTGCGCTACCAATAATATCTGAGGGACTAACCTGTGCACCAACTGCAACATTAAATTTACCATTTCCGGTAAGAACACGTTTAAGTCTTACAACTGCATTTTTTTCAACTCTTACCCTCATTGGCACAAACTGACTCATGCTATCCTCCCGTCAATTATTAGACCTAACTTTCCACCACAAACTTCTATCACATTTTCCGATTTACCCAGAATTTTTCCGTTGTTAAGTTTGTAAGAAATATTACATCTGCCGGATATACAAGGTATTACTTGTAAACTTCCGGATTGGATTTTGTAATTTTTATCCGGCAGAAAAAATTCCATTGTCCCACCTGCATTAAATTGAGGAAGTATCACTGTACCTACAATCTCTTCTGTATCATCTGTTAAAATAACAGTCCACAGATCTTGAAACCAGTCTTCCTTTTTTCTGTTTAAAAGCAATGCATCAATAAAAACCCAGGTAAGGATTGCCAGCTTCGGAACAAAGCGCAAAAACCTGGCCGGTATTAATATTTTTCTCAGAGTTATATTTAAAAAGGGATTATCACCCAGTAGTGAATTTCCTTTTTTATCATTATCTTTTGGACCATTTAGCTTTAAAGCTTCTCTAAGTATTGCCAATTCTATTTTCATATCATAATCGGTGATTGGCAAAGTTTGAGGGTATAAGATTTTATTTGCCAGGTAATTTTCAATTTGAACAATTTGGGGAACAGGCTTTATCCAGGAAGCAACATCTTCTGCCAAAACTTGATCAAGATTATCAAAACTATCAAAAAGACCAACTACTTTGGGCATGTATCCAGTGTACCACGAACTACACCTTGGGGACAAAAGGAAGAAGAGCCAGATTACGGGCATACTTTATATTTTTTGCTACAGCTCTTTGATGTCTTGAACATACTCCACTCCGCTCTTTTGCAACAATTTTAGCCCGGTCTGTTAAAAGACGGCGCAATGAAGCTACATCCGTATACGAAGGACTTGTCTTGTTTTGACAAAAGGAACAATATCTTTTAGTTTTAACTTCTTTTGAGCGCCCATACTCAACCACATTTGCAACATCTTCAACCTTTTTTGTCTCTGTCTTATCTTTTGAAAAACTTGAGATAACTTTTCTGGTAATTTTCTTCTCTGTCATATTCCGGAAATTATAACACAACGTGTTACAGGAAGCGAAGCGACTATATCTTAAATTTGCTTAAAAGGGAAGGTCTTCATCTGCACCTATCTCTTCCTGAGGTGGATTTTCGGATGGAGTTTTCTTATCTTCTTCTTTCTCCTCTTTCTCTTTTGGCTCTACCTCAACCTTTTCAGCTGATTTTTCCTCTACGTTTGGAATAACAGGAGAAACTTGACGGTTGGGTAATTCATTCTGATTAAATTCTTCAGAAGAGCTCGGTTCCCCGATATTTTTTGGAGTAAGTAAAATCATATCTTCTAATACTATTTCCGTTGTTTGTCTTTGTTGACCATCATTACCTTCCCAGGAGCGGGTTTGTAACCTTCCGGAAACAAATACTCTGTGTCCTTTTTTGAGCAATTGATTACAAAGTTCTGCTAATTTATTCCAGGCAACAAGCCGGTGAAAATCAACCTCCTCTTTTCTTTCACCTTCTGAAACATAAGTTCTATTGGTTGCGACACCAAATGTTACAACTGCAGCACCATTAGGGGTATATCGAAGTTCCGGATCCCTTGTTAAATTTCCTATTAATTCTACCCTATTCCATGATCTTGATGCCATGTATTTCTCTACCTTCTAATTAATAAATATCTCAAAATATCTTCTTCCACTTTAAGAATATTGTCAAGACCTTTTGCGTTTTTCGGATCAGCGCTTATCTGGAAATGAGCAAAGAAACCTTTGGTTTGTTTTTTAATAGGATAAGCTAATTCTTTCTGACCCCAGAAATCCTGTTTTTCAATCTTACCACCTTCCCCTGTTAATCTTTTAACCATAGAGTCCAAAAGACTGTTTCTCTCTTTCTCTTCCAAGTCAGGTTTTAAAACTAAAGTTAATAAATATGAATTCATTTTTCAAATTTTAACGTATTACTTATAAAAGTACAAGCTTCATATTAATGAAATTCTATTTCTACCAGGATGATATTCTAAACCACTATTTGAATCATCATATTCCAGCATTACTTCTCTATAGATCTCTCTTTCCTCAACTCTTACTTTTACAGTTGGATCAGTATTAAAAATATGGGCCATAACTAGATCAATGCGTTCTCTTCCCCTTTTTTTCCAGGTCCAAGGATCAGAAGACGAATAACTCTCCCCGAAGATCACCTCAACATCTTTTCTGTTTTCAGGTAGAACTTTCTCAGGACTCCAATCTTGATTGGGAGGATTAATCTCGTCTGTGCCTTTTACCACAACCGGAATAACTACAGCACTACCATCTCTAGGCAGATATACCACTACTTGCCTTGGCGCCTTCTTCATATATCCATCATAAGATCTACCTCCTTCAGGATATACCCCAAGGTGTTTTCCTAATGTTATAGCTTCCCTTTCCTTCTCGGCAGCCTTTTTATTCATTCTTTTAAAGGTTAACTCTATCCATTGTGCTCTCCTTAGATCAATAGGACTTAAGGCAGGATTTTTTAAAGATTGTTCGATTTTATATAAATCATCTGGTGTAGCTATATAAATGACCTCTTCAGAAAGCGTAAAAGGGAGGATTTGAGGCCGTATCAACATATTTTCTCCGGCAATCCAAACAGTATTATTTGCTAGATGTCTATACCCTACAATTTCTAATCCAGCTCTTATTGCCGGTGTATTTAGATCAGCATCATGTTTAGGAGTAAAAATGATTGTTTTACCTTCGTCTGAAGCTTTTTTTGTAGCTTTATCTAAATTTTCTTTGCCTTTAACCGTAATATCTTTTGCATGAAGCCTAAGCATACCCTGAAGGGCTAAAGTCATTGGTTCAAAACGAGGCATCCAAACTAAATTCGCCCACATTTGAACACTCATTGTCCTTGCTTTCGTTTCCAAAAGATCTAATGTTTCTTCAGCTATTTTTAATTTTTCAGGAGGATAAGCCATGATAAATGATTATATAACATTAGCTTCCTATCAAAAACTCAACTACATCTCCATCTTTCATAGTATATTCTTTCCCTTCTGTTCTTACCCAACCTTTTTGTTTTGCCACTGCATGAGATCCTGCTTCTATTAATTTTTCATACTCAATTACCTCAGCCCTGATAAATTTCTTTTCAAAATCAGTATGGATTACTCCGGCAGCTTGCGGGGCTTTCATTCCTATTTTTATTGTCCATGCTCTCACTTCTTTCTTACCTGCAGTAAGAAATGAAGCAAGTCCTAAAAGATTGTAGGCTTTTTTAATAAGTCTTTCCAAACCAGTTTCCTCAATCCCCAATTCTTTTAAGTATTCTTTTCTTTCTTCTTCAGACAAATCTGCTAGCTCCTCTTCTAACTTAGCACATATAACCAACCTGTCATCCTGAGCGATTAGCGAAGGATCTCTCAACTTGTTTGAGTATTCTTCCTCAGAAACATTATATACATACAAAACCGGTTTTATAGAAAGTAAGGGTAATTTTAAAATCCAATCTTGTAACCTTTCATCCATACTTTCAGAAGTTTTTATTAACTTATCCCCAATATAAATTCCCGAATCTAAATCTTCCTTAATCTTTTTTAAAATTTCTAATCTTTTAGGATCCAGTGAGTCTTTAGAAAATTTTAACTCTTTCTCGGCAAAAGAGATTAATTTCTCAATGGTTTCCAAATCTGCCAGAATTAATTCTGTTTCGATAGTTTCTTTGTCACTTTTAGGGTCTTCTGACCCTTCTCTAATAATATTAGAATCCTCAAAGTCCCTTAATACATGAATTATGGCATCCACTTCTCTAATATGTGATAAA
>Ga0209515_10008268_pt1 | contig 12197 bp, 12 predicted proteins | sample Subgroupgradi54m_FD_187454 | JGI IMG/M metagenome (GOLD analysis project Ga0209515, IMG submission 187454) | Subsurface groundwater microbial communities from S. Glens Falls, New York, USA - GMW60B uncontaminated upgradient, 5.4 m (SPAdes)... ... | reverse complement strand
GCGATCCAGGCCTTGGCCTCGCGCGACTCGCGCTTGAGGTCGGCGAGCGCCTGGCTCCAGCTCTCGCGGATCAGGCCTCCCTCGTGCAGCCCAAGGGGCGGGGCGTCTTCGAGGGCGTCGGCTAGGAGCTTCTGGATCGGCTGGAGTTCGGCCAGCTCTCCGGCGAGCGTGCCGAGGAGCGGGGCGCCGAGAACGGCCAGGGTGGCCTTGAGCCCGGGGAGCGGGGCGAGTGAACTCCGGAGGGCGATCAGGTCGCGCGCATGGGCCACGCCCAGGGCGACCCGGCTCGTCAGCCGCTCGAGGTCTCCCACGGAGCCGAGCAGGCTCCGAATCTCGGCCCGGACGGCGGGCGTCTCCACCAGCGCCCCGATCGCCTCCTGGCGACGTTGGATCGCGGCCAGATCCAGGAGCGGCCGGAGGAGCCAGTGGCGGAGGGCGCGCGCGCCCATGGGCGTCCGCGTCTCGTTGAGCACGCTGAAGAGCGAGCCGGCGACCCGCCGCTCCCGGAGCGTCTCGAATAGCTCGAGGGTCGTGACCGCGGTCGGGTCCAGAGATAAGGCATCCCCGGGCACGAAGCGCTGCAGGCGCGTCAGGTGCCCGAGGGCCTCGCCCTGCGTGTTCTGGACGTACGTGAGCGCTCCCGCCGCGGCCTGGATCCCCCAGGTCATCCCCCCGAGGCCGAAGCCGTCGAGCGAAGGCACCGTGAACTGGCGACAGAGCATCTCCCGGGACGCGGGGAGGCTGGGAAAGGTCACGCCCGTCGTCAGGGCGGCGCCGCTGTCGCCGAGGCGCCCCAACAGGGGCTTGTCCTCCTGGAGGGCCGCGGGGAGCAGGATCTCGGCGGGGCGCCTCAGGAGCGCCGCCTCCAGGAGACCCGCCCCCTGCCCCGGCTCCTCGCCCACCCAGAAGTCGCCCGTGGAGACGTCCACGAGGGCGACCCCCAGGCCGTCGCGCCCGCGCGCCAGGACCAGGAGGAAATTGTTGGTCGCCCGGTCGAGGAACTGCGTGTCGGTGACGGTGCCGGGGGTGATGACCCGCACCACCTCGCGGCGGATCAGTTTCCGCTCCTTGCCCGGCGCCTCCATCTGCTCGCACAGCGCGACCTTCTGGCCGGCGGCGATCAGGCGGGCGATGTAGCCGTCCGCCGCCTGGTGGGGGATCCCGGCCATCGGGACGGCCCCCTCCCCTTTCTGGCGCGAGGTCAGCGCGAGCTGCAAGAGCCGCGCCCCCAGGTGCGCGTCCTCGAAAAACATCTCGTAGAAGTCGCCGAGCCGGAAGAGCAGGAGGTAATCGGGATACCGGAGCTTGAGTTCCCGGTACTGCCTCATGACGGGGGTCAGCTCCGGGGGGGTGGCCAACATCACCTCGCGAGTCGGGTGAGGATCAGCCGCGATGATCGTCCTCCGCCAGGGCGGAGGTCAGTCGCGCGTACGTGGCGTCCAGGGATTCAGGGAGCACGCGGACGTCCCCGAGGACCGGCATGAAGTTGGTGTCGCCGCTCCAGCGGGGGACCACGTGGATGTGGAGGTGCCCCTCGACGCCGGCTCCAGCGATCCGCCCCTGGTTCACCCCGACGTTGTAGCCCTCGGGGCGGGAGGCGCGGTCGAGGGCCCGGACCGCGCCCTGGACGAGCGCCATGGCCTGCCCGAGTTCATCGGCCCCGGCTTCGCCGAGCGTCCCCACGTGGCGCGTGAGGGCGACCATCAGGTGGCCTGGCGCATAGGGGAACCTGTTGAGGATCAGGAATGCCAGGGGAAGACGGCGCAGCACGAGGGCCTTCCGGTCGTCGGGGGATCGGAGCGCGTCGCAGAAGATGCAGCCGTCAGTTCGGCCGGCGCTCCCCACGTAGGACATCCGCCAGGGAGCCCAGAGTCGCTCCACGCCTAGAGGGATCGGGCGGGCGACCCAAGCCTCTGTCCTGCCCGCCGGGTGTCCGCCCAGGAACTCACGCGTTGACGAGTTCGCGCAGCCGCTTGCCGACCTTGAAGAACGGGACCCGTTTTTCGGGAACGCTCACGCTGCTGCCGGTCTTGGGGTTCCGTCCCTTCCGGGAGTTCCGGTGACGGATCCTGAAGCTCCCGAAGCCCCGAAGTTCGACCTTGTGACCCTTGGCGAGGGCGTCCGTGATGTTGTCGAAGACGGTGTTGACGATCGTCTCGCTCTCCTTCTTCGTCAGGTTGGACACCTTAGCCACTTCGTCAATCAGGTCGGCCTTGGTCATATCGGAGCTCCTCGGCGACGAACCCCCAACGGGCCCGGTTTCGCGCAAAAAATTCGATCCTCACGCTACCACGGCGAGTGGAAGATTGTCAAGAACGTTGAGGGGTTACGTCCCGCCGGCGGTGAGGTCCCGGGTCGAGCCACGCTACTCCATGAGGTAGAGCGGGGTCTTGAACATGGGCAGCCCCGGCACCAGAGGGTTCGCCCCCAGGAGCCCCAGCCGGCTCTTGAAGAACTCCCACGGCCAGCTCCGCCGCCGAGGGAGAATCAGCTTGGGTTTCGGCGGCAGCTTCGCCAGCTTCGCCGCCTCCTCGATGGCATCGTCGAGCCCGCCGAGGGCGTCCACCATCCGAAGCTGCTTGGCCTGCTGGCCGGAGACGATCCGGCCGTCCGCAAAGCCCAGGACCGTCTCGCGGTCCAGCTTCCGCCCGCTCGCCACGGCGTCCACGAACTGACCGTACACGTCGTCCAGCACGGCCTGGAGGATCCGGCGCTCGTCCGGGGTCATCGTGCGCGCGAAGTTGCCGATGTCCTTGTACTGCCCCGACTTGACCACGACGTACTCCACGCCGACTTTCTTCAAGAGCCCTTCCACATTCGCCATCTGCATGACGACGCCGATCGAGCCGGTCAGGGTGCCGGGGTTCGCGTAGATGCGGTCTGCCGCGCTCGCCACGTAGTAGCCGCCCGAAGCAGCCACCGAGCCCAGCGAGGCCACCACCGGCTTGTCGCTCTTCCGCACCCGCTGGATCGCCGCGTAGATCTCCTGGGTGGGTGCGACGACGCCTCCCGGGCTGTTCACCCGGACCACGACCGCGCGGACGGAGGGATTGTCCCGATGCTCGTTCAGCTCCTGGATGATGCTGTCGGCGTCCACGATGACGCCCTCCACCTCCACGATCGCGACCTTCTGCCCGCCGGGCAGCCCCCCTCGCTCCAGGACCGACATGAGCACCCAGACGGTGAGAAAAAAGACGACGATGACACCCGCCGTGACACCGAGCGCGATGGCAATGGTCCGCCCCCGTGAGGCCATGCGTGCTACTCCTCCTCCTCGTCATCGGCGGCGGCAGCGCCGCCACGCTGGCGCCTGCGGTACCGCCCCCGGTCCTCCTGCGTCGCCTCGCCCCCGACCGCGGCGGCCAGCTCCTTCAAGCTGAGGCCGATCCGTCGCTCGGCCGGGTCCACGCGAATGACGACCAGCGTCAGCTCGTCGCCGGCGTTCACGACGTCCTCGGGACGTCCGACCGGCCGGTCCGCCATCTGCGAGATATGGAGCAGCCCATCCACCCCCGGCTCCAGCTCCACGAAGGCGCCGAAGTCGGTGAGGCGGACGACCTTGCCCGATACCCGCGAGCCGACCGGGTAGCGCTGCGCCACCATCTCCCACGGGTCGGGCTGGATCTGCTTGACGCCGAGGGAGATGCGCTTGGCCTCGCGGTCCACGTTGAGGATCACGGTCTCGAGGGGCTGGCCTTTCTTCAAGAGGTCCGAAGGATGGCCGATGTTGCGGGTCCACGACATGTCCGAGATGTGGAGCAGCCCATCCACCCCCGGCTCCAGCTCCACGAAGGCGCCGAAGTCGGTGAGATTCCGCACCTTCCCCTGGACGCGCATGCCGGCGGTATAGCGTTCCTCGATGGTGCCCCAGGGATCGGGCTCGACCTGCTTCATCCCGAGCGAGATCCGCTTGGTCGCCCGGTTGACGTCGAGCACCATCACCTCGACCTGATCGCCGACGTTCACCAGCTTGGACGGGTGCCGGACGCGCCGGGTCCAGCTCATCTCGGACACGTGCACCAGCCCCTCGATGCCGGCCTCCAGCTCCACGAAGGCGCCGTAGTTGGTGAGGCTCACCACGCGGCCGGTCACCTTCGAGCCAACGGGGTACCGGGTCTCGACGCTCTCCCAGGGGTCCGAGCTCTTCTGCTTGTACCCGAGCGAGACGCGGCCGGTCTCCTTGTCAAAGTGCAGGACGACCACCTCGACCTGATCCCCCACCTGGAAGATCTCCGACGGATGACCGATGCGCCCCCAGGACATGTCGGTCACGTGGAGCAGCCCGTCGATGCCGCCGAGATCCACGAACGCCCCGTAGTCCGTGATGTTCTTGATCGCCCCGGTGAGCACCATCCCTTCGTGCAGGACGGAGAGCGTGTGCCGCTTGCGGTCCTCCCGCTCCTCCTCCAGGAGGGCCCGACGCGACAGGACCACGTTGCCGCGGCGGCGGTTCAGCTTGATGACCTTCGCCCGGATCATCTGCCCGACCAGCGACGCCAGATTCTTGACGGGCCGGAGATCCACCTGCGAGCCCGGCAGGAACGCCCGGACGCCGACGTCCACGGCGAGCCCGCCCTTGACCACCTCGACCACCTTCCCCTCCACCCCCACCCCCTTCTCGTAGGCGCGGGAGACGATGTCCCACACCTTGATCTTGTCCGCCCGCTCCTTGGAGAGGACGATCACGCCCTCGTCGTCCTCCTTCGCCTCCAGGTACACCTCGATCTCGTCGCCGACGTTGGGAACGGCGCCCGCGCGGACGAACTCCTCGAGGGCGATCGTGCCCTCGCTCTTGTACCCCACGTCCACGAGCACCTCGCCCCCGCGCACCTGGACAATCCGCCCGCGGACGACCTCGCCTTCCTCGAAGTCCGCGAGCTCCTGGCTGAACCAGTCCTCCATGCGCTCCTCGCCCTCGGCGGCTATCGCCTCCTTTCGCCCCGGCACCTCCGCGGGGCCACCCTTCCGCTCGTCCTTTTCCATTCGAACGCGTCCCCCTTTATCTGTCTGACATATTTCGCATATGGTGAAGCCCTCCGAGGGCGGTCGCCGCCCCCGTCCGATCCGCTTCGCTGACCGCCGCCTTCAACCGGGCGATGGCCGCCATCATCTCGCCGCTCACCTCCAGGTAGCGCTCCTTCCGCGGCCCGTCGTCGGCCTTCTTGAAGAAGAGCGGCGCCCCGAAGGTCACCCGCACCTTCCCGGGTCTTGGCAAAAGCCGCCCGCGCGGGAGCGCCTGCCCTGTGCCCTCGATGTAGGCCGGGACCACGAGGGCGCCGCTCAGGAGCGCGAGCATCCCGGCGCCGGCCCTGCCGTCCCTGAGCACGCCCTCGGGGCCGCGCGTCCCCTCCGGAAACACCAGGAGGGCGTGGCCGCTTTCCAGGATCCTGAGCGCCTCCCGGAGCGCGCGCGCGTCCCCACCCTCTCGCCGGACCGGTCGAGCGTTGACGGCGTAGATCAGTCGCCCGAAGAGCGGGATTCTGAACAGCTCGGCCTTGGCCATGAAGTGAAGCGGCCGCAGACTCGCCGCGCTGACGACGGGCGGGTCGAGCGCGCTCGAGTGATTCGCCACGATCATCGCGGGCCCGACGGCGGGGACGTGCCGGGCCCCCCGCACCTCCAGCCGGAACAGGAGCCGGGCCGCCACCGCCGCCAGCCACCTCAGGAGGGCGTACAGCATCCGTACCGCTCCACCACGTTCAGCATGAGCCCAACCACTTCCTCCACCGATTTCTCCGTCGAGTCGATCACGGTGGCCCTTTCCGGGACCACGAGGGGCGCCAGCGCCCGCTCCATGTCCTGCCGGTCGCGCCGGAGGATCTCCGACCGGACCGCCTGCGGGTCGGCCGCGATGCCCCGCCCCTGGAGCTCCCTCAGACGGCGCAGGGCCCGGACCTCCGGCGCGGCGTCCAGGTAGAACTTCACCTCCGCGTCGGGGCAGACGACGCTGCCGGTGTCGCGCCCCTCCAGCACCGCGCCCCCCGCGGCGGCGAGCCGGCGCTGGATCGGCATGACCTTGTCCCTCACGGAGGCCAGCGTCGAGAGCCGCGAGGTGAACTCCCCGATCTCGGGGGTCCGGATCTCGCCGGTCACGTCCCGCCCGTCCACCAGCACCGCCCCGTCCTTCAGCTCCACCGTCGTCTCCTCCAGGAGCCGTCCGAGCGCGGGCGCGTCCTCCGGAACCACGCCGGCCCGGCGCACGCGCCAGGCGATCCCGCGGTAGAGCGCGCCTGTATCGATCAGCCGGTAGCGGAGGCGCCGCGCCATCTCGCTTGCCACCGTGCTCTTCCCCGCCCCGGCCGGACCGTCAATCGTGATCACGGGAGGCCGACGGCTGCTCAAGACTCCACGACGGCGCACGGCTCCGAGGCCAGCCTGTTGAGCGTCGCGAGGAACTCGGGATAGGACGTGGCAACGCACGCCGTGTCCTCCACCACCGTCTGCCCCTCGGCCACGAGCCCGGCCACGATCAGCGCCATCGCCATGCGGTGGTCGCCCCAGCTCTGAACCACCGCCCCCCTGAGGGGAGTCCCGCCCTCGATCCGGAACCCGTCCGCCCGCTCCTCCGCCCGCACCCCGAGCTTCCCGAGCTCGCTGATGATCGCGTGAAGGCGGTCCGACTCCTTGACCCGAAGCTCCGCCGCGTCGCCGACCTCGGTCGGCCCGGCGGCGCACGCCGCGGCCACCGCCAGCACCGGCAGCTCGTCGATGAGCCGGACAATCACGGACCCGCCGACGCGGGTTCCCCTGAGGGCGCTCGTGCGCGTGGTGAGGGTCGCGGTCGGCTCACCGGCGTCGGCCCGCGCGGCCAGCCGGACGTCCGCGCCCATCTCCCTAAGCACATCCAGGAGCCCTGTGCGCGTCGGGTTGACGCCGACCCCCGGGATCGTCACCTCGCTCCCCGGCACGGCGGCACCGGCCACGAGGAAGAACGCGGCCGACGACAAGTCGCCGGGGACGTGGAGCGGGCGGCCGCGGAGCTCCCCGCCCGGCGTCACCGTCACGCCCCGCGCGTCCACGGCGACCCGAGCGCCGAAGCCCGCGAGCATGCGCTCGGTGTGGTCCCGCGATCGGGCCGGCTCCTCCACGCACACCGGGCCATCGGCGTAGAGCCCGGCCAGGAGGAGCGCCGACTTCACCTGCGCCGACGACACCGGGGAGCGGTAGCGAATCCCCCCGAGCGGCCGCGCCCCGCGAATCGCCAGGGGGAGGCGGCTTCCACCGCTTCGGCCGACGACCGTGGCCCCCATCTGGCCCAGGGGCTCCGTGACCCGCCCCATCGGACGGCGCCGGAGCGAATCGTCCCCCGTCAGCACGCTCCAGAACGGCTGGCCCGCCAGGACCCCCAGGAGCAGCCGCGCCGTGGTCCCCGAGTTGCCGCAGTCGAGGACGTTGTCGGGCTCCTGGAGCCCAAGGAGTCCCGCCCCGCCGACCCGGTACTGGCCGGGGCCCTTCCGCGTCACTTCCACGCCGAGCGCCCCGAGGGCGCGGAGCGTGCCCAGGCAGTCTTCCGCCTCGAGGAAGCCCGAGATCTCCGTCGGACCCGTGGCCAGGGCGCCCAGGATGGCCGCGCGGTGCGAGACGGACTTGTCCCCGGGCACCTCGACGATCCCGCGAAGCGCTCTGGGCGGGCGAACCACCACCCTCATTCGAGGCGCCTCCGCATCGTCCGGATGCGGTCGAGCGTCTCTTCGAGCGCCACGGCGTCGCCCTCGCTCACGAGCCGCTCCAGCTCGGCCAGCGAGGCCTTGAAGGCCGCCAGGGCCTCGCCGAGGGCGGCGCGGTTCGTCAGGAAGATCTCGCGCCACAGGCGGGCGTCGGAGGTGGCGATCCGCGTGGTGTCCTTGAAGCCGCGCGCCGCGACGCCGAACGATGACGGATCCATCCGCGCCACCGCCTCCACCAGCGCGTACGCCACCAGGTGAGGCAGGTGGCTCACCGCCGCCACGGCGCGGTCGTGCTCCTCCGGGTCCATCTGGCTGACGCGGGCGCCCAGCGCCTCCCAGAACTCGGACACGCGCTTGAGCCCGAGACGGTCGGTCGCGTCCGTCGGCGTCACGATGACGAGGGCCCCCTCGAAGAGATCCGCCCGGGCCGCTCGATACCCCGCAACCTCGGAGCCGGCCATGGGGTGGCTGCCCACGAAGGCCAGGGGCCGCCCGGCCGCGAGCCGCTCCGCGGCCCTGACGATCGGGCCTTTCGTGCTTCCCACATCGGTGATGATCGCCCCGTCGGTGGCGGCCTCCCAGACCTTCGGCACCAGCACCTCGATCGTGGCCACCGGCGTCGCCAGGACCACGAAGTCGGCGCCCGCCACCCCCGCGGCCAGGTCGGTGGTCGCGCGCTCCACGACCCCGTCGGACAGCGCCGCGGCCAGCGACTCCTGTCGGCGGCCGACGGCCACCACCTCCCGCGCGAGGCCCCGCTGCCGCGACGCCTTGGCGATCGAGCCTCCGAGGAGCCCGAGCCCCACCACCGCCAGCCGGCGAATCACGCGCTCCGAGCCTCCTCCAGGCATTTCCTGAGGGCCTTGATGAGCCGGCGGTTCTCCTCGGGGGTGCCCACGGTGATCCGGAGCGCGGTCTCCATCCCGAAGCTGGTCATCGGCCGCACGATCACGCCCTCGTGCAGGAGCCGCTGGTAGATGTCATGGGCACTGCGCCCGACGTCCACGAGGATGAAGTTGGCGCGGGACGGGACGTACTTGAGCCCGAGCGCCGTGAATTCGTCGTAGAGGAAGTGGCGGCCCGCCTCGTTCATCCGGACGCACTCGAGGACGTGGGACTCGTCCTCCAGCGCGGCGAGCGCGGCGACCTGGGCGAGCGCGTTCACGTTGAACGGCTGGCGGATCCGGTGCAGGAGCGCCACGGCGTCGTCCGCCGCGATCCCGTACCCCACCCGCAGGCCCGCGAGGCTGGAGGCCTTGGAGAACGTCCGCAGGACGAAGACCTTGCGCCCCTGCCGCACGTAGGCCAGCGAGTCGGGGAAATCCGGTCCGAGCGCGAACTCGATGTAGGCCTCGTCGAAGACCACGATCACGGTGTTCGGGATCCGAGTGATGAACTGCTCGACCTCGGCGGCCGTCACGATGGTCGCGGTGGGGTTGTTGGGGTTCGCGAGGAAGACCAGCTTCGTCAGCGGCGTGATCGCCCGCGCCACGGCCTCCAGATCGAGACGGTAGTCCTTGAGCGTCACCACCACTCGGATCCCCCCGGCCGCCTGGACGATCATCGGGTAGACGACGAACGAGGGGTGCGGGATCACCGCCTCCTCGCCCGGGCGCAGGAAGGCCCGGACGATCAGCTCGATCAGCTCGTTGGAACCGTTGCCGAGGATGATCTGGTCGGGCGCCACGCCGTGGCGCCGGGCCAGCGCCCCGCGCAGGTAGAATCCGCTCCCCTCCGGATAGCGGTTCAGACCGGGCAGCGCGGCCTGGATCGCCTTCTGCACCCGGTCCGAAGGGCACACGGGGTTTTCGTTGGACGCGAGCTTGATCGCGTCGTGGATCCCGAGCTCTCGCTCCAGCTCCGCGATGGGCTTGCCCGGCTCGTACGGAGCGATGCCGAGGATGTGCTCGTTGGCCAAGGATTCCCAGGGCGTTTGCATACAGTGGCTCCTTACGCGCTCGGGTACGAGCCGAGAAGCTTCAGGAACAGGCAGCGCTGCCGGATCTCGGCGAGGGCCGTCTGCACCGGCGGAGCGTCCACGTGCCCCTCGAAGTCCACGAAGAAGACGTACTCCCAGGGACGCCGCTTCGTCGGCCGCGACTCGATTTTGGTCAGATTCAGCCCGTGGCGGGCGAACGGCTCGAGGAACGCCGAAAGCGCTCCCACCTCGTGCGTCAGCGAAGAGAGGAGCGAGGTCTTGTCCTTCCCGGTCGGGGGCATGCCCCGCCAGCCCACCACGAGGAACCGGGTGGAGTTGGCGGGGTTGTCCTCGATGCGGCTCCGGAGCACGGAAAGCCCGTAGAGTCGGCCGGCCAGCTCGCTCGCCACGGCCGCCACCGTGGGATCACCGGCGGCGCGCTCGGCGGCCGCCACCGTGGACGACACCTCCTCGAGCTTCGCATCAGGCAGGTGCGTCCCGAGCCACTGGCGGCACTGGGCCAGTGCCTGGGGGTGCGAGCAGACTGTCCGGATCGCCGACAGCTCGGGAGCCCGGCCGAGGAGATGGTGGGTCACTTCCAGGAGCAGCTCCCCCGTGATCGAGAGGTCCGAGTCGAGGAGGCGGTCGAGCGTGACGTTGACGGACCCCTCCGTCGAGTTCTCCACCGGCACCACCCCGAACTCCGCCCGCCCGTGCTCGACCTCGTCGAAAACCTCCGGAATGCTCCGCACGGGGACGAGGGTCGAGGAGGAGCCGAAGCGCAGGACGGCGGCCTGGTGGGTGAAGGTGGCCTGCGGGCCCAGGTAGGCGATGGGAAGCGGGTGCTCGAGCGCCAGGGAGGCGGAGAGAATCTCGCGCCAGACGGCCTTGACCCCCTCCGCCGGGAAGGGCCCCGGGTTCAGGGCGAGGAGACGCCGGATGATCTCGCTTTCGCGCTCGGGAACAAAGTACGGGAGCTCCTGCCGCCGCTTGAGCTCCCCGATGCGGAGGGCGACCTCTGCGCGCTTGTTGAGGAGTTTGAGGATCTGTTCGTCGAGCTCATTGATCCTGGAACGCCATTCGTCCAGGTCCATAGGGGCTCCCGCACCAACTGACTTTCCGCGAATCCGCATCAGTATAGTCGATCGCCCCCAGGGGCGCAAGCACCGTCAGACGGCGCCGAGGCGCGCCAGCTCGGCCGCCGTCAGCGGGCGGGCGACGCCGGGCGGGAGAGCTCCGAGCCGGAGGGGGCCGAAGGCGACGCGGCGCAACCGGACCACGCGATGGCCGAGCGCCTGGCAGAAGCGCTTGACCTCCCGGTAGCGCCCCTCGGTAAAGGCGAGCCTGAGCCAGGTCGTCTCCGGCGCGCGACGCAGGAGCTCCACCAGGCACGGCTTTGCGGGGCCGTCGGACAGCGTCGCGCCCCGCCGCCAGCGCGGGAGCTCCGCCGCGCCCACCCGCCCCTCGACCTCCACCTCGTACACCCGCCGAATCCCGAAGCGCGGATGGAGCAGGCGCTGGGCCAGGTCGCCGTCGTTGGTCAGGAGCAGGAGCCCCTCGGCGTCAAAGTCGAGCCGGCCGACGGGAAAGAGCCGGGCCCGCTCGTGCTTCACCAGATCGAGCACGACCGGCCGGCCCCGCGGATCGCTCCGGCTGGTGAGGAAGCCGCGCGGCTTGTTCAGGAGGAAGTAGCGCTTGGGCTCGACGGCGGGGATGGGGCGCCCGTCCACGAGGATCCGGTCGCGCGCCGGATCCGCCGTGCTCCCCTGCGTCGTGACCGTCCGGCCGTCGACGGTCACGCGCCCGTCGGCGATCAGCCGCTCACTGCCCCGGCGCGACGCCAGCCCCGCTTCGGCCAGGATCTTGCTGAGGCGTTTGTCCACCGACGGTGAGCGCTTGTCCCGACTCCCCGGCCGACGGCGCCGGCGGGGACGGGAGGTCCCCCTCCACGTGGGGCAACTCGGAGAGTTCGCGAAGGCCGAAGGCCACCAGGAACTCGCGCGTCGTCTCGTAGAGGAACGGACGCCCCGGGGCGTCCTTCCTTCCCGCGATCCGGATCAGGCGGCGGTCCATGAGCCCTTCCAGCACCGCCTCGGAATTCACCCCGCGGATCATGTCGATCTCCGGGCGCGAGACGGGCTGGCGATAGCCGATGATCGCGAGCGTTTCCAGCGCGGAGCGCGAGAGCCGGCTCCGCGTCCGGCTCTTGGCCAGGCGGACGAGCCAGGGCGCGACCTCCGGCCGCGTGACCATCCTGAAGCCGCCGCCCACCTCGACGATCTGGAGGCCCCGATCCTCGACCTCGTAGCGGGTTCGGAGCTCGAGGGCGAGCGCGCGCGCCTCAGCCGGGCTCCCGAGGTCCAGCACTTCCTGGATCCGCTCGACCTCGACCGGCGTGTCCGACGCGAACAGGAGGGCCTCGACGACGTCAATGGGTTGGGGCATTGGTCACCTCCGCATTGCTCCGCTCGATCACGATCTCGCCGAACAGCTCGCCCTGCCGGGCCCGGACCTGCCCGAGCCGGACGAGCTCGAGCAGCGCCAGAAGCGTGACGACCAGCTCCGAGCGCGCGCGCGCGCTGCCGACCAGGGACGAGAAGAGGAGAGACCAG
>Ga0209515_10008267_pt1 | contig 12198 bp, 10 predicted proteins | sample Subgroupgradi54m_FD_187454 | JGI IMG/M metagenome (GOLD analysis project Ga0209515, IMG submission 187454) | Subsurface groundwater microbial communities from S. Glens Falls, New York, USA - GMW60B uncontaminated upgradient, 5.4 m (SPAdes)... ... | reverse complement strand
CGCGGCCGCTGGTTGCGGGCGTGGTGTCGGATTTTGAGGTAACCGAGGAGATGCTCAAGTATTTTATCCGTAAGGTGCATGATCGCACCTCGGCTTTTTTTGCGCGTCCCCGCGTGGTGATCGGCATTCCGTCGGGCGTGACCGAGGTGGAAAAACGCGCGGTGGAAGATGCGGCGCGCAACGCCGGGGCGCGCGAGGTGTATCTCGTGGAAGAGCCCATGGCAGCGGCGATTGGCGTGCGCCTGCCGGTGCAGGAAGCGATCGGCTCTTTGATTGTGGACATCGGTGGTGGCACCACGGATATCGCGGTTATTTCTCTGGGCGGCATCGTGGTGTCCAAAAATCTGAAGATCGCGGGCGATAAGTTTAATGAAGACATCATCCGTTTTGCGCGTGATGAATTTAAATTGCTTCTGGGCGAGCGCACGGCAGAAGACATCAAAATCGCAATCGGCAGCGCGTATGAATTGCCTGAGCCGTTGGAAGCCATGATGCGCGGGCGCGATTTGGTGACGGGCCTGCCCAAAGAAATTGTCGTGGATGATGTGGATATCCGGCGCGCCATGCGCCATTCCATCAACGTGTTGGTCAATGCGATTAAAGCGACGGTCGAGGAGACGCCGCCGGAATTGGTTGCTGACATTATGCATCGCGGGATTGTGCTGGTTGGCGGCGGGTCGCTCCTGCGCGGGCTTGATCGGTTGATTAGCGAGGAGACGCACATTCCGGTGCGCGTTGCCGAGGATTCGCTGACTGCCGTGGTGCGGGGAACGGGTATTATCTTGGAAGACGTGGATGCCTTGCGCGAGGTGCTGGTAAGCACGGATTATGAAAAGGTTCCTGCGTAGTCGTGTATGATATGAAAAGAAAACCCGCCATGATTGCCGCGACCGGTGCCGTGCTTCTATCCATTGCGGTGATCATCTTTGCGCCGTCCCGGCCGATTGCGGCATTGAGAAAAGGAACGGCGCGCCTGCTTATGCCGATGATGCGGCTTGCGGATGGCGTGAGTCGTACCATCCGATCCGCCGGCCGCGTTTTGCCTTTTGGGGCATGCGCTGCGTGTGATGATGAAAGGATCGCACGCGTGGTGGCCGAAGCCAAGCTCGCACAGGCGATGGATGAAAACGAATCGCTGAAAAAAATGCTCGCTTTGCGCCAGCAATTCGCGCCATCGCTCACGCCGGCGCGTGTCATGCTGTATAATCAGGAATGGGATCGGGAGTGGCTGGTGATTGACGCAGGCGAGCAAGACGGGGTACGCGTTGGAGACCCGGTGATTGATGAGCAGGAGTTTTTGGTCGGAGAGATTGCCGAGGTCAGTACCGTTTCCGCAACCGTGACGATTGCGTCCAATAAAGGCGCGACATTCAGTGTGGCACTCGTGCCGTCGGCGGGTGATGCGTTGGCGCACGGCCTGGGTGCGCGGGCGTTTGATCTCACGTTGATTCCGCGCAGCGCCGCTGTCCACGCCGACGATATGGCGGTACGTACATCAAAAAGCAATAAAAAAATCCCACAGATTTTTGCCGGACGCATTGTACGCGTGGATGACCGTGCCGGCGGCGCATTCAAAACCGCCCGGGCGGTTTTACTCTCGCATCCGGAGCAAATAGATCGAGTGATAGTCGTAAAAACATTATGAAGCAGCTGCGGGCGATAACCATGGCGGTGATCAGTATCGCGCTTGCTTTATCGCTGATGGGTGAATGGATAATTGCACGGAGTGTAGCCGGGAGCATCATGGTGCCGCCGCTGGCAACCCTTGCCGTGATTCTGGCCATGGTCGTGCTGCCTTTTTCTCTGGGGCTCTGGTGCGCGTTGGTCGCGGGATTTGTGTTCGATAGTGTTGCTCTGCCGCCGTTTGGCGCGAGTATAGTAGCGTTTTTTTTCCTGGCATGCGTCATTGAGATTGCGCGGTTGGTGATTGCGGACAGAATTGCGCCTCTTACCAAAGCTGCCATGGCGGCGGGGCTCGTGGTGCTTGCCGGTATCGCCGCACCCGTGATCCGCGCTACCATGGTATTGTTGCACGTATAGATATATGATACGCCACTATCGGTATTCTTTTTGGGAACGCATCATCCGCCGCCGCCGTCATCGGCGAGGTTTTTTTAACGGGGTTGACCCCGTTAGAGTTTTTTCAGATGGCGATCAAGCATTTTTATCGGAACGTACATCTCGCGGTTGGCGTTTGAACAGCAGAAAATACAGGAACTCTAACGGGGTTGAGCCGGATGAGATTTTTGTTGATGCCGCCGTGCTCTCGGCCGATCCCATTGGGGAGTTGGAAGGCAAGATTGAGCGGCCGCTCGGCCGGATGTCCTCGCTCGCATTTCTTTTTTTTGTCGGCCTGGGGATCGTGTATCTGCTCTGGCGGGGATTTTCTTTGCAAGTTGCCTTGGGCAATACGCTTTTTTCCCAATCGCAGGAAAATAGGTTTTCATCGCGGACGATTTACTCGCCCCGCGGCATGATCCGCGATAATACTGGCGAGCCGCTCGTGGATAATACGCCTTCGTTTGGCCTGGTGTTTGACCGTGCCGAGTTTGTGCGCGCCTCGGGCGACCTACCGCAGCTGGAGGCGGCATTGGCGTCGCTCCTTGCTCTGTCCGGGGACGGCGTGGTGGCTTTGGGGTTTCCGGAGGATGGCGACCCGGCCAAATTGCCTGTCCGTTTTTTTATCGCCCGCGGTTTATCTCCGGATGCCATTGTCGCGGTGGCGCCGCGCATAGCATCCCTGCCGGGGGTTGAGATTTTTGAAAGTTTCCGGCGCAGTTACCGCGCGCCGTATGCTTTCTCCCACGTCCTTGGATTTGTCGGGAAGGTATCGCCGGAGGATACGGCAATACAGCCGGAGTTAAAGAGTGAGGAGACGCTTGGCAAGAGCGGCCTTGAAGCATTTTATGATGGGCTTCTGCGCGGGACCCAGGGCGAAAAAATCGTGGAGACCGATTCGCACGGGACCCAGACGCGTTTTCGCATGACGCAGGAACCGCGTCAGGGCGACACACTGAATCTGACGCTCGACGGCGCCTTGCAGGAGAAGGCCTATGGTACGGTGGATCACTATGTGGGACGGCAGCATGGTGCCAGTGTCGTGGCGCTGGACCCGCGCAACGGCGCGATTCGCGCGCTGGTGAGTTACCCGGGGTTTGACAGCAATACATTCGGCCAAGGCATCAACGCCGATGCATTTGCTACCCTGCTGCGCGATCCGCTGACGCCGCTTTTCAATCGCGCGGTTGCCGGAGAATTTCCTTCCGGATCCACGATCAAGCCCTTGATTGCGACCGCCGCACTCGAAGAAAAAATCATTGATCCGGAAAAAAAGATTTATGATCCGGGTTTTATCGACATTCCCAATCCGTACAAGCCCGGGGAGAATACGCGGTTCCCGGATTGGCGGCCGCAGGGCTGGGTCAACTTGTATGATGCGCTTGCGTATTCCGCCAATGTTTATTTTTACACCATCGGCGGTGGATACCGCGATCAGAAGGGCCTGGGTATTGAGAAAATCAAGCAATACATGACTGCGTTCGGACTTGGCGCGCGTCTCGGCATTGACCTGCCCGGAGAAAAAGCCGGACTGGTGCCTGATCCCGCGTGGAAGAAAATCGCGGAGCCGGCAAATCCCATCTGGCGCATCGGCGATACGTATCACACGGCAATCGGCCAGGGCGGCATGAAAGTAACGCCTCTGCAGATGGCCGATGCCACTGCGGCAATTGCCAATGGCGGGACCCTGTGGCGGCCGTATCTTCTGGACTCCCGCTCCGACGCGGACGGCAATGTGGTGGAGCGGCACGAGCCGAGTGCAATCAGAACGCATCTGGCGAGCGCGGATTCGTTGACCAAAGTCGTCTCCGGCATGCGTGATACCGTAACGCGTGGCACCGCCCATCTCCTCCAGGACGTGCCGGTTGCCGTCGCGGCTAAAACCGGCACCGCGCAAAACGTCCCCGGCAAGCCGCCGCACGCGTGGGTGACGGTATTTGCACCCGCCGAGAATCCGGAGATTGCGATTGCGGTGATGGTGGAGCACGCGGGCGAGGGCGCAACCGTCGCGGTGCCCATCACCAACGAGATCCTGCAATGGTATTTCAGCCACAAGCAATAACTTTCGCGGTGTGCATAACGCGCCTTGACACCGCTACGATAATCCGTTAGTATCCTCTTCTATGGCAGAATATCTTTCGGAAGAGGGGTTGGAAAAATTAAAACAGGAGCTCCATGAGCTCAAGACCAAAAAGCGCCAGGAAATCGCGGCGCGCTTGGAGCATGCCAAGTCGCTGGGCGATCTGTCGGAAAACGCCGAGTATCAGGAGACCAAGGAGGAGCAGGAGATGATGGAGCAGAGGATTGCGGAGCTGGAGGAGCGGGTGCGCGAGGCCGTGGTCATGCAAAAGCCGACCAAGACCGATAGCGTGCGCGTGGGATCCACGGTGGTGGTGCGCTCATCGCACGGGGACGAGACCTACACGATTCTGGGGAGCGAGGAAGCGGATCCGGGCAGGGGCAAAATCTCCAACGAATCACCGCTCGGCAAATCGTTTTTGGGCAAGAAAGCCGCAGACACCGTGGAGGTGCGCACGCCCGCAGGCGTGGTGATGTACAGCATCATAGAGATTCGTTGATAGGCCGCTACCTCCTGACATTTTTTCGTGGCACATTTGGCATCAGAGATAAAAATTTGGATATAAAAACGCCCCGCAACGACTGATGCCGTTGCGGGGACTTGGTTCTTCGCGTGCTCGGTCTGATTTCCTTCTCATCTGTGTTCCCTCTTACGCGAGTGCGGCTTGTACTTCCGCAAAAGTCCTGTGGGGATAAAAAATCCTGATGATTGACTCGCCGTGTTCATTGAGAAGACAAATCACGGCTTCCGGGCCATAGCCGACATCTTCCTGCTTGAGCTCGTAGCCACAAACTTGATTCCACTTTATATGGACATGGCAGTCGCATTCGTCCGACGGTGCCGGTTTTCCTCTCAACACCGGATCGCCGCCGTCTTCGCCGAGATGGATTGTGCCTCCGATGTTTGCGGAAAAACCGTCCCCGCGGCACGCGATGACTGCCTTACCCAGTGGAGTAAGTTTTGCAAGCATCTGCCGGATAACCGGGTTGGGCGGGGGCTCGTACGGACTCTTATCAAAGAACGCGATATTGTCCATGGACGCTCTCCTTATGAGTTGTTGGTTTGGCAACCAGAATCTAAACCACTGGACGCTATAGCATAGCACATATTTATATTATCCGTCAACCTAGATGGGTTTTGCGGAACGCGGTGTATGACTACAAGCAAGTATGAAGAAACGCCGCGCGGAGCGCGGCGTTTGTTTGTGACGAGAGAGCGGCATTACGAAGGGCAGTAGGGTATCAGATCGCATCGGTGGCATTCGGGCAGTGGAAGAAAACCAAGCGACCCGTCGGGATTTTCCCACCAGCAAGGAGTAACTTTGTTGTCTCGCCAAATGCTTTTCTGAAAGCATATATGGGGCCGGTTATCGCATGCGATTGCTACTAAGCTCGTGCGGCGTATCTGGGCAACCATACTTCCGTTGATCAGAATCTGCATGGTTGTCTCGTTGGTTTCCAGAATCTCAATGCTTTCGACCGGAATGCAATCATCCTCGCCACAGCATTTTGTGTTTTCCCCGTTTCTCAATTCTTGGAGCCAAGGCGCCGCGGCGCTATGCGCGGACGCGACGTCTATCATGCACCATAAGAGCAAAGCACAAAGAGCCAGCAAAGTTATGAGTATTGATCTGAAAGAACGCATCCGTCGCTCCTCTCCATTTGGGAATGTGCTGACGCATCATTGCACTCAAGATAAATCTTTCTTGATCACTGAAGCAGTGTAGCGGAATCACTCCAAAAAATCAAGCCCGCAGTTCCCTCGATTTCTGCAAGTTTTTTTATCCCCGCACTCCTGATTCATCCCATGCAAGCAATGTGAGCGCCGCGAGCGAGACCATAAGGCCGATGTCGCGGATGCCAACTGAATTGAGCCCGAGGTCTATCACGATGGTGGCAAGATGCAGGGCAAGGAGCCCCGCGACTATGGGCGTGAAGATGTTGAGTGCCAGCAGGAGCGCCAGTGCAAGTTCAGCCGTGCCATTTGCGAGAACGATCTTGGTGGCGCTGATGCCGGTCAGATGCGTGAGCCAGCTCGGGATCAGGTCTGCCCACATCGTAGGATTGGCTATTTGAGATCCGGCAAACCATGCAAACACCGCGGTAAAGCCGCAGCGAAGAAGGCGCAAGGCGAGGGATGATTTTTTCACAGAATTTTTTAAGGCAAATGATTTTTTGATAGAAAGAGAGGGGGCTAATGCGATTTCGTTCAGATAAAGGAATGCTTGCCCCGCCCTTCCCGTGCGCGCATTATATTTTTTCCGATTTGAGGATCGGCAAACTCCCTTTCTCGTGGCGGGTAGTAAATATTTTTTTGGCGAATCATTTTTAAGGGGTAAAGGAAAAGCGACTTACGATTTTTTTAATCGGGTTTGTGTATTCCATCTTTGACGCGCTTTCTTGCTTCCTCAAATGATTTTTTGTCCGTGGGAGGCGCAAATCTTAATAAATCATTATACCGATCATGTAAAGTTTGTACGGCAGTCATGTACTCTTCGTCGTTCATCCTTGATGAAAAAACATCGCGCAATGCTCTTGCGTCATGCTTAAGCGCGGTAAAGTTCTTTGCCGCATTCAAATTGTCATAGTATTCCTTCATTGGATTAAGAGTATTGCCTACGGCAGCAATAACTGCTGAAACAACGCTGATCCAAACCCACCACGCAGGGATAAATCCGCCACCTACCGCGGCACCAAGTGCTGCCGCAACGACCGCAGGGATAAGCTGAAACCATGTACTCATCTTTTTGTTGCGAAGCGCAATAATATGATGGGCTTCTGCTGTGTAAGTGCAGTTTTGTTCTATATTGTCGGTTTCCTTATTATATTTTTCCCTCATATCTGTAAAGGAAAAGCGTCTCCGAAAAGGGTACGCCATGCTTTTAATTTTGCCGTATCACTTCCCAACTTTTCTATGGAATTACAATGGGTTTTAATCTGCTCGATTATTTTTGAAACTGTAGCTTTTGTGGTTATCTCTAAAGAACAATGAGGTGAATGACTCCCCGGAATCTTTATCGGGTTGTCCAGATAGCTTCCGGCATAGTTGAAAAAATCTGTAACCAAGGCGGAATAAGAAGTCGGTACTCCATTTTGTTTCTGCCATACCACGATGGCGGGAATTATATTAGTAGCGATAATTTCGAGATGAAAAGAATCCAATGCCGGAAAGTATTCGCGCTTGGCAGATTTTAACATTTTGATCGTAGGGATAAGCCATCCACCTGTAAGCTGGTTATGTCTTGTTATGTGAGAGGCATCATGGTCGTAATCGGCGAGTATCCACTGATTATCTTTAGGTATCCAATAAGCACGCCCGGTAGGACTATGCGATATTCCGTTCGACGAAGTACCTATCATATCAAGGTAAGCAGGGACTAACTCTACTTTTGTGTTATCTTGATACTCTAAAGAAACCGTTGGTTGGTCTTGCTGTGGATTCATTGAGTCATATCGCTCGCTTTCACTGACGACTTCGTGGAGTGTTTCCATAGCTGCTTGCGGGGTAACGCCACCCGGAGATCCTGCTGGAAGCCAATTATAAAAACTGCCAAGAACTACTAAAACATCAATATCAAAAGCGTCTCCTTCCTTTGGTTGTATTCTCGTCTGGCGTTGTAGTGAACCTATGAGCTTGGTTTCTATATTATGTCCGTTGTTTTCTATGACGCTACGGACAGCATTATGTCTGCGTTGGATGGTATCCTCAAATGTTTCGTTGAGTTCTAAATTACTTTTGAATTTTTGGAAGGCGTCGTGAAGCATTGTAGTATCTTAGCTCATTTCAACATCCAATGCCGACCTAAAACTGGCGATACTGCCGTCTCTCATGCTTTGGAAATAATTACTGAAATCGGATGGCGTAAGAAAATTGAATTTGTAGCTGACTCCTGCTCGCTTCTTTTTCAAGTGGTCGTTGATCCGGTCAAAATGTGCCACGGCATATTCGTATTTCTTCTTATTCTCTGGTGATGGGTCATTTATCTCCTCGTCGTCTTTTATTTCAACGACCAAAATGAGCTTGCCGGTTTTGATGAAAAAGTCGGGATTGAACCTGCCGCGTTTTGGGTGTTCTCCTTTTTTCCAAAAGTAATCAATCTCATAAAATCCCATCGGCGTTGATTTTATCCAAGCATCAATCTGTGGCAGGTTATCTGTGCTGATTAGCTCTTTCACAAACCGGCGCTCATTTTCGTGATCCGCGATAACGGCGTTGAGCGAGGTTTTGAAATCATAATGATTAGTGATCGGCACGCACTTAAAACCGCTCCCGCTCTCGGTTGCTTCGTTGTAGAATTCCTTGTATTCATCCGGTATACTCTCTGCGGTTTTGGTCGTGAGATAAAGCGTTTTTGCTCCTTTCAATTCCGATGCGCTCGCGGTTTCTTGCGGGCGATTGCTTGTGGGAACAACAAAATAATTTTTTGGCTCAAAATCATATCTCACTACTTGCGCCGCTTTGCGCTGAAGTGTCCCAAGCGACTGCAAAAATTTCTGTCGTATGCTATCGGTTATCACCTTGTTGTCTGTCTCTTGAAGCGATTTTTTGATAATCTCCTCAAGTTTTTCCACCGGAAATTGTTTTGAGTAATACTTTCGGTCTTCATCCTCTAACAAATCCTCAAATCGCTGAAACATAACCTCGGCAACTTCGCGCGGGGTGTAAGTCTTGTGCTTTATTTTTGTTTTCCACTCTGTCCGCACGCCGGTGTTGGCTTCTTCAAACTCAATTTTTACTTCCTCAATCTGCTTTTCCGTTGAAAGATCAACATATCCTTTTGCAAATAATTTATATTTACTATCCATCGGATAGGTTTCAATATACGCTTTCGGGTCGTACTCAATGTTTAGCAACTCAAAGTTAAACTCTGATTCTGCAAGCGGAAAAGTCGGTATGCGCTTCTCAAATTCCATCACTTCATACACGAGATGTCGAATATCCTCGGCCCAATTGTCGTGATTGAAAACTGTAACCTCCGGCTGTTCGCCAGTCCACTTATCCGGTATACGCAAACCGCGCCCGAGCACTTGCGCGATGAGTAACTTGCTTTCAAACGCTTTTTTCTCATGGGGTACGATCTGGAAAACTCGCTTTACATCCCAACCCTCATTAAGCATGGAAACGGACAAAATCCATTCAACCTTGCTGTTTGCGTTGTTCACGCTCGGCAAGCGCGCAAGATCGGGTGCATTGCTGTGGATGACAAGCACCTGTTCGTCAATTTGCTCGCGACTTTTGCCAGTTTGCTCTATCAAAAATGCTTTCAGCTTATCCGCTACATCTTTGCACCCGTGAATGTCGCGAGTGATAACAATTGTGAGGGGGCGTAATTTATGCGGACGGAGCTTGCGCCGTATTTCCTCGTGACGGTTGAGTACCAATTGCCATTTTTCTTCTTCCGGGCGGTTGGTGCGTGTCATTTCCACTACATACTGCACTTTCTTTACAAATCTCTGCTCCATCGCTTGACGCAAAGAGTAGCGATAAATCACATCAGAAAAATAATCGTTGCCGATGTAGCAAGTTCCGGAAACGCCGATGATATAGCGAAAACCAAAAACGGAGTCGGTCAAAAAACTTTTCCAGCGTCCAGCTTCGGCAGTAGGCGCATTTGCGACATGATGAGCTTCGTCGTTGAGAATAAGCGTTCGATCACCCTTGCCTTGTAAACTGTCGCGAATAGACGAGCGTACATGAGCAAGAATGGCATGATAGTTTTCAATGCAGATACTTCCCGAAACAATACTCTCGCTTGCGTTGATAATTCGAGGCGCGTTTACAACCGCACTGGAGGGCAACAGATCGCGCAAATCGGCGTTTCCGGCCAATGCCTCAAACTTCTCCAAAAGGCCGTCCTCAATCGTTGTGGACGGACAAAGCAGAAGTACCCTATCAACTGCACCCTCGGCAAGCATAATCGTGGCAATGCCATACGTCACATAGCTTTTGCCTGTACCGGTTGCCAAATCAAGTGAAGCCGAAAGCTGGCTCGGAAATTGCAAATTTCGCTCCATGCTCTCGCGGGTTCCGTATCTATCGCGCAGTACCTCGTTGCTGGAAAAGTTTTTTGTCGCCATCTCTCGCAAATCGCGATACTCTCCACCCAAAAGATACCGAAGCGCGACGCGAATTGCGTCCTTTTGATATTCACGCGTACCACACAGCTCATCTATAAATGGCTCGTATTTACTTTCATCCCATTTGCGACGATCAACGGCCGTGCTGACCTCAAGCACAAGGTTTTCGTTATGAAAGCGTTGTATTCCGTTGTTTGTTCGTTTTGGCATAATTATTTCTTTACGCGCCCACGCTTGCCCGATGGCTTTGCGTTCTGCGCTAATTTCCCTTTTTCAATAACTCCGCGCGATTCATTGCCGTATATATCCAAAAATACTAACATCACATCACCGACAACATCTTTGCGCGGAAACTCAATTTTCCATCCGCTATCTTTAAGCGCAGTCGCATAAAATACTTTGTCCAGATCAAATACCCCGCCGTTATAATTAAAATCAACCATCACCATTGAAAGCGTATCGTGTCTGCCGATTTTCTCCTTGCCTTTTACACGAGCGCGGCTTTCAAACTTTTTAATTTTGAGCGATGCTGTTGCACCTCGCGCTTTTATTTCAAGCTCAACAAGTGGTGGCTGGATAAAATCAAAACCTACGGCTTCCACGGTTTCGTTCACCGCTCTTTCGTCGCTCGGTTGGGTTAGTGCGGAAAATTCTCGTCGGTGTAGTTCGTTGATGTAGGAGTACGGAATACGAAGTGCGTAGTAGCGCACTCCGTCCATTTCAATATAATCTTCTTGAAAAAGAAACGCACCGCGCGGAGCAATAATAAAACATCGCTCGCCGACTTGCTTTCCGATACTTGCGTGTAAATCAGCAATTGTTTCGCGGCTAATTTTACCTTTTTCAAAATGGTTAAAAACATATACGCTTGAACCTTGCCGTTTGCCGTCCATTTGGAAGCCACGAATTTTGTGCGACTCATCTTTGCACTCAAAAAGTTGTAGTGCAATAGAACGCCATCCCTCCCACGGTAATTGTTTCAGCGTCTCAAAATCATACAAACCTGCATTGTAGAGAGTAAATGGCTTGTGAGGTAAGGGGTTAGTTGTGTTCCCTATATCTTTTTTCAGACAAAACATTCTTTTTTGAATAGTATAGATCGAAAATTTTCCACAATCGATCCCAATCCACCTTCGATTTAACTTTTCTGATACAGCACAACTGGTACCCGATCCCGCAAATGCATCAAGTACTATATCTCCCTCTCGGGATGAAGCTTCAATAATGCGTTCTAGTAACTCCTCGGGTTTCTGTGTTGGATAGCCAATACGCTCCTTGGCATTTCCTCGAATATATCTAATATTCCAAACATCGTCAGTTGCCCTTCCATCCGCAACTAAATCATCTTCATACTGTCTTATAGTTCGTTCCATATTCACGTCTGGTGCAAGCAGAAATCTCTCACCATTTTCATCGATATGTATTTTTTCATGTCTCGCTTGGGCATAACTCTCAAAATCTATGACATCTTTCGGCAGCTTAAAAAAATACTCACTTTGCTTCTTCGTGTAAAAGAAAATCACATCATGTTTTCGATTAAATTGAGATACTTTATGCATCATACGACCACCATAGTGCCAAATAATTTGATTTTGGAAATTACTAGAGCCAAAAATTTCATCCATGAGAACTTTTGCGTAATGTCCCTTTCTCCAGTCAAGATGAACATATATGCATCCATCATGGGACAGTAGTTCTCTGAGAAGGACAAGGCGCTTCCTTAGAAATTCAAGAAAATTAGCACCAGCGATTTTATCCTGATATGCTTGTTCATCTTCACCTCCACGGAAATCACGTCGCGTTGAGAAAGGAGGGTCTATATATACGAGCCTTACGCCAGGCGTTCCGTCGGCGTTCACCAACTCACCACGTTCTTTCATCTGCAAAAGCGTCTTCATCGCCTGCAAGTTATCTCCGAAAATTAGTTTGTTGTGCCAATCAACGCCGTTTTTTCCGAAAGTGCTCACTGGCTGGAGTGGCACA
>Ga0209515_10008265_pt1 | contig 12199 bp, 13 predicted proteins | sample Subgroupgradi54m_FD_187454 | JGI IMG/M metagenome (GOLD analysis project Ga0209515, IMG submission 187454) | Subsurface groundwater microbial communities from S. Glens Falls, New York, USA - GMW60B uncontaminated upgradient, 5.4 m (SPAdes)... ... | reverse complement strand
TCTGCTCCTTCCGACCTTCCAATCCAGTTAATTTGCTGGTCTTTTACGCGGCTTGGGTAATCAACTTGGTCCAAGTCTTTAATTAATCTGTCGGCGTATTTAGTAATTTTAATAAGCCATTGTGACTTTTCACGTTTTTCAACAGCCGTGCCACAGCGTTCGCATTTTCCATTAATTACTTCTTCGTTAGCTAAACCCGTTTTGTCTTTGGGGCACCAATTGATATTTATTTTGGCTTTATAGGCCATTCCTTTTTCAAACAGTTTGATAAAAATCCACTGCGTCCATTGGTAATATTTTGGGTCAGTAGTATTTAGTTCCCGGCTCCAGTCAAAAGACAGCCCTAAATTATTCATTTGGCGTTTGAAATTCTTGGTATTTTTTGCCGTGGCTACCGCTGGCTGAATGCCATGCTTAATAGCATAATTTTCTGTGGGTAAACCAAAAGCGTCCCAGCCCATCGGGTAGAGCACATTTAATCCTTGCAACCTCTTTTTCCTGGCAATCACATCCAGGCCAATATACGGCCTGCAGTGGCCCACATGAAGCCCATCACCGGAGGGGTATGGGAATTCATTCAACAAATACAGCTTCTTCTTTTTACCGCCATTTTGGGCTCTAAAAGCCGTGGACGCGTACCACGTTTTCTGCCATTTTTTCTCTATTTTTTGAGGGTTGTACTTTTGCATATATTTAAAAATCCTATCATATTTTGTGGGCAAAAAAAAGCCCACGCAAGCGCGGGCACAGGCTATCGGACAAAGAGATGAAAGTAATCTGGAAATATCTCCTTCACAAATTTGTGAATTCTTCCAGTCACGACACAGTTTTCGCTTTTGGCGGCGATTTTTCGCGCCCTTTGGTAGTCGTGACCAATAATAACTGGAAAGTCCTTGCAACAAATTGTTTCATCAATGTGCATCTTACAAAAACGCTTAAAACAACACCCGTAATGTTTTTCTGGGTATGCATACGACTGGGATTGACCGTCTTCTGCAATCAAGACGATGAATGCAAACTTACCAAAATCAAAAATAACGAACTCGTCTTCCACGGAAACAATCTTCACCTGATGCCTCGGGAACTTTTTCATAATATTCCCCCTTAAAAGAACTGTGATTGAGAAATTATTTACTGCTATCATAACACAACCTATTATCAAAAAAAAGTCCCCACCATCCGTAAATGGCGGGGCTCTGCGCAAGACTGCGCATGCGTTACTCATCCTCTATATCCATTTTCTTCAAGAAACTCAACGTTTCCTGTTGTTGGACACCTGGCCCAGGAACTGATGCCCATCGTCCAATCAAGCGAGGGCCATTGGCGCCGTTCTCAACACGATAGAGATTGACGCCACGCACAACGCCGCGTTCAGTGGTGATGCTCCAGCTGGCAGCCAGGTTATTTCCCTGGCGGATGGCGATACCGCTGAAATTGGAACCGCCACCGACCACCCAGCTGATGAGATAGACGTCATTCTTCTTCATCAGGGTGACGATACCCGAATACTTCTTGCCACCGACTTCTTCGCCCTTGCAGGTGTAGTAGCCGCTGATGTCGGCGGCTACCTCAGGCTCAACGGGCCTGAGAGGCGGCTCTTTGGCGAGCAACGGATTGGCGGTAGCGCCAATGGCAGAGAGAACCACGAAAAGTGAAGCGAACATGGGTGCCTCCTCGCGTAAGATGTGGTGGGCGAATGTACAACGCAAATTGATACACTGTACACCCGCCCAGTTTTTTATGCAAGAAAAGTTATACACCGAACAACTTTTTGGCGTTTTCAGTGGTTTTTTGAGAGATTTCTTCGGTAGTAATATTTTTGAGTTCCGCAATTTTTTCTATAGTATATTTCATGAAAAGTGGCTCGTTGCGTTTTTGGGGAGCTGCCGGAGGGGTTAAAAATGGGCAGTCAGTTTCCAGTAAAAAATGCTCAAGCGCTATATTTTTTATCACCTCATCAATATTAAATTTAAAAATGATACCGTTAATGCCTAAATAAAAACCCATGGCAATGTATTTTTTAGCTTGCTCTAAAGTTCCTGTGAAACAATGCACAACGCCGCGCTGCTGGCGGGTTTGCAAAATTTCAATAACTTCGTTGTGCGCTGCCCGGCAATGTAAAATAACCGGCAAATCCAACTCTTTTGCCAAATCTAATTGTTGTATGAAAATCTTTTTTTGCTTTTCTTTGTCAAACGGCGGGCGGAAAAAATCCAGGCCGATTTCACCGATGGCTACCACCTTTCGACTGCTGCTCAGGGCAAGCCTTTTATATGCTTCTATATCAAGCTCTTCATCAACATCAGTGGGATGCAAACCAACGGCCGCAAAAAACCCTTCTTGCTTTTCAGCCATTTCAACGGCAGCTTTGGAGCTAGCCAAAGAGCAGCCCACATTAATGCACTGAATATCTTGGGCCAGGGTTCTTTTTATCACTTCTTCCCGGTCGCTGTCGTATGCGTCAAATTGTAAGTGGCTATGGGTGTCAATTATCATAAGGTGATTTTACCACAAAAAAAGAGCGCGGAGGCAATCTGGTGATTGCTCCGCGCACGGGTTATTCCACGGGCTTGGCCACGGCAGACGGGTTGGGTTCCGTGTCGGCGGGTTTGCCATGGATGGCTTCGTAGACTTCCTGGCGATGGACGGGCACTTCCTTGGGGGCGACAATGCCCAGGCGAACCTTGTCACCACGAATCTCAACGACCGTGACGGTGATGTCGTTGTTGATGACAATGCTTTCATTTTTTTTTCGGCTCAAAACGAGCATGGCGGAATCCTCCGAAAAGGTGGGTTTTGCCAAGCCATCCCCTGGATTGGCGAAGTGTAAATGGGCAGATTGCTTATCTTATAGCAAACTTATCGGTGTACGTCAAGCCTTGGGAACAGAATTTCTGACTTTTTGTTTTCAACCGCTTTTTTTATCTTTTCTGCGGTTTCTGGTAAGAATGGGGCCAAGAGTTTCCCGATTTCCGAAATAACCAAAAACATTTCGCCAATCATTTTGACATCTTTACTTTCCCATAATTTTTGCTCGTTAATGCGCTTATCACAGAAAGAAATCAGGCCCCAAACGGCAGCCAAGGCCTCGTTAAACTTAAACGCCTCCAGCGCTTCATCAACCGCAAGCTTAGCATCATCAACTACCTTGGAATTTTTTGCCATTTCCCACGAAATATCTTTAGCAATGCCCAGCATCCTGGCCACCAAGTTGCCAACTCCTCCCGCCAAATCTGAATTGTATCTTTGCTCAAATTTTTCTATGGTAAAATCCCCGTCTTCCGTTGGAGTGATTTCCCGGAGCAAAAAATACCTTACCGCATCCGCGCCATATTTTTTCACTAGTTCAAAAGGATCCACCACGTTTCCCAGCGATTTTGACATTTTCTGGCCACCAGCCGTAATAAATCCGTGGATGAAAATTTGCTTTGAATTAGGCAAACCGGCGCTCAAAAGCATCGCCTGCCACATGGAAGACTGCTGGCGCAAATTATCTTTTCCGGCTACCTGCATACCGGGCCAAAATTCTTTAAACTTTTTTTCGTCTTCAGGCCAGCCTAAGGCGGAAATATAGCTTACTAGCGCATCAAACCATACGTACATCACGTGCTTGTCATCACTTGGCACCTCAACTCCCCAGGACATCTTTTCTTTTAAGCGGGAAATACTAAAATCTTCCAGCCCCCGCTTGGTAAATTCAGCGATTTCATTTAATTTTCCAGCCGGAATAACAAAATCGGGGCGGGCTTGATATAAATCTAACAGTGGCTGCTGGTATTTTGAATATTTAAAAAAATAATTTTCTTCTTCTATTAACTCAATTTCCAAATTCGGGTGAATGGGGCATTTTTCGTTTTCTAATTCCAAATCCGTTTTTTCTAATTCACAACCAACGCAGTATTTTACTTTGTAATTTTTTTTATAAATATCGCCGTTTTTTTCGCACCGCTTCCAAAATTCTTGGGCGGCTTTTACGTGATGCTCGTCAGTAGTGCGAATAAAATTATTATAGCTAAGGTTAAGCGCGGTTTTTAAGTTATCAAACTTAGCGGCATAAATGTCGCAGTAGACTTTGGGGTCCATGCCCGCTTCCTCTGCTTTTCGCAAAATTTTTACGCCATGTTCATCGGCGCCGAAATTAAAAAAAACTTCGCGACCTTGCTGGCGCTTGTGGCGGGCAACCACATCCGCCTGGATAATTTCCATGGCAAAGCCGATATGCGGATCGGCATTTACATAGGGAAGGGTGGTTGTAATGTAGAATTTCTTTTCGCCCATTTAGTACGCGGTTGATTCTTCCTTGCGTTTTTGCAAGAATTCTTTCAAAAATTCATAGACGATGCCAAAAACCGGCACCATGAAAATCATGCCCAAAAAACCGAAAATCATGCCTCCCACCAAAAGTGAAACTAACACCAAAATGGGCGGCAAATCTAAAAACCGTTTCATTAAAAGCGGAGTAACCAAATTATTTTCCAGCGACTGAATGATTGTCAGCGTCACAATGGTATAGCCGGCCAGCGCCCACGAATCTGAAACCCCTATAAACAGCAGTGCCACGAGCGCGGTGATAAGTGGCCCGATAAAGGGCACAAAATTCAAAAATCCGGCAATCAGCGCCACCAGGAACGCATATCTTACCCCCAGTAAAAAGAGAACAGCAAAGGAAGCCACGCCCACAAACAGACAAGCCAGAATCCTGGCGCCAAACCAGCCCGCAACACGGCGCTGGGCCTTTTCAAAAACACCAATAACATATGGTTCATATTTCTTGGGTGTTAAAAGCACTAGCACCCGCTCCGGACCACGGTCTTCCAGCGAGATATAAAACGCAAATACGAAAATCAGCAAGGCGGAAGTGAGCCCGCCGAAAAATACGGAAATAGCCTTAATAATGGAGCCTGAGCTTTCCTGGAGGGCTGCAATTAAGGTGGAGCTGAATGTTTCAAAATTTTGGGCTATGGTAAGGTCCAAGCTTTTAAAGATGGGATTTAGTTTCTCAAAATAATCCGGGATGTTTGTTGAAAGCTGCTTGATTTCAAAAATAAAGACGGGCGAGGCGATATAAATCAAAAGCCCCAGCAAGCCGAAAATGGAAACATATACCAAAATCACTGAAACCACTTTTGGCAACCGAAAGCGCACCAGAAAATTAATCGGTATTTCCAATAAAATAGAAATCACCAGGGCGAAAAAAAACCAAACTACCACTTCCCGCACCAAAAAAAGGGCATAGCAGGCAAAACCCGCCAAAAGAATCTTGGCAATGGTTGTCCATGAAATATCCAGCGTCTGCTCAGCCATTTAGATGTGCAATATGTTTAATAATTTTTCTTTTTCCGATTCTTCAAACGGACCGATGACCGATAAATTCAGCCGTTCGTTCTTGAATATATCTTCAGCTGCCTTCTTTATATCAGAAACCGTGACTTTATCAATGATGTTCATTTTTTCTTCGGGCGTCAATAGCTCTTTGCCCATCACTTCCTGACTAGCATAGAAAGAAGCTTGGGCGTCGGTGCCATCCAGCGAAAGAGCCATACTACCCCGAATATAGTCTTTGGCTTTTTTCAATTCTTTGGGAGTAATTTTTCTATCACGCAGACTGCGATATTCATCCAGCACCAAGCCAATCGCTTTTTCTAAACTATCATTTTTTATCCCTGACTGGGTTACCAGATACCCCGTGTCAGTGGTGGTATCAATGGAAGTATGCACGTAATAACCAAGCCCGTTGCGTTCACGCACCGAAATAAATAAGCGTGAACTCATGTTGCCGCCTAAAATTACCGCCATTAAGGTTAATGCATGCCGGCGGGGGTCAAACATGTCATAGGCCCGCACCCCCAAACAAAAATGGGTTTGGTCGGTCTTTTTGTGATGCAATAAAATTTCCGGTTTTTCTTGGAATTCTTTAACTGCCAGTTTGGGCAAAGCTGTTTGGTTTTTTGATTTGCCAAAATACTTTTCCATTTTCTTGGCGGCCTCATTGGCATTAATATCCCCGGCAATGGCAATTACCGTATTTTGGTTTGAATAATGGGTTTTGTAATAATCCACCACTTTTTCGCGGGTAAAGTCTAAAATGTTCTGCTTTTCACCCACAATGCGCCAGCCGGCCGGCTGGTCTTCATACAATAAATCTTCAAAAAGTTCTGAAACATGGCTGGTTGGCGTATCTAAATACATGTTCAGCTCTTCAATCACCACACCCTTTTCCCGTTCAATTTCCGCCGCCTCAAACTTGGCATTCAAAAACATGTCGGAAATCCAGTCTAGCGCTACGTCCGTATGCTTTTTATCAACCTTGGCCCAAAAACCGGTGGTTTCTTTTGAGGTGAAAGCGTTATACTGGCCCCCGATCATATCCAGTGTTTCAGAAATTTTCAGCGTGGTTGGCCGTTTAGGTGTTCCCTTAAAAAACATATGTTCTAAAAAGTGGGAAATGCCGTTAATGTCTTTGGTTTCGTATTTTGACCCAGTTCCCACCAACACCAAAACCGTCACGCTTTTAGCGTTTTTCATGGGAACCGCAATCACCCGCAGCCCATTTTTTAATTTAGTTTTTTTGTAAGGCATCATTAATATATTGTTTTAATTCTTCCACTTTCACTTTTTCTTGCTTCATCGCGTCTCTGTCGCGCACGGTTACCTCACCTTTTTCTAACGTGTCAAAGTCTACTGTCACGCAATATGGTGTTCCAATTTCATCTTGTGCCGCATAGCGCTTACCTATATTACCCCGGTCATCCCAGGCTATCATATAGTCCTTTTTTAATTCATTAAAAATTTCTTTTGCCCTGGCAATAAGTTCTGGCTTGTTTCCCAGAAGCGGGAAAACCGCTACCTTGTAGGGAGCAATTTTGGGCGAAAGCGAAAGCCAAACCCGCTCGCCTTCCTCTCTATAGGCTTCCAACAGCAAGACCAACATATTGCGGTCAACTCCCGCTGAAGTTTCTATGTCCCAAGGAATAAATGTTTCATTGGTTTCCGAATCCAACACGCCCATTTTTTCCCCGGAATATTCTTGATGGCGTGACAAATCCCAATCAGCCCGGTTGTGGATTCCCATGATTTCGTCAAACCCCCAAGGATATTCATACTCAATATCGGTGGCGGCTTTGGCATAGTGGGCTAATTTCTCATGGTCTTTAAACCGTAATTTTTCTTTAGTAATACCAAGTGAAAGCAAAAATTCCATGCGATTTTTTTTCCAATATTCAAACCACTTCTCTCCCTCTGCTTTTTCAGGCTTAATGAAAAACTGGGTTTCCATTTGCTCAAATTCCCGGTCACGGAAAATAAATCCGCCGGGGGTAATTTCGTTCCGGAATGCCTTTCCAATTTGGGCAATACCAAAAGGAATTTTGACCCTGGTGGAATTCATTACGTTTTTAAAATTCACCTGCACGCCATTGGTAATTTCTCCTCGCAAAAATACTTCCTGCTGTTTGCCTTCAATAATTCCCAGGTAGGTTTTTACCAGCAAATTAAACTGCTGGGGCTGGGTCCATTCCACTTTTTTACCTTTGTGGGTTTTTTCATGGGCAATAATTTCTTCTTCTTTGTCATGCCTAAACCGCAAATGGCAGATTTTACATTCAACTAAAGGATCAGAAAAAGAACTGGTATGGCCAGATGCCTCCCAAGCTTTAGGATTCATAATAATCGCCGCATCTATGCCAACCATATCGTCACGCATCTGCACCAATTCTTTCCACCACAAATCTTTTAAATTCTTACGCAGCAAAACCCCGGCCGGGCCATAATCCCACATTCCAGTTATTCCTCCATAAATTTCACTCCCCGGAAACACAAAACCGCGCCGCTTACAAAGGGAGATGATTTTTTCCATTAAAGTGTTTTCTTCTTTTGGCATAATTTTCTATATACTATCCTTATTTTAAGGATTTAACCAGCCTCCGGGTACCGTAAGCTCTAAAGGCGGTGGAGCAATACTACCCGCTTTTACGTTTGTTTCAAATGTTTGGGTAACGCCGGCGGCGGTGACGGTATTTTTGATCATTTGATCAGCGTCAGTGATGGTGGTTTTTAATCTAATACTAAAATTCTCAATTATTTCCTGTCCCGAAGCCAGGGCGGGCAATGAAAAAGAAAACGTTTGCGGCGAGCCGGTTTCAAGGGCCGAGCCGCTAAGCTTTGCGGTGGCAGTGGCAACATCTATTTGGGTGGCGCCGATATTTTTAAACACCAACCGGTAATTAAGGGTTTCACCCGCGTTGGCGGTGTAATTTGCAGAGCCATTGATTTGTTGCGAAATAACCAACTGGGGCTCGGTAATTTCCACTTCTTGCTTTGCCTCTTTTAGAACAACAAAAATTCCCCTTATCCGCATGCCAAGATGAACTAAGAAAGTAAGCTTAGTGCCAACATCGCCCGTTGCCGTGCCGGTTATTACTATTTTCCCATGGCCATTTTTTTCTAGAACGGGAAATTTCCATTCTATATTATCAAGAGATTCGGGGTCTGATGAGGCCACGCTAAAACCACCCATTGGCTCTACTTTTATGCTTACATTTTCCAGAGGATAATCAACATCGGAAAAATAATTAACGGTAAGCGTTGTTTCTTTGTTTTTTTCAAACTTGGCCGGTAGGTTGTTTTCCAGAATGATCGGAACGGCTTCTATGTTTGTGGTAAATTTAGCATCTGATTCATACCGGGCGGACAAATTATGCGGCACATAAGAAAACGAAGCCCGGGCGGTTTTTACGTCACCCTCTTTACCCAAAAGGCGAGCCGGAAACCTTATTAATCGCTCTTCGCCCGGCCGAATATCTTTGACATCTTGGGTCAGGCGTAATTTTCCATCTTCTGTCAGGGAATAGTCTGGCAACTCAAACACCAGCCTTGCTTCTTCAAGCGTAAAATTGCTGTTATTTTTATACGTTACCGCATATTCTACTTCTTGGCCCATGGCAGCTTTTTTCGGGCCGGTGATTTGCAGGCTGACAATTTCTTTGGAAAAGACCGCGTCCCGGTAATGGAAAAATCCAAACACCCCAAAAACTAATAGTAATATCAAAGCTGCGAATACAGTTACTTTGCCACTAAGAATTTTTTTAAGCATATGATTCTTTAAGAAGGGCATAATGATGGTCAGAAATTTGCTGGAATGATTTTTGCACGGCGGGCGGCACCATTGCTGTTTCCAAGGCAGTCCAGTCTTTTTGGGTAATGAGCCGCAAAAGCACAGTTGCCTCCAGGGGAACTTTCATGCTGGCAGGATCAGCCCCATGCCCAAGCAACGCCATAAAGTTCCAAAAAAAGTAATAATAGATAAGCTTCCGGGCCCTGCCTGCCTGTAGTTTGCCAAACACCTCAACTAACAAAGCCAATATTTTTTCATCCTTCTCTTGGCCTTTGAGAAATTCATGCGCCACCTGGCAAATAGCGTTGGCAATTTCCAGTTTTTCCGGGTCGCCGGCAATGCTTTTAAACTTTTGCAGGGCCAGCGCGTCCGTAAGGGTTTTTTTGTTTTTACCCTGCACAAATTCTATCCGGCACAAAGAAAAAATATCTATGCCGCCGCGTAATTTTGAATCAATGTTGCGTATCGCCTTTCCAAACACTTCCAGCCGGCCGAAATCTTTGGCAAAAACTGAAAAGACCCTGTCTGCATCCATTCTATCCTCTTTCTTAAATACAAAAGCCTCCGTGGCGTATTTTACAGCCATTATTGCTTGCCCATTAATTCATCCAAACGATCTTTTGCTTTTCTTATTCCTGCCTTTCTTTCAGCATCACTCCCTTTGTCATCCAAACCAAGATTGGCTGGCTTCAACTTTTTTGCATAATTTGAAATCTTTTTCTTGTATGCTGTTTCGTATTGAGAAGGAACATCTTCCGCTAAAGCTTCTCTTTCGGGCTCCTTAAGCCCTCCCGCACGGTACCTTAATATCTCTTTCTTAAGATACTTCAGTGGAGCTTTTCCATATTCATCAAAAATACCCCTACTTTCTTCAACTGGAACTTTTTGCACTTCCTCTTTTTTTATTGCCGGTTTAGCTTCCCGCCTTTTTAGAAATCCCAAAAATGAGTCACCCAAGACCTCCCGTTTATTATTCTGCGAAGGTTCGTTTTGACTACGGGGAGCATAGTCTGGCTTTTTAAACGGTTCCAAAGATGAACTATCTTTTAAAAATGGCATGCTATATATTTTTTAATAATAACGAATAATTCTCTCTCAACACTATAACTCCATTGATGAATTATCCCCAAAATATTTTTTATAAATATTTCTATACTCCCCTGATTCACGCAGAGCCAAAAACGCCCTGTTTACATTTTCACGCATAACACCATTGGGTGGAAAAACGAACCCATAATTTTGCCTTTCAAACAACTTCACAATAACCTCAAAGTCCTTTTTGCCCTCATGCTGGGCGAAGTATTCCAACACGGGCGCATCAAAAACCACGGCAGCCACTTCCCGGTTTTTTAGTTTCCTGTATCCCTCTTCCAAGCTTGCCACCAAAGACACCCTCGCACCCATTTTTTCAAGAGTATTTACACTGGTAGAACCACTCACCGTTGCAACACTTTTATTAACGAGACTTTTTTCATCTTCAACATTTTCTTTCATTTTTTGCATCACCAGTAAAGAAGAAAGTTCGGTGATAACAATACTGAACATGGCGAATCCCACAAGAATAACTGACGCCATAATTAGTTTGCCAATCCACGTATGAGGGGTATAGTCTCCGTAAATTACGGTAGCGCTAGACTGGAAAACAAGCCAGATTGATTGCACAATCCCGGGAAAATAATCTTCCGAAAACGTGCGAGCCCCTCTTTCGGCAAACCACAATAAATTCGCGTCAACAAGGATGAAAAATAATAAAAACAATATCGGATAAAGCAAAATTTTATAACCGCCCCCGATAATAGATATGGCTGTTTTTATGATGCTTTTCCGATTAGCCCTGTTAATCAAAATGAAAAGGCCGGAACTAAGTGTTGGATGGGAAAAATCTACAATTTTTTCTCGCTCCTCGCTAATAGTAATTGCACCAAAACCAACCTCTGCTCCGTTTGAAGCTAATGTGGAAAGGAGTTCTTGAAATTTTACAAATTGATACTCAAAACCTATTCCCAATTTCTTGGCAATCGCTTCCCATAAATCTATTTCAAACCCTTCAAGATGGCCAGCTTTTCTAATCACTAGTGGCGGGAAATCAACAACAGAAATTTTGATTTTTTGTGCCATGTAATCTTAAGCTTTAATATTTATCCGTAGCTTATCTCCTTTAATATCCCACAGTTCGCTAAACATCCTTGAGCACCTTTAACTCCTCTAAAAAATCAATCTGATCTTGCAAGCGGGACTGCTGAAATTTATCGCGCGCTTCGGGGTGGTATTTCATGTAGCTTTGCAAGTGCTTTAGTTGGTCAATCTTTTTATCCACCTCTTTGATGTTAATATAGCTGCCCATGTGCGGATCAGAAAACAGTTCCTGGGCCATAGACCACTTTTCCTGCCACGACATGATGTGCTGACCAAAACCGCGGGTAGTATCAGACATTTTCATAAACCGTGCCCGGATTTCTTCTTTCGTTGCCCCCATACCATCGCGTCTTTCCAAAAAGAGTTTGGCTTCTGGCATGATCACATTTTTTTAATAGTAATCTGTTGCCCACCTTCATGAGTAATAATGTCTGTAGCGCGCATTTCTTTCAAGAGTACTGCTTTATTTTTTTCTATGGCTTGCAATAATTCATCATCACCCGAAATTTCAATGGTAATCTTATCTTCAGGCTTCAAATTGGCTTCTTTCCTTTTACCCTGCACATCACGCACCAAGTCACGCAACATGCCTTCTTCTTTTAATTCGGGGGTGATTTGGGTGTCCAGCTGCACTTCCTGTTCTATTGTACCATCAAACAGAATTTCCTTCACATTCACTTCGTCTTTTATTAAATCCAAAAGCCCGGCATCGGCGCCTTTTAATTTTGAACTTTTAACCGTTAACTTTGCCAATGGCTGTCTCACTTTTATGGCCTTTGCATTCCGTTCAGCTAACGCCAAAGTCACCACATTTCTGGTTTCTTGCATTTGCTGTAAGATCTGCGGCTTAAACTTTGCTATTTTTGGCCAAACCGCCAGGTGCACACTTTCTGATTCCGTATTTTCACGAACGGCGCCAAACAGATATTCGGCAAAAAACGGCATGGCTGG
>Ga0209515_10008261_pt1 | contig 12207 bp, 11 predicted proteins | sample Subgroupgradi54m_FD_187454 | JGI IMG/M metagenome (GOLD analysis project Ga0209515, IMG submission 187454) | Subsurface groundwater microbial communities from S. Glens Falls, New York, USA - GMW60B uncontaminated upgradient, 5.4 m (SPAdes)... ... | reverse complement strand
TCTGCATAGCCAATCGACTAGGCGCATTACAACCTGCGCCAAGTCGCTGGTTAGCGGGAATGACGCTCAGGCAATAAATCCGCGTTTCCCTAGTAGAGCATTCAGTAATCCCGCGACCGTTCGCGGTGAGCTTATCGAACCGCATTTCCACTGCAACCGGCCTCCGACAAGCTTGGTCGAACGGTTTCAATGGAATCGTAGTGCTGGAACGCTCTACGCGCGCAGTGCCACCAATTCTCTGGCAGATTGATCCGCCATTTTTGCAAACAGCCAGTCAAGCACAACCTGCTTGAGGGATTGCGGTGAAGAATCGCGATATCTTTGCCACAGAGATAATGTCAGGAAAAGGCGTAACCACGCCACGACAAATGGATTGACCTGAGGCTGGATCGATTGATAGGCCCTGAGAAAGACCTCTGACAACTCCGGCCCAGCCGCCTTGCCTGGCAAGATGCGCCACGCGCGTTGCGGCGCGTACCACAACAGCTCCAACTGATTCAGAAATTGTGCGAGGTCATATTCGACTGCATTGAGATCGCGTAGCGCAATATCAATGCCAACCACAGACCGCGGCTGGATCAGCACATTATCCGCCTTGAAATCTCCATGCAGCCAGCAGTGCTGTACCGTCACCGTTTCCAGCTGTCCCGAGGATTCGACCAGCGTACCGGCAGCTCGACGAAAAACCTTGCTCGCAAGCGGGCGGGATTGCAGCAATCTGGCCTCTTTCTGTTTATGCTGCCAGTCAAAACTACCCGGCGTTAACGACCCCGATTGATGAAAATGCGCCAACCAGCTCCCGGCCCCTTGCAACCCTGCAAGTTGTTGCTGTCGTGGCACGCGATAACGGAAATAACTGGTCAGACTCCGCGCCTCGATCCATTCCATCAATAGCAAGCCATGATCAGGTCTGATCAATACGGGTTGAATCACCGTATAGGAAGGATGGCTAAACCGTTGGTTGATTTTCTGGAGTGCATTGAATTGTTCGGACGCGACCCTTGGATTCGGCAACCCCCGCTCAGCTTGCAAGAAAAATTTGGCGGCAAGTGAAAATGGAAGGTGGGGATTTTCGATTTTATAAAATCGGGAGTGCGTCCGTTGCTGCAAGGGCCCGCTCACAATATAGCTACCCAACTGCCCGCCCCAATGTTCATGCGCCACCTCGCCCAGCAAGCTTCTTTCAAGGCCGATCAGTGAAGCCATTATGGCATTGGAGCCTGATTCTCGAACATCTCTATCGTGACGTGAGGTTAACATGCGCCGTCAGACCTTTTCAGCGATCACAATGACTTCTTCCGTCAGCATGCGTGAAGGACGCAAGCGTCTTGTTTCGCGCAGGCCACTTGCAGCGAGCAATTCACGTAGTTCACTATTTGTGATGGGATGCGCTGCCGAGGCCTGATTGCCGATCATGCGCTTGAAGCCGCGCCGTGCCCGGTGATAGGGTGTGGAAAGCGACTGGGTAAAGATGACACGGTGACGGGTGAGGCGTGCAACATTGCGCAAGAAGCGGATCTGATCCGGTAACTCGAAATGCATCAGCACACGCGCACACAATGCAGCGTCGTACTGCGGCTGGACGTCTTCCGGCAAGCAAAAAATATCCAGCACTTGCGCCTGAAAGCGCTCCCGGTAGCGGACCACACGCCGCTTGGCGACTTCGAGCATGGCGGGAGACACATCGACACCCCTGACGCGGTATCCCTTGTTCAGCAAGACATCAGCCAGACGACCCGTACCGCAGGGAAGATCCAATATCTCCGTGTCGAGCGGCAACCCGCGCAATGCTTGCGCCACGTAATATTTTTCCAGGCGGTTGAATATCTTCCCCGCCATGCTGCTGAAGCGTTCTCGGTCGTAGCGTTCTGCCACCGCGATTTCCTGATAATGTAAAACCGGATCCCAATCCATCGCCATGATATTTCCCGATCTAATGTGTCGCGACAACAGTGTTACCTACTGTCCCACGGTTGTTAATGGTAATCCCCATTTTCTAGCGGCGCTAAAAGTAGAAGCTAAGCAGCCAAGGCCAATTTTTGTTCCGGGGTGATGCCGTCCATGGCCATGTTGGGCCGTTCGTGATTATAGGTCCACAGCCAACCGCGAAATCCTGAACTTCCTCGATGGTATCGAACAGGTAGTACGCGAACCAGAAGCCAGTCATCGCGCACCGTTCGGAAAACGATATACACGATAGCCATTGCAGTTGAATACCGCCTGATCGAGCAAACTCCTGGGCCAGGATACTTCTGACTCTGGTTGCAGCAGATACCAAGACAGTCCGTAGGTGCTTGCTAATAATTTAATTTGGGCAGTATCGTCCACCTTTTTGAAGGCCGCCATCTCTCCAAGCCGCTCATTCACATTCTGTCTTCTTGTGCCGCTATGTAGCCCCTTGCTCACAAACGCTTGTCGTTCTGTGAGCGCGGTAAACAAAAATTGAGGGTCACCTTCCGAGTCTTGGGCAATTTCCCCAACCTGGCTATTTTCACGAATATATGCAGCGGCCTTAACAACACAGAGTGGGGCCGAACTGAACTGTTCATAGCGTATATATTCTTCAGCTACTGGGAGTGTCTGCAGATTTTTGGAAAAAATGTAGGGCACACTCAGGCTCACGCATACCAGTGCCGCCAAAACCATTCTGCCAAATCGGCTTCGCGGCGGGCCGTCCCCAAAGAACCAGCAATAGCCTGCACCGGCTGCCCATACCACCACCACAAAATAGGCCCATACCAGCGGCCGATTGACGATTTCATATGGCCCGCCGATGCCGCTGGAATTCATTGCCAACCCCAAGGACATGACCAGATAATTGGCAACGACCAGAAAAGGGAAGGCCAGTACGACAAGCCGAACTCGATTTTTGACTCCAAAGGCAGCCGCCAACATCGCAAGCGTCCAAAGACCAAGTGTTGACAGGAGCAACATTGCGACAGCATACAAACCTTGCAATAGCTTGGAGTGCTGTTGCTCAATAAACACTCCCGTAAAGAAAGATTTGAGAACTCCGGGATCGTAGTCCGCCAAAAGATACTTCAAATAACTTGCCGTCGTGCTGCCATCCAGCCGCAATGTGGGAACACGCCCGGTGCCTTGAGACCAATCGACGGCCAGGATAAACAGAGCGATAAACACCAGGCCAATCAGCAGTCGCCAACGCTTCTTTAGTCCTGTAAAGAACAGGCAGGGATAAATCATCATCAAAAAAGCATTGGCCACAAAAATTTGCGCCTTATAGAACAGGCAAATGGCAAGCAGTATGTACCCAGCGATAAGCGATGAATATTTGTTTCTTGAACAACCATCAAGCATGAAAATCCAGGCAATGGCTGCGCAGGCGACGCCATACAACCCCCCTAGGTTAACGAATTGCATGAAAGTGTAGCTAAGGTAGCGATTTTGGAACCCTTGCTGATATGCATCTGGCATAAGAAGTAAAACTGCCGCTGCTGAAAAACCAGCCCAAGGGCCCCACAGGGAAGCGGCGAACGCGAATGCGGCAAGACCAGTCAGTAAAATTCCGAAGGGCAAATAAAAACTTGCGTACGTTTCGATAGCATTCGTTCCGGTCAGCGCATGGACTGCTGCGGCAGGCATATAGCTGGCATAGTGATATGCATGCGCCGGAGCCCCTGAAATCTGAATATCAGAAATTGTGTTTAGCCCATGGGCTTGGGAAAAAGCACTGATCTCGCGTACGTGGATAAAGATATCCTGCCAAGCACGATACGTGACCTGTTCTCCTTGAATGGATACCAGTGTCAGTTGATCGGAGCACCATAGTGTCGCTGCGATACCGCTGATGACGACACAGAGCAGCCCAGGTAAGCCGCTATAGGAAGACTCTTGCGCAGCTGGATTTTGGCGGCTGTGCCACCATGCAGATGCAAGCCCTATCACGGAAAGAATTCCGATATTGGCAACGATGCCTAAAGGCGAAATCAGCGTGAGAATAAAAAGAAAACTGTTGGCTAAAAGAAAACCGCACAGAAACTGGAACGGAAGTCCGCCTTTTTCTCTGATCGAAAGCGGTGTGATCTGACAGAAAATTTGGCCATAGGCCATGCAAAGAATGGCAAAAACAGTGAAAAATATCAGCGCCGAAAATGAAAAACGACCGACAACTTGCGCGTTCCAGATCGACAAGAAAAGCACACAGACCGCGAGAAACGAATAAAGGTGCTTATGGCTATCGAGAGTGTGTTTCAGGTATTTAAGAAAGGCAAACAATGGGATACTCCTTAACCAGCTACGTTCTTTGAAGGGGGTTTTCTATAGGGTCCAGGACCAATGCAGGTTGTAGGAAACAAAGGGTACCAAAGAAACAATCAAAAGAATGGCTAACCCGTAGGGTCCATTGCTGAGACCAAATTTTGAAAATCGAACAATAGTCTGGCGCATTATTTTTTCAGCAGCACATTGTAGATGTCTAATTGCTGCTATCTCTGGGGAGATTGCCCTCCCGCCTAATAGCAAAAACAAAAAAGAAAGAGAAAAAAGCATTCGAAACGACTACTAGAACTACGGCCGTGAGTTGCGCAAATACCAATGGCATGTGCGACGCAAGCACCATAAGAGTCAGGCTGTTGATAATACAGCCGATGGTAATCATGAAACCATATTTAGCCAGACTGGCAGCGACTGGCCTCGAATCTGCGAATACCCATGCTCTCTGTAACAGATAGTTGAATGTAACCGCCACAATGAACGCCAGCGGCCCAAGCCAACCGATAGTCAGGCCAAGTCGTTGCATCACTGCGCCGCTGGCCAGATACACCACCAAAGTCAGAATTCCGACCACGACATACCGCCCCATCTTGAGCCACTTCAACGTCATCATAAAACTGGTTTGCGCAGTACGTAAGCCTGCGTCCACAACAGCCAGTCGAGGGATGTGTTGCGCAAGCGTTTTTCAAGAGACTCGATAAATCGCCCTCCCCTGTCTTTACCGAATTCTGCCAACAACGGTACGTAGAGACCAAATTTCTCCTGTTCAATGATTTGGAATCCACACGCATTGATTGCAGCACGGAAATCGCCGGCGGATCGCAGGCTGATATGGCCAGTTTCCAGAATCGGTTCACGATAGATCAAGCGCACCAACTGGATCAGACCGGGAAGGAAAGCCACCTTGCAACAAAGCTCCATCAGACTGTAACGCTGTGGTGTTGTCACAATGGCGATTCCTCCGGGTTGCAGAATTCGATACAAGGTCTTTAATGAACGCTCCGGGTCCGGAACATGCTCAAGTACCTCGCTGCACAAAACCAAACCAAATGAACTCTCTTCAAATCGGGAATTCTGAATGTCGTCAACGACCAGACTCAGGCCCTCAATCTCGCCTAACAGCGGCTGAATACCGGACAGATAAGCATGCTCGATATCGGCGGCAGTGACTTCAGTGTAGTGTTGGGCCAGGACAGGCAGATAAATACCTGAACCCGGACCGTATTCCAACGCGCTCAATACCGGGATAGCCTCGGCGTGTACTGAAATTGCATCCTTCACCCAACGCAACCGGCTCTGGTGTAAACGCCGTCGCGTGTAATTGCCAGACATGTAAATCTTCTGCTGGAGTTGAAACAAAGGATTATCAGTAACGGATGCGTCGTTTTGGGGACTCATTATCCAGCCTGTGTTGTGAGTTGATTAATGAAACGAACTGCCTGATTCATTCCGAATGCCCTTTCCGATAACGCTTGTTGACAATATACGTAGGCCTGCCCTTGACCTCCATATAGATTCTGCCAATGTATTCGCCCAATACGCCAATGCCGATCAGTTGTATGCCCCCCAGGAACAGGACGACGGCCAGCAAGGATGCGTAGCCTGGGACAGCGATGCCCGACATTAGTGTGTGCAAAATGATATAGGACATATAAATGAATGCCGCACATGAAACGCCCAACCCGATATAAGTCCAGATACGCAATGGAACGGTGCTGAAACTGGTAATTCCCTCCAATGCCAGATTCCACAATTTCCAGCCAGAAAATTTGCTGTTGCCAGCGATGCGCGGCTGACGGGAATAATCAATCGTTGATGTCTTGAAACCCACCCAGGCAAACAAGCCTTTCATGAAACGACGACGTTCCGGCAACTGTTTGAGCGCCTCCACCACGACCCGATCCATCAGCCGAAAATCCCCCACGTTTTGCGGGATTTCAGAATCCGCCACACTGTTGTGAATTCGATAAAACCAGGAGGCCGTCAGACGTTTCAGGAAACTGTCGCTAGCACGATCGATGCGGCGTGCGCATACCACTTCGGCACCACTGCGCCATTGTTCGATCATGCGGGCAATCAGTTCTGGCGGATCCTGCAGATCGACATCAATCGGAATCACTGCATCGCCTTGGGCGGCGTCTATGCCCGCCGTCAGCGCAGCTTCCTTGCCAAAATTTCTGGAAAAATCAACAACGCTGATGCGCGAGTCCTGCCCCGATCGTCGCACCAGCAGTTCCAAAGTGGAATCTGTGCTGCCATCGTTAACGAAAATAAACTCGAACTCGACACCCTTGATAGCAGCGAGCTCCGGATCAAGCAATCTGAAGAAATGATCAATTGTTTCGGCCTCATTAAAGACCGGAATCACCAAGCTTATTTTTTTCATTACTCCCCCGCAGAGTTTTGGTATTTTTACCTTGTCTATCGGCGCTCACGGTCGTAGCGTTCTGCCACCGCGATTTCCTAATAGTGTAAAACTGGATCCCAATTCATCGCCATGATATTTCCCGATCTAATGTGTCGCGACAACAGAGTTACTTACTGCCCCAAGGATGTAAATGAAATGCAGATTAATTAAGAAAAAGCTTCACATCGCCCTGCGGAGGTAATGACCCAGCGTCTTCGTGCTATTTCAAACCACAGGATTCCAGCCTGCGCAGGAACGACAAAAACTGCGCCCTGAACCTCTCATACCGCCCAGACACCGGCACAGCAAGGCTGATCCATGCATCTGCTTCTCGTGGCCTTGCGCAAAGACTGGCTCGACATCATCAGCCAGAAGCTGACATTCTCTGCTTAAACCGACGCAGACCATCCACAAACCACGATGGCATAAAACACACCAGCCAATACAGCAGGGTATTCCATTGAAACCCTGCGCGCAGCGTCTGCGCGAAGTAGCGCCTGGCTTCAGAAAATTGCTGATGGGTGAACTGCGTATAAGCAGCAGCAGACAGATAACCCCGCAGCAGTTTTCTTACCGCCCGCGTTTCTTCCGTGTTCAGCGTCGTCCAGTGCCTCAACTCTTGCAGAGTCACTATATGCGACTGCAACCAGCGCAGCAATCCCATTGCACTCCCCCAATTATTTGAATGCAGCCGTCGCTGCATCAACGGCCGATCAACGTAGGAGTACTGAGTCTGGTTGGCCAGGCGGAAAGTGATCTGCACGTCCTGCGCACCAATATCCTCGTCCAGCGGCAGCACCTTTTGCAGGATCGCAGCGCGCACCATCATCGTAGTGGATGGAGTGGCCTGAATCCGAATCATGTCCAGCAGGAATGAAGCCGACGTAATGATATACGCATCTTCGGAAATTCTCCGCCGTGGGTAAGTTCGCATTGCCTGCTGACGCTCATCAAAGCCGGTTTCGCTGGTTTCAATTGCACCAAACTTGCTGTAATCGGTAAAGCAGACACCGAGTGAGGGAACCGCCTCAAATACCGCGACCTGCCGCTCCAATTTATCTGGAGACCACAGATCGTCACAATCCAGCATTGCGATCAAGTCTCCATGCGCATGCTTCATGGCAGTATTGATGCCAGCTGATGGCCCGCGATTTTGCGTATGTTTGACCAGGCGGATCCGGCTGTCGGAAAAGGTCTCCACAATAGCAACGGTATTGTCGGTTGAACAATCATCTACAACGATGACCTCGAAATCCACATACGTCTGCCGCAAAATGCTATTCAATGCTGCGCCAATGTATTCGGCACCATTGAATGCCGGCATGAGTATCGAGACAGTCGTCATGAAAATTCGTTGATTAACGGTTGGTATAAATGGCTGTGCAACACACTAGGGCCTAGGAGATCGTTCCAGCAATACGATTCCATTGAAACCGCTCGGCCTGAGCTTGTTGAAGGCCCGTCGTTGCAACGGACATGCGGTTCGACAAGCTCACCGCGAACGGTCACGGGATTGCGGGAACGCTCTACTAGTCCAGAAGTATTACAGACTTTAAAATTCCCGACCATGTAAATCGCGGGCCTTAATGTCTTAACGGGGGATTCATTCAAAGCTTTCCGCCTCTTCGGCCAATCGCTTTCAGCGCCCCAGTAATACCCTCCTCAATGATCGTAGCCAGGAAATAAGGATGCCAGAGCAGCAGTTGATTGATAAATGCGAATCTTTTATCGACCACATAACCGCCATATTTCTTCCGCATTGCATCCATAAGCCCCTGCAAAGCGGCATGCGCAGAAGCCTTGTTTCCAAATGCATTCAGTTCGGCCGCGACACGTATCATTCTTGCGATCAATCTTCTGGCCAGTCCTTTGCGAAATTCTTTTGGCGTATTTTCCATGAAAAAAATATACCGATTTCGTGCAATCAAGTAATGGTAATACGGCTTGTGCGTAAGCCATCCCTGATTCGTGTTATGAATGACAGTTGCATCAAAACACACCCTGCTAATCCATCCCTTACGAGACAATCGCGTGCCAAACTCGGTGTCTTCTGCATAAGCAAAATAGCGCTCATCCAACAAGCCGACACCATTGACCGCCTCGATCCGCAGTAGCAGTGCCGTGCCATACAACCAAATTTCTCTTGGCCTGCTTTCTTGCGCATAAACAGCTTCATCTCGAGTTTTCGGGAAATCAGTTTCTATAGACTCCCAGTTGTTCCAAGCTCCCTGGAATTGAATCGTCCCATTCAAATGGTCATGCACAATAATCGGAGAGACTGCGCCGATCTGACTATCGCTCTCGATTTCCCCAATCAGCTTATCAAGCACGCCCGGCGGGACGATGCAATCGTTATTCAGCAACCAGACATAATCAAAGTCGTGGTTAATCGCGTATTGAATACCAACGTTTTGACCACCCGCGAAACCTCGATTTTCATCCAGTCGAACATGTTCAAATTCCATTGCGCCTGACATATCCAACGGATCGAAAGGCACGTCCGAACCATTGTCTATGACTAGCACCCGCGACCCTGGCGGCAGATTGTTCCCCAAAGATCGCAAACAGGCAATAGTCTCGTCGTGATCATTCCACGTGAGGATGGAAATCAATGTCTTCTTTTCCATGATGCCCCTTTATGTATTGTTATTTACCAGTTGAATCCAGTAGCAACCTGATTTATCCGGTGTAGGCGGCTTGTATTTACTTCTGATTCAACGCTTATCTACTGACGGTAATGTCCATGTAGGTGGCATACTTCTCAACGTAGGATGCCCTCAAATGATCTGCGTCTGAGTACACAGGTGATCCATCCTCCAGAGTACGTCTGCATCTATCGTGTACACACAGGACCTCAGTCGGATCAATGATCGTGGCCCCGGCTCTCTTCGCTATGTCAATAAGCCGCTCTCGTAACTGCTTTTGAACTTCATCGTAATTCAACAATTTCTCCGAGCTTGGATAGGTCAAGCTGGTCAGACGTGTTCCATCAAAAAGGCTTTTTGGGTGATACTTCCTATCCTGCGGATTATCAAGCAGCAAGAATACTTTCTTGTGCTGCGATATCGTTTTCAGGAGAGACTCCAGTTCGAGCAATGCGGCAGAAATACCGTCTGCTGACTTAAGGGATTTCCTGATTCCATTTTCCAGATAATAGTATTCGGATCTGCCGCCCCCATTTTGCCGATCTTCTTTGGTTTCTCCTATCAAGTAGCAATTCCAGCAAGCACCAACCACGATCGAATCAACCTCTTGGCTCAACAGATATTTCATGGTTGCCGATCTAAAAGCCTCACATCTAACATGATGATCCTCATAGACATTAGGAATGGGTGGGCAACCTCCTTCAGAAGCGAAGATCGCTGGCTTATTTCTTTCCGGATCCTCACCCAGAAGCTTGTTAATGCGTGGGCTGTATTGTGCTATGTGCGAATCTCCAAAAAAAATTACATTACCTTTTGCTCTTGATGTCTGCTTCACAAAGAAAGTTTGCCCATAAAATTTCACAGGCTCAAACCCACGCGGATACTCCCTGTCGCCCATGGCGTTGACGACGATTCCAAACCCTTCAGGGTTATTTCGAGGCGGCAGGTATCTTCTCCACGCCAAGCCCCCCATCACGGATAGAGACAGGGCGAGCACGACAAGCACGATGAGCAGCATCAACGTCCGGTTGGCCCGTATTTTTCGTTCAATGAGCACATAGGTCAACCATGCCAGAAAAATACTCAATGACACGACAATGACACGGACAGCACTACTCGGCACTCCGCCTTCTATGATGCGTGCAAAAGACAATAGCGGCCAGTGCCAAAGATACAATGGATAGCTGATTAAACCAACCCAGACAAATAACCGGTTGCTGAGGAGATGCCGATTTACCCACGCATTTGGCTGCACCGAGATGATTAGAAATGCGCCCATTGTCGGTAACAGGGCCCACCAACCTGGAAACACATTCCGCTTACTGACCAACAGGACACCGGCCACAATTAACATAACCCCAGCAAAGGATATCCAGTTTGTGTTTTCCTTAAAGATATATTGCCGATCGAGCGTAAGCAACGCAAGAGTCCCGCCAACCAATAATTCCCAGAACCGGGTGAGCGGTGAGTAAAAAGCTGCGGACGGGCTATGTCCAATAACGTAAATATTTGCCAAGAACGATGCGAGCCCCATGGCGAGCATTGCAACAAGAAAACTACGTTTCCATTTCCAGGTCAGCGCCAAGAGCAAAGGCCAGAGAATGTAAAATTGTTCTTCAATGCCCAGCGACCAAAGATGCAAAAGTGGTTTTAACTCAGCTTCACTGTCAAAATAACCCGCCTCTTTCCATAGAAAAAAGTTGGAAACAAAACTGGTTCCGCCGGTGATATGTTTGCCTAACTGCCTGTATTCATCGGCAAGCAGAACATACCAACCGACCACATAGCTGACGCTCAAAACAAGCATCAACGCCGGAAAGATTCGCCTGATTCGCCGTGCGTAAAATTCGAAATAGCCCAACCGGCCACTCTCAAGATTCTTGAGAAGAATGGTGCTGATGAGAAAACCGGAAATAACAAAAAAGATATCAACGCCTATGAACCCGCCTTGTATCCAGTTTGGAAATACGTGGTACCCAATCACCAGAAGGACGGCAACAGCGCGTAACCCATCAATATCTGGACGGTACTCAATGTGCGGGAGGGTGAAATGCTTTCGCTGAACACTGGTCATTGAATTATCAGGCTGGCCTGCGTAAGTTAATCTTTGAGCTTGTTGACGAGAATGGCACGACGGTCCTTTATCCATGCAGGCAAGTTTGCTGCTGTATCTACAACATAATCAAATGATCCGCCATTGGACACTTCCAGAATTTCTTGCCGCCTGTTGTTACCTTTGAGATTCTGTGCACCGTTGCTGGCGGGACACCGGCAACGGGCTGCGTGAATGGCGTCCGATGCTGTGGCAAGAAACACAGGGTGGAATTTGGCCTGTTCGCGCAAATAGGCGACGAATGACTTTTGCAACGGCAACCTGGCTACATCAATCGTTGCGCGCTGCGCCAGCTCGCGTTTCAATCGCGTTTTTCCCCGCATCAACCAACCCGGAATTGACAGCTGCGCTGCGGGCGATTGTTTGATCAAGGCAAAGAGGCACTCCATCAGCAGATCGCTCTTAAGCAATGTTCCGTCGAGATCGACAAACAACGGAACGTTATCGCTGGCACTGTGATTTTTGGATTCACTCTGGGGAGTTGCTTGCAAGGTGACGCTCCTATCGTCTTGTCTCAGACTTCTCAAACCAGCCTTCCAGCATCATCAACACCCAGATCAAGGTACCGTAGTAGGCGGCGTGGCCACTCTGGTGCTGCGTGAGAATGTGCTTGATAAAACCATCAGCCAGCAGACCGCGGCGGTCGAGGCTGCGCAGGCTTTCGTAGGCGCGCTCGCGCAGGGGGGCGTGGTGGGTGAGCCAGACGCCGAAGGGCAGGCCGAAGCCTTGCTTGGATTTGGTCAGGGTGGACTGCGGTAGAAAATCCCACAGGGCTTTCTTGAAGAAGTAGCGCAGATAGGTGCGGCGCA
>Ga0209515_10008260_pt1 | contig 12208 bp, 11 predicted proteins | sample Subgroupgradi54m_FD_187454 | JGI IMG/M metagenome (GOLD analysis project Ga0209515, IMG submission 187454) | Subsurface groundwater microbial communities from S. Glens Falls, New York, USA - GMW60B uncontaminated upgradient, 5.4 m (SPAdes)... ... | reverse complement strand
AGGGTCGCGATGAAATGAGGATGGAAGACCGGCGACCTTCGCCGCGATCAAAGGCGTGATCGGCACGATTCGCACGCTGCGCGGATGCGCCGCCGACTCCAGCCACTCCTCGAGCGGTACCGGGAATTTGACGCGCTCGAGTCGGAACAACGTGGCGACCTCCAGCAGGCTGATGTCGGAAAGGTACGGCCGATCGTCAGCCGGCAGTTCATCGAGGGCCGCAATGACCGGCCGGCCCAGCCGGGAATTACCCTCCACCCACCAGATCCATGCGTGGGTGTCGAGAACCGGCGCTGTGCTCACTTGACGGCCTCGATGTCGAAGTCGTCCAGAACCGGCTCGAACGGGTCACCGTGCCACGTGACCGTCCCCCTCACACGCATCCAGGGCCGCTCGTCGGTATCCCCCGCCGGCACGAGCCGCGCGACGACGCGCCCGCGCTTCGTGATGGTGATCGATTCGCCCCGGTCGTGGACGCGATCCAGCAGCGAGAGGCACTTCGCCTTGAATTCAGCGGCAGGCATATTCACATGACCAGTCTACATGACCAGTCTTATGGTTGTCTATCATTCGCCACTCCCTTCGAGGGAACCCTCGGGGTCAGCCCGCGGATCCAGCCGCAGCCGGGCAAGGATCTTCAGCAACCCCTGGCGTGACAGGCCGAGGCTCCGCGCCGCGCGCGCCCGGTTGCCGCCTGCGCGTGCAAGCGCGACCTCGACGAACCGCCGCTCGAACTGTTCCCTCGCATCCGCAAGACGTCCCGAGTAGACGCTCGTCGTCGCGCTGATGACCGGCGGCAGCATCGCCGCGCGCACCCGTCCGCGGGGCGGCGCCGCGACCGCCAGCGAGGCAAGGACGTTCTGCAGCTCGCGCACGTTGCCGGGCCAGTGATACCGCGAGAGCTCCACGAGCACGGCGGCCGTGAGCTCGGCGTGCGAGCCGACGCGCGCCGCGGCGGCGCGCCAGCACTCCGCGGCGAGCACGGGAATGTCGTCCGGACGTTCGCGGAGCGGCGGGATGCGGATGTGGACCACATCCAGCCGGTACAGCAGATCCTGCCGGAAGCGGCCGGCCTCGGCTTCTGACCGCATGTCGCGGTTGGCGGCGGCGACGATCCGCACATCGATCGTGCGGCTGAACGACTCGCCGATGCGCCGGACTTCCTGCTGCTGAATCGCCCGCAGCAGCTTCGCCTGCGCGCGCGCCGACAGATCGGCGACTTCATCCAGGAACAGCGTGCCACCGTCCGCCTCCTCGAACAGTCCCGCGCGATCCGCGACCGCCCCGGAAAACGCGCCGCGCGCGTGCCCGAACAGCTCCGACTCCAGCAGCTCCTCGGGCAGCGCCGCGCAGTTGACATCGCAGAACCGCCGCTCGCGCCGCGGGCTCAGGTAATGCACCGCCCGCGCGGCCAGCTCCTTGCCCACCCCGCTTTCCCCTTCGATCAGCACGGCGAACGGCGCCGAGGCGGCGCGCACGATCGCCTTGCGCACGTCGGCCATCGCATCGCTGACGCCAATGAGCTCGGGCACGGCGATCGAGGCCTTCGACTCGTCGCGCGCCACGGTGAGCAACGTCTCGAGTCGCGGAGCGGCAATCGCCGCCGTCAGCTCCAGCAGGTCCGGCGCGTCACCGGGCGTCGTGTGATCCACCGGCCACCGGCAGACGATGGCGCCGACGATCCTTGGCCCGAAGCGCACCGGCACACCGATTTCCCAGCCGCCGTTGTGCCGTTCCGGCCCGATTGCGAAGGCGGCTTCGAGGACGCGCGTCCCAAGCGTCGTGGTGAGCCCCTGGCCGGTGCTGCAGACCGTTGTCACGGGCCCGGCGCCGGCCGACAGCAGATCGATTCTGCTGGCGTGCAGCTCGTCCGACAGTCGCTCCATCAACTTCCTGATCGCTCCGCCGTCATCGTCATCGTCCTGCGCGACGCGCACCAGCGCCACCGACAGCGACGACTGCCGGGGAACGGCCACGACCGGGCACCGAGCCGGCGCCTGGGTGGTCGCGCGGCCGTCGATTTCGCGCCGGAGCAGCAGCGGCGCGACACGACCAATCTGCTGAAGGTGCGCAAGATGGCGATCCGCCTCGTCAGTGCGACCGGCACGGCGTAACGCGTCAACCCAGGCGAGGCGGGCCCACGCCCCTCGGAAGGGAGCTCGTGCGGTACGCGCCGCCGCGGACGCCGCGTCCAACGCCTCCTGCCCGCGGGCGAGATCACCGGCGGCGGCAAGCGCAGCCAGATCCGCCGTGCGGGCGATGAGATCGACCAGCGGCTCATGACTCTCGGCCGCGAGCGTCTTCAACCGCTCGACTCGACGCCCCGCCTCGAACGCCTGACCCCTCGCCAGCATGACGCGAGCCTCGATCTCGTAGGCCGCCGCAGCGACGGATGCCTCGAGCTCTGACTCCGCACATCCGGCGTCGACGTCGGGAACGTCGTCGATTCGGCGTTGCCAGAACAGCGCTTCTGCCAACACGGCGCGCGTCCAGACCTGCATGGGCGCGGACAAGGCATCGGCTGCCAGCGCTGCGCGACACAGTGACTCCGCCTCGACCAGCGCGGCGTCCGCAATGCGCGTCGAGGCCTGCCAGACGCGCGCTTCGAGGAGCAGCCCGGCGTCGCCGGCGCACTGCGCCAGCCTCGCCGCTTCTGCCAGTACGGCAGAGGCGGCGTCCGATCGACCGCGCTCATTCAGGAGGCGCGCGAGCGTGACGGCCAGGCGGCTGGCCGGCTGAAACGCCCTGCGCCGCGTCAGCGCGCCGGCCACGTCGCGCAGCAGCCGTTCGGCCGACGCATGACGCCCCGTCGCGACGAATTCCTTTGCCCGCCCTGCGCGGGCGATGAGTTGGGTGATCTCTGGGTTCAGACTCGGGTGACGGCACGACTCAAGGCCTCCCAAATATCCTGCGCGGGCTTCGCGAACCAGCACAGGACCATTGGCGGCGACCACCGGGCGAAAGGTGAGCAACAAGTGCGGCCGCGGCGACAGGGAGGATGCGTCGAGCAATGCCGCGTGGGCGCGCGCGCGATCGGCGCCGAAGGGCGCCGTCAGCAGCAGCGTCCGGTCGCGAAGCTCCTCCTGCAGGAGCTCGCGGAACCGCACAAACGCCTCGATCGAGATTGCGACGAACCCGCGGCGAACCGCCGCGGCCGCCACACGCTCGATCGTCGCCGTTGCCTGCCGTCGATTGCGTGCCTCTGCCACCACCCAGCGGGGATAGCCGTCGCGCCCGTGATCCAGCGCCTCCAACACCGGTCGCAGGCTCGCGTCGCCATCCGCGGGTGCAGCCTCGACGAGCGCGTCGAGGCGGACGTGGTTGCCCGTCGCGAGATCGCACGCGCGGTCCCCTTCGAGCCGGATGTACCGGTCGTGCAGCAGGTGCGCCACGCCCTGTGGAGATGCAATGTAGACGACGTGCGAAAAGCGCGGCAGAATCGCGCGAACCCCGCCGAAGTGTGCAATTTCTTCGTCTATAATTTCTCCTCGATGCTGCGATTTCTCAGCGCCGGCGAGTCACACGGCCAGGCGCTCGTCATCACGCTCGACGGGATGCCCGCCGGCCTCGATCTCGACATCGATGCGCTCAACGCGCAGCTTCGCCGGCGACAGGGCGGCTACGGCCGCGGCCGGCGAATGGCGATCGAAAGCGACCGCGCCGAGGTTCTGGCCGGCGTCCGCCACGGCCGGACCACTGGCGCGCCAATCGCGCTCCTCATCCGCAACCGCGATTGGGTCAACTGGCAGCAGACGATGTACGTCGAGCGGGAGATGCCGGAGGCGGCCTCGGGAAGCAGCCGCGCGGAGGTCACCCGCCCGCGGCCGGGTCACGCGGACCTCGCCGGCGCGATCAAGTACGGCCACGAGGACATTCGCGACGTGCTCGAGCGCGCGAGCGCGCGCGAGACGGCGTCGCGCGTCGCGGCCGGCTCGCTGGCGCGTCAGCTGCTCGGACGCTTCGGCGTCCGCATTGCCAGCCATGTCTCAGCGATTGGCGACGTGATGCTGCCGCCCGGCCGCACGGTCTCGTTCGACGAGGCGCAGGCGATTGAAGACGACGCGCCGCTGCGCTGTGCGGACACCCAGCTGCAGCAGCAGATGATGGCGTTCATCGATGCCGCCCGCGAGGCCGGCGATACGGTCGGCGGCGCGTTCGAGGTGATTGCCACGGGCGTTCCGCCAGGCCTTGGCTCCTATGTGCAATGGGACCGCAAGCTCGACGGGCGCCTGGCCCAGGCGATCATGTGCATCCACGCGATCAAGGGGGTCGGCATCGGCCTCGGCCCGGAGGTCGCGTTTCGACCCGGCTCCCGCGTACATGACGAGATTCTGCCGCCCTCATCCGATGCCCACGCGCCGCTGCGGCCGACCAACCGCGCCGGCGGCCTCGAAGGCGGCGTCACCAACGGCGAGGACGTCCGCGTGAGCGGCTTCATGAAGCCGCTCGCGACGCTGATGAAGCCCCTGCGATCGGTCGATCTGAATACGCTCGGCGAGGCACCCGCCGCCATCGAGCGCAGCGACGTATGCGCCGTCCCGGCGGCGGCGGTGGTCGGCGAAGCGATGGTCGCATTCGTGCTCGCCGACGCGTTCCTGGAAAAATTCGGCGGCGACTCGATCGAGGAAATCGCGCGTCATTACGAAGCGACCGCCGAGCAGGTGCGGCGGCGGTTCACGTCGCGCACCACGGCCTGACACGGTGATTCGTCCAATCCTCCGCTACGGTGCCGACGTCCTGCACCAGCCGGCGAGCCCTGTCGCCGGCATCACCGCCGAGATCCTGCAGCTCGTCGACGACATGATCCAGACGATGTATACGGCGCCGGGGGTCGGGCTGGCCGCCACGCAGGTCGGGGAACCGCTGCGAATTTTCGTCGCCGACATCTCGCTCGGCCGCAATGCCGCCGATCTCATCACCTTCATCAACCCGGAATTCGTCGAACGCGACGGCATGCAGCTCGAAGACGAGGGATGCTTGAGCATTCCGGGATTCAACGCGACGCTCGCGCGGCCCTCGCGCGCGGTCGTCAAAGGGCTCAATCGCGACGGAGGCGAGCAGGTCATCGAGGCGACCGGGCTGCTCGCGCGCTGCTTTCAGCACGAGATGGATCACCTTGAAGGCACCCTGTTCGTCGATCGTCTCCGCGGCCTGCAGAAGGATCTGATCGTCAGGAAGATCAAGAAGCTCTCGCGCTCCGGCAAATGGTGATCGTGTTCCTCGGGACGCCGCAGTTCGGGGTGCCGACGCTGCGGCATCTGCTCGATTCGCCGCACACGGTCGCCGGTGTCGTCACGCAGCCGGACCGGCCCCGCGGCCGCGGACAGAAGGTCACCGACACGCCGGTGAAGGCGCTTGCAACCGAACGGCACGTTCCTGTGATCCAGCCCGAGCGTGTGACGTCATCGGAGGTGGCCGACGCGCTACGCGCGTGGCAACCAGACCTCGGCGTGGTCGCCGCCTACGGCAGGATCCTTCCCGAGCACCTCCTCTCCATCCCGCGCCTCGGCATGATCAACGTGCACGCCTCCCTGCTGCCCAGGTATCGCGGCGCCGCGCCCGTGCATCGCGCGGTCATCGATGGCGAGCTCGAGACGGGCGTCACCATCATGCGCGTGCTCAAGGAGCTCGACGCGGGCCCCATGTTGGCCAAGGTGACGCGCCCGATCGGACCGGACGAGACGAGCGATGTCGTCGAGCAGGCGCTCGCCGATCTCGGCGCGGACCTGCTCGTGCGCGTGGTCGGCCAGATCGCAGCGGGGACTGCGCACGAAGAGCCGCAGGACTCCTCGCGTGCGACGTATGCGCCGCGCCTGACGAAGGAAGAGGGTCTGATCGACTGGTCGCAGCCCTCGTCGTCCATTCACAATCGCGTGCGCGGGCTCCATCCGTGGCCGCACGCGTACACGTTTCTCAATGGCGCGCGGCTCATCGTGCTGCGAACGCATACCGTTCAGGAGGCGGACCGTAAAGGTCCGCCCTACACAGGCCCAGGGACCATTCTCGAGGTGACTCGTGAGGCGATTCACGTGGCCACAGGCGACGGCGGACAGCTGGCGATCGTCGAACTCCAGCCCGAAGGCCGCCGGCCGATGCACATCCGCGATTTCCTGGCGGGACACCCGGTCAGCCAGGGCGCGGCGTTCGCCGGATCATGACGGCGCCCGCCCGAACCGCCGCCTACCATGCGCTTCGGGCGGTGACTTCAGGCCGCGCGGATCTTCCCGCGGCCCTTCAGGTCAGCCGCCGGCAGCTATCCGATGAACGCGACCGCTCGCTGGCCGCGGAGATCGTCACAGGTGCGCTGCGGTGGCAACGCAGCCTCGACCATCTGATCGAGCACGTCGCGAAACGCCGTCTCGCGAAACTGGACCCGGAGGTCGTGACCGTCCTGCGGCTCAGCCTCTATCAAATCCTTCATCTCGATCGCGTGCCGGCCTCGGCGATCGTCGACGACGCCGTGAATCTGACGCGGGCGGCGAGGAAGCCGAGCGCGAGCGGGTTCGTGAACGCCGTGCTGCGATCGACGCTTCGCCAGCGGAGCGGATTGCCGCTGCCGCCGCGGCCGCAGGATCCGGGCGATCGTGCGGCTGCGCTCGCGTACCTGGGCATCACGCACTCGCATCCTGACTGGCTCGTCGAACGCTGGCTCGATCGATACGGATTTGACGCGGCCGAACGATGGGTTCAGTTCAACAACGCGACGCCTCTGTTGACGCTGCGGGTCAACCGTCTCCGCGTCACCCGCGAGGACGCGGTGGCGGCGCTCGCGGCGGACGGCGTCGACACGGAGCCGGCGCGGTACGCGCCGGACGGGCTCGTCGTGACGAGCGGCAACCCGCTGCGACGGCCCGCCGACGGCACGTCCTTCGTGCAGGACGAGGCCTCGCAGCTCATCTCGCTGGTCGTGGGAGCCCAGCCCGGGGATCGCGTCCTCGATTTGTGCGCCTCACCTGGCGGGAAGACGACGGCCATGTCGGCGGATATGCAGGGCACCGGCGCGATCGTCGCGAGCGATGTCCGGCCGAAGCGTCTGGCGCTGTTGCGGGAGACCGTCCGGGTGAGCGGCGCGACCAATGTCACGGTGGTCCGCGTCGCAGCATCGGGATCGCTGCCGTTCGCCGCACGTTTCGATCGCGTGCTCGTCGATGCGCCCTGCTCCGGTCTGGGGACGGTCCGGCGCGATCCGGACATCCGATGGCGTCGCCGTGAAGCGGAGCTTGCCGGGCTCGCCCGCGATCAGATCGCGCTGCTGACGCGCGCATCCGGGACCGTGCGCCGGGGCGGACGGCTGGTCTATGCCACGTGTTCGAGCGAGCCGGAAGAGAACGAAGGCGTCGTTGACGCGTTCCTCAGCGAGCGCAGCGACTTCGACATGCTGGACCTCCGAACGAACGCCGGCGCCCTCCTGACGCCGTTCATCGACGCACGCGGCCAGTTCCGGACCTCGCCCGCCGCGCACGGTCTCGAGGCATTCTTTGCCGCCGTGCTGATCCGCGCCCGCTAAGGGCACAAAGACGTACATAACCACGAAGGTCACGAAGGACACGAAGAAAAGAGCACAAAGAATTTTTTACTTTGTGTTCTACCTTCGTGCTCTTCGTGTCCTTCGTGGTTGCCTCCGTCTTCGTGCCCTTGAGTGGGACATGGTACGATTGACTGCTCAATGCCCATGAAATTCCGTGTCTGGAGCGTGGGACGGATCCTGGTCCTGATGTGCGCGCTCGGGGGCACGTTCTTCCTCTTTTTCGGCGTCGCGCTGCGCGTCGCGCTCCGCGCGCGCGAGGTCCAGGTGCCCGTGCTGGTCGGCAAGACCGTGAACGACGCGTCGCAGGCGCTGGGCGCGCTCGGCCTCACGCTGAAGATCGACGCGACGCGGCGTGCCGACCCCAGCGTCCCGCCGAACCGCATCATGCAGCAGGATCCGGCGGCGGGCGTCGCCGCCCGGACGCAGCGATCGATCCGCGTCTGGCTGAGCACCGGACCTCCCGCGACCACGATCCCCGAGCTCGTCGGGCAAACCGAGCGCACCGCGCGCTTCCGAATGGAGCAGGACGGCGTCGAGGTCGATTCGGTGTCCGAGTTCCGATCGCCCGACTATCCTGCCGACGCGGTCGTCTCCCAGGATCCGCCGCCCGACGCCAAGGCGGCTCGCGTGTCGCTCCTGCTCAACCGCGGCGAGCAATCCACCACGTACGTCATGCCGGACGTGATTGGCACCGACGGCGCGCGCGTCGCTGACGCGCTCCGCACGAGCGGCTTCCGCGTGACGATCGTCGGCTCGCAGCCGTACCCCGGCATTCCACCGGGAACCGTCGTGCGGCAACAGCCGCAGGGCGGGTTTCGAGTCGCCGCGTCCGACCCGATCTCGCTCGAGGTGAGCCGATGAATCTGCAGATCGCTCCCTCGATCCTGTCAGCCGACTTCTCCGCCCTCGGCCGCGACATCGCCGCCGTCGAGCGCGGCGGCGCCGATCTCATTCACGTCGACGTGATGGACGGGCATTTCGTCCCGAACATCACCATAGGGCCGTCCGTCGTGCGCGCCATCAAGAACGTCGCGACCCGCCCGCTCGATGTGCACCTGATGATCGAGGATCCCGATCGATACATCGGGGCATTCATCGAGGCGGGCGCGAACATGATCTCGGTCCACGTGGAGGCGGTCCCGCACCTGCATCGCACGATCAGCGTCATCAAAACGCTGGGCGCGCGGGCGGGCGCCGTGCTCAACCCGTCCACGCCGGCCGTCACGCTGGAAGACATCGCGCTCGACCTCGATTACGTGCTGGTGATGTCGGTGAATCCCGGCTTCGGTGGACAGGCCTTCATCCCGCACAGCCTCGACAAGGTCCGGCACGTGCGCGCGCTGCTCGGGCGCGCCGGCTCCGCCGCCCCGATTGAGATCGACGGCGGCATCGACGAGGCCAACGCCGCGGCGGTGGTCGCGGCCGGCGCCAGCATTCTCGTCGCGGGACAGGCGATCTTCGGGACGCGGGATCCCGAGGCCGCCACGCGGGCGCTTCGTGCCGCTGCCCTCGCGTCCGCCAGCACGTCCCGCGCATGAGCAACGCGCCAGCCGCCTCGGTCCTCCGGCGTACCCGTGTGCGGGTCCGCTACGCCGAGACCGACCGCATGGGCGTGGTGTACTACGCCAACTACTTCGTCTGGTTCGAGATTGGCCGCACCGACTGGCTGCGCGAAACCGGCCAGAGCTACCGCGACATGGAACTCGACGGCGTGCAGCTGCCCGTGATCGAGGCCCACTGCGAATACCGGAAGCCCGCGAAGTATGACGATGACCTCGAGATCCGGACGCGCGCGACGCTGCTGACGCCAGTACGCATCCGGTTCGACTACGAGGTCGTCCGCGGCGAAGACGAGACGCTCGTGGTCGGCCACACGGTCCACGCGGCGCTCGACCCGAGCGGACGTCCGCGCCGCCTGCCGCCGCGTGTGCGGGAAATGATCGTTCTGGCGGGTCCGAAAGGACCCGCCCTCCGATGAAGGCGGTCGTGACCGGCGCCGCCGGTTTCATCGGATCGCATCTCAGCGAACACCTCGTCAACGCCGGCCACACGGTCGCCGGCATCGACGTCTTCACGGACTACTACCCGCGCGAGCTGAAGGAACGGAACCTGGCGACGCTTCGGCAGAGCAGCCGCTTCACGCTGCGCGAGTGCGCGCTGGCGGATGCGGACTGGCCGGCCCTGCTCGACGGCGTCTCGTGGGTGTTCCACCTGGCGGCGCAGGCCGGCGTGCGGAAAAGCTGGGGACGCGACTTCCGCGTCTATACGGTGAACAATGTGGAGGCGACCCAGATCCTGCTCGAAGCCTGCAAAGGGAGGCCGATCGAGCGGCTGGTCTATGCGTCGAGCTCGTCGGTCTATGGCGACCTCGTCCCGCTGCCGATGCGCGAGGACGTCAGGCCGCAGCCGGTGTCTCCGTACGGCGTGACGAAACTGGCCGCCGAGCAGCTGTGCCACCTGTATCACGTGAATTACGGCGTCCCGGCGGTGTCGATGCGGTACTTCACGGTCTACGGCCCGCGGCAGCGGCCCGACATGGGGTTCCATCGCTTTTTCCAGGCCGCGATGCGCAACGAGCCGGTGACGGTATTCGGGGACGGGCGGCAGACCAGGGACTTCACGTTCGTCGCCGACGCGGTGGCGGCAACGGTCAACGCCAGTACGCTGGGGAAGGCCGGGGCTGTCTACAATGTCGGTGGCGGGTCCCGCGTGGAGCTGCTCGACGTCTTCGAGCTCATCCGCCGGGTCACGGGCCGATCGCTCCGTCTGAATACGATCGAGCCGCAGCCGGGGGACATGCGCGACACGTACGCCGATACCGCCCGCGCGCGAGACGATCTCGGGTTCGCGCCGGCGGTCACGCTCGAGCAGGGGCTGCGCGCCCAGTTTCAATGGATGACCGAGGCCGGCCTCTTCTGACGCATGACTGATTACACGTTCACCTGGCTTCGCCGAAGCCGCACAGCGGCCCCCTTGGCTCGCCGAAGCCGCACAGCGGCCCCCTTGGCTCGCCGAAGCCGCGGAGCGGCGAAGGCGGCCTCACGCGCCCGCTGGTGCGGTCTCGTGGCCGCGATCGCGCTTGCCGCCGCCTGCGCCGGCAACAAGCCGCCGGAGATACCGGCGGGCAACACGGCGCCCGACCAGTTCCTGTTTCAGCGCGGCGACGACGCGATGAAGAGGGGGCGGTGGCTCGACGCGCGCAGGTATTACCAGCAGATCGTCGACAACTATCCCCAGAGCACGCTGCGCCCCGACGCAAAGCTGGGCGTCGGCGACAGCTATCTCGGCGAGGGCGGCGAGGCGAACCTGGTCCTGGCCGAAAACGAATTCAAGGAATTCATCACCTTCTATCCCACCAGCGCACGCGTCGACTACGCCCAGTACAAGCTCGGCATGTCGCACTTCGCGCGCATGCGGGCGCCCGAGCGCGATCAGACGGAAACGGCGGCCGCCGTCCGCGAGTTCGAGGTGTTTTTCGACCGCTATCCCAACAGCATGTTGACCATGGAGGTCCGCGGGAAATGGCGGGAGGCGCGCAGCCGGCTCAGCGAAGCCTCGTACAAGGTCGGCCTGTACTACTTCCGCGCGCGCTGGTATCCCGGCGCGATCGACCGCTTCAAGGAAGTCCTGAAGCAGGACCCCGGCTACCCCGGCCGTGACGCCGTGTACTACTATCTGGCGGAATCTCTCCTGAAGACCGATAAGAAACCCGAAGCAGTCCCGTACTACGACCGCCTGGTGAAGGAATTCGACCGGAGCGACTATCTGGTCGACGCCCGCAGGAAGCTCGAAGCACTGGCTGCTCCGTAGGTTGCCGGAGTCCCTCCGGCGCTTGCCCCCGCCGAAGCCCTGGCGAAGGCGGGAAGGAGAGGTATGACTCTTTGGGGACGTTCGACCCGCATTCTCGTGATCGGCCTGATGGCTGCCGCGCCGCTCTCCGCGCAGCAGCGCCTGCCTCAGGGCGTGACCCACCTGCCTGAGGACGTATTGTCGATGGCGTGCGCGCCGACGATCGCGTTCGAGGCGCCCTCCCCCTCGCTGCTGATTACCGGCGGGGTGGACTCCTTCCTCCGACACTCGTACGGACTGGGCGACCTGGTCACGATCAACGCGGGCAGTGACAATGGCATCGAGGTCGGCCAGGAATATTTCGTCCGCCGCGTCCAGCAGGGACGCTCGGGGATCTCGCGCATCAATCCCGCCACGGTCAAGACGTCCGGCTGGGTCCGTGTGTATGCGGTGGACAAGACGATGTCGCTGGTCTCGGTGTCGCACGCCTGCGACACTCTCAACGTCGGCGACTACCTCGAGCCATTCGTACTGCCCCGGATCCCCGTGGCGGACGCCAACCCGCCGAAGCCGCAGAAGGAAAACTACGGCCACGTCATGCTGGGCACGGACCGTCGCACGATGTTCTCCAAGGATGAGTTCTTCGTCATCGATCGCGGCAGCGACCACGGCGTCACCATCGGCGCGCGCTTCATCGTCTACCGCGACAAGCGGGAGCGGGAGAAGGCGAACAAATCGTCGGAGAACGTCTTCCCCAAGGACATCGTCCCCGAATTCCTGTACGAGCTGGGAGAGGCCGTGGTGATCGAGGTGAAACCCGAGATCTCGACGCTGAAGGCGACGCTCGCGCGCGACGCGTTTCAGACGGGCGACCTGGTTGCTCTGAGAAAG
>Ga0209515_10008259_pt1 | contig 12209 bp, 13 predicted proteins | sample Subgroupgradi54m_FD_187454 | JGI IMG/M metagenome (GOLD analysis project Ga0209515, IMG submission 187454) | Subsurface groundwater microbial communities from S. Glens Falls, New York, USA - GMW60B uncontaminated upgradient, 5.4 m (SPAdes)... ... | reverse complement strand
CCGCTCCTACCTCGGCAGGAAGGTCCTGGTTGTCCGCTTCCAGGCCTCGTGGTGCAATCTCTGCGTGCAGGAAGCGGCCTCCTTCGAGCGCGCGTACCGCAAGTACAGGTCGCGCGGGGTGGAGTTCGTCGGGATCCAGGTGCTGGACACCGAGGCCGACGTGCGAAGGTTCCTCAAGGCCCACGGCGCGACTTATCCGGCGGGCCTCGATCCGAATCTGACGATCGCCAACCGCTTCGGGTTCCAGCGCACGCCCTACACGATCGTCATCTCGCGCAAGGGAGAGATGATGGCGAGGATCCACGGCTCCGCGGACGAGACCCGGCTCGCGAAGGTGATCGAGCCCCTCCTCGCCCGCTCCGCCAAGCCCCGCCAGGGTTAACCCGTGGCGGCGGCGTTCATCCGCCGTCTCCCCGGGCTCGCTCGGTCTCGTAGAGGTAGAGAGCGGCGCCCCCCAGCACGGCGGCCCGCTTGTCCAGGGGCAGGAAACTGATCCGCGTCGTGACCAGGGCGCGCTTGAAGGCGTACTCGGCGACCCAGCCGAGGATCCTGGACTCCAGCGGGATCAGCGACTCGGCCACCCCCCCCGTCACCAGGACGACCTCCGGATTCAGGGCGTTGACGATGACTGCCAGCCCCGCCGCCAGCGCCTGGCAGATCTCCTCCACCAGGACCCGGGCTCCGGCGTGGCCGACGCGCGCCGCCTGGAACACCGCCGGGGCGCCGACGTCCGGCCCGAGGTCGGGGAGCTCCCGGCGCGCGCGCTCGGCGATCTCCCGCCCGGACACGTAACTGTCGAGCCACCCCCGGCCGAAGGCGGACGTCTTCGGCGCATCGAAGTTGATAGGGACGCAACCGATCTCCCCGCCGTAGCCGCCTTCGCCGCGGACGAGGCGGCCGTCCAGGATGATCCCGCCGCCGACGCCGGTCCCGAGCGCCAGGAGGACGAGAGAGCGGGTCCCCCGGCCGGCGCCGAAGAGCCACTGGCCCAGGGCGAGGAGGTTCACGTCGTTGTCCACTCGCGCGCGGAGGCCGTAGCGGGCGGCGAGACGATCGGCGAGCGCACAGCCCGCCAGCTCGGGCACGTTCTTGATGTCCTCTCCCACGATCCCGCGCGCCGCGTCCACGACGCCGGGCACGCCGGCGCCGATGCCGAGGAGCGTGATTCCCTGCCCCTTGGCCATCGCCACGAGCCCATCGGCCAGCTCGAAGATCGTCTCGAGCGCGCCGCCACGGCCCGCCCCGTGGGTGGGCGCCTGGGCGTGCGCGAGCGTCTCGCCCTCAGGCGTGACGAGTCCAGCCGCCGTGACGCTTCCGCCGACATCGAGGCATAGAATCGCCTCACGACCCAAGGAGGTCCCCGAAGTGGCCGAGCCGGATCCCGCGCGCGTCCACGCTCTCGCGCACCCGGGGATCGGTGAGCCCCTCGAGCTCCACCTCGCGCTGCGCGCCGTAGCGGCTCCCCGCGAGGTCCTGGTCGAAGTAGCCCGGGTGGGTCATGAACTCGGACACGCCGTCCGGCAGCGTGGCCAGATGCGCCAGGAGACGCTCAGACGACCAGTAGGCCTCCGAGCCGGACTCGCCCATGAAGTGATCCGGCGTCCTGAGCTTGAGCCGCCGCGCGGCGGCCCGGACCTGGGCGTCCCCGCTCCTCACCGGCACCCTGATGGCTCGGGCGAACTCCAGGATCAGCGCCAGGATCGGCTCGTGGCGCCCCACGTGGTGGTGACTGTCGAGATGGGTGGGAAACCGTCCCATGAGCTTCCTGAACGCGTCGATCTGGGCGCCCAGCTCGATACGCGCCTCTTCGGCCTTGGCGCGCGCCGCCGCCTGCCGCGCGTCCCGCACGAACTTCCCCTCGCCGTCCACGAGCGAGGGCACGCGCCGGGGATCGGAGACTGGAGCGCCGAGGGTCAGGTTCAGGTGGAGGCCCACGCCCAGGGCCGACGCCTTCAACGCCCCCACGAGCGCGGGATCGATCGGGCGGTTCACGAGCATCGTGGTGCTGCTGACGATGCCCTTGCCGTGCGCCTCGAGGATCCCCCGGCTCACGCCGGCCGTCAGGCCGAAATCATCGGCGTTCACGATCAGACGCTTCACGCGGGTTTCGTCCCCTGCACCACGAAGCGTTCGACCGTCTTGGGGATCCCCGTTCGGGGGAGCGTTCCCTCGGTGTCCAGGCTCCGGATGTGATCCAGCCGCTCGTAGCCGATCCGCGGAAAGGCCTGGACTTCCCGTCCGATGACCCGGGGGGTGAGCCCCACCCCCTCGAGCTTCGAGGTCCCGACCTTCTGGCCGAGGAAGGCAAAGATCGTGAAGACGAGCCGGCCCCCGGGAGCCAAGTGACGCGGGGCGCCCTGGATGGCGCGATCCAGGATCTCCCAGCCGTCCACACCGCCGTTGTCCGCGGCCGCGATGGGATCGTCCCGGTCGCGCCCCGGCGGGGTCGGCATCTGCGGCGGGTTGGTGCAGATCAGGTCGAAGGTCAGCCCGGCGACCGGATCATAGCAGTCCCCCAGCCTCACCTCGAGCCGATCCGCGACGCCGTTGAGCAGGGCGTTTTCTCGCGCGCAGGCGACCGCCTCGGGGACCACGTCCGTCGCCACGACGCGGCACCCGGCCCTTGCCGCGAGGATCGCCGCGAGACCGGCTCCGCACCCCAGCTCCAGCACGCGCTCCCCCGGCTCGACCCGGAGGTGCCGGCAAAAAAGCAAGGAGCCCGCCTTGGGGACCTGCACGCCGTCGGCGATCCTGACGAGCGCCCCCTGATAGACGTAGAGCAGGACCCCGTCGTCCATAGGAGCCTCCGCTGCGCTAACGCCCCTGCACCTTCCTGAAGTAGAGGCGGAGCGCTTCCTTCAGCTGCGCCCGGGCGCCCGGGGAGCTCTTGGCGTCCTCCAGCTCCTCCAGATCAAGCTGAAGGGGTACCCCTTCTTTCTTGACGCCGTCCAGCTCGGCCGTGAGCCCGCAGCGCTCGTCGGACTCGGTGAAGACGACCTTGGCCTTTTTGAAGCTGCCATCGTCCTGGGCGATCTGCTGGATCGTCTCCGTCAGAAGCTGCTTGATCGCCTCGGCCTCGGCTGTCGGGACGGTCGAGAACGCGGCGATGAGATCGATCTCGGCCATGGCGGTCTACCTTTCCTCATCCCACACCTTGAGGATGTCGGCGTGGGTCTTGGCGGCGTTGGCCCGGATGGCGAAGCTGATGGCCTCGCGGATTTCGTCTTCGGTCGCACCGGCGGCCCTGGCACCTGCCAGGTCTCGCTTCGCTCAGTGGGTGTTCCCCGCCGCAAGGTTGGCGGCGAGATAGCAGAGGGATGCGGTCTTGGGGTCCAGCACGCCCTTCTTGTAGCGCCAGCTCGCGATCACCTTTTCCTCAACCATCGTGGCTCTCCTCCCTGGGGAACTTGAACGGATGAAGCCGGCAGGTCCAGACGCCTCCCTGGTTCTCGATGGCGAGGCGAACGTGGACGAAGCCGTCGCGATGCGTGGTCCAGAGAAAGACCGAGGCATCCTCGGCCTCCCCGCACCCGTCGCAGATCCAGGCCGTGCCGAACCGCTCCGGCTCTCGCTGGAGACCCGCGTGCGCCTCGGGGGTCACGAAGAGCGGCCCGGAGTCCGAGGGGAGGAAGGCGTTCAGGTCGCTCAGGTAGGGCAGGACCTCTGCCGGGGCGGTCTCGCCCCAGGCGTCGAGGACGGCCAGCAGGGGGGCCCGGCGGCGGGTGGCCACGAACTCCAGCTCGTCGCTGAGGTGGCCTTCCGCGACATCCAGGTCGCCGAGGAAGGCCCGGAGATCGGCCAACGACACCTCGGCGCGGTAGAGACGGCCGGCGAACGCGCTCCGCTCGAGGGGCGCCAGCAGGAAGTACGGAGAAGCCGGCACCGGCTCCAGCACCGGTCCAGCGACCTGGTAGAGACGCTCACCGCCCCGCGCCTCCCCCACGCCGTCGTACCAGATGAGGGTCGCCGTGAGACCGGGCTGAATCCAGGCAGGAGACTCCGCCATCGCGCTCCGTCAGGAGAGATCAGTCTACCACACGCTCCTACCGCGGGAGGAGGGCGCTCCGCGTCTGGGTGATGTCCGTGAGGGTGTCACCGTCGAAGTAGAGCGTCCAGCCCGCCGGGTAGACCCAGGCTTCCTTCGCCTGCGGCTTGACAGCCGACCAGAACTTGCCGGCCAGCCCTGCCATGCGCGCGGCGTCGTCGGTGGCCTCCCGGGGGGCGCCCAGCAGGAGCGTGATCTCCCCCTTCTTCATCCCCACCGTCACCTGGCGGAAGAGGCGCAGGTTGCCCACCCCATAGGAGCTCGCGATCACCGGATTGTCCCGGAGGAAATTCCGGACGCGGGCATCCATCTCCTCTTCGAATGTCTGCTTCTCGCCGAAGGTCGGGCTTCGGCCATTGATCGCCTGGAACCCGACCTTCCACATCTCCTCGGCCGTCGGGCCGTCGATCGTCCGTTGCTCCGCGGTCAACCCGGCGCAGCCGGCGACGGCGATGCCGACGACAAGGCCCATCCCGATCACGCGCACGGCTCCCATGCGTTCCCTCCTAAATCAGGGCCGATTCGAGGACGATCCCGCGGTCAATGACCCGCGCCGCCTGCCCCAGGAGGGCCGCGAGGGAGGTCGTCACCTCCGAGGACTCCGCGAGCTGACGCAGGAGATCGATGAGTCGGCGCATCGCGCGGATCAGGTCCCCCTCGTGACCGCCGAAGGACTCTTCGACGATGCCGGTCCAGCCGTCGTCGCCGGACGCCCACCGATGAACCGCCGGCATGAACCCGGCGTGAACGGCCACCGGCAGCGGGAGGTGACGGGCGCGCTGGGCCTGCCACACGGCCTCCGCGGCGGCTTCCATCTGGTGAAACTTTTTCCTCAGGCCCGGGCGCTTCTTCAAAAAGACGCGCCAGGCCGCGTGCTCCCCCGACCGCGCCTCCTCGAGCAGGCACGAGCAGAGGGCGGCTGCCTCCGCCAGCGGAACCCCCTCAAGGATGCGGCGATCCACGATCTCGGCCACCAGCAGCTCGTTGTCGTGGCGGATTCCCGCCACCAGCCGACCCTTGGCCTCGAGCACGCCGGCCCGGACCGCCCCGAACTCTTCCAGCACCTCCACCACGCGGCAGAACTCCTGCCAGTACGCGCCCTTCAGGGCACCGAGCGCCTCCTCGCGCTGGCGGAACCTGCTCTCGAGCTTCTCGAGCTGCTTCCACGCCTGCTCACACCGGGGTTGAGCGCTCCAGGGGCAGCGGTGGCATTCGATGCTGGCGAGCTGGGCCTGGCTTCCGTGCCCGCGCTCGCGCTCGAGGAGGTCGCCGAGGGAGAGCTCACAGAGCTGCGCCACTAGTCCGTTCGGACGTTGCCGCCAGTCGCGCGGCACCGCCAAGGGCGGCGTCGCCCAGAAGATCTTCTTGATGTTTCCGGACTTGACCCGCACCACCGCGCCGTGGGGGAGCAGGGCGTCCACGAGGACACGCGACCCCCGCACGCTGTGGATGGAGACAACCGCGGCCAGACTGCCTCCGCCGCGACGGCGCAGCAGGACGAGACGACCCGGCTCGGCCTCGGCCACCGCTTCCCCCCGCCGATGGCCTCCCCGCCCGAGGGCCCGCCGTTGGGCCTCGGCTTCGGCCCGCAGCTGCCGGTAGCGGCCGATGCGCCCGAAATCCCCGCACGGCGCCTCATAGCCTCGTGCTTCAGCCAGCGCCGCCTGGAGCTCTTCGACCTCCTGCGCCAGGGCGCGGATCCGTTTCAGGTTCTGATACTGCCCGAAGGAGGATTCAACAGTGCGCCGGATCGTCTCCTGGTCGTGGCCGGTTCCCAGCAGCAGGGCCACCGAGCCGTACCCGAGCCTGAACTGACTCTCCACCGGTTCCGGCGGCCCGTCCACGGTGCGCAGGGCCTCCTCCAGGCTGTCGCGGCTGTCGAGGGCGAGGACGCACTTCCCCTCCGGGTCGATCCCGCGCCGCCCGGCCCGCCCGGCCATCTGCGTCAGCTCGTTGTGGGTGAGGCCTCGAAAGCCGCGATCGGTCCGCTTGGTCAATCCCTGGAGCACCACGCTCCGGGCGGGCATGTGGATGCCGAGGCTCATCGTCTCGGTGGCGAAGACCACCCGGCAGAGGCCGCGCTCGAAGAGGTGCTCGATGAGCCGCTTGAGACTCGGCAGGATGCCGGCGTGGTGGAGGCCGATCCCCCTCCCGAGGGCCTCGAAGATTGTCTGATTCAGCGGCGACTCGGCCATCGCGGGGCTCTCTTGCGTGGCCTCCCCGATCGCGCTCTCGACCTCATCCTGCTGCGGCCGCGTCAGGAGCGGCTTGCCTTCCGCCAGGTAGCTCTCCATCGCGCGCTCGCACCCCGCCCGGCTGAAGATGAAGTAGATCGCCGGAAGCCACCCGCGCGCCTCCAGCTCCTCGATCGCCAGCGTCGGGTCCGCCACGCGACGGGGAACCCAGCGGCGGCCATCGCCCCCGCGCTCGTCCGAGCGACCGGCGAGACCCACCTTCCCCCGCCGCACCGCCTCCAGCGGATGAATCTCCCCGGTGACGTCGGCCACCAGGTACTCGAGCGGCACCGGGCGATGGGGATGGATGACGGGCACGATGGGGCGATGGACGAGGCTGATCCAGTCCGCGATCTCGGCGATGTTGGCGACGGTGGCAGACAGCGCGACCAGCGCCGCCTCCCGAGGCGCGCTGACGATGGTCTCCTCCCACACCGTACCCCGTCCCGGGTCGCCCATGTAGTGGCACTCGTCCAGGACCACCGCCGCCAACCCGGGAAGCCCACCCGCGTAGAACATGTTGCGGAGGATCTCCGTGGTCATGATCAGCACCGGCGCGCGCGGGTTCACCTTGACGTCGCCGGTGAGGATGCCCACCTCCGCCACGCCCAACTGACGGCAGAAGTCGGCGTACTTCTGGTTGGAGAGCGCCTTTAGCGGGGTCGTGTAGGCGATCCGCCCGCGGCGGCGGAGGGCCTGGTGGATCGCGAACTCGGCGATCAGCGTCTTGCCGGACCCCGTCGGAGCCGACACGATGACCGAGTCGCCCTCCAGGATCGCCCTGATCGCCCGGACCTGAAAGCCGTCCAACGAAAACGGATAGCGGGCCTGGAAGCTCCTGTAGAGGTCGAGGTCGCTCGCGGCGAGGCGGCCCTCGCGGTGGGCGGCCTCGAGCTCCTTGGGCAGAATATCGGTGAGAATCGGGTCCCTCCCTTTCGCACTCAGCCTATCACGGGCTTGCTCCCCGGGAAAATCGACGCTAAGCTGCACGCGACATGCTCGTCTATCACGCGCAAATCGCCGCGGCGGAGGATTCTCTCGAGCGGCGACTTCCGCACCGCCAGGCCCACCTCGAGCGGCTCCTGGAGCTTCGCGCCCGCGGTCTCGTGATCGGGGGCGGGCCGGCTCCAGACGGCCGGACGGCCGACGTCTTCTACCGGGTCGCCCTACCGCCCGACGTGGTCCGCCTCATCGAGGACGATCCGTATTTCACCGCCAAGGTCTGGACCGGCTCCACGCTCCGGACGTTCTCCCGGTTCGTCGAGCCCTGGGAGCTGCCGCCGGTGGTGACCGACGGCTCACGCCAGGCGACGCTCGTGGAGGGGATCGCGCTCGACGCGGACATGGCGACCTTCGCGCTGATCGAGCTCCGCGGCGCCGGCCGGCTCGCCTTCGGCGGCTTTCTCGAGGGCGAAAAGACCCTCGGCCTGATGAACACAGCCGACGCCGCCGCGGCCCTCGGGTGGCTCGCCGGAACCGGATTCTGGCGGGACGGGAGCTTGACGACCCGCCCGCTGCTCCGCGTGATGTAGGCCCGCGACGATGGCCAGGCCGGCGCCGACCGTCGGCATTATCGGGCTCGGGTTCGGCCGGGCCCACATCCCCGCCTTCCAGGCCCACGGCTGCCAGGTCGTCGCCGTCTGCCAGCGGAATCAAGTCCAGGCCAGAGCCGTGGCCGCCAAGTACGACGTCCCTCGCGTGTTCACACGGTGGGAGGAAATGCTGGACGAGGTGCGGCCCCAGATCGTCGTCATCGCCGCGCCGCCCTATCTCCATCACCCGATCGCGCTCCGGGCCCTCGAGGCCGGAGCCCACGTCCTCTGCGAGAAGCCGCTGGCGAGGAGCCGCGCCGAGGCCCAGGAGATGGTCGCGGCCGCGGCGCGCGCCAAGCGCGTGGCGATGACCGGCTTCAACTGGCGCTTTCCGGCCGCCATGCAACGCTTTCACGCCCTGGTCGAAGAGGGCTTCCTCGGCCGGCTCTTTCACGCGAGCGCCCGGTACCTCGTTCCCCGCTGGGTGGACGAGGCCACGCCCCCCACGTGGCGCATGGATCGTTCCCAGGCCGGCCACGGCGTCATGGGGGACCTCGGCGTCCATCTCGTGGACCTGACCCGGTGGAATTTCGGCGAGATCACCCGCGTCTCGGCCCGAGTCGGCATCGCGTACCCGGGGCGCACCGTGCCGGGCGGCGCGAGACCCGCCGACGCGGAGGATTTCTGCGCCGTCACGGCGGAGCTCGCCTCCGGCGCCCTCGTCACCCTCATGGCGAGCCGGGTCGCCCGGGCCCGCAACGAGCAAACCCTGGAGGCGTACGGCAGTCAGGGCGCGCTCTCCTATCGCCTCGCCCGCCAGGAGCCCCGGTGGTATGAGGGCGAGCTGCGGGCCGCCTCGGGGACCACCGGGCTTGAGCCGGTGAAGGTCGCCTCGGGACTTCCGAGCTCGGCGGCAGAGGGAGAGCAGCTCGAGGTCACCGGCAAGGCCACGATCGCGCCGCTGGTGAAGCGACTCCTGGCTGGGATCGAAAGGGGCGAGAACCCGTCGCCCACGTTCGAGGACGGGATGCGGGCCCAGGCGGTGCTGGATGCGGTCTGCGACTCGGTCGCGCGAGAGTCCTGGGTGGAGGTTCCCCTCGGCTAGCCGCCCTTGATCAGCCTGAGGGCGGCGTCGTGGAGCCTGCCGTTCGTCGCCAGCGCCGTTCCCGAATAGATCGTGGGGACTCCGGCAAAGTCGCTGAAGCGGCCCCCGGCTTCCTCGACCAGGATCTTGACCGGGGCCACGTCCCAGGGCTTCAGGTCCGACTCTAAAACGAGCTCGGCCTTCCCCTCGGCGAGCACCGTGTAGCACATGTAGTCGCCGAAGCCCCGCTGACGCTCCGTGGCGTCCACCAACCGGACGAGCGACTCCCAGTGGCCCCCCCGACGGAGGAGGTTGAGGCTCGCGTGGATCAGCGTGGCCCTGTCGAGCGAGGCGACGTCCGAGACCCGAAGGCGCTCGCGTCCCCGATACGCGCCCTTGCCTTTCCCGGCCGTGTACAGCTCGCCGCTCACGGGGTTCAGCATCACGCCCGCCGTGATCTCCCCCTGCTCCTCCAGCCCGATCAGGACGGCCCAGATCGGGATCCCCCGGACGAAGTTCCGCGTCCCGTCAATGGGATCGATGATCCAGCGGCGCTCCTTCGACCCCCGGGCACCCAGCTCCTCGCCCAGGAAGCCGTGCTCCGGAAACGCCTTCCCCAGAATCTCGACGATAACCTGCTCCGCCTCGCGATCTGCCCGCGTCACGGGTGACCGGTCGGGCTTGAACGTCACCTCCACGCCACGCCGGAAGTAGTCCAGCGCGAGCTTCCCGGCCTCCCGGGCCGCCCCGGTCATCGCCCTGAGCGCCTGATCCATCTCGGCGAAGTCCATGGCGGGGCTATTCTACTCCTTCCACTCGCCGCGCTCGACGAGGACCGCCCCCTCACCCCGCCCCTCTCCCCATCGGGGAGAGGGGCCGCGTCGTTACGGGCCGGCCCAGCGGATGGGGGCGTAGTGGCCGTTGCGCCCGCCGTTGTCGAAGGTGAAGGCGTGGTCCCGGTAGCGGCTGGACGTTCCCCGGGCGGCCGCCAGGCGACGCGCGGCGAAGTGGGCCACGTTGTCGAGCCAGACCTCTTGCTTTCCCGCCCCCTCGATCCCTTCCACGGTCACCTCGACAATGCCCGGTATCTCCACGCTGCGGCGCCTGCCCTGGCTCGAGAAGGTGATCGGGACGGCCCTCGTCGGCATGCGCTTGGAAATGAGCGGCCCGAGCCGGCCGAGCGGCCCGCCGGCCTGGCCGGAGAAGATCGCTTCCAGGACGTGACGCTGGTCCGGCGTGGCCCGCTCATCCACGTAAGAGGCCACGGTCCAGTCGCCCAGGGCCATGACGCCGGGAGTGTAAATCGCGAGGACGGCATTGAGGCCGTCCAGGATCGTGTCGCCGGAGCGGCCGGACTCCACGTGGAACGCTACGACGACGTCGCAGTGCCCTTCGGTGGGCCTCGCCTGGGCCCGGGAGAGGAGGCACGGACACAGCACCTCGCAGTTGCAGCTCTCGAAGTACTCCCCCGCAATCTGCCAGGCGGGGCCCGTCATGGTCCGCTCCTCCTTCGGGGTTGACTCGGGGCCGCTCGCGCCCTATCGTCGGAGTGGTCCGCCCCACCATACTCCAGGACGGCGGAACAAGACAATGCCGGAGCGGCTGGCCCAGGAAGGAGTGCCCGTCTGAACATCGTCGTCCCGGACGACTACGACAAGGCGTACCTGGGGAGCCCGCACCTGGAGCGGCTGGCTCCTCACGGCCGGATGCAGGTCTATACCGACCCGCCCCGGGACGACGGCGAGCTGATCGAGCGCCTGCGCCCCGCCGAGGTCGTGATCCCGATTCGAGAGCGCACGCCTCTCACCGGCGACCGGCTCGTCCAGCTCCCGCGCCTTCGGCTCATCTCGATGACCGGCACCGGCGTGGCCAGCATCGACGTCAGGACCGCGACCGCCCGCCGGATCGCGGTGACCAACACTCCCGGCACCTCCGTGCCGGCTGTCATGGAGCTGACCTTCGGGCTGATGATCGCCCTCTGCCGCCGCCTGGCCGCCGTGGACCGCGAGGTCCGCCAGGGGCTGTGGCCCCAGCACGTCGGCACGGAGCTCAACGGGAAGATGCTCGGCGTCATCGGCCTGGGAGCGATCGGGTCGCGCGTGGCGGAGGTGGCCCGAGCCTTCGGCATGGAGGTGATCGCGTGGAGCCCGAGGCTCACGCCCGAGCGAGCCCGGCTCCACGGCGCCACGCCCGCCGCTCTTCCCGACCTCATGGCCCGGGCCGACTTCGTCTCGGTCCACCTCCGCTCCCTCCCCGCCACCCGAGGGCTCGTCTCTCGGGACTTGATCGGACTCATGAAGCCCGGCGCGGTGTTCGTCAACACGGCCCGGGCCGCGATCGTGGACGAGGACGCGCTCTGGGAGGCGCTCCGCGCCGGGCGCCTCGCCGGGGCGGGCCTCGACGTCTTCGGCCAGGAGCCCCTCCCCGACAATCACCGGTGGGCGAGTCTCGATAACGTGATCTTGACCTCCCATCGCGGCTGGGTCACGCGCGAAACCCTGGACCGCTTCATGGCGGCCGCCGTGGAGAACGTCCTGGCGTTCCTCGCCGGCCGGCCGGTCAACGTGGTCAACCCCCAGGCCCTCCAATGAACCCCCACATCTTCCGGGCCTACGACATCCGGGGCAAGGTCGGCAGCGACATCACCGCGGACGTGTTCCGGCAGGTCGGCCGGGCCTACGGCACTCTCGTGCGCCGGAAGAGCGGGACGCGGCAGCCACGGGTCGCCCTGGGCCAGGACAACCGGCTCTCCTCGGCGGAGCTCAAGGCCGCGTTCGCCGACGGCGCGCGGGGCGCCGGTGTGTCCATCGTGGACATCGGGCTCGTCCATACCCCGCTCCTCTACTTCGCCACCGCCCACTGGAAGCTCGACGGCGGGGCCAACGTCACCGGCAGCCACAACCCCGTCGAGTACAACGGGGTCAAGATGGTCCACGCGGCCGCCGTCCCCCTGACCGAAGAGGAAATCCAGGATCTCCGCCGCATGATCGAGGCCAACGATCTGGAGTCGGGCGCCGGCGCCGTGAGTCAGGCGGATCCGAAGGAGGACTACTTCCGCGTCATCTGCGATCGCGTGCGGCTCACCCGGCGCCTGAGGGTGGTGGTGGACGCCGGCAACGGCGTCGCCGGTCTCTACGCGCCCGAGCTGCTCCGGCGGCTCGGATGCGAGGTGGTCGAGCTTTACTGCGAATCCGACGGGCGCTTCCCCCACCACATGCCCGACCCGGAGGTCGAGGAAAACATGCGGGACCTCATGGCCCGCGTGGTGGAGGTCAAGGCCGACCTGGGCATCGCCTACGACGGCGATGCCGACC
>Ga0209515_10008258_pt1 | contig 12209 bp, 13 predicted proteins | sample Subgroupgradi54m_FD_187454 | JGI IMG/M metagenome (GOLD analysis project Ga0209515, IMG submission 187454) | Subsurface groundwater microbial communities from S. Glens Falls, New York, USA - GMW60B uncontaminated upgradient, 5.4 m (SPAdes)... ... | reverse complement strand
TTTCACCGAACCGCCGCCCCGATTTACTGACGCCACACTCGTCAAAACGCTTGAAGCCGCCGGTGTCGGCCGGCCGTCCACCTATGCGCCGACTTTAGCCACGATCCAAGACCGCGGCTATGTCGAAAAAATAGAAAAGAAATATCACCCCACTGAAATCGGGTTCTTGGTCAATGACATGCTTGTCGAAAATTTCCCCGAAGTCATTGACATTAATTTCACTTCCCATATCGAAGAAGAACTTGACGATATCGCCGCCGGCAAACTTGGCTGGGTGCCGGTCATCCGGGAATTCTGGGAGCCGTTCAGCAAAAATCTCAAAGAAAAAATGGAAAGCGTCGAAAAGCTTGTCGAAGTTTCCGACACGTCCTGTCCGCATTGCGGCAAACCGATGCTCATTAAATTCGGCCGAGCCGGCAAGTTCCTGGCTTGTCCCGAACCGGGTAGCAAAGTCACCCTTCCCTTGCCCGAAGAAGCAGCCAAGATCAAAATCCTCGAAGAACAAACAAGAGAGGAAAAATGTCCCATCTGCGGCAAACCAATGGAAGTCAAGCGCGGACGCTTCGGCTATTTCCTCGGCTGTCCAGATTATCCGACCTGTAAAGGCATCGCTAAAATATTCAACAAGACAGGTTTCAAGTGCCCAAATTGTCTCACCGGTGATATCGTTGAGAAAAAATCCCGAGGCCGCGGCAAAATATTCTATGCCTGCTCCCGCTGGCCGGACTGCACTTTTCTCATGGGTAAAAAACCAGAAAGCGAAGCCGAACTCCAGGAAGCAATGAAAACCTGGAAAGAAAAACCCGCCCGTCCGCCCCGCAAATTCAAGTCAAAAAAAAGCTCCATGATGAAGCTGTGAAGCTTATTTCGTAGAGCCGTAAGAAAGCGGATTTTATCGCTGGGATTTGGTTAGTTTCGAAATTCGGTCATAGTCAGGATCATTTTTAACAAGATCATCTTTCCTGAATGGCCAATAGTTCATATCCGGATATAGAGAAACTATTTTCACCGGCAGAAATGTCTCATAGCAATCTTGCAGAATGGTTTTGCCAAGAATTCTATAAAAGTTAGTATAGTGGTAACGTTTCAACACGTCGCCCACCTTGGCTTCTGTAAATATACTGACATTCCAAGGCGTGTAGAGCTTGTCACCTCCGACAGAGCAGTAATTCGGATCCTTGTCTCGTCCGTTAGGGTCAACCCTAAACGTTGTCATCAGGGTTGGATTGCCGACTTTATCAGCAAGAATCACAAAATCCTTCTCTTTTTCGAACCCGAGATGAGATATGTTAATGACAAAGAACATAAGCCCCAAGACAACACATAAACAAACGAATCTAAGCAGAATTGACCGCATAACTCACTCCTTCTTTTCAAAGAACATTGAAAACTAAGCTAAATAAGGGTACCCTAAAAATATCATGACGTCAATTCTGGAAAAAATACTGGAGAATCCGGTTTATAAGGAGCTGGACAAGAAACTCATTGAGAAAGCTTTTGAGACGGCAAAGACAGCTCATGCCGGTCAAAAGAGGACGTCCGGAGAAGAATATATCACCCACCCCCTTCATGTGGCTTATTTTTTATCTGAATTGGGATTGGACGCCGCCACAATCGCCGCCGGCCTTTTGCATGACACGATCGAAGACACCTTGGTCACCTACAAAAACCTTGAAAAAGAATTCGGCAAAGACATTGCTTTCCTTGTCGAAGGAGTGACTAAGTTGAGCAAAATCGAGTATGATGGGAACCCGAACGAAAAGAAAAGCAACGCCGACCATTTGAACTCTCTTAAAAAAATGTTTTTCGCCATGGCTGAAGACATACGGGTTATCTTGATAAAGCTTGCCGACCGCTATCACAACATGGAGACCCTGAAATACAAAGATAAGGTCGGCCAAAGAAAAATTGCTCTTGAGACACTGGAAATTTACGCTCCTATCGCCGCCCGTCTTGGAATGGGGCGTCTTAAGGGTCAGCTTGAAGACATGGCTTTCCCCTACGTCTACCCGCTTGAATATTCCCAGTTTATAAAAAAGGTAAAAGAAAAATACGCCGACCGGCTAAAATATATAGAAAGAACAAAACCAATTATTAAAAGGTGTCTGCTGGATGCCGGGATTCCAATTCTGGACATGAATTCCCGGGCCAAACATTATTACAGTTTATATCAGAAGGTTTTACGCAAAGAGCTTGAGATGGATAAAATATTTGATCTGGTAGCGATGAGAATAATCGTTCCGGACATCAAATCCTGCTACGAAGCTCTTGGAATTATCCATAAATTTTATAAACCCCTCCCCGGCTTGATCAAAGATTACATCGCCCTACCCAAGCCCAACGGATATCAATCCCTTCACACTACAATCTTTTGTGAAAAAGGCAGGGTTGTTGAGATCCAAATCAGAACCGAGAACATGCATGAGTACGCCGAAAACGGCATTGCCGCCCATTGGGCTTATAGCGAGAGTGGGAAAAAGAAAAATGTTGTCGCCACCAATGCAAAAGAAGTTCAGTGGGTGGCCCAGCTCAAAAACTTCCTTAAGGAGGCAACGCCTGGAGAAGGTTTGTCCAATTTAAAAATAGATTTTTTCAAGCATAGGATATTTGCTTTAACGCCCAAAGGCGAGGTTAAAGATCTCCCCGACGGAGCGACACCTATTGATTTCGCGTATGCCATTCATACCGACCTGGGTCACATGACCCGCAGAGCAAAAATCAACGGCAAGATAGTTCCTCTCCACCACGAGTTAAAGAACGGCGACGTTGTTGAAATTATAAAAGGCAAAGATAAAAAACCGTCTTTTGACTGGTTAAAAATAGTAAAAACCGCCGAAGCAAGAAAGAAAATAAAATCCTTCTTCAAAGAAAATGAGGAGAATGTCCCCGAACCAGAAACGCCAAAAGCCAAACTGGTTAAGAAAATAGAAATTACAACTCAAAAGGCAGGCGAGCCGATCATCCAAGGACAGAAGGGTCTCCTATACAAGCTTGCCAAATGCTGTAACCCCACCCCGGAGCATAAAATAAAGGGCTACCTGACCGTAAACCGGGGGGTTTCAATTCACACCGCCACTTGCTCTAATATAAAAACAAAAAACGGCTCAAGCGCCCGTCTGTTAAATGCCTCGTGGGCCGATCGCAAGAAATAGAAGCTCGGCCTTAATCATTTCCGACCTATTGGCTTTCTTCGGACAAATGCTTAAATTAATCTTAATTTGCTTAACAAATTTTAGCATCCGTTCCTCCTTATCAGGATTTTCCGGCTAAAATTTGTTTAAGTAAGCAAGTTATCAATCAATTTAAGCATTGTGTTACCCTCGAAACCAAATGGTCTAAAATGACTAAGGCCTTCGCTTTAACCTGTTTTCTTGCTGGCGGAAGTGGCAAAATCAGGGTCGCAGAAGAAACAACAAAAAAAAGACCGACGTAAGCCGGTTTTTTTAACTATCTTACTTCAAACTCCTTGTTCCATCTTTCAATTTGTTTATTTAGTAAGTCCTCAACCCTTTCCATTGGAGTCACATTTTTCCTTCCCCTCTCAAGAGCAGACTGACAATATCCTAATTTTTCGATCATATCTTTAAGTATGGCTTTGCCTGTTCTGACATTTTGGTAGCTATCTATCATTAGTTGTGGAGCTTCGGACCCTAGTCTTTCTATTTCTGCCTTTTTAGATTCTTGATCAAAACCTTCTAGATAAGTTAAACGATCTTGAGCTTTTGCTAAGTATTCACCTACTTTGGTTTTTAGACCGACTATTTCCTGATCTTGTTCTAGTATTTCATGTGGCATACATATTATATTAATTTATTAATAAAGGTTAGTCAATTATCGACTTAGCGATTTTGTTGAGATCCTCCAGAGTGGCAAATCTGATAATTATTTTTCCACCTTTTTCGGCGCTTTGGATTAGTACCGGGGCGCTTAGGGTTTCTCCCAGATTTTTTTCTAGTTCAATAAATTTATTATCTTTCTTGACTGATTTTTTCTTCGGTTTGGCCGATGATGCCATACCCTCAACATCTTTTGAGGAAACGCCTCCAGCTAAAATTTGGTTGTAGACTTCTCTTTGCTTGGCTTCGTCACTGAAAGCCAAAAGTGCCTTGGCGTGAGCCCGCGACAATTTCTCGGCTCTTAACGCCTCTCTGATGTCTTTGGGCAAATTAAGCAAGCGGACTGCATTGGCAACCACCTCTCTGGATTTGGAAACCTTCTCGGCGATTTCTTTTTGAGTTAAACCAAATTCTTTGGCCAGCCGTTCATACGCTTCCGCTTCTTCAACCGGGTTTAGGTCTTTTCTTTGGACATTTTCTATTAAAGCAACCTCAAGCCGGTCTTGCTTATGCTCAAACTCATCTCTTATAATAACCGGCACTTGAGGCAACCCGGCCATTTGTGAGGCCCTTAATCGCCTCTCACCGGCAATAAGCTGATAAGACACGTCCAAACCTTTTTGTGTTTCCGTCTCAACTTTAGTAACAAGCAACGGCTGAAGAACTCCGTATTTTCTGATGGATTTTGAAAGCTCTTTTATTCCTTCCTCGTCAAAATCGCGCCTCGGCTGATCGGGATTGGCTTTTATCTTGTTTGTTTCAACGTAAAAAACATTCTCTTTGCGAGTTTCGGGCTGTCTTATTTCCGCGTTTTGCGGAATCAACGAACCCAGTCCTTTTCCAAGTCCAAATAATTTTTTCATGTATAAGTTGGTTTATTATTAATCCTCCTTAGCTGCAGACTTGATTACGTTAATATCTACGTCTGTTATTCTATAGTCGGAAGTAAAATCACCAACTAATAAATGTTCCGATTCCCTTAACCCAAAAGATCCTATTTCTTCGCCGCTAACCTTATCTCCCAATACGATCTGATAATAATCACCATCTATAATCCTGACAAAAACATTGCAATCTTTAAAATTAATCTCCAAACCAAGTGCTTTCATTTTCTCTTTTCCTCTAAACACCAATCTCTTTACCAACACTTCTAGCGGTTTTAAATTTTCTACTTGTTCGATTCTCTCCATCAAAATGTTAATTTAATCTTATAACTTCTTCTGCCAACTGTCGGTAAGCCCTGGCGGCTTTGGAATCCGGATCAAATTGCAAAATGGTTTTTCCGAAACTCGGCGACTCGGCTAATGATACTGTCCTGGGAATGATAGCATTAAAAACTCTTCCCGGAAAATTTTTGGAAACCTCGTTCAGAACCTGATTGGATAATTGGTTTCTTCTATCATACATTGTAAGCAACACTCCCAGCACTTGCAAATCAGTATTAAGTCCGCCCCTGACGAGTTCAATCGTTTTTAAAAGCTGACTCAACCCTTCAAGGGCATAATACTCACATTGAACAGGAATAATAACTCTTTCGGAAGCCGCTAAAGCATTTACTGTCAGAAGTCCGAGCGAAGGCGGACAGTCAATGATAATATAATCGTAATTCGTTCTTAACGGGTCCAGGACTCTTTTTAGGCGTAGCTCCCGCGATTCCATCGTTACAAGCTCCACAGTCGCGCCGGCCAGGCTCTGGGCGGCCGGCAAAATATCAAATCCGAATAACGAGGTTTTTTTGATCACCAAGCTGGGATTAAGGTCGCTGATCAAAGAATGATAAACATTTGAACCGTTCTCGGCGACATGAACACCAAGACCAACCGTGGCGTTCGCCTGCGAATCCAAGTCAACAAGAAGAACGTACTTGCCTTGAGCAGCAAGGTAGGCACAAAGATTAACACTAGATGTAGTCTTCCCAACGCCCCCCTTTTGATTACAGATTGCGATTATACGGGCCATAATTTCATTTTAATGCTTTTATACTAAAAAGCAATTGAAAAGTCGGCTAAAATCTGATAGAATATAAGATATTGCCGCTGTGGTGAAATTGGCAGACACTCACGACTCAAAATCGTGCGGCTTCACAGCCATGTCGGTTCGACTCCGACCAGCGGCACCATGTTGGAAATTGCAAGTTTTTATGCACAGGGCCGCCGCAGGCGGCCACCAAATCGTACGGATTTTTCGGGGCAAAAAGAAATTCCCGATTCTGTTTAGAAGCAGAAAAGAAAAATTTTCATAAGGTTTTAAGAGTGAAAAATGGCCTGAAATAGGGCTGTTTTTGTTTAGACTGGAGCAATCGATTAACCGCTTAACTTGACATATAACACTAACTATGCTAATATCTACGTTAGAGTCAAAATGCCTGAAAGGAGGCTGATATGGAACGCTTGAAAACGAAATGTGGGTGTTGCGGTACAGAAGCCGATGGATTGTCGTTCGTTCGTGTGCCGGATGGGCTACTGAACGGATGGTTGGCAATCGCCTATCTCGCGGACGTGGGCTGGCGACAGAAAGCGCTTTGGGGGCTCCACGTCATTGGAAGTCTTTTGTTCTCGATTGCTGCCATCTGGTTCTGGCTCCCGGACTTTATCAAGAATCCGGAATGGTGGCGTATCGCGACAATGGTGGTCGCGGTCGGCGCCGTCGAGCAGGGACTTCTACGGCTCTTTCTCAAGTCGGACATCCGACGCTTCAAGACATTTGCGTCGAGTGTCGCCGAGTTCCTCAAACAGAACGAGGGTACTCTTCCAATCGAGAGAAACGAGGAGTTCACGGTTTTTCCGATACCGACGCTCGGTCACAGACCCACTTTCCTCGTGCGAGACGACGGGAGTGTCAGAGTGAATACCGGTACGTGGTATGCACTCGTCCCTCCGCATGGAGAAACTCACTTCTCGTGGGGAACTGCGCTGTAGAACAAAACGGCACCTCCCCGAATCTGGGCCTCTCGCATTTTTCACAACTTGCGAGAGGCCTTTCTTTTTCATAATTCAAAGAACAAAGAATTTGCCGCCAAAGAAAAACTTGCTATTTCAAGAATAGAGCACAAATTTTCCTTGCCTTACTTTAAAAACCATGATATTGTTTCATGGGTTTTTTATTTTACGGGGGGAACATGACCAATGTCAGCGAGGCAAGGTTGCGGGTTTGGATCTATCAGGAACTGATGGGAATTCTTAGTGAAAGAAAGAAAAGGTCTCTTCTTGAGGCGTTGAATAAAAAAGAGCTACGGGGCGAGCTGGATTCGCTCGAAAGAAGGATCTGGACAGCAACGAAGCTTTATGACAAGCCCAATGAGCAACGAGAATTCCTTAAGAAAGAATTGAAAGCTTGGGAGAAACGAACCGCTCCATAATGTAGGCGGTAAAGATACCAAGGCCCGCTCCGGCCAAAATATCCAAGGGCCAGTGAACGCTTACAAATATGCGGGCAAGACCCATAAGTCCGGCCAAAACAAGAAAAACAAGGCCGGCTTTTTTATTATACAAATAAACCCCCATCGCCAAGGCAAAGTAGAAGGAGGCGTGTCCGGATGGAAACGATGATTCCAGCTCGTGGTTCATCAGCCGATTCACGTTTTCCAGAATAAGGAAAGGACGAGGCGAGTAGATAAAATAGCGTATTACGCTCACGAACACGAACCGGGCCACCAAAGCCGAACCCAAAGAAGCAAAGACAATTTTCTTGAAATAACTTTTCTTCCAGAACAGGACGAGGACAAATAAGATCAACAGGTAGCCCATCTTATCGGCCGCGAATACCATAAACCTATCCAGCCAGATATTGTGTCCGGCCAGATCGTTGAGCCACCTGAATCCCACCACATTAAATTTCTCTAATATCAAACTCATCTATTTTTGCCCCTTCATTAACGAAATAAAATTTTCCTTCTACTTTTTTACCCGATAGAACAGCCGGCAGCCAGTGTTTGTCGTCCGACCACATTGAATCGAAAGGAATCTCTTGCCTGGAATACCATCTTGGCGTCATCTGTTCTTCTGATTCCCGAGGTTCCCCTTGCCAGTCTCTCACTAGAAATACATGCATGTGCTGATTCCACTCCGGTTTGTCTTTGAAATAAAATTGGATATTACCTACTTTCTCCAGCTTTTCAGGTTCAGCAATTACTCCTATCTCCTCCTTTATCTCTCTTGAAGCTGCTGCCTCTATTGTTTCTCCTGCTTCCACTTTTCCGCCAAAACTATTCAACTTCCCCATTCCAAAACCTCTCTTTTTCATGGCAAGAAGAATCTTGTCCTCTTTCACCAACAGACACAAGGTTACCGATCTCATATATTCAATTATAAATTATTGGACGCCCAATTCAAGTAGCTCTATCAACTTTTCAGGATTGGTTGGACTTATCCGGAGAACTTTTGGCTTATCCCCGGTCAGGTCAACTATCATCGACGGGTCCGATTTGGGCAGAATTCCGGCATCGATTATCAGATCCGGCTTAGCCGTTGATTTTGAAAACACTTCAATGATCTTATTTATGTCGTTAGTCGGTTCCTGTCCGGAAATATTGGCCGAGGTCGAGGTCAAAGGATAGCCGAATTTGGCTAATAGCTGGTCGGTAAATACATAATCGGGAATTCGAATGCCCACCGAATTTAATTCGGCCGTTAATGCGCCGAGGACTATGTCTTTTTTGGGCAAAACAACAGTGACCTTACCAGGCCAAACTTTTTTTATTATCTCCTCGTAGCACGGTTTTATGTCAGCCAGCTCCTTCACCCACGAATAATCTCTCACTATCATTGGAAGCGGTTTTGAAAGGTCTCTGTTTTTTATCCTGAAAATTTTACGTACCGCGATCTCGTTCAAGGCGTTGGCTCCCAGGCCATATAAAGTATCCGTCGGATAAATGATTGTTCCGCCGTAATTTAAAATATTAACCGCTTCGCGGATAACATCAGAATAATCCTTATTTAAATCGACTTGAACAACTTTCATTACATTATCCTATTCAACAGTCACCGATTTGGCAAGATTGCGGGGCTTGTCTACGTCATGGCCGCGCAAAACCCCGACATGATAGGCAAACAGGTGCAAGGGCATGACCGACAAGATGGGCGTCAGCATTTCCAGTGTTTTGGGAATATAGATAACATCATCCGCGAGCTTGGCTATCTCTTTGTTTCCCTGACTGGCAATAGCTATAACTTTGCCTCGGCGAGCTTTTATCTCTTGGATATTACTCAACACTTTCTCGTAAACGCTATCCGATGGGGCAATCACGACCGTAGGCAGGTTTTTATCTATCAAAGCAATGGGGCCGTGTTTCATTTCCCCAGCGCCATATCCCTCGGCATGAATATAAGAAATTTCTTTCAACTTCAAAGCGCCTTCCAGCGCGACTGGATAATTATATTTACGCCCCAGATACAAGAAATTGGCGTGCTTATAATATTTTCTTGCTATTTTTTTGATCCGGCCATTCAATTTCAAAACCTCTTCCATTTTTTTAGGCAAAGCATTCAACTCTTCGGCTATTTTTCTGCCGACGCTCAAAGAAATCCCCCTTTGCCTGCCCAAAAATAATGTAAGGAGCGCCAGAATCGAGAGCTGGGATACGAAGGCCTTGGTTGAGGCCACTCCTATCTCCGGCCCGGCATGATTGTAGACACCGGCGTCAACCTCTCTGGCAATGGAGGAACCAACAGCGTTGACGATGCCGATGGTCAGAAGACCTTTTCTTTTGACCTCTTTCAACGCTCCTAAGGTGTCGGCTGTCTCTCCCGATTGGCTTATGGCCAAAAGGGCGGTCTTGGGGTCAATGATGTGTTTTTTGTATCTGAACTCGGAGGCATATTCCACTTCTACCGGGATACCGGCATTTTCTTCAAGCATATATTCTCCAGCAAGACCGGCAATGTAGGCCGTCCCGCAAGCAGAAATGATCAAGCGTTTTATTTTCCTAAGATCTTTCTCTTTCAACTCCAGTCCACCCAGCTTGGCCAAACCATCCTGAACAATAATCCTGCCCCGAATGGCGTTACGGACGGCCTCCGGCTCTTCGAATATTTCCTTGAGCATGAAGTGGGGGAAATTATTTTTTTGGGCGATGTCCTCGGACCAATCGATCTTCTCATGCTCGCGGGAAACCACCTTCCTATCCAGAGTAGCAATCCTGAAATCATCGGGGGTAAGGACCGCGAACTCTCCGTCGGCGAGGTATACAACTTTCCTGGTATGCGGTAAAAGAGCCGAGGCATCGGAAGCGACATATTTATTGTTATCGGAAAAACCAACCAAAAGCGGGCTTGAGTTGCGAGCCACGATAAGTTTGTTGGGGTTGTCTTTGTTAATAACCACCAAGGCATATGTTCCGATGATTGATTTGAGGGTAAGCCGGACCGCCTCCTCAAAACTGTAGTTTCCCCTATTCAGAAAATCCTCTATAAGATGGGCAACCACTTCGGTATCAGTGTCGGAATTAAACTTATGGCCGTTTTCCAGAAGTTTGTCTTTAAGTTCTTTGTAATTCTCAATAATGCCATTGTGAACCAGAAATATCTTCTTTTGGCAGTCGGTGTGAGGGTGGGCGTTCCTGTCGGTCGGCTGGCCGTGAGTAGCCCACCGGTTATGGCCAATGGCAACTGTTGTCTCAAAATCGTTGTTTAGAGTTTTTTCCAATTCAAAAATTCTACCTGATTTTTTCCGATAAAAGACACCCCGTGGCCCTATAGCCGCCACGCCGGCAGAGTCGTATCCTCTGTATTCCAAATGTTTCAGGCCGTCTATAATGACAGGAATGCCTTTTGTTTTATCCTTGCTTACAAATCCGAATATTCCACACATGTTATAACTTGCCGGCCGCTCTCGCCTAAACTATGGCGAGGACGCTCTTGGCCAACTTTTTCGTTAAAAGCTCCGCTTGCTCCTTCACCATAGTTTACTATGGCTCGTCGCAATGCTCGCTTTTGCCTCGAATTTGGCCAAGCCGGCTACGTTCTAAATTATTACAAATTTAGGAAAAATCCGCTAACAGCGGATTTTTCCTATTGAGTAGCTGGTTGTGTTTCCGGTTTTACTTGTTCCTTGTCGCTTATTGCTTTTTCTTTTTTCTTGGGTTTCCAGCTCTGCATCTTTGGCTTGTCCCAAACTTTGTAATTAACCATTAGGTTATTGACCGTTGGAGACACCCCTGCGCCCTTTGATACCCAATATTCAATTCTGTCTTTCTTAACCTTGAATTCTTTTTCATGAGGATTGTAAGTGCCCAAAAGTTCCAAAAACTCGCCTTTCGGTTTTTTTGTATGTTCGGTGACAATGACCCTGAAATAGGCCTGTCCCCGCTTTCCAATGCGTTGTAGACGTATTTTTAGCATGATGAATATATTACCAATTTTCTTAAATTTTAGCAAGCAAATTGACCTTGCTTCTTAGTTTATAAGCGTTGCCATGTTTTAATAGGCCAAGATATGAATTTACGGATTCTGGTTTCTTGGTTTCACCAAGTCGGCGCAGCATTCTTTTCTTGGTGGTCGTTCTCAAAACCCTATGATCGAGAAAATGCACCCAGCCAAGAAAATCCACCCCTGAAGCAAGGGTCTTGATGAAAATTTTATCAGGGTGGATATCTAATTTAAGTTTCTCGGATAAAAAATCGGCAATCTTTGGCAGTAACTCTTCAAGCCATGATTTGTCGTCAGAAAGTATCACAAAATCATCAGCGTATCGAATATAATATTCGGCTTTAAGTTTGTGTTTAATAAACTGGTCAAATTCATTCATATAAATATTGGTAAATAACTGTGACGTTAAGTTTCCCAGCGACAACCCCACACCAGACTGGATGGGAGAAAAACTATTAATAACCTCGCCAAGAAGCCAAATTATATTTTCATCCGGTATGTAGTGTTCCAGAATCTTAATTAAAATACCGTGATCAATGTTTGCAAAGAATTTTTTGATATCGCATTTTAACACCCAACATGTCCGAGTATTATTCTGACTAACATGATAACCAAATCGCCGAAAACGATTAAGCGGCCTATGGCTTCCTTTGTTTATGCGACATGAATACGAATCTGCTATAAATGTCCGGTCAAAAAATGGGTACAAAATTCTGTGTATAGCATGGTGCAAGAGCCGGTCCCGGACAGAAGATTTGTGAATTTGCCGGGGCTTTGGGTCATTGATGCGAAACGCTTGATATGGCCCGTGATTGTATGTATAATTGGCTAAATCTTGATGAAGCTGAATGATATTGTCCATTAAAGACAGGCCGAATTCCTGAACATCCTTTCTCTTGCGTTTTCCTTTCAGAAACTCTTTCCAAGATTCCAGTAAATTTTCTAGACTAATGATCTCGTCAAAACTATGACCAAATTCAATTCTTCTACCCCCCCCCAGACATGATTT
>Ga0209515_10008256_pt1 | contig 12210 bp, 21 predicted proteins | sample Subgroupgradi54m_FD_187454 | JGI IMG/M metagenome (GOLD analysis project Ga0209515, IMG submission 187454) | Subsurface groundwater microbial communities from S. Glens Falls, New York, USA - GMW60B uncontaminated upgradient, 5.4 m (SPAdes)... ... | reverse complement strand
AAGGCTCGAGGTATTACAATTGCTTTACATCATTCCGAGTATGAAACACCCAAGCGCCATTACGCTCACGTTGATGCTCCTGGACACGCCGATTATATCAAAAACATGATTACTGGTGCCGCTCAAATGGACGGAGCCATTTTGGTTGTTGCTGCTACTGATGGTCCTATGCCTCAAACCAGAGAGCATATTTTGCTTGCTAGACAGGTTGGAGTTCCCAACATCGTCGTGTTCCTCAACAAGGTTGATATGGTTGACGATCCAGAGATGGTTGATTTGGTTGAAGCTGAGATAAGAGAACTTTTGAATAAATATCAATTTCCTGGAGACAAAACTCCAATTATTCGCGGTTCTGGTTTGAAAGCCCTTGAAGCCAAATCCAAAGACGATCAATATGCCAAGCCGATTAAAGAATTGATGGATGCAATAGATACATTTTTCCCGGATCCTGTCAGAGACACTGAAAAACCATTCTTGATGCCTATTGAAGATATATTTTCAATTGAAGGAAGAGGAACAGTTGTGACAGGAAGAATTGAAAGAGGAAAAGTTAAAATCAACGAAGAAATTGAAATAGTCGGAATCAAACCGACTGCCAAGACAGTTGTTACTGGTATAGAAATGTTTAACAAGCAACTTGATGAAGGTTTAGCCGGTGATAATGCCGGAGTGCTTTTGAGGGGAACCAAAAAAGAGGATATTGAAAGAGGTCAGGTATTGGCCAAGCCCGGTACGATTACTCCTCACACCGACTTTGACGCCGAAATATATGTTTTGACAAAAGAAGAAGGCGGAAGACATACTCCATTTTTCAAGGGTTATAAACCGCAATTCTATTTCCGAACCACAGATGTTACCGGAGAAGTCTTGTTACCGGAAGGAACCGAGATGGTCATGCCGGGAGATACAGCGAATTTAAAAGTCCAGTTAATCGCTCCTATTGCCATGGAAGAAAAGCAGAGATTTGCCATTAGAGAAGGTGGCAAGACTGTAGGCGCAGGAGTTGTAACGAAAATTAATAAGTAAGTGTAACGAAACCCCTCACCTTTCATCAATGAAAGGTGAGGGGTAAACTGTTCTTTCCAATTAAAATGGCTAAAAAAACGGTAGAAACAAATCAAAGAATACGGATCAAACTTCGGGCTTATGATAACAAAATCATAGACAAGTCCGCCGCCCAGATTGTTGAAACCATTGAAAGATATGGCGGCCATCCGATAGGTCCCGTGCCATTGCCGACGGAGATTCAGAAGTACACGGTTAACCGTTCGGCATTTATTGACAAGAATTCAAGAGAACAGTTTGAAATGAGAACCCACAAGAGAATAATAGACATTGATGCGCCAACGCCTAAGATAATAGATGCTCTTATGAACCTGAATTTACCATCAGGGGTCGACATTGAACTGAAGATGTAGTTAGGATATTATTAAACCATCATGTCAGACCTTACTAAAGAATATTTAGATAAACAACTAGATAGCCAGACTAAAGAGCTTAAATCTTATGTTGAAGAAAAGATTGTTGGTCTTGATACAAAAATAGAAAATGAAATAGCAGGTTTAGCTCGTATAACCGCTAACGGTTTCGAAGAAATTAAAAGGGAACTTGATGTCAGAAAAGAAGTTGCAAGCTTAGACCGAAGAACGTTTCGCATAGAACAGGCGTTAAATATAAAAAATTAATTTAAAAACATGTCAGAAAAATTACCAACGATGGGGCCAGAAATTAAAGAGACATCAAGTGCAATACAAGTTGTTAGAGCGCTTGATAGTTGGTGGCGTCTTTGTCAAAATGGTTGGGATCTTAAAGAAATGACAGCCGAGCAAGTAGCAGATGCAATTGGAGACAAGGTTGCAGAGATGTCAGCACAAGTTGGGTTGGTGGATCCTAACCCAGACAATGATGATACTGAACAGGATCAATAATAATTTATTTCCTTACTCTCTTCATCAGAAATGGTGGAGAGGAATAAGGTAGCCACCGCCTTTGGCGGGGCCCCGCCCAAGGCGGTGGTAATACAGAGAGTAGAATTTATCCGGTTAACCCCGCCTCGGCGGGGACCGGTTTGCCCCGCCACAGCGGGGTCCCGCTAAGGCGGGATAAAAATTCATTGTTTGTATTGATACCTTTATTAAAATAGTAGATGGTTACAAAATCCATCAAAACCGAGTAGGTAAAATAAAATTTAGCAGGACGCACGAGCCCAGCTAAATCTGGGTTTTATTGTTGGAAATTTATGGCATTTATTCTTGGTAAAAAAATAGGGATGTCGCAGGTTTTTGAGGAAGACGGAAAAGTCGTCCCAGTTACCGTTGTTGAAATTGAACCGAATGTTGTGGTTCAAGTTAGAACGAAAGAAAAAGATGGCTACGAAGCAGTTCAAGTGGGAACAGGAACCAAAAAAGCCAAAAATATCAATAAAGCGCAAAGAGGACACCTCAAAGAACTTGGCAATTTAAAATACTTGAAAGAAGTTAGGGGCAGTAACGAAATGAAGGTTGGGGATAAGCTGGATGCTTCGGTGTTTGCTATCGGAGATAAAATCAAAGTTACAGGAATATCCAAGGGCAAAGGTTTTGCCGGAGTTATGAAAAGACATAACTTTCACGGAATGCCTCACAGTCATGGTCATCATCATGTTGCAAGACACGCTGGTTCAATCGGCCAAAGATTTCCACAGCACACATTGAAAGGAATGAGAATGGCCGGTCGTATGGGACATGATCAAGTAACCACAAGGGGTTTAAAAATCGTGAGAGTTGATGTTGAAAACGGATTACTTGCGGTCAAAGGTGCGGTTCCCGGAAATAGGGGGCAGTTATTAATTATCCAATCACAGTAAATTATTGTATGGAATATCCATTATACAACCAAAAAGCTGAAAATATTGGAAAGGTAGATTTACCGGATCGGATTTTTAATTTGGAAATGAACAAGGATCTGGTTCATCAGGTTGTTACATCACAAGCGTCCAATAAAAGACAAGTTATTGCTCATGCTAAAGGCAGGGGAGAAGTAAGAGGTGGAGGCAAAAAACCATGGAAACAAAAAGGCACAGGCCGAGCCAGACATGCTTCTATCCGTTCGCCGATATGGAAAGGCGGAGGAGCAACTTTTGGGCCTACCAAAGAAAGAAATTTTAAGAAAAAGATTAACAAAAAAATGGCGCGAAAGGCCTTGTTTATGGTCTTATCTTCCAAGATCAAAGACAAACAACTTTTGGTTTTGGATACTATCAAACTGGAAAAACCAAAAACAAAAGAAATGGCGGTAATATTGAAAAATCTTTCAAGTTTGATGGCCAAAAAACCAACCATACTTCTCATTGTTCCCTCAATGGAGGACAATGTAAAAAGATCGTCAAAAAATTTGCCGAACCTTTCAACTGTAGAAGCCAGAAATTTAAATCCCCTGGAGGTTCTTTCATATAAATATTTAGTTTTGGTTAAAGATTCAGTGGATGCTTTAAATAAGACGTTTAATAAATAATATGGCATTTGATTTATTTAAAAAAGAAGGAAAGAAGAAAGAAAAAAAGGCCAAATCAATGCCTAAGGAAGAAGTTTCGATAAATAAAAATGAGACTGAAGAAAAAGCGAAATTTATGCCGACTGGCACGAGCGAGGGTGCATACAAAGTTTTGAAAAATTTTTATGTCAGCGAAAAGGCTTCTTTACTGAATGGATTTAATCAATATGTTTTCAAAGTTTTCAGAAGTGCCAATAAAAGTCAGATAAGAAAGCAGGTTGAAAAACTTTTCAGTGTAAAAGTTAAGAGCGTTAAGGTTTTAAATATGCCTAGAAAAAGGAGAGATTTGGGCAAACACCCCGGTTTTAGGTCGGAATTCAAGAAAGCAATCGTAGTTTTAGAAAAAGGCCAAACAATAGAACAGGCCAAACCATAAGACAGAGTTCCCGTTAGTCGCCGACGCGTGTCCCCATTCCACTTCTCGAGTAGCAGTAATACAGGGAGAAGAGAATGGGGCCCCTCGCGGGCGACTATAACGGGAGCCCACTCCGAGAAATGAAATTATATAAACCAACAACACCTTCCAGAAGAGGAATGAAAGGATATGATTTTTCTCAATTGACCGACATTGAGCCTTTAAAGTCGCATAAATGGGGATTCAATAAATCATATGGTAGAAATAACAGAGGAAGAATTACCGGTCCACGAAAAGGCGGAGGAGCAAAAAGATTATATAGAGATATAGATTTCAAACAGACAGATAAGTTAAATATTCCCGGAAAGGTTGTGGCTTTAGAATATGATCCGAATCGAACGTCAAGAATAGCTAGAATTAATTTTGCAGACGGAGCAAAAAGATATATATTAGCTCCGCAAGAATTGAAGGTTGGGGACACGATTATTGTTGCAGAGCATACCCCAGTAAGACCTGGTAACAGAATGAAATTGAAGAATATCCCGCAGGGTTCCCTCGTTCACAATGTAGAATTGTTCCCGGGACAAGGCGGAAGAATAGTCAGATCTGCTGGTTCTGGTGCCATGGTTCTAGCAAGCGAAGGCGGCTTCGTTCAATTAGTAATGCCTTCATCGGAAACGAGAATGTTTTTGGGAGAGTCCTATGCTTCTATTGGTCAGGTGTCCAATGCCGAACACAGCACGATAGTTTTAGGGAAAGCGGGAAAATCTAGATGGCTTGGCCGAAGGCCGAAGGTAAGAGGTACAGCCATGAATCCGGTTGACCATCCACACGGAGGCGGAGAAGGCAAGCAGGGTAGAGGAACGAGGCGTCCGAAAACCGCTTACGGAAAAGTTACAGGTGGAAGAAAGACAAGAAACAAAAAGAAAAAGTCAGGCAAATTCATTATAAGGCGAAGAAATAAATAAAACATTATGAGCCGATCACTTAAAAAAGGACCATATGTAGATGAAAAACTATTGAAAAAGGTAGGCAAGCTTAGGGCTGGCGACAAGGTCATTATTAAGACCTGGGCTCGAGCTTGTACTATTATTCCTGAGATGATTGGCTTTACATTTGGTGTTCATAACGGCAGAGTTCACGTTCCGGTTTTTGTGACGGAAGATATGATTGGACACAAATTAGGAGAATTTTCATTGACCAGGAAATTTACAAGACATGGCGGTAAAATGCAGAGAGAATTGGAAGCTGCCCAAAAACAAAAAGAAATTGAATCCGCTCAAGCAGCTAAAGCTGCTCCAGTAGCGGCGGAAGCAGTAAAGAAATAATTTTATGACAGAAGTAAAAGCACAATTAAATGGATTAAGAATGGCCCCGAGAAAAGTCAGGGCTGTTGCTAATTTACTTAAAGGCAAAGATGTTAACTATGCCTTGAGTCAGATGGAATTTTTGATGAAGAGGCCTGTTTTACCTCTGATTAAATTATTAAATTCGGCCATCGCAAGTGCTGAGAATAATTACAATATGGTGAAAGATAATTTATACATTAAAGAATTTCTTGTAAACGAAGGTGTAAAATTAAAAAGATATATGCCGCGAGCTCAAGGACGAGCTGGCGAGATTCAAAAGAAGAGCAGCAAGGTAACAGTTGTTTTAAACGAGAGGGTGGCTGGATTAAAAATGAAAGCACCTGAAAAGAAAGCTTCAAAGCAAGAAATTAATTCGGCTGATAAGGAGTTAATAAAAACAGAAGTTAAAAAGCCGGAAGTTAAGACAGAATTAGGAAAGAAAGGTAATACTCTGGGTAATCTTGGAAAAAGATTATTCAGAAGGAAAGTTATATAATATGGGACAAAAAATATCGCCAACTTCATTCAGGATAGGTATTCAAAAGGACTGGGCATCCCGCTGGTTTGGTGGACGTAAATATGTGCCGTATTTGAAAGACGACGTTGCCACAAGAACTTTCCTAAATAAAAAATTAAAAAACATGAGCGTGGATAGGGTTGAATTAGAAAGAGGAACTGATGCTTTGAATGTAATTATTTTTTCAGCTAGGCCTGGATTATTGATAGGACGCGGAGGTACCGGAGTCGAGGAATTAAAGAATGCCATTCAGAAATTACTTAAAAACAAGGTTTCTGTGAGGATAGAAATCCAAGAGGTTAAAAATCCGGAAGCATCTGCAATGATAATGGCCGAATCAATAGTTGACCAGATAGAAAAGAGAATTCCTTTCAGAAGGTTAATGAAACAGACTTTAGCCAAAATTATAGCTTCCAAGCAAGTTAAGGGTGCGAAGATTTTACTTGGCGGACGTTTAGATGGAGCTGAAATTGCACGATCCGAACACTTGGAAGAAGGCAATTTACCGTTACAAACATTGAGAGCCGATATAGATTATGCAAAAGCAACCGCTAGCACCACTTATGGAACAGTTGGGGTAAAGGTTTGGATTTATAAAGGAGAAAAATTTGAAGAAGACCTGCCTGCCGGTAGGCAAGGTAATAAATAAACAATATGCAACCAGCAAGAGTAAAACATCCTAAAGTTCACAAGGGCCACCTAAAAGCTAAGGCCACAAGAGGCACGTATTTAAGCTTTGGAAGTTTTGGTTTGAAAGCCGAGGAATCAAGTTGGATAAAAGCTAACCAATTGGAAGCGGCAAGACGTGTTATGACGAGATTTGTTTCCAGGGGCGGTAAGATTTGGATGCGCGTATTTCCTGACAAGCCTCGTACTAATCACGGAGGAGAACTTGGAATGGGTGGCGGCGCCGGAACCTTAGACCATTTTGTGGCGGTGGTTGAGGCGGGGCGGATAATTTTTGAGATAGACGGATTATCGGAAGAATTGGCCAGAAAAGCATTAAAACTGGGTTCGCATAAGCTTGCAATTAAAACAAGAATAGTAAAAAGATAACATGTCTAAAAATATTGATTTACAAAATAAGACGAAAGAAGAATTGAACACGATGCAGGAAGATTTAAAAGCCAAGCTTTTGCAATTTAATTTTGAATTGGGTGAGAAAGGGTTAAAGGATTTTAGTCAGGTTAAAAAAACAAAAAAGGAAATTGCCAGAATTTTAACTATAATCCAACAAAATGGAAACACAAAATAAAAAAATAAGGATCCTGAAGGGTGTAGTCGTATCAGACAAGATGACCAAAACCATAGTGGTGAAAGTTTCGAGTTTGAAGAAACACCCAAAGTATAAGAAATATTTTAAAGTTTCTCAAAAATATAAAGCCCACGATGAAGAGAATCAATACCACACCGGAGATCATGTTCTAATTAAAGAAACCAGACCCATGTCTAAAGAAAAGAGATGGATAGTATCCGGGAAAGTGGAAACAAATATTAAAGAAAAAGCTAATTAAATTTTATGTTACAGCTTCGTTCAATTGTAAATGTGGCAGATAACTCAGGAGCCAAAAAGGTCGGGGTCTTTAAGGTTCTCGGAGGTTCAAGGCACAGATATGCCCAGCTTGGAGATATTGTCGTTGTTTCAGTAAAAGTTGCCGAACCGAGAAAGTTGGTTAAGAAAAAAGAGGTTTTAAGGGCGGTTGTGGTCAGACAAAGAAAACCGTTCCGAAGAAAAGACGGCACATATATCAGGTTTGATGATAATGCAGTCGTTATTTTAGACGGAAAAGAGCCTAAGGGAGGAAGAATTTTTGGCCCGATTCCAAGAGAAATTAAAGAAAGGGGATACAACACGATAGCGTCGTTAGCTGAAGAATTGGTTTAAAAATATGAAGCTACACAAAGGAGACAATGTAATAATGTTAAATGGGAAAGACCGGGGGAAGACCGGAAAGATTTCCATGGTAATACCAAGTATCGACAGAGTTGTTGTCGAGGGTTTGAACTTGATAAAAAAGAATGTCAGAGCAAAGAAGCAAGGTCAGAATGGACAGATTATAAGCAAAGAAAGAGCAGTTAGCGCATCAAGTGTGGCTTTGGTCTGTAAATCATGCGGAAAGATGACCAGAATTGGATATAAATTTGAGGGAGATAATAAGATAAGAATTTGTAAAAAGTGTAAAAGTGAGGTATAATCTTACCTCGTAATTATATGCCAAGATTACAAGAAAAATATAGAAAAACGGTCATTCCTGCCATGCAGAAAACTTTTGGAATTGAGAATATAATGGCTGTTCCTAAGATAGAAAAGGTGGTAATAAACACCGGAGTTGGAAGGATTGCAAAAGAAGATAAGACAATAGAAAGAATTGCGAAGGATTTAACAAAGATTGTCGGCCAGAAACCGGTTTTCAAGAAGGCCAAGCAATCCATATCCGGATTTAAGTTGAGAGAAGGCACCAATGTTGGCATCACGGTTACCCTAAGAGGAAAAAGAATGTATGATTTTTTGGACAGATTGATTGGAATCGCTCTTCCAAGGTCTAGGGACTTCAGGGGTATGGAGATAAAGAATTTTGATAAAATGGGAAACTTGAATTTTGGTATCAAGGAGTCCAGTATTTTTCCGGAAATTAATTATGAAAATGTTAAAGATATTTTTGGACTGGAAGTGACAGTGGTTACAACAGCTAAAAACAGAGAAAGGGGAATTGAACTTTTAAGACAGATGGGATTTCCTATCAAAAAATAATATGCCCAAAAAATCAACAATAGCCAGGTCAAACAAAAAGCCCAAGTATTCCAGCCGTATAGTCCGAAGATGTTTTATGTGCGGAAGAAAAGGCGGATATATGAGGAGTTTTGGTTTGTGCAGGATACACTTTCGGGAATTGGCTAGTGCTGGTCATTTGCCGGGAGTTAAAAAATCATCATGGTAAACCATCCGATATCAGACATGTTAATAAGAATAAAGAACGCCCAAGCCGTAAAAGGCGAGTATGTTGTGATGCCTTTTTCAAAGGTTAAATTCAAGATTGCCAATATTTTAAAAGAAGCCGGATATGTTTCCGAAGTTGAAAGAAAGAATAAAAAAGCAAAAAAAGCCGAACATGAGTATCTTCAGCTCACGTTAAAATATCAGGATAATCAAGGAACTTTGAATGGGATTAAAATTATCAGCCGTCCTTCCCGAAAAATGTATATCAAAGCTAAAGATATAAAACTTGTTCGTTCCGGGTATGGCTTAGCAATTATTTCAACTCCCAAAGGGATTATGAGTTCAAAAGAAGCAAAAAAATTGGGTCTTGGGGGAGAAATAATTTGTGAGGTTTGGTGATAATATATGTCTAAAATTGGAAAAAAACCGATAACAATACCAAAAGATGTCCAGATAAAGATGGATAATGGTTTAGTTTCGGTTAAGGGTCCGAAGGGAGAATTAAAAAGATTTATTCCGGGAAATGTAGATTTAAAAATTGAAGGAGAAGTTTTAAGAGTTACTCCCCAAAATATCGAAGACAGTGCAACGTGGGGACTAGCCAGCGCCCTTATTAAAAATATGATAAAAGGAGTAAGCGAAGGATTCGAAACAGTTTTGGAGTTCCAGGGGGTTGGCTATAAAGCTGCAGTAAAAGGAAATGATTTGGAATTGGGATTAGGGTTTTCACATCCTGTTTCAATTAATGCACCGGAAGGAATTACTTTTAAAGCCGAGAAAAATGTGATTAGGATTCAGGGCATGGACAATGAATTAGTCGGCAAGGTAGCTGCAGAAATAAGATCATGGAGAAAGCCGGAACCGTATAAAGGAAGCGGAATCAGGTATCAGGGGGAAATTATAAAGAGAAAAGCTGGTAAAAAAGCCGTTGCCACAGGTTAATACTTCGACCGGGCTCAGTATTAATCCTGAGCTTTGTCGAATGGATTAATCAATTGAAACATGAAATCTAAAGCAAAAAGACAACATAGGTTAAATCGTCATAAGAGAGTTAGGGCAAAGATTCAAGGATCTTTAAAGAGACCCAGAGTTGCCGTCTTTAAGAGCAACAGACATGTTTTTGTTCAATTTATTGATGATACTGCCAGAAAAACAATATTAAGTAGTAAGATAATTTCAGCAGGGAAGAGTAAGATTAAAGGAACTAAAATTACAAAAGCCAGTGCAATAGGAGAAATGCTTGCCGAAAAAGCCAAGGAATTGGGAATCACTGAAGCGGTTTTTGACAGAGGCGGATTCAAATTTCACGGCAGAGTAAAAGCAGTAGCCGAAGGATTAAAAAAGGGCGGAGTTAAAATATAGACAACAAACATGGAAAACGAAACACCAAACAACACAAACGTATCAGTACCGGCAACGATACCAGTACCAGCATCGGAGCAGGCACCACGCTTAGGAGGTCAGGGAAGATTTGGGAGCCAACGAGGCGGACGAGGAGGCGGATTTGGCGGGCGCGGAAGGAGACCTGGAGGTAGGGGTGGTTTTGCCAATAAATCTGAATATGATCAGAAGGTTTTGGATATTGCAAGAGTTTCTCGTGTAACTAAAGGTGGTAAAAGATTCAGTTTTAGGGCGACAATTGTTATTGGTGATGGAAAAGGCAAGGTTGGAGTAGGAATGGCAAAAGGAAAAGACGTTGCTCAATCAGTTCAGAAATCTTTTAATCAGGCAAAGAAAAATTTAGTAACTATTCTTATTAAAGACGGAACAATTCCTTACCAGGTTGAAGCCAAATACAATAGCGCTGTTGTATTGCTCAAGCCAGCTAGGGGCGGAGTAAAAGCAGGCGGACCGGTCAGAGTTGTAGCCAAGCTTTCCGGTATCACCAAATTAACAGGAAAACTTTTGAGAAGAACTAATAATAAGGTTAATATAGCCATGGCTACGATTGAAGCCTTGAAAAAATTAAGGATTAAGGATGAGGTTTCCAACCCGCAAGCGAAGCGCGCGGAGCAGTCGTCGTATGACGGAAAATAACATGAATTTAAATCAATTAAAATCACATACAAAAAGGAAAGATGCTAAGCGTGTTGGCCGTGGCGGCAAAAGAGGCACCTATTCTGGAAAAGGTACGAAGGGGCAAAAATCGAGAGCTGGAGCCGGATTCAAGCAAGGTTTTAGGGGCGGAGACAATCGTCTTTGGCAACTTTTTCCTAAATTGAGAGGTGCCACACATAAATCGGGAGGTGCGGGAAATAACCGTCCCCATGTGAAACATCGATATTTCCAATTAAGGCATGACAAGGTCAAGATTTTAAACCTGGATTTTTTCAATAAGTTCGAAGACGGCCAAGAAATTACGCCAGAATTTTTGTCACATGAAGAAATCAAAGTTCTCAGCGAGGGACAGCTCAAAAAGAAATTAGAATTCAAAGGGTTTAAGTTTTCCAAATCTGCCCGCGAAAAAGTGTTAAAATCTGGCAGCACGATAAATGGATAAAATATTACAAATTTTTAAAAGACCGGATTTAAGGAACAAGGTTTTATTTATTTTTTTCTTGTTAGCTGTTTCAAGACTTGTTTCCAGTATTCCTATTCCGGCCGTCGATCCCTCACGCTTAAAGGACTTTTTTGCTCAAAATCAATTTTTTGGACTGATCAGTTCTTTTACCGGAGGTTCATTGTCTACTCTTTCCATCGCGATGCTCGGTTTGGGGCCGTACATTACAGGTTCTATTATAATGCAGCTTCTGACTATGATATTTCCAAGTTTGGAGCAGATGTATAAATATGAAGGCGAGGCCGGCAGGATGAGATTTAACCAGTATTCGCGTCTTCTGACTGTTCCCTTGGCTGCTCTTCAGGGTTATGGTTTTTTGGTCCTATTGGCGAGGCAGAATATTATCGGCCATCTCGGTCTGATTGATTGGGCTACAGCTATTTCAGTTATAGTTGCTGGAAGCGTATTTCTAATGTGGCTTGGAGAATTGATATCCGAAAAGAATCTTGGCAACGGTGTTTCTCTTTTGATCCTTGCCGGTATCGTGGCCGGATTTCCCGCATCTATTCAGCAAACACTATTTACTTTTGATGCAAGCCAGCTGTTTACCTACGTCGGTTTTGTAATTGTTGCCCTGGTTGTTATTGTGGGTGTTATTTATATTTCGGAAGCTCAAAGAAATATTCCTATCAACTATGCAAGGCGCGTCAGGGGAATGAAAATGTATGGTGGAGTTTCTACATATTTACCGATGCGGGTAAATAATGCCGGTGTTATACCGATTATTTTTGCGTTATCACTTTTGCTTTTTCCGGGTATGATTGGCAACTTCTTTGCCGGTTCCAGTATTCCTGTTATTTCCAGAGTTGCAGCTTTTTTCACTAATTTTGTCCAGAATCAACTCTGGTATTCTCTGTCCTATTTCTTTTTAGTTGTTTTGTTTACATACTTCTATACTGCGGTTACTTTTGACCCCAAATCAATATCTGAAAATATTCAGAAACAAGGGGGATATATACC
>Ga0209515_10008254_pt1 | contig 12212 bp, 13 predicted proteins | sample Subgroupgradi54m_FD_187454 | JGI IMG/M metagenome (GOLD analysis project Ga0209515, IMG submission 187454) | Subsurface groundwater microbial communities from S. Glens Falls, New York, USA - GMW60B uncontaminated upgradient, 5.4 m (SPAdes)... ... | reverse complement strand
AAGCTGTAGAGCACAATGGACTCCTTATCTTGCGACTTCCGCGCCTTAATAAAGCACGGCAAACAAAGTTAAAAATACGCTCGGCTTAAGAGCCAAAACTAAAAACCACCCCGCCAGCTGGCGGGGTGGTTTTTAGTTTAATTTTTACTGGACGCTTGGTTGTTGCCCCTCCAAATTAGCACTTTCTACGACAGAAGAAGGGACCGTTTTTGCATTAGATATAACACGGAACTGATGGAATAACTCATCTGCCTGCATGCTCTCCGAAACTGACGGCATCCATATCGTAATTTCAATGCGAGTCTCATTCACATACGTCACATATCTCCGTACAGAGCCCGTTGCAACTACATTGTTTGCTACGAGATACCTTTGATCCTCGAATGTAATTATTTCGTTTTTATCTGACACTTCCACTGTTTCAAGAGCTTTTTTCTCTCCTTCGAAAATCTGCGGTGGCAAATTACTTGCCTCTCCTGCAGTTTGTATTGATGCTGCGGTATACATTACAAGACGATCAAGGCGCGGATTTTTTTCATCTTCCATTTCATTCTTCTTTCTTATGAAACCATAGGTAGCAAGTGAACCTTGTATCGCTTCCTGCTGCATCAACTCATATTCCAGTGGATAGATAAAAGAAACAGCGTTGTCTGCATAGGTAAACGGTGCGCGAGCAGATACCGCCTCTACTGCCACAGGAGTTGGAGGCACGACAAGCTGCTCCACGGCTGTATTTGGAGATACGACTGCAAATAAAGAAAGCATGATAATAATGCCACCCAAAACGACACAAACAAAAACAATCAAAATGACATGACGAAGCGCCAAATGGTAGTGCGATGTCGGCACATAGTCACGATGGGAATCAATTATGATTTCATTTTTGAGCATATATACAAACAGTATATCACATGTAATACTACCAAAAGACTTCTGTTGATATCTCCCCATTCCTACGGAGAAAAAATGGCCATCTATCGAAATATTCTCATCGTCCTTTGGAGTTTGCTTGGTCTCATCAGTCTATATCTAACTGCATACTTCATTTCAAGAGGAGGACCCGCTTCTGTCAACAGTGATATCGTTTACTTTTTCGCCATTGTTGCTCTTAACATAGTGGCGCTGCTTCCGAGCAAATACCAACTTTTTTGTGTGTTTATCATGGGATTCGATACCATAACATTGACCTCTTCCATATTCGTTACTGGAAGCTTAAAAAGTGGGATTTATACAAATATCTGTCTTCTGCTCACCATTGTCTTCCTCTACCACCAACATTTCTCTAAAAAAGCATAGGGAGGTATGGCTCTCTCGACCATCGAGAGAGCCTTTTGTACACACATCCGCTGCATTTCAGCATTTAATTTGCTATTATAAAATTGTTAGCTTTCACCATAACGATGCCTCAAAGCATATCCAGAAAAAGTGAACGCGGCTTCACACTCATTGAATTGATTGTGGTAATCGCTATCATTGGACTTTTGTTGAGCATTGTAATATCTGCTCTCGGCATAGCGCGTGCCCGTGCACGCTATGCTGCCATGCTCATTAAACTCGACCAGATCTCGACCGCTGCATATCTCGACAATGATACAATGAGTACCTGGGCGGCTGATACTGGTCCCGGTGTTGGCCCAAGTTTCACCGGAGTAACAATGTCACAGTGGCCGACTATCCCTTGCGGCACGTGGACATACGACTGGGAAAACTGGCCGGTTGCTGGAGATATTCCAACAATTCGCGTTACTGCAAGAGATAGTGCAGCTGCCGGAACAAATGCAAATGCAAGATACTATCTCTGTATACAATCGTCTGATCTTATATCGTGCCATGCCGGGGGGCCAGCAGCAGGAGGACCCGACAACAGTATCGATGTTAAAAAAGCAACATCAGATGTAAGAACACTTACGTGTTGAGATTCTATTCACTAAATTCTTTTCTTCTTTTTTGATACAATTTTGTTATGGCTAAAGAATTACAAAACCAGAGCGACAGAGTACTCCTTGAAAAAACATACAAGCTTGCCGAGGAAACGAACGAGGAGCTGCACAAAATGCGAAGAGCTCAACGCTTTCGCTTCTATGCAAACGTTATTTATTGGTTAATCATCACCGGTATTGCTGTCGGATCCTTTTATGCACTCCAGCCATACATATCGCAGCTTCAGGGAATATACTCGAGCGTTAGATCCGGCGTTGAGGGTTTTGGAGAAGCTGGAGAACAGCTTAAAAAAATAGATATTCCTTCCAGGTAATTTCACCAATAGAACTGGACAGGGTCATAAAAAACCAGTAACGTGTAGCGAACAAAATGCCTGAGTAGCTCAGTGGTAGAGCGCAGCCCTGAAGAGGCTGGCGTCGGGGGTTCAATTCCCTCCTCAGGCACAGCGAACAAAGTGAGTGTGTCGAGAGCCGCGCTAGCGGCGTGAGGGAATTGAAAGCCGCAGGCATATTGCGAGCAGCAGCGAGCAATGCCGAGGTGGGGTCGCGAAATTTTGTGAGCGACGGCGAACAAAATATTCGTGACAAATTCCCAGATATCTCAGGCGCACAAACAACCTCTGTACTTGTGCAGAGGTTGTTTGTGTTATTTTTTCTTCCTACTTCTTCCCGGCCATTTTTTACGTGTAGGCCCTTCGCCAAATACAAACCCGACTGTCTGTCGCGGCCCGTAGAATTCTTTTTGAAGAGAAAGTGGCGCATTTTTGACACTATTTTCGGCAACGATGTTGCTATATACAGAGCTATCAAAAAAACCATAGATCTCATGCATGATCTGATACATGTACTCGCGGTCTGCCTGATTCATGCTCTGTGAAAAGAATTCGCGCCAGATATAGTAGTCAAGTTCATGCTTAAAGTCTTCACGTTGCCACTGGTCAAGTACACGCCTAATCTCTCGATGCGAAGGCACAGATTCCTGAAGAAAGTACGGTTTTGCAGGACCACCTGCAACACGCTTGTAAAAAGCATTTCCTAAATTCTTACCTGCAAATGCATCTTGAAAAACGCGGCAGACTTTTGCAAAGTCCCAAAGTTTATCTATGGACTCTTGGGGTATTTCCAAATTCCCGTGGCGATCCATAAGACGCGCCACCATAAGGCGGAATAATTCATTATGTCCTCCCGCTTCGCGGAGTGTTCCCTCTCGCGTCTGCGGTAAATAGTCTATTTCCTTTTTATATGCGCGAGAAAGGAATGCCGGATCCATCTGTTGCCGATCAACGTATTTGTCTTCACCTCGGCCTAAGTTACCCGTCATAATAACATTATATCCTTCTCCGATAACAACTTCGCGATTTGAATCTCGCTGCAGCTGCATCTTGGTACCAACACGCCTCGTTAGTAGATGATTCAAGCTAATCAATGTTTCGTGTGGAATCGCATTCACTTCGTCAATAATGATCGGCCGATCCTCAACAATCGCCTGATTTACTTTGCCAAGCATAAATTCCGTCACCGTCCCCGTGCCGAGCGTCGTAAGATATGTCTGCAAGATACGCTCATGCGCGCGATCCTTATCCTCCTCTGAAGCAGAGGGGTTACTTGTTGTCCAGGCATTGTATTCATGTTCAACTTTATCCATGAATACTTGCAGTTCGTCAGCTTCTGTTTTATCGATCTTGAGTACATGATGGCCATACAGATCAGCGAGCGATGTATCCTTTGACCCAGATATGACAAGCGCGTCTTTTTTTAAATATTTCCGCGCGACATGCATGGCAAGTTCTGTTTTTCCTGTTCCATAATGCCCATACAGAAGCACGGGCTCCCCACCACGCAAATGAGAAACGATATCATCAATATTTTCTTTTACTGAAGGTAACTCAACAATGGTCTCATGTTCATAAGCTTCCTTTTCTCGCTTTAATTCGAGCAAATGAACGCCATAAAACGCCTCGGGATTCTCGTTCAGCTGCATCTGTTTCGCAACAGTAATCTCTTCGATTTCACCCCTGATTCTATCGAGCACTTTTTCTTTCCCCACCGTCGGCTCTCCAGAGCGCTTGGCTCGATCAACACTTAGCTTCATCTGCGTCTCGCGAATTCGTAACTGCTCTTCCGTACGCTCATATTCTCTATATTGGCGAATAGCACGAATAAGATTCATCTTTTCAAAATCGACAAGCCGTTTACCCGGCGTCCCTTCCGCAAGCGGCCCATCGAGAATGCCGCCTATCTCCTCATCTATTTCCTTACGTTCTTTTTCAAGCTCTTCGATCACAAGTGCGCGGTCGGCATCAACAATATCTGCACTTGATACCCCCGCTTCCTCTTCTTGCCGCGCTTTATTCGTTTCTTGATACAACTCCCGACTAACCAAGCGCCCCTTATGTACCATAGGAGCTATTGTATCAACAGAATCTTCAATCTTGCGCCACTCCGATGGAGTAAGGCTTTTTTCCGAAACGCCAATGATCTTCCCAATATATTTTCCTTTATTTGGATCCTCCGGCTTCGTATCTCTTATGATTTCTACAATATACTCTGTTCCTCCGTCTGGAATTTCAGAGGACGGATCGAGTTCGATCATTTTTCTATCTGGAGATGAGCTAACATAATATTTATTACCACGCTTATCTGTATTCGCCAGAAATTGAATATATTCAAACTGCTTCTGGACTTCTGCATGCTCACTATTTTCTTTCTTGAGGGGTGAGTTGAAAGGTTCTTGTTCTGGCATACGTTGCATTAATTCGATGCGTAGTACAGTAAGTATAAAATACTTGCAGAGTAACGATAGTATTGACAATGTGTCTATCCATGATATAATGATCCCAATTTCCGCTTGAGCTCTCTGCTTCAAGCTGGTCATATTCCCGCAGAGACGCGGTACCTCCGAAGTTGCCCTAAACGTATAAGATTACGCAGCGGTCAACATCTCGGTCCCGCGAAAGGCCAACCTGCACACCCTGGAGCCCTGGAGGAAATACTTGTATGCTGTTAGCCACATAGCATACGGCAGCGTTATCCACACGCAGCTGAAAAAACAAGGCTTTCCAGGCCAGCGTTTTTATTTTGTGCACGTGGCCACTTTAACCCCCATCGATTAATATCGATGGGGGGATTTTTTTCCCTTGACAAATTTTTACTTGATGCTATAATGGACTCCAGACTCAAAGTCTTACGGCTTCCGGGCCACAACAGCCCCGAGCCTAATCGGCCTCAACAAATTTTGTCCGTGGAGACACAAAGCCCATGTTCCACCAAAATTGGTTTCGAATATGAAGCGCGGCTTACAGAGGTCAGGAATGTCCGACATGTAAAATGCCAACCTAGCGGGGTTAGCCACACTCCACGGGTAGCGACGAAACCTGCTCTGCTGTAAGCCAAAAAGCTTTAATTAATTTACAAGCCCATGCAAATTTGCATGGGCTTTTTTATATGGACAGATAAGAACGCAAACTGAATATTTTCACACCCGAATATCCCGCATGTGTTCTCGCAATATATATGCAATTGCCGGAACCAAATTTTCAATCTTTTCTCCAACATGAATCCCAAGTTTCTGCTCACGTTCATCATTCCAAACTCGGTCAAAAACTTCCTTTTCTTCTGGGTGTGAATTCCCAATTTGAAATCCATATGAAAATACGCCTTTCTCAAGTATTTGATCAACCGCTTCACGCGATTGATTTGGTGAGAGCGATGCTCCGTCGGTTACAAGAAACAGCATTTCCAGAAGTTTGCCCGCGGCGATCTTTGCAGAATCCTCATCGTCAATTGATTTTTCTATTGCCTCAAGCGCCAAATGATCACACGTCGCACCTCGACCAACAGGATGTTCCACAAGCCGGCCAAACATGCGAATAATCTCTGCCTGTTCCTCGTCAAAGGACCTACCCTCTTCAAAACGTTGATCTTTAATGCGTTGCGCATAACTGCCAAATACCCACGCTTCCGTATCAGTTTGTGTCTTTGATTTTGTCACATTCCGTGTGTAATCAAGATATGCATTGAATTCATGGAGAGAACTTGCAACGAGTACAAGTACCTGCTTTGCCATTTCCTCACGATCACCTTCCTCCATAGAAGCGGAATCATCCACGATCACACGCGCACGAATAAGTTCCGGCTGTTTGATCTCACTCCTCTCCGATGCCATTTTTTTCATAATCGGAACTCCTTCGAAATTGCCGACAAGAATTTCAGGATGCTTGAGCACTTCTTCAACATCCATTTCAACACCCTTTTCAAAATGGCCAACCATCTTACGTCGCACAGCTGGCGAAGAGCCATAGACAATCTTCATCCATAGATCACGAAGCTCATTTCTATAGGGCTCGATCTTTTCTTCGATATTCCTATATTCCTGAAATAATTCAGGGGAGATATGAAATTTCTCACAAAACTTCTTATTCATCGCATCTTGTACCTCTTTTGCCCGCTCGTCTTCTACTGACTCCTCTTTTTCTTTTTTAATCCCTCCATGAGACGCTCGATCTTTTGACCACTCGCCAATATCGCTATCATTCAGCTGATCCGGAGAATTCTTATCAAATTCATCATATTCTTTTTGGAACGGTAATCCTGTAGGTTTTCCCTCTTTTTTTTCTAATTTTTCTGGCTGCCACTCAGCGATATCATTTGAAACAAGCTCATTGAAAATCGGCAAAAGAGTTGACTCCAATACTTCATATCTTTTTGATGCAGTAGTGTCGCGCCCGCGCCGAGGCTTGATGAACTTCTCAACAAGCTCCTGCGGAGTATACTCTCCGTCCTCAAATGCAATACGACTGCTAAGAACAGCAGCAACTTCTTCATTCACAAGCACTTTTTCATCCGACACCATTTCCTCACGAAGCAAAGCATATAAAAACTGCAAATGTCGCGGGAGTTCAGAATAATCCGTACCTTTAAAAAGTTTCTCTTTATACAGCCGGGCTACTTCCTCACCGCCTTTCCGCTGCGTGGCAAACTTCGGCGCATGCCGCGAAACAATATTATTCACATGGATATCATCAAAAATGTTATAAAATATGTGGTACATTTTGTACGCCGCCAGCTCAACCGGAGAAGCTTTTTTGTTTGGATCCTTTTGACTTATCGGTATATTTTTCTTAATAAGAGCATCAAGCGTTTCCTCATCGGCATCCGCATGAACTTCCTGGTATCGATAATATATTTGACTGCCAAGAACTTCAGCCTTGTCCCACATTTCATCAAAATTGGACAACATACCATCGGTATCGTCCGCAAAATCACGAAAGTGAGAAAGCTCGTGAAGCTTCGCCCATAGTACCTGTTGCATACTACAACCTTTGTCCGCAAACCAACGAGCATCATTATGCACTTCACCGTTTTCAAAATCTATCATGAACTTGTCAGATACGCGGAATCGCAGCGAAATATCGCCTGCAAATGTTGCAAAAAGAGGCTTGTACCCTTCGATCATCCGCTCTGCTTCGTCACGATACTTCTCGTATTCCTTGTCTGTCTTCGTCTCAAATGATCCAAAATCCTCTTTCTTTTCGTCAATATTTGCTCCGGCAACATGCTCCACACCAGGAGTAACCTCTTCTTTTTCCCCATCCTCGTCTTTTCTTCGAGGAATCTCTTCTGGATTAAATGATTCAGCGGTCATAGGTAGTTTAACTATAGCAGGATTAGTGTCCAAAGAAACCCCGCCCCAGAGTGTCCGAAACCATACAAAGTGATACCCCCCGCTGCGCGCAAAATTGTTTCACCTCATCATCTTTCACCGATCCGCTCGATGCAAAAATAGCCGTGATCCCTGCATTCGCGAGTGCTTCAGGACCATCGATAAACGGAAAGAAACTATCGCTGTATACCGCGGCACCAATCGTGCTATGCCCTGAATCATGCGCCCGACGAAGTGCCAAAATACATGCTCCAACCCTATCCTGCTGTCCAACACCGTTACCAAGAAGCATGCCGTTATGCACAATAGTAACTGTATTGCTATTACTCGTCGCTCCGATTGCAAAAGCAAGAATAAGATCACGTATTGACTCCACGGATACATTTCCATAACGTTCCACTCCCGCATTTTGGAAATCAGGAATATGCGCATAATTCGGTTGCCGCAAATATCCGCCGCGAACGAAGCGGTACCTAACGCGCACATCGAGACTTTCTTTGGTCAACGATGCAAGCGCGCCATTTGAAACAAGACGGCATTTATTGCCTTTTCTTGTAGACAAAATATCTTTGGCTTCATTCGTAAAAAGTGGCGCGATAATAACATCGAGTAGTCGCCGCGTACCGACAGGAACATTGTATGTCAGCAATATCTCCGCAAGCTCTTCGCTTACCGGAAAGTTCAGCATTACAACACCCCCAAATATCGCGCGCAGGTCTCCATCGATAGCTTTTTTTAAGACATCTTTCGACTCTTCCCCTATGGCGGCACCACACGCATTGCCATGTTTTCCTGCAATAGCTATGTGCATAGGAGCATCGGCAAGAAGCCCTCTGTGTATATCAAAAGCAGCAGCAATGTGCGTCATGGTCTGGAGAAAACGATCTATGTCTGCAAAGTTATTGTAGCTTAAAAGTATCCCTCCTTCCTGTACAAAAGCATCGATTGCAAGGGGATCATTTGTCGCAAGAGACAAAAGAGCTGCAGGCTTCTGCCACGCATTTTCACCATATGCACACGTCCGAACGGACGAGAGAATATTTCCGTCATAGCGCCCATCACTGTGATACCGTGCACTTGCAAGACAATAATCTGCTACGATCGCTTCGGCACGAATAACAAGCTCCGTGATAAATTCGTCTGCATTCGGCCGCCCGGCACGCAGCCACGCAAGAACAGTACTGCGATCAGTGGGATGCGCGATTACAATTCTTCTTCCCTTTGCTCCTGCATGAAGAAGAGCAATTCCTCCAACATCCGTTTGTTCAATGACACTCTCCCGCGAGAAACCGTGCATTTCTATTGTCTTCTGAAGCGGGTAGAGATCAACACAAACAAGGTCGATACGAGAAAGCCCTAATTCTATCAGTTCAGCATTATCTTCTGGTGTATCACCAGCAAGAAGACCGGCATGTATCTCTCGCGAGAGCGTAACCACCCTGTGCCCCAAAATCGGACTGCCAACGAGCAATGCAATGTCGCGAACTTGTATTTTTCGATCTGTTAGATATCTCGCCGTACCACTCGATGCCCAAATTTCCCAACCAAGAGAGAGAAGCTCTTTCGCAAACACATCGATCCCGTTCTTTTCGCTCACAGAAATGAGTGCAACAGGCATAGTAACTTCATAGTACGTTCTCAAGCATAAATTTCAAATCCCTGCAGAAATACTTCTGCAGGGATAGAGATTATTTTATAAATAAAAACAAGATCAAAACTGCCGTCACGATACAACCACCAATTTCCATCGCACCAAGGAGCAATAAAACAAGGCCAAGAATGTAGGACAGCAACAAGAGCAGTAATTTAGAGCGAATACCCACCACAACCCCTCCAATCTCGGCAGATTGTAGCATAGAGACTCTCATAGCGCAGCTTCCCTTTTTTGATAGAATGAGCAGAATGTCCCTATAGCTCAATGGATAGAGCGCAGGCCTCCGAAGCCTGAAATGGAGGTTCAACTCCTCCTAGGGGCACCAAGACAAAACATTGAAAATCCGCGTTGTTATGCTATCGTACAAACATAAATAATAAACAAATAAATTTATGGTTGTCTACCAAATGAAGCTGAGTGCCAATCCTTTTGAAAAAGTTGCGAATGGCGTGAAAACTATTGAATCCCGCCTCTTTGATGAAAAACGCCGAAAGATAAATATTGACGACCAAATTGAATTTGCTTGTATTGATAACCCGTCAAAAAAAATTATCACCAATGTGGAAGCATTGTACCGGTACTCTAACTTTGAAAATCTTTTCTCTGATTTTCCTCCAGAGCATTTCGGCAGTTTTTCAAAAGAAGAACAAGAAAAATACAGGGTTATCGGTATAAAGTTATCGTTGGTGAAAATAAAGAATCCCAGCTGACGTGTGTCAACTGGGCTTTGAGGAGGGTTTAGCTACTTCCCGATCTGAGCAAATTCGAGTACAACGACGCCAAGCTTCTCCTTGTCCGCAGGGTAAATCTGCTTAAACAAGGCAAGCACTTCGTCACGTGACCTCGAGTCGGGAGCGAGCCGAGACCGAAGCCTCACCTTTCAATCGATCAATCCCCGCTCGTGGAGCAACTCGATTGTCGCAATACCAACCGGTGTCAACAAATATTGATGGATATTCTTGTATTTGATATATGTTTTATCGAAAATTTCACGCGAAGGTTTAAGAGGATCTTTTGTGCGTGTGCGATACAGCACCATGCGTATCGATTCAAGACGATCCAAGCTTTTGTTGAATGTTTTGCCGCGCACAACAGCAATCTTCTCTCCAATGGTAATGCGGGTACGCAACTCTTCCATCATCTCTCTTTCAAGCGACTCTGTTTCGGTTTCCCCTTTCTCGATTTTTCCGCCAGGAAGAATATAAAATAAAAGGCCGCGCTTCCGCAGATATAAAACGCTTCTATTTTTAATGATAATAGCCGCCGATTTATTGATCATACGTTCACCATAGCATAGCCTTTTACACTTTTCTACCAGGTAAAAAGGCTTGCTATATCTGCATTTTCTGATACAAAGAATCGCAGTTTGTACCACCCGTAGCAAAAGCAAGAAACGCCGCGAAAGGAGGTTTGCATGGCGCGTAAGAAAGTCGATACGCTCATCTTTTCAGATGTGCATTTGCATTCGCGTGTCAGTCGTACACACACATTACTTACAATGCTTAACGAATTCGACTGTAATAGACTGATCACGAATGGCGATCTCCTCGATAAGCTACATGGTAGACTTCCTAAATCACACCGCAGGGTACTCGAATACATCAACCGTTTGAAACAAAGCGGATGTGAAGTCGTACACGTTGATGGAAATCACGATGCCGATAAAACCTCTCCGCAAGAACAGTACACCTGGGAATACAATGGCGAATTGTATCTCGCACTCCATGGACATCAGTTCGACAAAGTTCACGATGAACGCCCTTGGCTTTCAAACTTCGGCGATAAAGTGTACCGCTGTGCGCAAGTACTCCTCACACACCAAAACAACTTGCCCCGAAAAATAAAATTCCGCAACAAAAAATGGCTCGAGGCAGGTGAAGTTATTGCTGCTGGCGCTTCTGCATATGCCCACTCCCTCGGCATACAACATGTCTTTTGCGGACATACACATCGAGCTCTGCAACGCCACTTTCCGGAAATCGGAGTTACCTATTACAATTCAGGCTGTTGGACAGATCTGCCATCAACCTGCCTCACAATAGGTGAAAAAGGTGTTGAGCTACACGAGTATTATTAACAATCAGAGATGCAGCCATTCCCCCAATACCTGCCATACACGTGGCAGGTATTTTCTTTTTTCACAAGTGACTAAGAATCTTTTTTTGACAGCATGTCTTTCGCGTACGCAAGCTGGTATTTTTTTTCAAGAAGCTTGAGTGGGTCAGCCTGTGCATCTTTTGTCATTTCATACACTTGCGCTTCGATAGTTGCAATATAACGTCCGAGAGCACGTGAATCTGTAGAGGCAAACAGTGCCATTTTTGCTGAAGCTTCAGCATCCCAAACACCCAATTGCTCGTGCGCGAGCTCTCGAAGAGCATCGAGACCCTCCGCTTTTTTCACTTCTTCGAGCAACGAAACACGTTCTTCTTCTTTCACTTCGTCATTTTGAAGTTCTTGCGGATGCTCGCCATGCAACAACGCAGACGCAAGAGCTGCTCTACGCTCGTGTTTTAGAATAATTTCTCCGTCACGTCTGTTTACAAAGCTTACACCTCTTCCACGCTTAATAATCGCTTCAGATTCTTGAATGAGTTTTTCTAATTTTTCTTTATCCCCCTGTGCTTCACGAATATCACGCTTTACCTCAGCTTCATCTCGATCATTTACAAGAGGAGACGTTTCTGGTGCCCCTGGAGCAAGCATCTCTTCTTGTTTGCCAACATCATCTCTTTCTGGTTCTTTTTGTTCAAATTCTCCAGCTCTTTCGTTCATAAAAAATTAGTTACTTAATATACACACTATAACAGAATCCGCATTTTTACATAATAGCCAGCGCATGAGCGCTCGCTATTCAATCTGTGAATTACGAAATACCCCAACCTGTGCATAACTCGCTCTTGAATGGGTAGCATCAGTGCTACAACAAAGAGGCAGCCGTTAGGCTGCCTCTTGT
>Ga0209515_10008252_pt1 | contig 12215 bp, 8 predicted proteins | sample Subgroupgradi54m_FD_187454 | JGI IMG/M metagenome (GOLD analysis project Ga0209515, IMG submission 187454) | Subsurface groundwater microbial communities from S. Glens Falls, New York, USA - GMW60B uncontaminated upgradient, 5.4 m (SPAdes)... ... | reverse complement strand
GCGTGACGCCTTCCATGTCAATTGGGATGAAAATACCCGCGAGGCGATCCTCGCGAATTTCCAGTTTGCGCAGGGGCAGAACGGATACGGACGGCTCTTCTGGGGGATCTCAGCTTCAGATGGCCCTGAGGGCTATCAGAGCCGCTATGGGGCGCCTCCGTTTGATGCCAGCGCAGATACGCTGCACGATGGCACGGTTGCGCCGTATGCGTTGGCTGGCTCATTGCCGTTTGCAGCCGATGTGGCGCTGCCGGCGTTGCAGAGTCTCGTCACGCTCGAGCACGGGCAGCTGTTTGATCGCTATGGATTCAAAGATGGCATCAATGCGAGCACACACTTTGTGGCGAGCGATTATCTTGGCATCGATCAAGGCGCCCTCCTGCTCGGGCTTGAGCAGTATCGGAGTGGGTTGATTGCGCAGCGCGTGGTGCAGAGCCCGGTGCTGCAGCGCGCCTTTGAGACGCTCGGGTTCGTGCAGGTGCCGACAGCTCCGGAGATCCCGTTCGCAGAGGGCCCCCGCAGCGCGCACATGTATCTTCCGATCGATACGGCCGAACACTTGACGCAAACCCTGCGGATTCCAAAGCCTCCTAGTGTGCTAATAGGAGATTGTTTGCTTGAACTCCACCCCTATGGCATCGACAACGCCCTGGGGAAGCGGTTCGTGGATGTTGATGTCGCCGTCAACGGGCACCTCGTGAAGACCGTGGAGTTTCGTGATCGCCGCGGCGATGGGGTCGTCGATGTCGGGAGTATTTACGTGCCGATCAACCCTTCGCTTTTGACACAGGAGAGCAACGCGCTCACCTTAACGTGGGTGGGAGGCGAGCGCTGGGTCCAGTTGCAAGAGGTGCGGTTTGATCTTCCAACCGGACGACGAGGGAGCCAGGATGTGTGGCAGATCGGCCAGCGGGATGGCTCGGCGCAAGAGTTCGGCGATGAGCGGCTCGTCAATCCTTCCTACGTTGTCGGCGATGATTCGCGCACCATGAGGCGCGCGCTCAATGTGGTTGATGTGCCGATCACGGATCTCTTATGTGAGTTGACAGACCTCGGGGTGGATCGCCAGCTGCGGCTCATCGCGGCTGACACGCAGAACGCCAAGCCGGTGACGGTCGAGGTGAGCATCAACGATGCGGTGGCAGGGCGCGTGACGCTCAATCCTGGCGTGGATGGGACGGTGGCGATTCCACGGCTGTTGCTCCGCGAGGGGTGGAATCATATTGCGCTGCGCCACGCCGGTGTGCCGGGCGATGGGGAATTTATCGTCTGGGATGCGCTCATGTTGGAGCGCCAATCCGGCTCGGATGCACTCATGACGCTCGTGCGCAACGTTCAGGATGATCAGCTGGCTCCGGAGGTCCGCTTTGGTTTAACGCCTCCTCAAGGCGCAGTCATTGGAGCGCAGCAGTACCTTGAGATTCATTACCAGGCTGATGAGGCGTTTAACCGGCTGACGATCTCGACGGATAATCGGCATGCGCCGACGCATCCGTTTACCGGCGATGCGACGGCCAATGCGGCAGGACTCGTGGGCACCGTGGATTCGGCGGTGACAGCGCCGCTCTTGTGGCAGGTGTATGATGAGCGGCAGCCAGCACCCCCGGCATTCACCACCAACGTGGAGTGGGCTTTTGTTCCTGATGCGTCTGAACCGGACTTTTCAAGTCCTGAAGCGGTGGCGTTTCGCACCCTGGTCAGTGGATCAGGGCTCGGAGAGCGTCCGGCACCCGGGCGCAGCGCAAGCTCGCCCATTGTGGTCTATCTCGTGGCGGATTTCCGCGGCAAGCCCGCGCAACCCTATGCGATCGATCGACTGCTTATTGAGCGGATTGAGCAATAGCCGCATCCGCAGGATCCGGCGCAGCGGGATCCTGGCCGCGCTGCTGGTCTTCGGCGGCGCACCGCTCCAGGCGGCGTTAAACGTCTCGCCATCCAGGGTCGTGCTCCAGGTCAAACCTCGCCAGACGCGTACCGGATATTTTTTCCTGGAAAATCGCGGCGACACGCCGCTTCAAGTGCGTGTAGAGCCGGAAGACTGGGCTGGTGGGATAACCGGAGGGCGCGGGCTTGTGCCGTGGCTGAGCGTTACACCTGCGCAGCTTTCACTCCGTCCAGGGCGACGTGGAAAAGTCACATACGTGATCCGTGTTCCTCAGCATGCGAGTGGAGAGTTGCGCGCGCAGATCTTCTTTACGACGACTGAGACATCTGAAGCCGTGTCGCTGCGTAGCCGCCTCGGGACCATGTTGTACGTTGGTGTCAAGGGCACGGAACATATTGCCGGAGAGATTACCCAGGTGGAGGTGCGCTACATCGCCTCAACTCCTGGAGTGGCAACGCCTGATCGGCTGGATGTGGCGTTCGGAATCCACAATCAAGGGAATGTGCACCTCATCCCCGAGGGGCAGGTGGTCGTGCGTGATGTCGCACGCCAACCTGTTGCAACCATTGCGCTGCCGGCTGGATGGGGACTGTTGCCGCATGAACAAGAGATCTACCACGCGCTTCAACATGGGGTGCATTTAAAGCCTGGGGTGTATACCATGGAGATTGACGTGATCTGTGGCAAGGACCTCGGCCATCCCACAGCGCTGACAAAAATGCTCGATGTGATCATTGACGAGCAAGGGCTTGTACGCCAGCCCGATCCTGCTTCCACTCATCCATAATTGACCGCTTGCTCGCCACTTTCAATTCTCCCTGGGTACACCATGTTGTGCATGGCCATCCGATCTTTCTGCACGGTCTTTATGAGGTAGTTTTTTGAATGCTCGTGGTTGATAGGGGTAAATGAGCATGCAAGTAACTCTAAAGCCCAAAAGCAGTTAAAAATAAAGCTGCCTTGACAAAGTTACGAAACTCCTCAAGAATAGTGGCAGAGTTTGCAGCCTCGACGGGTCAGATGCGGGACAACGGGTTGTGAGAGAAGCGCATGAGGCTGGGAAGGGTGATATGAATGAGCTTCAGACAGAGGCGCCCCGAAGAGGCATGATGCAGCGTCGTTCCCTCCTCGTAGATCAGCATCGGCTGACCGAACGCGAAGACAAGAGCCTCCAAATCCTCGAACTGTTGCGCCAACGTGGTGCCCTCACCCGTACCGAACTGTCGCAGGGCACCGGGTTTAATATCGTGACCGTGTCGAACTATATCAGCCAGTTTATCAAGCAGGGGCTCGTCGTCGAACGAGGTTTCGATATCTCCACCGGTGGCCGCAAGCCGATCCTGGTTGAGTTGCATGCGAAAGCCGGGTTTACGGTCGGCATTGACGTGGGGCAAGCCGAAGGGCCTGCGACGCCGATGACCTTTGTCATGACGGATTTGCGCGGAGGGCTCGTCCATCGGATGGTGCGGCCGAGGACGTCTGAGAGCATGGATCGGCTGCTGCAGGGGCTGGGCGGCCTCATCCAGGAATTTCTGAAGAGCAGCCCCATGGATATCAAGAAAATCCAGGGGATCGGGATTGGCCTGCCAGGCATCATGGATGAGCGTGCCGGCACCATCCGCAGCACGTCGCGCTACAGCACTCGCACGAATTATGTGGCGGTCCGTGATCAGCTCGAGACTGAGCTGCACCTACCGGTCTTGATGGGTAGCGATGCCACGCTGGCCGGGTACGGCGAGCTGCGCCTTGGGTTGGATCATCCGGTCCAGAACCTGATCTATCTCTATTCGGATGTTGGGGCGAGCCTGATCATGAACGGGCATATCTATTGGGGGGCTGGGGGCAGCGCAGGAAAGCTTGGAGTGTTTCTCCCCTCGGATGATGACTACCTCAAATGGATTAAGAGCCCATCGTTTGTGCTCTCCAACGTGTGGGATCTTGGGCTCTCCTCGCAAGCGAAGAAGTTGATTGCGGAAGGCCATGCCACGACCATTCAGGAATTAGCGCAGGGAGAGCCAGAGGCCATCTCGCTTGAGACCATCCTCCGAGCGGCGGAGGGAGGCGATGAGCTCGCGCGTGAGCTGATTGAGCACGCCGCCATGCAGCTTGGGATCCGTATCGCGTACCTGGTCAACCTGATCAATCCTGAGGTCGTGATCATTGGTGGGGGCATCGAAAAAGCTGGGTCGATGTTGCTCGAACCAGTGTGGCGCTCGGTCAAGAAGTATGCCTATGAAGAATCGGCCAGCCTTGTGGATGTCCTACCAGCGCAGCTTGGTGAAAATGCCGTGGCACTCGGGGCCGCGTGCTGGGTGATTCGGGAAGTGTTTATCCAGGCCTAGCGCTGAGCCGCTTAAGGAAACCCCTGACAGCGAGTCGGTGGGTATTGACAACAACGAGCGAGTCGGTGGAGTACGCTGCACAACGTCGAAGCGGACAGGTCGTTTGCGCCAGAGCATGGGGCGCGGTGTACAGCGTCACCGGATTAGTGGATGGCATTGCCTAAGCTGCCTTCCTTCGGGCGCGGACCGCGGGCGCTTGTTCCGCTCATTCTGGCGGTGGTTGCCATTGGTGGCGGCGCGCTGATTATTGGGCAGGTGCAGCAGGTCAAGCAATTGCAGCAGCAGTTGGAGCTCAGTCGGCAGCAGCTGGCGAAGCTCGATAGCCAAAATCAAGAACTCTCGCAGCAGCTTGAAACCCTCCAGGGGCAGCGCAAAGATCTTGAGCAGCGCCTCAGTTCCCTCCGTACGCAATTCTCCGCAGCCAACACGGATCTCGAACGCTCTCACACCGACCTGAAGGATCTGCAGGCACGCTACCAACAGGTGTTGGATGAGCGGACACAGCTTCAAGCCCAGGTGACCAGCATTACCGGTGAGCGTAATGAGGCCAAGCAGCGATTGGAGCAGGTCGAGCGGGAGAATGCTGAGATCGAGCGCTCTGTCAGCCGCCTGCGGGAGCGCTTAGCGCTCCTTGATCGGGATTATCGACAAATGGCGAGCAAGCTTGCCGAAGTTGAGAGTCGGCCCAATAGCGACCTCAACGTGGCCGCCAGCGTTGGACAAACCTCGGCTGCCAACGCATCCCCAGCAGTCTTCTCTCCTAATTGGTCTCGCACGCCCCCCACATCCGCTTCAACTGTTCCTGGGGCTGTTGAGCTGCCTCCCATCATTGTCCGGAGGGACCAAGCCGGCGTCTCATCGATACTCCGCGGGAAGGTATTGGAAGTCAACGAACCGCAGAACTTTATCATCATGGACAAGGGGAGTGCCGATGGGGTGCGCATCGGGATGGTGTTCAATGTGCTCCGGGGAAGCGGCTCTGTCGGACGCGTTTCAGTCATTCGCGTGCGCCCGCAGCTCTCTGCAGGTGAAGTCATTCGATCAAGTACGCCCGGTGCACTGCAAATCGGTGATACGGTGATCCAGGCCGGGTCGTAATCTGCGTGTGAGGTCGTGATTAGAACCGGTCTCATAAATCCGCGCGAGCCGCGTTGCGAGCGCCAGGCGACCCGCGGCCAGGAGCGACGACGATGGCGTACAAGGGCGACCGGTACGTCGAGGAGGAGCGACGCCGCAGCGGGCCGCCTGCCGCCGCAACCCATGAGGTGATGAGCGGCTGGGCTGATCCGCGTCGCCGCGCGGCGTTGCTCGTGCCTCGACTGCGCTCGGCACGAGTCCCAAGTGAAATCGAGGGACTCGTCGCTCGCGTACTCATCTTCGAGTACGCCACGCTCCTCGCGCCTTGCGCGGCTTGCCCCTCAGCCCAGCGCGGCCGCGGGGATTTATGAGACCGGTTCTAGTGACCATAGGGAGTGCGATGAGCCAAGCAGCGTTGTGCTTCGCGCGGACTCATCGAGCACGACCCAGCGTATGAGCCCCCGCCGAAGGCTGTTTCGGCTGCGCTCTTCCGGACGTTCCCAGCTCGTCCTCAGTACCCGCCAGCTTGCGACCCTTGTGAAAGCCGGCATGCCGCTTCTGCGCGCGCTGCGCACCGTGAGTGAGCAGCTTGATCCGGGTTCGCTTCGTGATGTGTTTATGCTGATCGCGCAGGATGTGGAGTCTGGTGTGAAGTTCTCCGAAGCGCTGGCCGCGCATCCTCGATGGTTCCCTCCGTTCTACGTGAATATGGTGCGCGCTGGCGAACTCGGCGGGCTCCTGGATGAAATCCTGAAACGGCTCGCCGAACTGCTTGAGAAACAGGCTCGGTTGCGCGATCGGGTCAAAGGTGCGCTCATGTATCCGGCCTTTGTGATGGTCTCGGCCGTCGGCATCCTGAGCATATTGATGGCGTTTGTCGTGCCCACGTTTCTTGCGATGTTTACGGAGCTGGGATCAGCACTCCCGTGGCCGACCCGCATGCTTGTGGGGACATGCGCGGCGATCCGACACTGGTGGTGGCTTGTGCTATGTGGGCTTATTGCCTGCGGGCTGTTGCTGCAGATGCTGCTGAAGACGCCCGGAGGGCGCCGCCTCATCGATCGAGTCGCCCTGGGGGCTCCGGTCATCGGGTCGCTGGTTGAGCGGATTTTGATTGCACGCTTTGCGCGCACACTCGGGACGCTGATCACGAGTGGTGTGCCGCTGCTCAGTGCGCTCGAGACTGTTCGGGCGACCGTGACGAACATGGTGATCGATGATGCGCTGCAGGATGTCGAGCAGAGCTTGAAGGGAGGAGAGTCGCTGGCGCGGCCGATGGAACTCTCAGGCGTGTTTCCGCCGCTCGTCACGCGCATGGTCGCACTTGGCGAAGAGACCGGGCAGTTGGATCGGATGCTGATGCAGGTTGCTGACAGTTACGAAGAGGAAGTAGACGTTCAGTTGGCGGGATTGACGCAACTCCTCGAGCCGCTCTTAATTGTGTTCGTGGGAGGGGTGGTGGGATTTATTGTTATTGCGATGTTTTTGCCACTCATGTCCCTCACGAAGCTGCTTGGATGAACTGTGTGTGCCGGTTCGTGGGTTTGCCGGTTCGTGGGTTTGCCGGTTTGCGACGCTCCTCAGTTGTAAGCTCGCCAACCCGCCAACCCGCCAACCCGCCAACAGGATTCTCATTGATCGAGCTGGTCATTTCGATGGCGATTCTCTCCGGTGGAGTTGTTGCGGCCATGCGGATTTTTCCGGTGGGACTGCGCGCATCGCAGCGCGCTCAGCGCAGCAGCCTTGCGACCTTGGCCGCACAGCGCACCCTTGAATCGTTGAAGCTGAAACCATGGAACGAATTAGTGGAGACTGACACGACGACGACAGAAGGCGAGTTTCGCATCACGACACATATCCACACTCCGCAGGTGGCACATCTGATGGATCCGGCTCGTCTGAAGGCGATTGAGGTCACGGTGGAGTGGACCCAAGAGGGCCGCACCCGTGCGCTCGAATTCGTGACATATCTTCGGCGCAGCACCTCGTGAAGTGTTGGAGCGACGGTGCCGATGGAACAGCAACCACCGAGACGGCGCAGGGAGGGGTCGGCTCATGAAGCCTGGAGCAGAAGGTCCTGCCACCGACCTGTTGCGCGGCGCGGACTGACGTTGATTGAGCTCCTCATCGCGCTTGCGATTCTGGTGGCGGTGAGCGGCTCTGCGCTGATGATGTTCCGCGGCGTCACACGAGCCTGGCGCAGCGGCACGCTGCGGAGCGAGCGGTATCAGCAGGTGCGGCTGCTGTTTGACCTGTTTGAGCGGGAGCTGTCCTCGAGCGTGGCGAGTGTGCGTTATCCATTTGTTGGGCTGCCCGCTTCGGTGACGCCACCGCTCCATGCGGGCAGTGTCCTCGATGAGCTGTTCTTCGTGGGCACACTGCCCGGCCGCCATGGCTTCATTGAGCGGGGCTATTGGGTGAACGATCATGGTCAGCTACTCTGCCATGACGACGAATCGGGAGATGGCAACTATGCCACCGGCAGCAGCGAACCGTGCGGGCGCGATATCACGCAGTTCACCCTGTCGTATTTTGATGGCACACAGTGGATCGACCAGTGGGATGGTCGTCCGCTCGCTCCCCAGGCCGGACGGCTGCCGAAGGCGGTGCGGATGATCGTCAGCCTTGGGCAGCTCCACCCCGAGCGTTTTGAGACGGTGATTTATGTTCCCACGAGTTGAGCGGCGATGCCGCCTCGGTATGGGGGAATCTCGGCGATCGCCGTTTGGATCCGAGCAGGGCATTGCGCTGCTGATTGTCGTCAGCGTTCTGACCGTCATTGGGATTATGGGGGTCGCATTTGCGTTTTCCATGTACCTGGAGAGCCAGGCCAGCCGCCAGTTTGTGGCCACGGTCCAGGCGCGCTATATTGCTGAAGCCGGCGTGAACCATGCGCGAGCGATCCTTGATGAGGATCGTTTCAGCTCCCGCGTTGTCGATCTCACAGGGGCATGGCAGCGTGAGACCGTTGGGCATGACGCAGACACCGATGGCGATGGTGTGCCAGATGCCGCATGGTGGATAGTCAAAGATGCTCAGCAGCGGGTGGTGGGCCGCTACGCCCTCCGTCTGACTGATGAAAGTGGCAAGGCGAATCTTCATGCCGCACAGGCAGAGCCCTCCCCACGGGCGCTGGGGGCGGTGAATTTGACGATGCTGTTGGAGCAGGCGGGCATCGATGCGGCACGGGCGCGCAAGGCCGCAGAGGCGATTGAGCAGTATCGGTACGGTCCTGACCAGCGGCCAGGGGTCGCCGGTGTCGATGATGACCGCAACGGCGCCATTGATGATGTCAGTGAGTACCAGCCGCTTGCATTGCGGGGCGATGACCGACGGATCGAAGGATTGGATGAGCTCCAGATGATTGCCGGGCTCAGTCCCGCAGAGATCAGTCGGTTGACAGAGCTTGCCACGGTCTATAGCTGGGATGCGAATGTAAGCGTGACTGGCAAGGCGCGCGTCAATGTCAACACGGCGACTGCTGAAGAGCTTGTGCCAGTACTCCTTGAAGCCGGCGTGCACGATCCATGGCAGACGGCGGTCAATATGGCGGATTACGTGGATCAAGATGTGGCGTTCTCCCAGGTCCATAAGGCAGCTCAAGCGTTGTGGATCAGCGCGCAGGGCTCCTATCCGGGATGGAAATGGCAGACGGAGCCTGAAGGGCACTACAAAAGCGACGGCCCAGGAGATATTGGGGTGTCCTGGACGGTGGCGGTTCCCACGGGGACCTTTCACCTTAGGGCGCTGGGACTCCAAGGGATGAAAGTGGGAGACGTCACTATCAATGGACAGACGAGACCCTCGATGGATGATGGAGGCTCGCTGGGGGTGTTTACGCTCCAAGGGACAGCGACCATTCAGGTGGCGAATCGAGAAGCGCAGGGAACCCCTTGCGCGTTTCGTGGCGTCGAGCTTGTCTCTGAAAGCACGACAGCAGGCTCGATCGTCCGGGGTGTCGAAGCGATCCGTTTCAACGAAGTGATGGTGGAACCCCTGATCTCCCTGACCGTCAAGGATTGCAGTGCTACCTCGACGACGTGCCAATTCGATGGCGGGATTTCCGGATGGGGAATGGTGGTTGGGACCGATTACTATACGAATGGAGGGGCAGGCAAAGCGACCTGGACGTGGAGCACCACGCTGCCTCAAGGGCGTTATTACCTCCGTGTTTTTGGTACGGCCCCTGGCGAAACGGTTGGAGCAGCCGACGTCAATGGGGTCACTCAGCGGTTGATGCACGGCGCGCGCCATCCGATGCCGCTGCTCGTCGGAGCCGACGGGAACGTTCGCCTCGCGCTTGGCAAGAGCGAGGCGGACCGGACATACTATATCAGGCGTATTGAGCTCTCAGTCCAGCCGGACGGCGAATACATCGAACTCATCAATCTGAGCGATCAAGATGTGTCGGTTGGTCGCTGGACGATCGACGGTGAGCTAGCCGGCGGACGCCAAGGCCGGTTTCCTCCCGATGCCGTCGTCAAGGCGCACGGCCTGTTGGTGGCTGCGGTGGATCTGGATGATACCCAAACTGGGCTATCGGGCAATGGCATCTCGGCCCGTTCGGCGTGGGATATGAAAGCCGTGAATGCGGTGCAGCTGGAGTTTCCTAGTGGTGCTCCGACGCCGGATGATGATTGGCTGAAGGTCACCACGCCAGGGACGCCGAGCGGGGCGCCTCCAGGGCTTGTGCTGCGCGCGCCGGATGGCAGCCTAGTGGATCAGGTCGGGTATCCTCTGCCGCTGCCCACCACGAGTGCGATGCAAAGTTTGGAGAAGGGAGATCCGTCGGTCATTGTCGGTCGCGGGGAGCATGGTCTGGATCTCGGGTGGTTTCCATCACTGAAGCTGTACACGCCAGGGGCACCGAATGATAACGCAGGGCTCACCGAAGTGGTGGATCTCAAGACGATCGTGCATGATCCGCAACACGAAGTGACGGTGTTGAATCGCCCACTCGGTGGTGTCGGCGAGTTAGCTGGGCTGCCAAGCGGTGAGGCCTGGAAACCTTTTTCCAGCACAGAGCTGGCAGGGGTCGTTGATCGTCTCACGGTCGAGGGCTATCGGCTGGAAGTGGCGGGACACGATGTGGATGCTGAAGGGCGAAAAGCTTGGGCAGAGCAGTCGGATGGATCCTATGTTCACACCGACCCTGCCAAAGCAGACATTGCGGGCACATGGCGGTGGACTGATCTTCCTGAGGGCACCTATCGGGTCAGCCTGTATGGAGGGCCAGGAGAACAGTTCGCGCTGCGGTGGGAGCAGGCCAACCACGCCTGGACCGAGTGGTCGCCGGCACTCACCGCCGATGTGCAGGGGCGTGTGCTTGTTGGACAGGTGACAATTGGTATGGGCGAAACGTCAGCCGCGCTCTTAACGCTCCAAGTGCAGTGTGCCTCTGCCAGTGGCGTATGTCATTTCTTCTCGGTGCAGTGTGATCCGCAGCTCATTCGCCTCGGGCCGGTGAATATCAACACTGCGCCACTTGGAGTGCTCATGGCACTTCCCGGGATGAGTGCCGCATTGGTGTCGCGCATCATCGCAGGGCGTCCTTATGGTGATCAAGAGCAGAAAGGACGAGGGATTGGTGATCTGCTGCTTGGCGATGTGCTTGGTAGCGATGAGGAACAGCGGCTGGCTGTGTTTCGGCAGGTCGCACATCTGCTGACCACACGATCGGATGTGTTTCAAATCGTGAGCTTGGGTGAGGCTCTGACGAGTGACCGAGTGGAAGCTACGCAGCGGATCAATACCGTGATCCAGCGATAGCCGCATGCCGCAGAGTGATGAGCAGTTGATGCAGCACAGCACGCAGTGTCCAGGGCGCCGCAGCAAGACGGCGCCTCTCTGGATAGTGTGTGCGTTACTTATGGTATGTGCGATCACGGCTGAAGGGGCGGTCAGCAAAGGCAGTTCCCATGAGGCCGAGACGGCGGAGACCAATCAAGGCGGAGGGACGCTGACCTCAACAACGTATCGTTTACAGGGTGCCTTGGGAGGTGCGGTATCAGGCGCTCGGCTCTCCAGTAGCCAATTTCTGGCAGCTTCAGGGTTTGTGGGCTCAAGCCTCTCAACGCCAGGTGCCGCGCCAGTCTCGAGTCTCGATATGACGGTGCTTCGTGCGATGACCGGGCCATTCGGGGCAGAGATTCCTCCGCAGACGTGGCAGCGCTCCAAGAGTCCGTTCTTTGTGTGGGAACCTCCTGTCATTGGGACGTCTCCCGGGATCGCCGGCTACAGCTATGCGGTGGATGGGGTGCCTGATGCAACAATCGAAACCACGAGCACGTCGCTCGATATCGCAACGAGCACGCTGAAAACACTACCGGATGGCAAACATACCTTCTCCGTGAAAGCGATCGGCACGAATGGCATGGCAGGCCGCCCCATCTCCATGGAGCTCTGGATCGATACGCTGCCGCCAAGCATTACCGCCTATAGTCCTTCGCCTGGAGCACTCCTCGGGACCAACACGCCGACCATGACCGCGACGGTGACGGATGTTGGCAGTGGGGTGAGCGCTGCCACGCTGAAGGCGCTCCTCAACGGCAGCCCGATCTCTGTGTCGTTCAATACCGCGACAGGTGTTGCGACCATGACCGGGGGCGCGTGGGCCGAGGGGACGAACCGCCTTGAACTGCATGTTGCTGATGCGCTGGGGAACGCACAGACGCCGCTGGTGTGGAGTGTGCTCGTCGACACCCTGCCGCCGACTGGTACCGTGACCCTCAACGGCGGTGCCTCGATGACGACCAGTATCTATGTGACGCTGGGATTAAGCGCGCTCGATGCGACGTCAGGCGTGACGCGCGTGCTCATCAGCAATGAAGAACTGACCGGCTATGTCGAGGAGCCTTACGTGACGGTGCGGGAGCTATGGAAGCTGACGCCGATCCGCGGCCTGCAGCGGG
>Ga0209515_10008251_pt1 | contig 12216 bp, 12 predicted proteins | sample Subgroupgradi54m_FD_187454 | JGI IMG/M metagenome (GOLD analysis project Ga0209515, IMG submission 187454) | Subsurface groundwater microbial communities from S. Glens Falls, New York, USA - GMW60B uncontaminated upgradient, 5.4 m (SPAdes)... ... | reverse complement strand
CCCTAACTTAGGATCAAACGGATTAAAGATCATCTATACCGCCTGTCAGGATATTTATGGCAACAAGGATACGGCAGCTACTGCCCACAGTGTAAGCTATACCTTAAATATCAGTTCTTCGTCGTATCTGACCTTTCTTGGACATGCTCAAGTAAAGGGAAGACTTACTATTATTAAATAGGCTAAAAGAGATTTTAAAAAAACACCCTCTTTAGTAGGGTGTTTTTTTAAATATGCGGGGGCACAAGGATTCGAACCTTGATCAGCGGTTTTGGAGACCGCAATTCTGCCATTGAACTATGCCCCCATGCTATTAATTTCTACTATTAATATACCATATAAAATAATATTTTCAAATGTAAGTAAAATTAATTGTATGTTGACAATACTTATTATTTATGATAGAGTTAAGAAAATAAGGGTATAGGTTACCCTTAAATAACAAAAAACAACAGTTCTTTTCAATGGAGGTGAGTCATGAGTTTCAATCAGATTATAGCTCTTTCAGCTGTTATAGCACTGGTTATGGCTTCTCGCTCTTGCGTACAAGAGAAGGGACGTCAAAACGAGAAGGCAGAGAAGGAAAAAGCCAACGCTCCGGCGGATGCTTTTATTCCAGCTAACGTTCGGCCTAAAGCTCCAGTTCCAGCTAATGAGTTTAGGGCCAATGCTTTTGCTCCGGTCAATGGTATTGGAGCAATCGAAAGAATGAATAATTCTTTCGAGAAAAACAGGCAAGAGCAATTTCTTAGAGATGTTGAAAGAAGGGAAAAGGATCATGAAAAAAACCGAGAGATCATAGAACTTCGTAAGGAGCTCAATAAGCTCCAGGCGGACTTGGGCTCTGAAATCCGAGTCATCAGTGCCAATAAAGAACGAGAAATAAAGCCTCTTGTTCTGAAAAAAAATGATTTGGACCGGCAACTATGGTTAAATAGGCGGTCAAGCAAGAGAACTACATTAATGAATAAAAAAGCTGATGTAGAACTGGAGATTGAAATGCTGAAGAATGATCTTCAGAAAGAAATTGATTTCAAGAGGATTGAGTCCAATGCCAAACAGGATTCCCTGAAGGAGGATATCAGGAAATTGAACCCATTTTCTTGCTTCTACTAAGCGACCTTTGAAAGGGGGCCGTAAAACCTCGCGGTTTCTTAACCCGAGGTTTTTTATTTAAATCATTTTTTGACACAAAGCTAAAATCTGATATCATTAACCTTGAGTTACAAAATAATGATTTATAATAAGAAAAAGTTTTTGGTCGGATTGAGCCTTTTTTTAATGGCTGTTTTTTTATTTTTTGTTTTTGAAGTGTATGTGCCTAAATTAGGAACAGAAACAAAAGTTTTGACCTATATCGTTCAAGAGGGCAAAGGAACAAAAGATATAGCAGATGATTTAGAAAAACAGCAGGTAATAAAAAGCAGCTTGTTTTTTAGATTATATGCTGCAGTTTCAGGGCAATACTCAAAGCTCCAGGCAGGGAAATACGAATTATCATCTTCAATGTCAATTTATAAAATAGTTGGCAGATTATCATCCGGGGATGTAGTAAGTTTTAAAATTACTTTATTAGAGGGGTGGACTTTGAAAGATATGTCACATTATCTTCAAGAACAACATTTTTACAGTTCAAAATCTTTTATAGAATCAACTAAAAAAGATTGGAGCCAGCAATTTACTTTTTTGAAAGATAAACCTAAAAGTTTTAATTTGGAAGGATATATCTTTCCTGATACTTATAAAGTGTATCCAGATGATAATGTTGATGCTTTAATTGAGAAAGCCTTAAATAATTTCAACAAGAAACTTACTCCTGATTTAAGGCAAGAAATCTCAAAACAAAATAAGTCAATATTCCAGATAATTACGATGGCTTCCATCATTGAAAAAGAAGCAAATAAAATGGAAGACAAAAAAATAATTTCAGGGATACTATGGAAAAGGCTTAAAAATGGAATGCCTTTACAGGTTGATTCAACTATTAATTTCATAACAGGCAAGTCAGATGGTAAAGCTGCAATAAAAGATACAAAAGTAGACTCTCTCTATAATACCTATAAATATGGAGGGCTTCCATTAGGACCTATTTCAAATCCTGGAATGGATAGTATTCTGGCTGCGATTTACCCAAAAGAAAGCTCTTATTGGTATTACTTAGCAGCCGATGGAACAGGTCAGACTATTTTCAGCAAAACCTTAGAAGAACACCAAGCAGCCATAGATAAGTACTTTAAATAACAAAGTATTGACAACACTAATATTATGAGTATAATAGGATTATAACTTAATAAATTCACCCAGTTAAATAATCTTTGCCTAGGCAAAGATTATCCAGCGAAGCTGGATATTTAACCGGGTAAAGCCGCAGACAATAGGCAGACTATTAGAAAAGTGAGTAGTTGGTAGTGAGTAGTTTGTAGAACGTAAAATCGTTAGCAATCTACTCACTACTCACTACAAACTAAAAACTAGTCGTAATTCCTATCGAGGCAAATTAATACCTTTTTGGGTATTTCTTGTCCCTCGGGCGCCTGCCTGCCGGTAGACAGGTAAGCCGATGGGTGAGCCCGTCTGTAGACGGCTTTTATTTTAGATAAAAGTTAAAAAATTAAAAATTAAAATTAAGGTATCAAAAATTTGGCTTGCAAATTTTTGATGATATTTATAATTTTAAATTGTCATTTTACATTTTGATATTTAAAGTTTAAATTAACTATCATGGCATTAACAAAAGCAAAAAAAGAAGAATCATTAAAGAGTCTTAAAGAGGTTATTTCAAAGCAAAAATCGGTTATTTTTGCTGATTTCTCAAAGGTCGGATCAAAAGATTTGTTCGATTTGAGAAGGAAGCTTAAAGAAGCAGGATGTAAATTAAAAATAGGTAAGAAAACCTTGATTAGAATTGCATTTGGGCAATCTAATATTTCTTTCTGGAATAAGATAAAAGAAGTAGTTCCTGGCCAATTAGCACTAGTATTTGGAATTGAAGATGAAATAGCTCCAGCAAGGATTTCAAACCAATTTACAAGGACCAATGAAAATTTTAAGATTTTAGGAGGAATTTTTGAGAATAAATTCATAGATAGGGAAAGAGTATTGGTGTTAGCAAATATACCTACAAGAAATGAATTATTATCAAGGTTGGTTGGATCAATTTCAAGTCCTGTATCAAGTTTCGTAAGAGTTATAGATAAGGTAAGAGAACAAAAAGAAACGGCAACAGTTTAAAATAAATAATATAAACGCGACTCCAATATACAAATACCACCCGAATATACGAATATTCGTACATTAGTGTGTGATTCGTAATTAGTGTCGCTGTAGCAATATGGCAGAAGAAAACAAAGTAAACGTGTCCGCCAAAGCTTCAGCGAAGGTGGAAGTTCCAGCTAAATTCAAAAGTTTAGTTGAAGAAGTAGAAAAAATGTCAGTTGTCGAGTTGTCAGAACTTGTAAAAGTTTTAGAAGATAAATTCGGCGTATCAGCAGCAGCTCCAGTAGCTGTAGTTGCAGCAGGAGCAGGAGAAGGAGCAGTTGAAGAAAAAACTTCATTTAATGTAGAATTAAAAGAAGTTGGAGCTCAAAAAATAGAAGTTATTAAAGTTGTAAGAGATATTACAGCTAAGGGATTGAAAGAGTCAAAGGATTTAGTTGATGCAGCAGCTTTGGCACCTCAATTAGTTAAAGAGGGAGTTAAAAAAGAGGAAGCAGAAGAAATCAAGAAGAAATTTGAAGCAGCAGGAGCTAAGGTAGAAATTAAATAGAAAATAATCAAAAAACCGCCAATGCGCGGTTTTTTGTTGAGTAAATATTGACATAATTTTTAAATCATAATATCCTGAAATGGTCAGAATTAGAACCTCTTTTAAAAGGATGTTGGAATGGATGACCATGAGATGCAAAAAGAGGAATGCAAAAGATTCGAAAAATGGATTGGTTTAGCGGGTTTTGTATCTGTGGGCGCTGCTGTGGTGATATTTTTGCTTATTAAATTACTTTGAGTCTAGTCTGACACAGGACTTCCTTCTAATAGGAAGCCATGGGACTGTCAATTGACAGTCCCTTTTTTTATTGATTACAATACTAAAAATTGATAAAATAGATATTATACAATAAGACTGTAATATGGCTGAAAAATACAGAAAACTTCACTGGACTGAGCATTCTAAGATAAAGATGCGCCAATACGGCCTGTCTAAAACAAAACTTATAAACTTGATATATCAGTCAGACAGAAAAGAGCGGGGGATTGTATTAGGTACTATAGCCGTAATGAAAACGAACAAAAGTTACAGCAATAATAAAGTAAAACCTATTATTGCTAAAAAATCATACCAGAATATTAAAAAGGCTCCAGGTGAAGTATGGCTTATGTATAAAGACGTTAAAAATGAAAGAAGAATTATAAGCTGTTGGCGGTATCCAGGTATTTCAAAGCCAGGAGAAGAGATTCCAATTCCCAAAGAAATACGGCAGGAATTAATGGAAATAGAGTTTTAAACTCAATGAAGTCAAAAGAGCAAAATATACTATCTTCATGGTTAACTTGGCATTTTTACGAGATGCCAAGATTATTGTTTTCTATATGGAAAGATTATCTTTGGTTTGGTTCAAGCTTTTTTTCCATACCTCTTTTACTCTCTACTCTTTTTTCTCCCTGGAGAAGATATCAATGGAAGTATCCAAAAGGGTTTGATCCCGGAGAATTTTTTAGCAGCTTAGTTTCAAATTTTTTTTCCAGACTCATAGGAGCACTTATAAGGATATTTTTAATGGTATTTGGGATTTTATTTCAAATAATAATATTCCTTATAGGTTTATTTATTATGATATTCTGGGTACTAATACCTTTTATATTGATATTATTGTTTTTATTTATCCTAACTTATTAATAAGTTTAATAAAAAATGCCATATAGCTTCGATACAAGAAAAACTCATTCTTCCAAAGCATTAAGGATATCTTCCTTTCCTCTTTTTAAATATTCTAATTTTTTAAGCCAGTTATTTTTTTACATATTCTTATTGTCGTTATTTTTAATAGGATTTTCTTTTCTTGGTTTAGTAGCTAATTTTCTTGCGCTAAAAATCCCTATTTTTTTCTTAGCATTGTTTTTATTATTCTTTGAAATAAAGTTATTTACAAATTTAAAAATTAATAATCCTCAACCGTCTTTAGAGCTTTCAGAAGCTGTTTTAAATGAAAAAAATTGTAATTTAGCTGAATTTTTAAACTTGGATTCTTGTAAGATTGTTGAAAGCTCTATTAAGTTGTGCAAAAAAGGTAAATTTTCTGAAGTTTCTTCTCAGGCGCTCTTATACTCTGCATTACTGAATAACAAAGACATAAAGATATTAATTTTAAGGTTGGGAATGGATGATAAAAAACTTCAGTTGGACTTAAAAAATTATTTAGAAAAACAACAGAGAGGTAAAAAATTTAATCTGGTTTTATCTGAATCTTTTATGAAAGTTATAGAGGAAGCGGCAAATCTTTCAATCAAAAGAGGACATGATTTTATTGACGAGAGAGATATTAGTTGGTTTGGCGAAACACGACGAATTTCTCAAAAAGATTTTAGTAGAATATGAATTAAAAGAAAAAGACATAGAAGATATAACCGTATGGCTCGAAAACTTAGAAGAAAGAATATTATCAAAGAAACAATTTTGGTCAAAAGAAAATTTGTCACTCTTAGGTTCTTTGGGAAGGGATTTTGCATCGGGATATACTATAACGCTTGACTCGTATTCTACTGATTGGAGAGATATAGTTTCTCAAGGATATATTTTAGATATCGTTGGTCATAAAAAGGAAATAGAAGGTTTGGAAACCATTTTGACAAAATCAAGCCAGACAAACGCATTAATAATCGGAGAGGATGGAGTTGGGAAGAAAAGTATTATAGAAGCATTAGCTCAAAGGTGCTATCTTCAAGAAAGCCTACCTGAGTTGAATGGCAAAAGAGTTATTGAATTGGATATGGTTCAGCTTCTTAGCCGAATTCAAAACCAGGAAAAGCTAGAATCTACGTTAGACCAAATTTTTCAGGAAATAGTATCTTCTGGAAATGTAATACTGGTCATTGATAAATTGGATAATTTCATAACCCAAAAAATACAAAAGCCCGGTGAGGTAGATATTTCTGTCATACTGTCAAAATATCTGCCACTTTTTAATTTTAAATTCATTGGCATTACTTCTTATGATGGCTTGCATAGAAAGTTAGAGCAAAATCCTTCTTTCCTTGGATATTTCAATAAAATAGAAGTTTCTGAAGTTTCAGAATTAGAAACAATAAGAATATTGCAAGATATAGCACTCTCGTTAGAGCAGAAGTATAAGATTTTAATCCTATATCCCTCTATAAGAGAAATAATAAATTTAACTGCAAGATATTTACCATCTACTCCTTTTCCTAAAAAGGCAATCGATATACTCTACGAAACTGCTTCATATGTTAAAGCTTCAAAGGAAAAAGTGTTGCTGCCTAACCATGTAGCTAAAGTTATTTCTGATAAAACTCAGATTCCTATTGGGAAATTAGAATTCAAGGAGAAGTCAGTATTGCTTGACCTTGAGAATTCAATTCACAAGAGAATTGTTAACCAAAAGGAGGCAGTCAGCGAAATAGCAATTGCCATGAGAAGGGCAAGGGCGGGCATAAGCTCTAAAAAAAGGCCTATGGGTGTTTTTTTATTTTTGGGTCCTACAGGAGTAGGAAAAACTGAAACAGCAAAAGCGCTTGCAGAAATTTATTTTGGTCGGGTCGCGAAAGATTCCAGTATATCTGGATCTTCCGACCTAAACGAAAATAAAATGATAAGAATAGATATGTCCGAATTTCAGAGTGTATCAGATATTCCAAGGTTAATAGGAGCAATTTCTCCCGTTGAAGAACAGGGTCTATTAACGACTCCGGTAAGAGAAAATCCGTTTTCTCTGGTTCTTCTTGATGAAATAGAAAAGGCCCATAAAAATATTTTAAATTTATTCTTGCAAGTTTTTGATGAAGGTCATATTACCGATGGCCAGGGAAGGAAAGTCATTTTTACTAATACCATAATCATATGTACCTCCAATGCCGGAGCCAATATGATTTTTAGTTCGGTTGAATCTGGAAATGAATTGAAAAAAGAAGAATTGATTAATAGTCTATTTAAAGAGCATATTTTCAAGCCAGAATTTATAAATAGGTTTGATGCAACAGTTATTTTCCATCCATTAACTAAAGAAAATCTAAAAGACATAGCTCAATTAATGTTAAGTTCATTAGCTAAGAGTTTAACTGAAAAAGATATAGAGCTTATCATTACCGATCAGGTAAAAAATAAAATCGTAGACCTTTCGTATAAGCCGGAGTTCGGAGCCAGAGAAATGAGAAGAGTAATCCAGGATAATGTGGAAAATAAAATTGCAGAGGCCTTGTTGTCTGATAAAGTGATGAAAGGCGATAGGATTGAAATTAATCCCGAAAATTTTGAAATAATAGTATTTAAGAGATAGCATGACAGATAACCAGCCAAAAAAATTAAAAATAAGGATCATATCAATAATTTCAACTATAGTAGGGTTGATTATAATTTCATTGCTTATTCTTGGAGGATCTCTTTTAGCAAGCAAAAGATGGAATCCTAAATGGAATCCATTCAGCCCTAATACTCAAAATAGCAACTCAACCGTTGAACAAAGTTAGATTTTTAAATTAGTTAATAGAAATCGGCCTAAAAGTAATTTTAGGTCTTTTTTATTATTTTTTTATTAGCTCTGTGGATAAATGGGGGATAAATAAACAATTTTACGAACAAAATGACTTATTTATGAAAAGTGTTGACCAAGTATCATAAAGTGGAGTATAAATAGATATAAGTGGGTAATAGTGGATAAAGGTGGGAGAAGTCATGAATTCTGGGGATAACAAAGGCGACGCCAATATACAAATATCACCCGAATGATACGAATATATTAGTAAATTAGTGTGTAATTCGTAATTAGTGTCGCTAATTATTATGTTAATAGGACAATATAAACACACCATTGATGTCAAAAAAAGATTGGCATTACCCGCAAAATTCAGGGGAGAGTTGGGTTCTAATGTTATCGTCACAAAGGGAGTAGAGAATTGCTTGGTTGTTTATACAGAGAAAGAATGGGAGCTGATGTCTGCTAAGTTGGGAAGCCTTCCAATATCACAGGGAGAAGCAAGATCATTTACTAGGCATTTATTAGCAAGTGCCATGGAAGTTTCGTTAGATAAGCTTGGTAGGATATTAATTCCAGATTATTTAAAAAAGTATGCATATCTTGAAAAAAATGTGATTGTTTGCGGATTATCAAACAGACTGGAAATATGGGATGAGAAAAAATGGGATGATTACAAAAAAGATGCTGAAAAAGGAGTAGAGGAAATTGTTTCAAAATTAGGGCCACTTGGTATTTAGTGAGTAGTTGCCTGCCTGTCGGCAGGCAGGATAGTGAGTAGTTTGTAGAATAAAAAGTTGTATCTACTACTCACTACAAACTACAAACTACAAACTGAATTATGATACATAAACCGGTTCTTCAAAAAGAAGTTTTGCATTATCTGAATCCAAAATCTAATGAAAATTTTATTGATTGCACGGTAGGCGAAGGCGGGCATTCAATCTCAATATTAGATAAGTCAGGACCTAACGGAATGTTGCTGGGAATTGATTTAGACTCAAGGCAAATTGAAAATGCAAGGAATAGCTTATCTGATTTCGAAGAGAGAGTTATCTTGCAGAATGATTCATATGTGAACATTAAAGATATTGTTGCAAGGGAAAATTTCAGGCCAATTAACGGAATTATTATGGATCTTGGTTATTCTTCGCAGCAGATAGAACAATCAAAGAGAGGATTCTCTTTTTCTAGGGATGAAATTCTTGATATGAGATATGATATGCAAAATACATTAACGGCAGAGAAAATAATAAATGAATATTCAGAAAACGAAATAGGAAGAATTTTAAGGGATTATGGAGAAGAAAAATTTTTCAGGCAGATAGCCAGAAGAATTGTAGGTGAAAGGCAAAAAAAAAGAATAGAAAGCACAAAAGAATTAATAGAGGTTATAAGAATGGCTCTTCCTCCAAAATTTAGGAAAGGAAGAATACATTTTGCCACCAAATCTTTTCAGGCATTGAGGATTGAGGTCAATTCAGAGTTGGATAATTTAAAAAAAGCTCTTCCCAAAGCAATAGAAATATTATCTTCAGGAGGAAGATTGGTTGTAATATCATTCCATTCATTAGAAGACAGAATAGTTAAAATATTTTTTAAGGAAAAAGAATCAGAACATTTAGTAAAAATTTTAACAAAAAAGCCAATAACAGCAGACTCAAAGGAATTATCAAGTAATTTAAGGTCAAGATCTGCGAAGTTAAGAGCAGTAATAAAAATATAAAAAATAAGTTATATGACAACGTTAGCATTATCGGCAAAATCAGCTCAGGGGAGGGTTAGATCGATCAGTTTACCCTTTATAAACTGGAAGGCAATTTATATCATAGGCATAGTAATAGCATTGATTATGATGGTTTCTTATATATTTTTAATCAACCAACTTACCGAAGGAGTCTATTTAATTAAACAATACAATAATAAAATAAGTTCTCTTTACAAAGAAAATGATGCTCTACAAAGCGAATTTGCAAAAGCTAATTTTATGGAAAATGTAATAGCAAAGACGAAGGAACTGAGTTTTGAAAAAACAAAAGATATAAAGTACTTGCAGATAATCGACAGCTCTCTTGCCAGGGCAAATTAATTATTTTAAGGTTTACTGAAAAATGTTATTATATCTGAAACGAGCTCCGTTAGAAGTTTGGAGAAGTGGCCTAAATTCTAAAAAGGGAAAATTATTATAAAATTAAAATATTCTTATACCATAAATTTTGCGATCGCAAAATTTATGGTATAAGACTTATAAATGGGGTGAAAGGCTGGAAGTCAAAATTATTTTTATCTTTAGTGTTTATTTTAGCGGCGATCATCATCGGCCGCTTATTTTATCTTCAAATATTAAATTATAAGTTTTATCAATCTCAAGCTTTGGGACAGCAAGCTGGATTTGCTGAGGTAAAGGGAAATAGAGGAGAGGTGTTCCTTTCAAATAGCAATGAAAGTCACGGAGATTACAGTTCTAACCAGATTAAAAGCCTAGCTATCAATAAAGATAGTTGGCTATTGTCGGCTGTGCCATCTAATATAAAAAACAAAGATAGTTTTGCAAAGGAGGTATCTGGAGCAATTAACGAGCCAGAAGAATTAATTTTATCAAAATTAAATAGTTCAGATTCTTATATAATAATAAAAAAAGATTTATCCCAAAAAGAAGTTGATTCTGTTAAAAATCTTAAATTAGAAGGACTTACGTTAGAAAATGATCCTGGCAGATATTATCCTCAAGAAGATCTTTTGTCTCAAGTCATAGGATTCTTGGGGGGCGATGGTAGTGGGCAATATGGTCTTGAGGGCTATTACAATGATATTTTACAAGGGAAAGAAGGTATAAAAGAAGAAAAAAGGGGATTGGATTCAATCGGCTCTGAAAATTTTTCTTATTTAAACGGGTCTGATTTATATTTAACCATAGATTATAACATTCAATTTGAAGCAGAGTCATTATTAAAAGAGGCAAAGAAAAATATCGACATAGATTCTGGCCAAATCATAGTTTTAAATCCTCATTCTGGCAGAGTATTGGCTTTAGCTAATTTCCCAAGCTTTAATCCTAATGCTTATTCAAAAGAAAACAACTTTGACATATTTCAAAACACTACCGTTCAAAAGATTTTTGAGCCAGGATCTATTTTCAAGCCATTTACTATGGCTATGGCCTTAGAAGAAGGCAAGGTAACACCTGAAACAAAATTTGTAGATAATGGTTTTGTAAAAATAGGGCCTGATACCGTATATAATTTTGACCGCAAGAAATATGACGAACAGGATATGTCGGGGATTCTGGAAAAATCTATTAATATCGGAGCTGTTTTTCTTTCACAGAAATTATCACACCAAACATTTATTGATTACTTAGATAAGCTTGGTTTTAATGACAAGACGGGAATTGACCTTCAGGGAGAAGTTGCTTCACAAAATGAAGTTTTAAAAAAGGGCTCTGATTTTGGCTTTGCTACCGCATCATTTGGCCAGGGAATTGAGATGACACCTATGCAATTAATAAGCGCATTTTCCATATTTGCCAACGGAGGAAAAATGGTAAAGCCGTATGTTGTTGATAAAATAGTTCATAATGATCAAGAAGATACTATAAATCCTAAAGGAGCAAAGCAGGTTATTTCAGAAAAAACTGCTTCAGAGGTAACTACCATGATGACTAATGTGGTAAATAGGGGATTTGGAAAGGGAGCTAAGGTTGCAGGTTATTATTTAGCTGGAAAAACAGGAACTGCCCAAGTTCCTATTCCTGGTAAGTTGGGATACGATCTAAATAAAACTATACAAAGCTTTATTGGTTTTGGTCCTGCTCTAAAACCGGAATTCTTGATTTTAATTAAACTAGATAATCCAAAAGTTCCACAATCTTCTTTGTCGGCAGCTCCTATTTTTAAAAAACTTGCTCAGTACATTATTAACTACTGGCAAATCCCTCCGGACTATTAAAAAACCGCTCAAAAGCTAACTAGCTTAAATTGAGCGGTTGTGTGAGTTTTATTGATTATGTTTCAATAACACCCAAGGCTGCTATGAATCCATTCAGGTTCATTTTTCTTAGCTGTCTTAATAGTTCTTGAAATCTGGGATCCTTCTTTTTGGAGTTTTTTATCCTTATTACAACATTTTCTCCTCTAATTGATCTTAGGAACATTTTTTGATTTTCATCAAGTTCTGATCCATGTATTCTCAAAAATACTTCTAGTGCAAAATCCTTAGAGATCTGCCAATTCATGTTTGTTTCTCCTGGTTTGAAGTTATAAGATTGAAAAGAACTATTGTTAGCGCTCTCATGGGGATATTTAAACCCCAATTTCTTATATAATAACTACTAAGCTATCTTACAGCAAATCCTCCACTTATTTTAGTGTTCCCCAAAAAAGTCACATACGACGAAGAACTGATATTTAAGGTATAGCTTACACTGTGGGCAGTAGCTGCCGTATCCTTGTTGCCATAAATATCCTGACAGGCGGTATAGATGATCTTTAATCCGTTTGATCCTAAGTTAGGG
>Ga0209515_10008247_pt1 | contig 12217 bp, 10 predicted proteins | sample Subgroupgradi54m_FD_187454 | JGI IMG/M metagenome (GOLD analysis project Ga0209515, IMG submission 187454) | Subsurface groundwater microbial communities from S. Glens Falls, New York, USA - GMW60B uncontaminated upgradient, 5.4 m (SPAdes)... ... | reverse complement strand
TTCAGAGCCTGCGCGTCCAGATGCAAAGGCGCCTTGCCCGAATACCGGACGCAGGAACTGAAGGAAGTGAATACGGTTTTTTCCGGAGCGCCCGCGGCGAGCAGGGCCGCCTTCTCTTCCAACCATGCGAAGGCCGGGGAAGGCAGGCGGGCTTTCAGCCAGTCGTGAAGCAGGGTTTGGGCCGACAATGGCGCCTTTCCAGGGAGAAGGTTCCGTCGCTTGGAGTGGTTGTTTAAGATACAAATATGGCCTGGCCGGGCTTTTTGCAAAGGGGGAATTGCCGGTCATTTTGGCATTTCCCGAATCCTATCGGAAGGATTTTCCCATGCCGTTGCCGGCATTTTCCGGGTCCGGTGCGCGAAACCGGCGGAAATCGGTTGGGCCATGGGATGCAATTTGTAAAACTTTCAAGCGCCTAAATCAGACAAAACAGGTAGGTTTACCATCGGATTGGCGGAAAATACAATCTGGATTTTACATTTGCGGTGGAGGTTGCGTGGATCGGCAAAGCCCGCGACCGGCCCGGTGAAATCAGGCGGTTATCACCGTCCAATCGGGAATCCGGCGAACGCTTTTAAGTGGGGAGGAAAAGAAGAAGGGAAGCACGCCGGTACCTGTCCCTCAAGGAGGGGGACCCCGGGACTGGTGGGCCTGACGTGCGTTCCCAGTGAATAAAAATGGTTACGGCGGGTCGGATCCTACCGGAAATTGTTTTTCATAAATTGAATTTCGCTTTCAAAGATACGGGTGGGGTTGGAGGTCTTTTTGAATAATCCAGGTCGCAGCCGGGTTTTGGAAGAAACGGTCGAAACCGTGAAGGCGTTGATCGCCGACCCGGCCTGGAAAAGCCGGGGCTATCTGCCCGGCCTCCGGGACATGGCCCGCCTGGCGGGCTGCTCCCATTACACCATGTGGAAGGCCGTGAAGGTGCTGGAAGCCCAGTCCCTGCTGGAAGTCCGTCCCGGCCGCCGCATCCGCATTCCCAGGCCCGACCAGGACGCTGCCGACGCCCTGGATCCCTCGGAAGTGGATCCGTCCCAGGCCGGCGTGCAATACAAGTGGGAGCGCCTCCGGCGCCAAATCGAAATGGACATTCTCTCCGGCACCTTCCGTCCCGGCGAAAATCTGCCGACCCTGAAGGAGTTGGGCGCGCGCTACGGCGCCAGTTTCCTCACTCTGAAGAAGGCCCTGCGCGCCCTGGAAGGCGGCGTCATTTTGCATGGCGGTCCCGGCGCCTACTCCGTGGCTTCCCTGCGCCCGCCGCCCCGCAGCACCTTGGTCTATCTCGCCTGGGGCGATGAGAATGGCCAGCTCAAGTTCGGCACGCCCTTCGATCACGAAATCATCGGCGCGCTCGGCAACGAATGCGCCCGCGCGGGCATCCGCCTGGAGAAGCTGCTCTACGTGCCGCAAGGCGATCGCCTGCTGTTCTGGCATGGCCGCAAGGCCCAGAACACTTTGCCGGACTGGTGCCGCGAGGCTTTCGGGTTTTTGGTACGCACGGTGTGCTCGCGGGACGTGGTGCCCGAGATCGTGCCGCGCCTGGCCTCCCTGGGCAAGCCCGTGGCCGTGCTCGACGAAATGGGCAGCCCGCACTTCCCCAAGCTGCACGGACGTTACTCCAACCTGGCCGTTTTCCGCCACACCATCAGCGGCACGCCGGCGCGGCAGATGGGCGCGCACCTGGCGGGCCTGGGACATCGGGACGTCGCCTTCATCTCGCCCTTTCACGATACCGTTTGGTCCGCCAACCGCCTGGGTAGCCTGCAGGACTGCTTCCGCGGCCTGGGCCCCGGCTATCGCGTGCACGCCTACACCCTGACCCTGGGCTATCAGCTCCCCTTCGAGGAAGAGGACAGCAGCGCCGTGGACGCGATGTACCAGGCCCTGGAGAAGGCCAAGAAGGGCTGGAAGGAAGAGTTCCCGCCGCTCAACGGCATCATGGAAAAGCTGCGGCCGCATATGCGCTCGGTGGTGTGGCGCGAATGGGTGCTGGAGCAGCTGATACCGACCTTGGAAACCGCCCTGCGCCGCAAAGAGACCACGGCCTGGGTCTGCGCCGACGACGATACCGCGCTGTTGTGCCTGGAGTTCATGCGGCGCAAGGGACTGCGGCCCCCGCGGGATCTGACCCTGGTGGGATTCGACGATACGGGCGAAGGCGCGCGCGTGGATCTCACGTCCTACAACTTCGACTTCCCGAAATTCTTCCACGGAGTGGTGCTGCGCCTCTTGGATCCGCCATCCCTGTCCCTGGCGCGCAGCCGTCAGCCCATCGAGATCGAAGGGCGTATCGTGGAGCGGGGATCCTCCGGGATTCCGCCGGGCGGGAAGCCCCAGCCGGCGGCGGCGATGAGCGCGATGCTGGCCAGGCCGGGCGGTTCCGGGTCTGCGGGCGCTGCCGGATCTACAAATGGCAGCCGGGGAGGCCCCGTTTCGCCAGGTAACGCTGGTGATACTCCTCGCCCCGGTAAAAGGCGGAAGCGGGCGTAATCTCCGTGACGATGGGGCGGCGGTGCTTTCCTGAAGCCCGCCGCCTCTCCTTGGATGCCAGGGCAGCGGCCTTCTGCGCGTCCCCGTGGTAATAGATCGCGGAGCGGTATTGCGTGCCCACGTCCGGCCCCTGGCGGTTGAGCGTGGTCGGATCGTGGTTCCCCCAGAAGAACTCGACGAGTTGATCAAAGCTCACGCGGGACGGATCGAATTCCACTTCCACCGCTTCCGCATGACCGGTATCGCCGTTGCAGACCGCGCGGTAATCCGGATCGGCGGTGGCGCCGCCGCAATAGCCCACCTGGGTGTTCACCACGCCCGGCGTGCGCCGGAAGGTCTCTTCCACGCCCCAGAAACAGCCGGCCGCGAAGGTGGCCAGTTGCGTGTTTCCGGTTTTGGATTCATCTGTTGTCTTGCCCGTCGGCGTCGTGTTATTCAGGTTATCCATTGTGCGCTCCCTAGCCGCGGCTCAAAATCTTCATCCTCAAATTACCAAGACTGTACCAAGACCGCCGTTCCCCGTGGCCGGGTATTCCCGGTCCTTTTAGGTACTTCGGGGCATTCGGCCGGATCCGAAGGGTATGTCCCCGCAACATCGCCAATGTGACATTCCCGTTGCCCGCATCCCCGCAAAGTGGTACTTGTTGGATATGGCCCCGGACTCCCGTCATCTCCTCACCATCCGCGCGTTCCAAATCGCCGAAGGCATCGATATCAGGCGCTGCCGGACGGAATTCACCGGGGATTTGGCGGCCGCCGCTCCCGGCGAGCTGTTCTACCGGCGCAAGGCCGCGTCCCCGGAAGGAACGGGAGAACGCCTGGACGGTTACCTGTACGTGATGGATTACGGGGTGGTGATTTTCGCCGGGCATGGGGAGGCGGAGATGGACGCGGTGTTGGAGATGCTGCGACCCTTCTGCGAAAACACCCTGGCCAAACGCATGGGCGAGGACTTCCGCGTGCACGCGGACGTGCAGGAACTGGCCTTCACCTTCAACGACATCCACCTGCCCGCTTTCAACGCGGACGTGCTCCGCATCATCATGCTGTACGTGGGGCAATCGGCTGCGCTGGATCAGTACGAGGCGGTGGTGGACCGGCTGCTGGCGGAGGCGGGCAAGATCGCCCAGGAACTCGAACGTTACGGCAAGCTCAAGACCTCGCGCCGCAACGTGCAGCGTTTCATCGGCCGCACGCTTTCCATCCGCAACCGCCTGGTGGACAACCTCTACATCATGGACGCTCCCGACATCACCTGGGAGAACGAATATCTGGACAAGATCGATCGCGGCATGAAGAAGATCTTCGACATCGCCGAACGCTTCCGTTCCCTGGACTACCAGCTGCGCGAGAACAAGGAGAACCTGGAGCTCTTCGCAGAACTCCTGCAGTTCCGCCAGAGCAATATGCTGGAATGGATCATCATCGCGCTGTTCCTGATCGAAACCGTGAATTTGTTCCGCTGAACCCCGGGAACGGCCCGCATCGGCGGGAAAAAGGCAGGGAAAGGGACGGAACGGCCTGAAAAAGAGGACTTCCCACCCGTTTCCATGCTCTAAATCGGTCTGTCTTTACTCCCGCCCGGTGCTACAATAAGTGGGTTGTAGGGGAAGGATCCGGATCCCATGATCCAGAAAAAGGCCGCAGTCGAAAGCGGGGTCGGGGCCGTGGAGTCCGGTGAAACCGCCATTCTGCGCCGCCGCGTGGCGGAACTGGAAGCCGAGCTTCAGGGCCTGCGCCAATCCCTCTCCGGCATCGACGGGGCCCTGCCCGCGCGCGAAGCCCTGCTCAACGAAGCGGAAAAGGTCGCCCACCTCGGCAGCTGGCTCCTCAATCCCTTCACCAATGCGGTCAAATGGTCCGATGAGCTTTTCCGCATCCTGGGATACGATCCCGCCACGGATTCGGCTACCACGGAAAAATTCTTCCAGGCCTTGCATCCGGAGGACTTGCCGCGCTCGCTCAAGAACATGGAAGCGCTGCAGACCACGGGAAAGATGATCCCGACGGATCTCCGGGTGGTCTGGAAGGACGGAACCATCCGCGAGATCCGCTGCGATGGCGCGGTCATCCCGGACGAGGACGGCAAGATGTACCGCGTGGTCGGCACCGTGCTGGACGTGACCGAGCCCCGCCGCACCCGCCGCGAAGCCGGCCGTATCGCCCGCTTTCTGCAGGAGGCGCAGAGCGTCGCCAAGGTGGGAAGCTGGGTGTGGGAAAGCGAAGCCGCAATCCAGGATTGGTCAACCGCCTTGCGGGAGATTTTCGGCCTGCCCGTGGACGAAGTGATAACCCTGGATACGTTTCGCAACCATGTCCATCCCGAGGATCGCACCATCCTCGCCATGAACCGGGATCGCCTGCGGGAGACCGGCAAATGCGGACCCGTGGAAATCCGCATCATCCGTCCGGACGGCTCCCTGCGCTACACCCTGATGCAGGCCAAGCGCCTGGAGGACGAGCCCGGGGCGCGCCAGCGCATGTTGGGCACCATGTGGGACATCACCGATCGCAAGCACCTGGAAGAACAACTGCGGCAATCGCAGAAGATGGAAGTGGTGGGGCGCGTGGCCGGAGGCGTGGCCCACGATTTCAACAACCTGCTCACGGTCATCTCCGGCAACGCGGATCTGCTCATCGAAGACATGATGGACGATCGCCTCAACCGCATCCGCGACGCCGCCGAGGTGGGGGCCGCGCTCACGCGCCAATTGCTGGCCTTCTCGCGCCAAGCCGTGGTCAAGCCCGCGCCCATGGATCTCAACGCCGCCGTGCGGGACATGGCGCGCATCGTGGAGCGCCTGATCGGCGAGGACATTGCCATCAAATTCGAATTATCACCCTCCCCGGTCGTCATCAATGCCGATCGCGGGCAAGTGCAGCAGATCCTGCTCAACCTCGCCGTGAATGCCCGGGACGCGATGGCCAAAGGCGGCGAACTGATCTTCTCCAGCCGCGAGGCGCCCGGCAATCCCCTCAACATGGGCAGCGAGCCCGCGCGCTGGGTGGAATTGAAGGTGCGCGACAACGGCAAGGGCATGGACGCGGTCACGCAGCAGCGGGCCTTCGAGCCCTTCTTCACCACCAAGGAGCCGGGCAAGGGCACGGGACTGGGCCTCTCCACCATCGCCGACATCGTGGCGCAGATGAAAGGCACAATCGTCATCGCCTCGGAGCCCAACCGCGGCACCACGGTAACAATCCGGTTACCCCATTCCTCCCTCAAGACCGAGGTCCCGCCCCACCACGCCCAGGCCACCGCCCGCACTGGCGGCGAGTCCATCCTGCTGGTGGAGGACAACGCGGAACTGCGTGAACTGGTCGGCATCTTCCTGACCTCCGCCGGGTACCAGGTCCAGGCGGTGGGCCGTCCGGGCGAAGCCGAGCGCCTGTGGACGGAGCAAAAGGATTCCATCGATCTGCTGATTACGGACATGGTGATGCCCGGCAAGAGCGGCAAAGAACTGGCCAAGGCCCTGGCCGCCCAGAAACCCGGCCTCAGGACCCTGTTCATCTCCGGCTATACCCCCAACCGCAGCGGGCTGGGCGAATCCGGATTCCTCCAGAAGCCCTTCACGCGGAATGAATTGCTGGACGCGGTGCGGACGCTATGCGATCGCAAGTCCGCTACCGACCCCGGCTGCCCGGGGATTTGACCCTTCCCTGAGCCGCATTTCCTTGCAGTAAACCCCCCGTTTTCCTAGTTTTGACCCCTGAAACGGACTGAATTCCACCCCTTTTCCGGCCCGGTCCGCCTTCCATGACCGGGGGAAACGGAAACTGCCATGCTTAGCGAATACCTGCCATTCATCATTTATGGATTCCTGGTGCTTGCGACCGGCGTCGGCGCCATCGCCGCGTCGTCCTTCATAGGCCCCAAGAAAACCTACAGCAAGGTCAAGTTCGAACCGTACGAGTGCGGCGTGGACCAGATGGAAAACCCACACAAGCCCTTCGCGCTCAAGTTCTACACCTTCGCCCTCCTCTTCATCCTCTTCGACATCGAAACCATCTTCCTTCTGCCTTGGGCCTTCGGCTTCAAGCGCCTGTTGCATACGGGCACCCTGCCCGCCGTGTTCTTCTTCCTGGCCATCCTGGGTCTCGGACTCTTCTACATCATCAAAACCAAAGCGCTGGAGTGGGAATGACCCGCGCGGCGCGAGCGAGAAAGGGCCGGTAGGACATGAACGGCTCCACCAACGATTGGGCGACGACGACCCTTGAGACCGCTGTGAACTGGGCGCGCGCGAACAGCCTGTGGCCCATGCCCTTCGGCACCGCCTGCTGCGGCATCGAGATGATGGCGGCCTTCATGGCCAAGTACGACACGGCCCGCTTCGGGTCGGAAGTGATGAAGTTCAGTCCGCGCCAATCCGATCTGCTGATCGTGTCCGGCCGCATCTCCCTGAAGATGATGCCCGTGCTGCAGCGCATCTGGGAACAGATGCCGGAACCCAAGTGGTGCATCTCCATGGGCGCCTGCGCCAGCTCCGGCGGCGTGTTCGACACCTACACCCTCATCCAGGGCGTGGACCAGTTCATCCCCGTGGACGCCTACATGCCCGGCTGCCCGCCGCGGCCGGAAGCCTTCCTGGACGCGCTCATGCTGGTGCAATCGAAGGCGAAGAAGGGCATCGCCAAGTCCCAGGAATACGTGACCGCGGACGCCTCTTCGGATCCGGCCCGCTCCGTCGCCTTCCGCACGCCGGATGCGCACTACCGCCATAACGAAGATCACAGCAAACCCGTGGCTGCTCCGGGCTCCGCTACGGGATCCTCAAACGGAAAGACCGCCGGCTGAACCGCGCGGCCAGGACGGGAATCGCATGGAAGCCATGATCACGTACAAGCCTGAGAACCATCTCGCTTTGATCGCCAAGGTGGAAGCCTTCGCGGGCGAGCGTTTGCTGGGCCGCGAAGAAAAGTCGCACTATCATCAGTTCAAGGTGAAGGGCCAGGACGCCAAGGCCCTGATCCGTTTCCTGCGCGACGATCCGTCCCTCGCCTTCGCCCAGTTCATCGATCTCACCGCCGTCGACTACCTGAAATATCCCGTCGCGCAGCCGGAGCGCTTCGGCGTCATAACCACTTTACTGTCCCCGGTCCTGGGCATCCGCGTGCAGGTCAAGGCCTTCGTCTCCGGGGAAGAGCCCCGCATCCCGACCATCACGGACCTCTACAGCGGCGCGAACTGGACCGAGCGCGAAGTGTGGGACCTGTACGGCATCGAGTTCCTGGGCCATCCCGATCTGAAGCGGATCCTGATGCCGGACGACTACGAAGGCCATCCCCTGCGCAAGGATTATCCCCTCAAGGGCCGCGGCGAGCGGGGCAACTTCCCGGTCTACCACGCCACCACCCAGAAGGGCGGGACCTGAAATGTATTCCTACGAAAAGGAAATCGTCGAGCGCGACGAGAACACCGTCCACATGAACGTGGGCCCCTCGCATCCCGCCATGCACGGCACCTTGCGCGTGAAGATGGAAGTCAAGGGCGAGCGCATCATCAAGACCGAGCAGGAGATCGGATTCCTGCACACCGGCTTCGAGAAGCTGGGCGAGAACCGCAGCTACAACCAGTTCATCACCCTGACCGATCGCCTCAACTACTTTTCGCCCCTGTCCAACAACATCGGTTTCGCCCTGGCCTCGGAGGAACTGCTCGGCATCACCGTGCCGCGCCGCTGCCAGGTGATCCGCACCATCCTGGCGGAGATGTCCCGCCTGGCGGATCATTCGCTCTGCGTCGGCGCCATGACCATGGATCTGGGCGCGTTCACTTCCATCCTGTGGACGTTCGTCGAGCGCGAAAAACTGTACGACGTGTTCGAAGCGGTCACGGGCACGCGCCTCACCAGCAGCTATACGCGCGTGGGCGGCCTGGCCTTCGACCTGCCCGCCGATTTCGAGAAGCGCGTCACGGCCATCCTGGATTCCATGGACAAGACCCTGGACAACCTGCGGGGCAGCTTCTACAAGAACCGCATCTTCCTGGACCGCACCGAAGGCATCGGCGTGATCACCAAGGAGATGGCCATGTCCTACGGCATCACCGGCCCCATGGGCCGCGCCAGCGGCGTGCCCTACGACATCCGCAAGTTCCGCCCCTACATGATCTACAACGAGCTCAAGTTCGAGACCCCGTTGTACAAGACCGGGGACACCCTGGCCCGCTACAAGGTCCGCATCGACGAGATGGCCGAATCCATCTCCCTGGTGCGTCAGGCCATGAACCTGCTGGAGCCGGGTCCGATCAATTACGAGGATCAGAAGCGCACGCTTCCGGACAAGACCTCGACCTACCGGGACATGGAATCGCTCATCCACCATTTCAAGCTGGTGATGCCTGGCGAGGATCACGGCATCCACGCGCCGGTAAGCGATATCTATTCCTCGACCGAGGCACCCAACGGCGAGCTGGGCTTCCATCTCGTGTCCGACGGCACCTCCAATCCCTACCGCGTGCGCATCCGCCCGCCGTCCTTCATCAACTACCCCATTTTGAGCGAACTGCTCAAGGGGTCCATGCTGGCCGATCTCGTCGCCATCCTGGGTTCTTTCAATATCATTGCCGGGGAGCTCGATCGATGAGCCCTACATCAGGAACGTCAGCCGTGGGCGCAGCGCCCGCCACGGCCCGCAGGAAAGAATTCTCGCCGGAACGCATGGCGAAGTTCCACGAATACGCGGAAGAGTATCCCAACAAGCGCTCGGCCCTGATGATGGTGCTGCGCCTGGCCGAAGAGGAATTCGGATCCGTCACCGACGAGGCCATGGAAATCGTGGCGTCCCTGTGCAACGTAAGCGTGGCCCACGTGCAGGGCATGGTGACCTTCTACACCCATTTCAAGCGCCCGTTCCACGGCAAGCACCGTTTCATGGTCTGCGCGACTTTGATGTGCGCGCTGGAGAACAATACGGACGCAGCCCTCAATCAGATCAAGGCCAAGCTCGGCATCAAGGCCGGTGAGATCACGCATGACGGGCTTTTCTCATGCGAGAAGGTCGAGTGCCTGGCGGATTGCGACAAGCCGCCCGTGGTGCAGAAGGACAATGAGCACTTTTGTTCCATGAAAGGCCCGGTGCTGGAGGCCTATCTGGACAAGCTGCTCAAGGAAGCGGGCAAGACTTCGGCGGATTACCTGGGCAAGGGCGCCTTGAAGATGGATACCCGCGTGCAGTACATCCCGTCGAGCTACAACTTCGCGGGCGAGACCGAAACCGGCGCGCGCAAGTCCGAGGACAAGAACCCGTACACCAAGGCGGGCGAAGGCAACATGACCACGCGCATTCCGGCCCCGTTGGCGACCCCGCTTTCGGTCCCCGTGGCGGACGGCGTGAACGCCACAAGCGCCCCCTCCAACGGACGCAGCGGACACGATGCGGCCGGCGGCCCACCGGGTGCGGACGGCGCCCATGGCGCTTACGGTGGGCACGAGGCCAATGGCGTAAACGCCTCGAATGGAAAGAACGGAGCGAAACATGGCTGATGCAGCGACCCCGGCCCCTGCGCCCGCTCCCGCCCCGGCTCCCGAACCAAAACCCAAGGTGCCGTTCAGCCCCATTCTGACCAAGTACATCAACGATCCCAAGGCCTATACGCTCGCCCATTACCAGGCGCGCGGCGGGTACGAAACCGCCAAGGCCCATATCGGCATCACGCCTCCGGGCGATCTGATCAAGCTCGTGGACGACTCCGGCCTGCGCGGCCGCGGCGGCGCGGGCTTCCCCACGGGCAAGAAATGGAGCTTCCTGGCCAAGGGCACGGGCAAGCCCATCTACCTCGCCGTCAACGGCGACGAGAGCGAGCCCGGCACCTTCAAGGACCGCTACATCCTGGAAGCGGATCCGCATCAGCTGGTCGAAGGCGTCATACTCACCTGCTACGCCATCGGTTCCAAGCACGCCTTTATCTACCTGCGCGGCGAGTTCATCCTCGGCTTCCAGCGCCTGCATGCGGCCGTGGAAGAGGCCAAGGGCCTGGGCTACGTGGGCAAGAAGATCTTCGGCAAGGATATAGACCTGACCATCACCGTGGTGCGGGGCGCGGGCGCCTATATCTGCGGCGAAGAGACCGGCATGTTGTCCTCCATCGAGGGCGGCCGCGGTTATCCCAAGATCAAGCCGCCTTTCCCGGCCGTGTCCGGCCTGTTCGGCTGCCCGACCATCGTCAACAACGTGGAGACGATTTCCGCCGTCACGCATATCGTCAAGAATGGCGTGGCCTGGCACAAGCAATGGGGCACGGAGAAGAGCCCGGGCTTCAAGATCTTCTGCTTGTCCGGCTCCGTCAAGAAGCCCGGCGTGTACGAAGTCCCCCTCGGCATCACCATGCGCGAAATGATCGACCAGTACGGCGGCGGCATGAAGGACGGGCGTAAGCTCAAGGCCGTGATCCCGGGCGGGCTTTCCGCGCCCGTGCTCACTGCGGAGATGGTCGACAAGTGCACGCTCGATTACGAGAGCCTGGCCTCGCTCGGCTCCATGCTCGGCTCCGGCGGCATCACGGTGTTGGACGAAGAGGTGGACATGATCTCCACCATCTACAACACCATGCGCTTCTACCATCACGAGTCCTGCGGGCAATGCACGCCCTGCCGCGAAGGCACGGGCTGGCTGGAGAAGGTCTCGCACCGCTTCCACCACAGCGAAGGCCATCAAGGCGATATCGAACTGCTGGCGGACATCGCCAAGAACATGCGCGGCCGCACCATCTGCGTGCTCGCCGACGCGGCGGCCATGCCCATGCAAGGCTTCCTGCAGCATTTCAAGAAGGACTTCGAGGCCAAGATCAAAGAGACGGCCTTCGTGGAAAAGAAGCGCAGCTATCGCGACGAAATCACGCCCACCTCCAAGACCATTACGGCCACGGGCGCAGGCCCCAGTGCGATGGACGTGGGCTCGAACCAGGGTTCCTGATGTCCCGACACAATAAAATTGGGGTCGGGGCATTTGCGGACCGGACAAAATCCTGAACGGGGATGAGATGACCATCAAAGAAGTGAAGATCAAGATCGACGACAAGGAAGTCACGGTCCCGTCCAATTGGACCGTGATCAAGGCCTGTCATGAGAACGGCATCGACGTCCCGCATTACTGCTACCATCCCGATCTGTCCATCGCCGGCAATTGCCGCATTTGCATGGTGGGCGTGAAAGGCGCGCCCCGCCCCGTGGTCGCGTGCGCCCAGCCCATCACCGAGAACATGGAAGTCACCACCAAGGGCAAGGACGTCGAAGAGGCGCGCAAGTCCGTGATGGAATTCATGCTCATCAACCATCCCCTGGACTGCCCCGAGTGCGACCAGGCTGGCGAGTGCAAGCTCCAGAACTACAGCTACGACTACGGCCGCGACCATGGCCGCTTCCACGAAGAGAAGGTGGTCAAGTCGAAAGCCACCATGGGCCCCCACGTCAAGTACTGGGGTTCGCGCTGCATCGTGTGCACGCGCTGCGTGCGCTTCACGGATGAAATCTCCGGCACCGGCGATCTGGGCGTCATCTACCGCGGGGACAAGAGCGAAATCTCCCTGTTCCCGGGCAAGGTGATGGACAACCCGCTGTCCATGAACACGGTCGACATCTGCCCCGTGGGCGCCCTCGTCTCGTCCGACTTCCTGTACCAGACGCGCGTATGGAACCTCAAATCCTCGGACTCCATGTGTTCGGATTGCGCCGTGGGCTGCAACACCCGCGTCGACTTCGACGCCAAGGGCACCATCAAG
>Ga0209515_10008246_pt1 | contig 12220 bp, 11 predicted proteins | sample Subgroupgradi54m_FD_187454 | JGI IMG/M metagenome (GOLD analysis project Ga0209515, IMG submission 187454) | Subsurface groundwater microbial communities from S. Glens Falls, New York, USA - GMW60B uncontaminated upgradient, 5.4 m (SPAdes)... ... | reverse complement strand
CGGTTGAAGTTTCATCTATTCCAGGATTTTCCTCTGCCATAGTTTATACATTATAACTACATTCTAATAATTGTCAAATTAGGCTTTTTTATTTATACTTCAACTCTGAGGTTCCCAATTCTGTCATTCTGAGTGAAACGAAGAATATATCCTTCACTACGTTCAGGATGACAGAAATAAATCATGATCCCAGTTAAATTAAAACTTTCCAATTTTACAAGTTACGGAGAAAATGTGCCGGAGCTTAATTTTAGCAAATTTCATTTGGCTGCCATTTCCGGACAAAATGGGGCCGGCAAATCCTCACTGCTCGACGCTATTACCTGGTGTGTTTGGGGCTGGTCCAGGGCAGGGGACAGTGCTGATAACTTAGTAAAACTGGGGCAAAATGACATGTCGGTTGAGTTTTCCTTTGATTTAGACGGACATGAGTTTACAGTTAAAAGAAGGCGCTCCCTTAAACACGACGGTACCACTGCTTTAGAATTTTGGGGCGGTTCCCACAATCTAACCGAAGGAACTATTAAAGCTACCCAACAAAAAATTATTGATACTTTGCATTTAACCTTTGAGACATTCACCAACTCCAGCTTTTTGCGTCAAGGCCATGCTGATGAATTTACAACCAAAGGCCCGACGGATAGAAAAAGAATTCTGGCAGATATTTTGGGACTTGCTCATTATGATCTGCTGGAAGAAAAAGCCAAGGAAAAAGTCAAAGAAGCTGACAACAGGTTAAAACTCCTGGAATATCAGTTAATGGAGATTGATGCTGAACTTTCTCAAAAAGATGAGTCAAAGACAAAAAAAGTAGCTGCTGAGAAAAAAATTAGCGAGGTGGAAACTCAAATTGCTACTTTAGAAAAAGAGCTAAAAAGTTTAACCGATCAAAGAGCTACTTTAGTTGCCACCAATGAGCAGCAAAGTAAATTAAAGCAAACTCTATCCGGCCTCCAGCAAGAACTGGATGAAATTTTATCCCAGGGAAAAACCCGGGCAGAAAATATAAAAAATCTGGAAAGGGAAATCGTTGATCTCCCGAATATTAATGAAAAGCTAAAGGAACGCCCAATACTGGAAAAACAAAGAGATGGATATACTACTCTTTCCCAAAAAAAGTCAGAATTGGAAAATAGATTAACCACTGTTAATTCTGCTCTCGCTTTAAAAAACCAGGAAAAACAAAACCTGGATAATAAACTAAAAGAGCTAACTTCTCATACTGAAGCTCTGGAAAAAGATTCTGCCAAATGCCCAACCTGTGGCCAGGAAATTAATAAAGAGCAGAAAACAGCCGTGATTAAAGATTTAAGCTTAAAGAGTATCGAGTTAGAGACAGAAAAGAATAGAATAGTAACGGCTGACGAAGAAAAAGAAATTTTAAAATTACAGGCAGAAATGAAGCTAATTCAGCTGGATGATCACAAATATCAGGAGACTGTCAGAAAAATAAATGAACTCTCTAACTTGCAGGAAAAAAGAGAAAAATTAATTGCTGCCCAGGCCACTATGGAGTCCGAGAAAAGATCAGTCCAGGAACTACGCGGCCTCTTTGCCAATAAAAAATCACAAATTGAAAAACTGGAAGAGGAGGTGAGAAAACTTCCTAACTTAATAAGTAACTTAAGTACCTTAGAAATTCAGGTTAGCCAAAAAGAAACCAACTTAAATTCTTTAAGGGATGAGGAAAAAGAGGCCAGGAACTTATTGGGACAAGCCACCGAGTTAATTTCCAGAGCCGAGCAGATGGAGAAATTATCTAAACAAAAACTGGAGGAAAAATCGCAATTTCAAAAAGAAAAAGAAAGTTTTGAAGAACTAGCGCTGGCTTTTGGCAAAAGAGGAATACAGGCTATGATTATAGAAACAGCCATCCCTGAAATAGAGGATGAGGCCAACAGTTTACTGGAAAAATTGACCGAGGGCCGGATGAAAGTAGCCTTTGTAACCCAAAAGGAAACTAAAACAAAGGTGGAAACAAGTGCGGGAAAAATCCATGCCATAGTTGAAACTTTGGATATTATAATTTCTGATGAAATGGGGGAGAGACCATATGAAATGTACTCGGGAGGAGAAGCCTTTAGAGTTAATTTTGCTATCAGATTGGCCCTTTCAAAACTTCTTACCAGACGAGCCGGAGCTAAACTACAGTTTTTAATAATTGATGAGGGTTTTGGGACTCAGGATGCCGAGGGTCGGACCCGGATTGTTGAAGTTCTGGATACCATCAAAAATGACTTTGAAAAAATATTAGTCATTACTCACTTAGAAGAATTAAAAGATGAGTTCCCCACCAGAATTGAGGTTTCCAAAAATTCCGGAGGTTCCACCTTTGAAGTGGTTGGGGATTAGCGCTTCAATCTTTTAGCTGCAGCATTGAATTGCCGCTCCCAAGTATCGAATCCAATATCAACCTTATGCTCCTTTATACGGAACTTCCCATCTGCTTCTCTCTCCAGTACAGTCTTGCCTACTGGTTCCCGAAAGCCTGGTAGGGTCTTGAGGATCGTTACTCCAGTCAGATCACCGGCGCCATCAAACTCCCAACTTTGATGTACGGCAGCCGATTCTCCAGAGGAGAGAAGACCTGATCGTATAGATGTTACTACGGATCCACCACGACCTGCTTGGTAAGATGACTCAAATCTGCCACTGACATGCTTTCCCAATAAGGTGTCTACAAAACCCATTGGCTTCTCAACATTTGTGGTGCGTTCTTTTTGCGCAGCTACTGTTTTTTGATAGTTAATTGAGGATGCTTCCTGAGTATCTTCTGCCATATCTTACATTTAACTCTCTCTCTTTGTCAAGCCCGCAAAGTTTGAGTTACAATTAGTTCATGGTTCGACTATTTTTAAAAATACTTCTATCCCTAATTTTTTGGGGAGTTTTTATTTATGTAGTTTTTCAGATCCCTTATCCGGAAAGTTTGACTCAGGCTTCCATTAACCAGCTTCTCTACTTTTTTATTCCACTTTTTCTGGCTCTAATATTTACTTCTAATTTATTATTAAAATCCATACTCAGATCAATTCTGATTTCTTTTGGGATAATACTTCTATTGGTTTTAAAAGCCCTGGATTCTCTAAATATAGTCTCTGCTCTCTTAACTATTATTGCTGTTGGACTTTTGATTAGTTATTTTAAAACGCCTACCAGCTTGACTTCAGGCTCGAATATACCTAAACTAAGGAGCTTACGGAGGAAAAAATGAACAAATATTACATTACAACAGCTATTGATTATGTCAACGATACCATCCATATAGGCCATGCTTTTCAAAAAATAGCAGCCGATATTTTGGCCAGATATTATCGACTTAAACTAGGCGAAGACAATGTCTTTTTCTTAACAGGAACTGATGAATATGGCCAAAAAGCTGAAAAGGCGGCTAAAGAAGCTGGGATCGATACAAAAGAGTATGTTAGAAAAATTTCAAAATCAGATAAGGAGCAACAGGATTCCTTAAATATTTCATATGACAGATTTATTGAAACTACTGACGATGATCATACTAAAGTAGCTCAGGAAATCTGGAGAAGGGTAGAGAAAAATGGAGACATTTATCTGGGGAAATTTACTGGTCTTTATTGTAGTGGCTGTGAGGCCTATTACACAGAATCTGATTTAGTAGATGGACACTGCCCATTTCACCCCAATCTAGAAATTCAAAAAATTACCGAGGAGAATTACTTTTTTAAATGGAGTAAATACCAGAAATTTTTAACAGATCACATCAAAAGTAATCCCCAATTCGTAGTACCGGAATCCAGAAGAAACGAAATATTAAAATTTGCCGAAAGCGGTATACACGATATTCCGGTTTCCAGAACTTCATTTACTTGGGGGGTACCGGTTCCGGATCATCCTGGACATGTCCAATATGTTTGGTTTGATGCCTTAACCAACTATTTAACAGGAGTTGGCTTTTTAGAAAATCCGGATCAATTTAAACAATTCTGGCCGGCTGATGTCCATATATTAGGAGTAGATAACTTAAGATGGCATGCTCTGCTTTGGCCGGCTATGCTAAAAAGCGCTGGTCTGGAACTCCCAAAAACTATTTTAGTTAATGGCTTTCTAGGAATAAATGGTCAAAAGATTAGCAAAAGCTTAGGCAATGTTATTAGACCCACAGATTGGGTAGAAAAATTTGGAGCCGATGCGGTGAGATACTACTTAATGAGATATAACGTTTTAACTGAAGAAGGGGATATATCAGAAGAAAAACTTAAGATTGCTTATAATGCAGATCTGGCTAATGGCTTAGGAAATCTGGTGGCCAGAGTAGCCAAACTTTGCGAACGCAGTCATATTGAGGCTCCAAAAGTGACACAACTGACGATCGGACAAGATGTCACAAAACACCTTGAGGAGTATAAATTTAATGAGGCTTTAAATTTCATTTGGTCCAAGATAACTGAAGCAGATAAATTAGTTAACGAGAAAAAACCATGGGTGTTGTCTGGGGAGGAAGTAAAAATGGTACTCCTGGACCTGGTTTCCAGAATTCAGCTAATTGCATACAATTTACAACCCTTTTTACCGGAAACTTCAGAAAAAATCCTAAAACAATTTTCCGGAAAAGTTAAATCTGCCCCGCCACTTTTCCCCAGAATCAGCTAAACTATAATTATGCATTGGGGATTCAAAATCATAATTTGGCTTCTTTTAATCTGGTCAGGCTACCACATAATTAGAGATGTTTTTCAAGATCTATTAAATATTCACAACCCTATCGTGGACATTTGGCATGTAGCACCTAAACGAGACTTTAGTTTTTTAGGAAGTCATTACAAACTAATCGGATTTATAATCGGACTTTTACCATTAGTGGGAATTTTTATACTGTCTATAAAATCACTAATCTCTAATAAATTTGGCTGGAAGGGATCTACCGCTGTTGGCTTATTTGCAAGTTACATAATTTTCTGGCTCTGGCTTATTTCTTAAAATGCCAATATTATTTCAAATTATTATTTGGTTTTTGTTCTTGTGGTCAGCTTACCATCTGATAAGAGATTTACTCACTGATGTCTTAGGTGTTCACCATCCAATTATTGATGTTTTACATATGAGACCAAGACACAAGGAACATATTTTAGGAAAATTTTATCAGTTTTGGGGGCTTCCTTTAGAAGTCGGGGTGTTTTTACTCTCCATTCATGCTATTATTTCTCATGATTTCGGTTTAGGAGGAGCAGTAGCAGTTGGATTTTTTGCCACTTTTTTCTCCTTCTGGGCCTGGTCATCTTTTTAAGTATGTTGACTGATACACACGCACACCTATACTGGAACTCTTTTAAGGAAGATTTTGAGGCTATAATCCAGCGTGCGCTCGACGCAGGCGTAACCACGCTGATTAACGTTGGTGTTGATGTTGAAAAATCAGCAGAAGCGCTAAAGCAAGTCCAAGAAACCAACTGGCCGGAAAATCTACGTGTTTATTCGACCATTGGCATACATCCGCATGAGGCAGTTAAATACTCCTTTAATCCGGACGTATCCATACGTAGTGACCTGAACAAAATTAAGGAAGTGTATCAAAAAAATATATCAAAAGTGGTCGCTGTAGGAGAGTGCGGTTTAGACTTTGCCTTCGAAAACAATCCTGATTTCATCCCCTCTCATTTATCCCCTGACCGATTAAAAGAGCTTCAGATTAAACTATTTCAAGCCCAAATTGATTTAGCTAAAAAACTAAAACTTCCCTTAATCGTTCATTGCCGTGATGACCGTTCCAAAAATCCGGAAAATTCTGAGACCTGGAATGAAGTTCTTAAAATGGTTGGCGCCCATCCTACTATCCTCCATTGCTATTCCGGCTTACCATCAACAACCGACCAAGTAATTCAAATTCCCAACTTAACTGTTTCCTTTGCTGCCACCCTCACCTACCCTAAAAATGATTATCTACGAGAGGCTGCCAGGATACTCCCTTTAGAAAGAATCCTTTTAGAAACAGACTGCCCTTTTTTACCTCCTCAAAGCAAAAGGGGCCAGCGAAACGAACCAGCCAATATTGTAGAAATCGCCCAAACCGTCTCCGAGATAAAGGAACTTTCTATTGAAGAAGTATCCAACCAAACAAGTGAAAATGCCAAAAGGATATTTGCTTTACAGCTTTAAATTCCTTAAACTTATCATTACATGCGCTTTATTCTGATCTTAATTATTGGTCTTTTAGCATCTTTTTATCTCTCTGCTTTAATTAAAAGATTAACCAAAAGAAAGGTTCATTCATTAGTGGGATTTATCATTATCGTTTTAGCTTTCATAGTTGGTCTATTTGGAGGAAAGTTATCCTATCCTTTAAACGTGTTAATTGGCTATTTTCTAGCAGGAACCGGCATCGGAATAATTGTGCATCATTTACTTTCTGAAAGCTACATTGTCTCTGAAAGATTAGAAAAAGACTTCATTTCAAAACATGACTCTAAGTTCGAAAGGCTCTTGGAAATTTTACCAGGTGCTCTAACTTGGCTAGCTTTAACCTCTCCTATTTGGCTCTCCTTCACTCTTCCTTTCGCAGTTGCCTATCTTATTATAGTGGCCGACACTTACTGGCTGGTTAATGCATTCAAAATATCGGCGCTGACCTTTATTGGTTACAAAAGAATGGAAAAAGCTAAAAAGGAGGACTGGTTGGACCGATTAAAAAATGATTTTCCAAACTCAGATAAATATTACCACTTAATTATTCTCCCCACCTATAAGGAAGGATTGGAAATCTTATCCTCATCTTTTGATGCAATTGCCAATTCAAATTATCCAAAAACAAAAATATTTTTGGCAGTAGGATTTGAAGAAAGGGATGATCCAAAAAAAATAAAAGAAACTCAAGGCTATCTTAAAAGATTTCAAGGAAAAATTGGCGCAGTTTACACTACTATCCATCCCTTTGGTTTAGAAGGTGAAGTTCCCGGCCCTGGTTCCAATAGAAACTGGATGATTAAACATACCATCCAAGAGCTGGAAAAAAAAGGAATAAAACCGGAAAATATTTTGGCAACAACTTTAGATGCTGATTTTTGTATCCACCCGCAATTTTTAGCCGGAGCTCTGCACAAATATTTATCGACTCCGGAAGATAAAAGAAATAAACGAACCTACACAGGCGCATTTTTGTACTATAACAATTACTGGCAAACTTCTGCCCCTATGAGATTAATTGCAACAGGAACGGCACTTTGGCAATTATCTGAGATGGTCGGATCTGATAAATATATCAACTATGCATCGCTATCTGTAAATCTAAAAACTCTTTTAGATATTGGCCTTTGGATTCCTAATAAAGTTAATGACGATTCCGGTTTTTACTGGAAAGCGTACTATTATTTTAACGGCGACTATCAAGTTATCCCTCACTTTTTACCAATCACCGCCGATGCAGTCCTAGATGTAACCCTTCCAAAGACTTTTCAGAATCAATATCTACAACTTAAACGATGGGCATATGGTGTTGAACATATGCCTTTTATCATTAGATCATATTTTAAAAACAAACAAACTGATTTCTGGGATAAAACAGACAAGTTGATTTTTATAACCTGGTCCTATCTTAAATGGGGCACACTGGCACTTTTCATATCATTCGGGGGCCTACTTATTCCTTTTGTAAATCCGGATTTCTCCGGCTCGGTTGTCTCTCACAATTTATCAGTTATTTCTTCTTGGATATTAACTGCTGCCTTTGTGGGCCTTTTTTCAACAATTTATGTGCATGAAAAAACTGCTCCAAAAAGGCCTGCTAGTTGGTCCCCTTTAACTAAACTTTGGTCATATATTCAATGGGCATTAATACCGATTATCCTTGTCACAATTGCTACTCTTCCTGCAATTGATGCCCAAACTTCTCTAATGTTTGGGCGATATCTGGAGTTTCACACCACCATTAAGGCCCGGAAAGAAACTTAATATGGTCAATACCGGTATAGTTACCCTAATTAGTTTGCTCTGCTGTCTTGTTGCTATAACTTTGGTGGTGCTAATACTTTTGGGAGGTTCTTTCTTGCCCTCCAGGTTACCACTTTTTTATTCATTACCCTGGGGAGAAGCCCAATTGGCCGCACTCCAACAATTTTTAATTATCCCCTCTCTAATTATTGCATTTAGCCTAATAAACTTAATGATCTCCTGGCAACTCCATCAAAGCCAGCACTTTTTTAAACTTATACTAAATCTCACTTCTTTCCTTTGTGCAATAATATTGTTAATCAGCTTAATAAAAATTATCACAATCTTTTTATAATGGAATTTCTATATCCGCCACTTTTAAGCTTAATTACTACAATAATAAGTATTTTCCCGACAATCAAAATAGCTAAAAAATTTAAGCTTTTGGATAACCCCGTTAAGAGACCTCATCCTGCTCATACTCAAAAAAGAGTAGTGCCAAGAGCGGGTGGGTTGGCTATTTTTTTGGGAATTTTTGTGGCTATACTTTTTTTTATCCCTTTAGAAAAACATATCATTGGAGTAATCTTTGGAATGTTAATATTGCTAATAACCGGATTAGTGGATGATAGATACACCCAGTTTTCGCCGTACAAGCGGTTGATTTTCCAGTTTTTCGCAGCTGGCGTAGTGGTTATAAGCGGTGTTGGTATCTCTTTTATTACCAACCCTTTAGGGGGAATTATTTATTTGAACTCAATCACCATTCCCTTTTACTTTTTTGGCACTCATCAAATTATTATTATTGCCGATATATTAGCCCTTGTTTGGATACTCTGGGTAATGAACATGATAAACTGGTCAAAAGGCGTTGACGGACAAATGCCCGGTATTGTTTTAGTGGCAACTTTTATTTTAGGGTTGCTATCTTTAAAGCTCTATCAGGGAGGCGATATTAACCAATTAAATATCGCCAAACTTTCTTTAATCACATCCGGATCAGCTTTGGGATTTTTGATTTTTAATTGGTATCCAGCCAAGATTTTTCCCGGTTTTTCAGGATCTACTATTTTTGGGTTAATGATTGCCACTTTATCTATTTTGTCGGGGGCAAAACTAGCCACTGCCGGGCTAGTTCTCCTTGTCCCGGCAACCGATTTTATATATACATTTATCAGAAGAATTCTGCAAAAAAAATCTCCTGTTTGGGGCGATAGAGGTCACCTCCATCACCGACTGCTTGATCTAGGATTATCCCCTAAACAGATCACTTGTATTTATATCTTTTTTGGTGTTATCCTTGGAGCGCTGGCACTAAATTTGGATAGCAAAGGAAAATTATTTGCTGCCGTTTTAGTCGCGTCGAGTTTACTAGGATTAATTTTATGGTTAAATTTCTTTGGGGTCTTTTCAAAGCACTCAGACCCAGGCAATGGGTAAAAAATTTTGCTCTATTTACTCCGCTGATTTTATCCGGATCACTTCTTGACCCTGTCCACCAACTGAAAGCTTTGAGCGCATTTTTACTTTTCTGCGGATTTTCTTCAGCCACTTATCTTCTAAATGATGTTTTTGATATTGAGAGGGATCGTCTTCACCCTTTCAAGATCAAACGCCCAATTGCCTCAGGTCTTATCTCCCCTGTCTTTGCAGTTACAGTAGCCTTAATTTTAATACTTGTCTCTTTGCCATTGGCATATAAGCTCTCTCCCGCTTTTTTCCTGGCCGGAGTCTTATATTTAATCTTACAGCTTTTTTATTCGGCATATTTAAAACATGTAATTTTGCTGGATGTCATAGTTATTGCCACAGGATTCGTCCTGAGAGTATATGCCGGGGTTTGGGCAATTGATGCTCACTTAAGTGTTTGGTTTTTACTTTCCGTTACATCCTTTGCGCTCTTTTTAGCAATTGGTAAAAGAAGATCAGAGTTAACTCTCATGCAATCTCAAGCTTCTAAACACCGAGAAACTCTGCTGCACTATCCTGAAAACTTGCTTGATATTTTAACTTCCATGTTTGCTAACTCCACCTGGTTAACTTATGCCCTTTTTGCCTTTCAGCAAGCTCCCATTACTACCCCGGAAAATTTACTGCCTTTCCTGGGAAATTTGGAGTTACCTATTTGGCAAGCTAAATATTTTATGGTCACCGTGCCAATAACAATTTATGCTGTCATGAGGTATTTGTATATTATTTATGAGAAAAAGGAGGGGGAATCACCGGAGCGGGTACTCGTCACTGACACTCCCCTTCTGGCTTCAGTTCTAATCTGGCTGGTTCTGGTAATTGGAATTATATATTATCTTTGATTTACTCTTTTTAAAATTTTAATTACACCATCACTAGCATTAACTTCAACTAGATCTCCGTCCCTTAGAATCTCTGTGGCAATTTTAGTACCAACTACACAAGGCTTTTTAAATTCACGAGAAACTATAGCCGCATGAGAAAGCAATCCGCCTTCATTAGTTACAATGGCTGCAGCTTTTTCCATCGCCGGAAGATAGGGAGGGGAGGTATGCTTAGCCACTAAAACACGTCCTTTAATAAATTTGGCGACATCTTCTGTAGAACGTAGTATGGAAACTAAACCTTTGGCTTTACCACCACATGCGCTCTGGCCTTCTATCTGGTCAATATTTTTAAAGTCAGTAATCCCTTGATACGAGCTGGCAAAATCATCTAGCTGCTCTCCCACTAGAATAGTGGTTTCTCCTCCTTCATAAAAAAAGGCAAAGTCCTGGTTACGTTTAGATATTTCATTAACCAACAAAGCTTCTAATTCTCCTTTTAAAGCAGCAACTATTTCTTCTTCAGTCATTTGTATGATTTGCTCATAAGTGATACCGGTTCTAGATGTGATTTCATTTAAAAAGGGACGGAGCAAAAAAGGCACTTTGTGAAAAAGATCATCAGCCCAGATAGATGTGTAGATATATTCTTTCAAAACCGATATTAGAAGTTTATCAGCAGCGCTGACTTTATATTTATCATAAAATTTCTTCAGTAACTTTTTATTGTCTTCTATCTTATTAAAATAGCGAAGGCTCTTACTTAAAATTTCATCCTTATTTTTTTCTGATAACTCCTTAACCTTCTCTTTAATAAAAGCTTTGTTATACGGTGTACCCAGATAAGTAAACATTCCCAAATACCCATATTTGTCTGCTATCTCTTCTACCTCCCCTTCGATGGCCTGTGTAAATCCAACCTTTTTTACCTTAAGAGCTAGCCCACCCAGCTCTTTTTGTTGGTAAGCCATACCCGTCGGCTTATCTAAACTGCCAATTATCTCTAAATATAAACTTAATTGAGCGGGGTTCTTAATATATTTAAGGACCAAAACATTTATTTTCTCAGAATAAATATCATTTAAAATTGTATAATACATAACAGATATCCACCGCCCCTCCGCGGGCGGGGAATGGGAACAGTAATATGGTAGGATTGGATAGTGAAGTACAGGAATGGTTCACATACCAGGTATAGTATCTACTACCATATTGTGTTTGTGCCAAAGTATAGAAGAGAGGTGCTGACTGGTCGGGTTGAAGAAAGGCTGAAAGAAGTTATCTCAAGGATAGCATTTGTGCATGATTGGCTGATAGAAGCTATGGAAGTAATGCCGGATCATGTCCATCTGTTTCTTTCAGCCCCACCCAGATACTCACCAGCACAGATTGTTAACATAACCAAAAGCTATACTCACAGACAAATATACAAGGAGTACAAAGAGGTCAGGCAGATGTTGTGGGGAGGATCACTCTGGTGTGATGGATACTTTGTCAGCACCGTGAATGATAAAACAACTAAAGAACAGGTAAAAAGATATATTGAGGATCAAAAGAAAGATTTAAAACAGATGAAACTTTGGGATATTACAGAGAATGGAACATAAGAGAATCTCCGCCCTTCCACGGGCGGAGAGATTCAATCCCGAAAATGGACAGATTAGTTGAGATAGAGGTTTTTAGGGACGGTTTGTCAGATCAGGCTTCTCCCGATGGTCTCCTCTATGGAATTGAGCCAGGGATACCAGGGGTAACCCAGCAGGAATTTCAAAGGGGGAGGATAATTTACCGTAGGGGTGATTCGGCCGAGGCTCTTTTTTTGCTTCAAAGAGGTTGTGTTCAATTATCAATGCCTGGTGACGGGGGGAAGAGATTTATCTTGGAGTACCTCAGAACTCCGGCAATTTTCGGAGAAGGAGCACTTGATTTCGGATCTCAGCCAACCACTGCACGAGCAGTTACCAATTGTCAAACCCTGGCCATTAGAACAGATGCCCTTGGAAGCGTTTTAGAAAAGAATCCGGATTTAG
>Ga0209515_10008245_pt1 | contig 12220 bp, 8 predicted proteins | sample Subgroupgradi54m_FD_187454 | JGI IMG/M metagenome (GOLD analysis project Ga0209515, IMG submission 187454) | Subsurface groundwater microbial communities from S. Glens Falls, New York, USA - GMW60B uncontaminated upgradient, 5.4 m (SPAdes)... ... | reverse complement strand
TGCGATGCCTTTGCGGCGGGTCCTTTTGCCGTTGGTTCCGTTTTCCATAGAATTTTGTGCTCTCTTTCCGTAAGGAAATAGCGGGCTGTCCCAACAAGCTCAAGTGGGAAGCAATCAGCGGCAAAAAATCAGGTAGGTAAAACAGCTAGATTTAAACTTCAGCAGGAGAGGATCCCGGCTTCACGCCCGAAATCCTCCGAATAATGTGCATATTATACTATAATTTGGCCCGGTTTTCCTTACCTTTCTTTGAAAGGTCGAAAAAATTTACACACTTTGCGCAACTTAATCCAACATTGACTACATTTGTATCATACCCGATGTGAACGACCCTATGAAATACCGTATGTAATTCATAGGGTCAAGGCATCAATTGGCGGAAAACCAGGAGGCGGTGTCGCGGAGGACCTTTGAACCGAAATCAAGCCTTTTAAAGTAGTCGATGCCCGTAGGATTCAATCTGACCGTTTGGAGTTCGGGGTTGTATTTTCCTTCTCGGTATGTCGATTCAAGAATTCCGAAATAGTTCATGGGATCGATGAGACAGTATTTGAGGCCCCAGATCATATGATCCTTTGCGTAAGTTTGGTCCGGCGCACCCCAGAAAAGGCCGCACTCGTTGATGATTTTGGCGGCCCAAGCATCCCACTCGATTGCCTGGCCGTCCTTCCATTCCGCAAGGTGTGACCAAATGTCGCTCCACTTTTCCTCAAGGCGCTTCCCGAAACCGCCGCCCCGGAGAAACCAGTTTTCGACATTGAATCCGGCCCGGAAGGTGCAGAAAAGATAAAAAGGCCGCCCTGCTTCAGACGCCTCGAAAAATTTCCCCCAATTGCGGCCTTTAGTCAATCGCCCTGTCCGGTTAATGGTCAAAAACTCCCCGCTCAGGGCCAGGAGATCCAGAAAATAAAACCGCCGATACTCCATTTCGTGACGTTTTTTGTAAATTCTGTCTCCGACCTTTTCTTCGTGCGGCTCCTTGATTCGAAAATTCTCCATCATATTTTTAATGTGCCGCACAGGAATACATTTCTGCTTCGGCGTCAGCATCACCTTTTGCTCGGCCACATACCGAAGCAACACTTCAAAATCGTGTCCAAGGGCTGATTGGTCGGAATCGCTCATTTTGATCCTTGATATTTTCCAAGCCAGGCGCAGTATTCACATTGGCTATTAACAGGAGGGGTAGGACCTTTGAGAAGGGCAACCGCTTTCCGAAAAGTCGTACGGGCACGTTCCGGATCCGTGGGGATCTTAACGGCTTGAAGTTCAAAGAGAACGTTTCCTTGTTCGGCTACACTCTTTGGCGAGTAGTAAAGAAGGAAGGCATAACCGGCGGTCGGCATCTTGTTTTCGTGAAGGAGCAGGGTATAGCAATCAAGTTGATTCTGGTAATACTTGACAGCATCCGCTTCCGTCGTAACCGAGCCTTTGGTCTTGTAATCAAAGGGAATGTACCGGTCGTCCTTGACCAAAAGGTCATCAATAGCCCCGCTTAAAATCGAACCATCACTATCCCGGTATTCAAGTCCCGTCTTCCAATTGCGCCATTTTTCAAGCTGCGCCTGATTCGCAAACAATTTAATACCGTCAAATTCCGCCTTATTTAATTCAGCAGGAAGCGAGCCCTTTGTCCGAAAGCTGTCAAAGTGCGCCTTGATTACCCGATCCATTCCTCCGGGGAGTGAGGGGAAAATCCCCCGGGGTCGCTTGATGCTCTTGACTTTATCAAACCAGAAACACCGCTGACATTCGAGAAAAAGATTTAGGGTTGACGGGGAAAGTCTAACTTGGTTCATTTTTGCAATCCAACTATTTCTTAGCAAAATCCTTTGCCTTTAGAAGACCTCTATCTTCGATCAAGTCGCTTGGAATCCATGAAATAAACTCTGACTTTTCAAATGCTGGCTGGTATTCACCACGGCGATTAACTGGTGCGATCAGCCATTTGGTGGAAACAAGATGACATTGTTTCCGCGTTCTCGTTAAAGCCACTACAAACTTGCATACTTCAATATCTTCGATCCTACGTGGATTAGCTGGCAGAGAACCGTTATTTGCACCGACAATAAAAACATGCCCTGCAGACAGCCCCTTACAGCCAACATAGGATGTTAACAAGATTGTTGGCTTTGTCTTGTCCCTCTCCTCAACTTTTTCGGCTTGCCGTCGAGTAAAATAGTCGACCGTTGGCTGTGCTTCATTGCCAAGAATCTTTTTCAGTTCCTGAACCTGCTCATCCGTAAGGCTTTTCCCGAGCCGCAGCTCTCGAACGATTTCCACTACACTCAGATGTGCACTCACGAAATCTTGCTCAAATAGGTCAACTACCGGAGCGCCTTTTTGGGATTCGGCGATAATTTTTCGCTGGGCGGCATCTTCAAAGAACCATTCCATGAGGATTCGCCATCCAAGGTTCGAGTCCTTGTCATACAAAAGTTGCTCATACCCATCATGCAAAGCGTAGCTGATTTCCGTACTTGGCGTGTAATCAACATAAGCGAATTGCTTTCTGAGCTTCTCGTAGGTCTCGTGAAGATATTGCTTTTGTCCCACTATCAATACTGTCGGATATCGTTCGTTGTTCGATTCGTCGATATCTTTTTGGTCAATTTTTGAAATTTCTGCTGCAATATATTTTGGGATAACGTTGGCCAAAGTGCACTGCGCGTGGATGATCCTTGGGTATTTCATACTGTCGGACTTTTTATCCTCAAGAAAGCACTCAAAGGATTTGGGTACCCTCCTACTCAAGTATCCTTTTGATTGTGCCTTTTTAATCACCTCATTCGTAGCGCCCACGATTACCTCGGTACAACGATTACAGAATGGCAATTCAAAGATAGCGTATTGGCCGGACGCATGCAGATCGCGTATATACTTTGGAGAAGCCGCGCGATCACTATAAACTGCCTGGTCGTCATCTCCCACGATTAGAATGGACCCATGCCTCTCTATCTCACGGATGAAAGCAACCTCGAGAGGGTTGAAATCTTGGTATTCGTCAATCACGATTTGGTCGAACGCTGGCACGATGTCTGGATTCTTTTGGATCTGTTTATAGAGTCTGTATACGGCATCGTTGAAAGAAACGACTTGATAGTAGTCTCCTCGCTGCAGATAAAAAGATATCGCGGGACTTGACTCATCAAGTGTCTGAAATTTTAGATCAAAATCTCGCATATCTTCTTCAAGCAGATTCGCGTCGTTTTCGATAATTTTTGTCAAATATGGAACCAGATTCACTCGGCCATTTTGTTCATGTAGGATCTTTTTGCAATAACTGTGGAATGTCTTCACCTCGGCGTATGAAGCAAGCTTATTTCCCATGTCATCGACGAGGCGGTTGATAAACGTCATGGCCAGATTGCTCCCGCTTGCCTTTTGTTCAAGGACTTTAGTGAATGTAAATGTCTTGCCAGTCCCTGGCCCAGCGACAATTAACTTTCTCGGCGCGTCTGATTCCAAGATTTTTTGAAGCTGTTCATCGCGGCTTACTCTTTGTTGAGTCTTCATACTTTGATGATTATGACTTTCACCTCGGCCCTGTTATCAGTGTTACCGAGATCCCCGAGTATTCATTGTGATGATTCTATCCATGGCTCTCTGAATATCGCTTCCCAATCATATTGAAATGTCGGCATAAGAGAGGAGTAATTGTTGGCATTAAATATGAGTTGGTATTTAATCATGAGCTTTTCCATCGTTTTTAATGGGGATTCTAAACTTTCAAATGTGAGAATTTTTCTCGTTGGTATGTTGCTCCAATGCGCAACTTTTTTATCAGTGTATTTTTTTAGTTTATTGATCTCATGTTTAACTTTTCTCAAGTCGGATCGCACCATCGCAGGATTGATATGTTTTTTTCTGATGTACTTTTTCCAGCCATAAAATTTCTTAAAATCCGACCAAGCGTTAAATTTAACAGTGCTACCCCTATAAAGACTCTCAAATTTTTTCCAGTTTAAAACATCTGGTCTTTCCGCTATTTCAAACAATAATCGAGCGAGAGAGATATCATTGGTGCGTAAATCGATTTGCCGTCGAATCCGAATCAACATATCTCTTGCAAACAGCCGGCCCATCCATCCATAAAAATAGCTTTCTTTTTGAATTTTTGGATTAGCTTTAATGATTTCTTGAACTTGCCAGAAGATATGATGATCGACCTTCAGAAAAGAAATTTCATTGTGGATGATTTTGAGGTATTTCTTCCATTTTTTGTACAGTTTCACTTCGGGAATCATCGAACGATCAAAACAACACACCCTCGATCTTGTTCTTCGTGATCTTTGAATACTCAAAGACTTCCAAAATCGAGGCTCCTTTGGAACTCAAACCGTAGAATGTCCGCTCACCCAAGAGAACATATTCCCACTCTGCGTTGCCACGATCCTCTGGCTTTAATTGATTGATGCGGTTAATCCAGTCCACAGTGGCAAGTTGCTTGAGGCGCACGTTTTCTTGACTCAGATTATCTTGCGCCTTGGTCTCAACTATAAAAATCTTACCGCCCGCAGCCACAATGAAATCAGGACAATAAGCTGCCAGAAGTCCGTCTACTCGAATATAACTGATCCTTGCGAAAGAATGGTAATTCTCATTCACTTTCACGAAGGATCGGACGTTCGTGTCCGTATCACAAAACTCCATAAAATTTTTTCCAACTCGCCCTTATTGGAAGGATAGGACTGTCTTTCGTAAATCGTCTTCTCGATGTTAAGACAAAATTTCTCCCGCATTCGGAGGCTCTGCACTTCAGAAAAGTGTCTTTTAAGGACTTCCGCTTCGGACACATCAATGCTTTGCTGAAGCTCATAGATCGCTTTGCTGATTTCTCGGATGACATGCTCCACAATCCCGCTTTGTGAAAGGAGCAACACCCTCCAGTTATTGTCCTCAAACGGATCAAACGACACCCCGAACAGTTTTTCTTTGATAAATCTCTCAATCGCCTTCGCTATTTCAACTTGATTGATTTGCATGACGGGAAACTCTTTTGTTTTTCTTACCCCCGTTTTTGAAGTGACCGTCGAAACGGCGTTGACAATTCGGGCAATAAATTCGTTGTAACTTTTGGAATTAAAAATGTCAGCCCGAACCTCGTACTCTCCGAACCGTGTCTTGACCGTCATTTCCTCGGAATAGAATTTATCCCCACCTTGTGGAACCATCTTTTTCAATTTTGGGAGGTCATAAGCATCAAAAGGCTGCATCTTGTCGATGGAAATTTCAACGGGAACCAGACTTTCTTCCCGATCCATAACGATCATGGGGAAAAACAGGTCATAGTCTTTATAATTTTTCTTCAGCCCGACGTTGATAATGTCCCCAAGAACATCCGCTCCCGTCTTCGGTTCATCGTCCAAGATGACGGCTTCTCTGATGAGGTCATCGTAAAATTGAATGAAAGCAGGATGCTCGATAATGCTCAAAATATCCATGTAGGTTTCAGGCTCCTGTTTTTTTTGGAGGAGCTTGATCCTGTTCTCGTTCTTCAATTCCTGATATTCGGATTCCCGCCACATGAGGCGCAGACCTCGCCCGATGGTTTGTTCAAGTAAGATTGGGGCTTGGCTCGACCTTAGCGGAACAATCACACAGATATTGTTCACGTCAAAACCTTCACGCAGCATCAGAACGGACACGACTACCTTCGGCTTTGAGTGTTCATCAATGTTGAAAAGTTTTTGTTTGATGTCTCCCCATTCCTCAGCGGGGATTTCCCCTTTTTTATTGGAATCAATCTGGGCAACATCTTCCACAGCCAGCCCCTCAATATTCGTCAGATATTCCACGACTTTAGGCGTTACCTTCGTATCCTCACAAATCACAAACATTTTGGGATATTTATTGGAGACTCCGCTTTTATCCTTCGTGAGATTGACAAAGTGTTTCTCAAGCAGTTTCAACTTAGCAATGCCAGCCCGCAGCATGGTTTTTTGACCTTCAGAAAGCCCGACCACGTCTCGTCCTTCACGCTCCGCACGGAAATCAAGCGGAAGTGAAGCAATCTCTTTACGCCGATCAAGGGCGATGGTCTTAACTAACCCTTCATGAATCGCCGTTCTTAAATCAAAATCAACCAAGATGTGCGGGAAATAATGTTTGGTTCTTTTCTGCCCACTACCCGTTACGTCATACGGTGTCGCTGAAAAATCAATTTGAATGAACCGTTCTTTTTTGGACGCCGAAATGTAATTCAAACTGCGCTGCCATTCGACTTCCTGAATGTCACCATAGGTCTTGTTCTCGTGGATGTGGTGGGCTTCGTCGTTGATCACAACCAAGTCCCCAAGATTCGCCAAAAATTCAATCTCATTACCGCTCAAATATCGGCTGTCCAGCGTATCGAGGGAATGTCCCGACGACGTGCCAGGTGTTATGGGAAGGATTTCTTTCAAGCTCTTTGATGGGTTCTCAAGTGGCGACACCTCAACTTCTTCTTCTTCCTCCTCAACCCCTGCCAGCAAATGCCAGTTCGTAATGGCAATCAAGCCGTCCGCCGTAACCTTGCGCCCGATCTCATCTTTTTTACAGACACAGTTCTGAATAAAACCGAAAATTTCCTCCTTGTACGAGGGCGGTATGAACAATTCCTCAAACTTTTTGAAATCCGACTTCTGAAAGTTTCTGATCTTAGCCTCGTTTTCTTTACCGAGAAAGGCATCGAGCAATCGCTCGTAGACGATTAACCCAGGAGCCACCAGCAAAAAATTTTTGGCGTATCGTCCCGACTGTTTTTCTTCATGACGGGCATTAAGATACTGCCAAATTAGAAGCGCATTGATGACCCACGTCTTACCCGTACCAGTTGCCATTTTCATGGCATATTTCGGATGTTGATACTTCGGCTTTTTCAACTCCATCAAGTCCATTTGAGCGAGAATTTCCTGATCAACCGCAGAATAGGTATCAAAAACCGAGGAGGTCTTCAAGATTTCGTGAACATAGATCGTGTTGAGAATGGCTTGCTTTTGTCCTCGGTGAAAATTGATGGTGCGATTCTCACAAAAAACGGAATCAAACCAGAATCTCAGAAGGTCTCGTGTTACAGGCGTGATTTTTTCAAGGTAGGATTCGTCGGAATTAACAAGATCAGTGAGACGTTTGGCAAGTCTGAGCGGAATATCTCTTGTGCCTATATTGAGAGGTGTCGGCATCAACCCACCTCTGTTACAACGGCACTCTCAAAACCGAACACATCAACAGCTTTGACGCAAATTTTCCTTTTAGCTTTATGGGGAAGGTTCAGTGTGATCTTGCGGACAACACGCAGCGGGTCATTATCGCTTTCGACATTACCCCGATAATCCTGCCATTTGCTCTTGAAAACTTGCCCGTCATAGTCAGGATCAATGCTCCAGTATTCAATCAAAGTAAGCGGATCATCTGCTACGATCTTTTGCAGTTTTTCCTTGTCGGCATCTTCCAGAGGCAGCGCATCGGGAGAAAGCAAAACGTAATTATCCAGTTCCACCGTGATCTCGGCGTTTTCTTTATCCTTCGCTTTACTTTTTACAGGTTTAATCGAAAGATACTGAAGAGATGAGAATCTGATCTTGCCAGATTTAATGAGCTTATCGTATGAGGATTTCGACTTCAGACGATCAAGGAGATCAGGCGGAATGACAAGCACTTCGAGCTTGGGGTCGTTCAGTGCTGAGATTTGTTGCCCAATATCCACAACAAAATTCCAGCCAAGAACGATAACTTTTTCCCAGCCACCCATAAAACTGCCACGGAGTTCTTGAGCCTTTTTCAGCGTGTTGAATCCCGTCAATCGGGACGGCGAATCCACATAAACCAGAGTCCGTCCCTGCTTGATATAACCGAGGTTGTTTTGAGTTGCCTCACCACCGCTGAAAGGAATCGCTCCGTAAAGATTTACTGAGCTTTCATTAAACAATGGATACGAATCATGGCCACGATAAGTCTGATGCGTGAATGCACGACCGTAAGAGTCTCTGGGAATGCCGAAGTCTTCCCAGGGGTGGTCAAGGAGCTGTCGAAGGTGCTTAAGGTCTCTGGGAACGCTGTTTGCCAGATTTCGCTTGAGGTTTGCCCAGACAAATTCATCGGGATTAAGCTCAGGCGCATATCCCGGGAAGTGAAAGGCTTGGATTCGAGGATAGCTTCCAAGGAATCGTTCGATGAGTTTGGCTCGGTGGAGCGGGCTTCTGTCCCAAAGAAGGACGAGCGGGCCTTTGAGGTGACGGCAAAGATGTCGGAGGAACTGCCCGACTTGTCTGGCCCGAATGTCCTTGTTGGCGTAAAAGCGCGCGTAGAGTCCAAGACGTTTTTTCTTGGGCGAGACCGTGATGGCAGAGATAGCCGAGATTTTTGTCCAGCGACCGGCGACAACGAGGGTTGGAGTTTTTCCTTTAACCGACCAGGTTCTTTGGAGATTGGGAATAAGGGAGAATCCACTCTCATCCAGGAAGACCAAGCGGGCTCCAAGCCGAATGGCCTTTTTTTATATGAGGCCAAACGCGACGCTTCCAGTAGCGAATCGCTTCTTCCCGGCGCTCCTTGGCTTTTTTCTGTGGCTTCTGGCAGCTCCAGCCCAAGCCGTTCATCAGATTCCACAAGTTGCCGGTACAATAGCTTACTCGAAAATTTTTCCGGACGACTTGGCCGATACGCTTCAAGGTCCAAAGATCCGTCGAGTAACCGGCTTCCAAGGGCCCTTTCACCAAGACGCGTACCAAGGTTTTCTTCTGCCCGTCCGACAGAAGCGGAGGCCGGCCCATATGGGGTTTGGACTTCAACCCCGGCCGCCCTTTCTTCCGGTAGACTTGATGCCAACGGACCACGGAGCTTAAAGAAGCGCCCACTTTCTGTGCTACCGAGCGGTAAGTGCGGCCTTGTTTTAATAGGCGGACGGCCAGACGCCGTCTTTTTTCGAGTGTTTGGGGTTTGCCGTGAGGTCTCATGATGCCCTCCAAGGTTACCCCTATAATATCGACTAGAAATAGTATCCATTGAATGTTGAAATCTCAGTAATACCACATGGGCAAGATCACCGATGCGCTTAAATTGAGATTTTTCAAACTGCTCTTTCTGATAATCACCAACCGATTGATAAAAAAAGGGGGTTGCTTCCTGATCAATAAAACGCTTCCGCATAACCATACACGACGGCTTACCTATATCAGCCATGATCCACTTTCTGCCGAGCCGTTCTGCAACTATCCCCGAAGTTCCTGATCCAGCAAAGAAATCAGCAATAATCGAATTTTCATTTGAAGAAATTTTAACCATTCGTTCAAGTAGGGCTTCTGGCTTCTGGGTATCATAATTTAATATCTCAGCGTTCTTACCTTTCAGCAGAGAAATGTCTGTCCATAGATTTGTTACAAGCTGCCCTTCATATTCATCCAAATAAATTTTTTTATAAACCTGCCTCAACTTGTCTTCAGGGTAATACAACAATCCCTTACGATCCAGTTCATCCATTTTTTCCCGTGAATATCGCCATCCGTTTGGGGGTGTTTTATATCCCTTAAAATCATAAATCAAATTTGGTCTATGCGTCGGGCTGCTTGTAACATTCAACATAAATCGTCGACCATTCGAGTCCTGTTTAGTAAACATCTGTTCCACATATTCAGGATCTGGTTTCATGTAGACTTGATTAAAAATATAGTCTGGGGTCTTCGAGTAGAAATAGATCGAGTCTGTATTTATAGACATGCGGTTCATAACGCTTAACGCTGACCCGCCTTTTCTTTTCCAAACAATTTCATTTATAAAATTATCTTTTCCAAAAATGTCATCCATCACGACTTTCACATAAGAGCCGACGTGCCAATCAATATGAACGTAAATAGACCCAACCTCAGAAAGAAGTTCCTTCATCAAAACCAACCTCGGATAGAGCATTTTCAAATACGAAACCGTCCCATCTTTCCAAGTATCCGAATATGCGAATTGTTCGATGACAGTTGGCTTTTGTTCAATCTCGCCCGACGGTAGTGTGATCTTAGTACGGTAATCAGCTTTGGAATCAAATGGGGGGTCAATGTAAATGAGGTCGATTTTGCCACGCTGTGACGGCAATCCGTTGGCTTCATCGCCAGCAAGCAGGGCTTGCATCACGAGCAGGTTGTCTCCGTAGATCAACCGATTAAACCAATCGGTCTTATTCGTGGCTTTGATCTGACCACTGAAGAGTCCTGATTTTTCTTTGGAAGGAAGAACAAATTCGTTGGTTTGGAGGGCGATACGATTGCTTTCGCCCATGCGCTCCAAAATCCGCTCGGCTTCTTTGCGCCCCTCTCGGACGATCTCTGGCAGAAGCTCAATCAAAGTTTTTTTCTTTTCAATCTGAATTACTTCGGTCGTTTCAGTTCCATCCACTTGTCTTTTCCTGACCTTTATTTTTTTGCGACTGACCAGCAGCATAATTGCCTCCTGAATTTTTGGAGGCAAATCGTGTCTACCGGAAGGAATTTCCAGCAATATGCTCCGCCGCAATTCGCGGCGGACTTTGTCCGATCTTTCCGCAGGACTACCCACTCTAGGCGGGGCGCCCGCAACCCTAAAAATTATGGTAACCCTTCGACTTCGTCTCAGGGCGATGCCTGCAATGGAAATCATGCAGGCATGCGAAAATTGCGTTGATTTTACCGCAAAATCAGGGCCTTGACCATTCAGATCTCGCCCGTAAATCCTCTATTGAAAACCGATGATTTTTTCCCTATTATTTTCGATGCGGTTCCCGTAACCGCACGGCTTCTACCGCTTGGGGGCATCCTTTGGATGTCCCCTTGGCTTTTATGGTGAATCACGATGCGGGGCTAGCCAAAGGGTTCTCTGCCTGCGGGAGGCAGGTAGCCCGCGGCAATGTCTCTTTTTATTACCTCATTGTATTTTTATTATCCAAAATCCCCTCTGAAGGCATATTGGGATATTAATTTTACAGGGCGACCGGTTTCTTGATCCATGGAAACTATGCGAAAGATTTATTGTATCGTGTTTACCCAACTTGCGATTTTTGGCATTTCATTAAACACGATACAAGTCATCACGAAATGGTTCCACCTTACTGCCGAAAAAAATCTGCCGGTCCCATTTTTAAAGCTACGTCAAGGGGAATGCCTGATCCACCGATCATCACTTTGCGGCTTTTATACCGGCGGGAAAAGTGGTCAAGCCCGCTTGCATGAATCTTTCGCGTGCCGCTCTTGACCTCAATAGCGGCAAGATCACGTCCTTTGCGCAGGACATAATCCACTTCGTAATTGCCTTCCCTCCAATAAAACAGCTCAAGCCCATTCTCCGCGGCTAAAGTGAACAAATGGGCTCCGACCGCGCATTCCACGAGCCTTCCCCATGCTGATGTATCCTGCTTAAATCGCTCAAAGGAAACACCGGACATGCTCGTGATTAAGGCATTATTCAGCGGCAGCCATTTGGGGCTTGAGCTTTTGGATTTGATGCGGGAGCCGGAAAATTTATCAATGCCGGCAACCAGAAAAGCGGCCTCGAGAAGCCTTTTGTATGCTGCCAGCGTGACCGTATTGCCCGCATCCGTCAATTGGCCAAGCATTTTATTGTAGGAAAGAATCTGCCCGCCGTATTCACAGGCCAGGGAAAAGAGTTTGCGCAAAAGCGCCGGTTTCTCGATCGGATGGAGCAAAAGAATATCTTTGGAAATCGCGGTTTCAATCAGGGAATCCTTGACATAAGCGGCCCACCGGCTTTCATCCGGGAGATAAGAGGCAGCCCCGGGATATCCGCCGAAGAACAGGTATTGATCCAGGTTCCATCCGAAACACAGCCCGCATTCCGCAAACTGCCAGTGGGGAAAACGGACCAATTCAAACCGGCCGGCAAGACTCTCCGTCAATCCCTTTTGGATGACAAGTGACGAGGATCCCAAAATCACCACCCGCAAATCGCGGCCCGCCGAACGGTCTTCATCCCAGAGTTTTTTTACCACCTCCGACCACCGGCTGATCTTTTGAACTTCGTCCAGAACCAGGACCGCATGATCCTTTTTCTCGATCAACGCTCGTGCGCGATTCCACTCGTCAAGAATCCATTCCGCTTCAGGAGGCGAGGGCAAATCTGCCGCTACGTAATGATAAGGCGCTCCGTATTCGGCCAGAAGCTGCTTAGAGCCTATCCTGATATCAACAGTTTGAGGGGAGGAAGTCCGATACTTTAGGTAAAGTGGAGGTATCGGATATGAGCGTAAAAAGACAACAAAGCA
>Ga0209515_10008244_pt1 | contig 12221 bp, 19 predicted proteins | sample Subgroupgradi54m_FD_187454 | JGI IMG/M metagenome (GOLD analysis project Ga0209515, IMG submission 187454) | Subsurface groundwater microbial communities from S. Glens Falls, New York, USA - GMW60B uncontaminated upgradient, 5.4 m (SPAdes)... ... | reverse complement strand
AAAGGCGGTAAAGTTAAAAACAGCTGCCATAGTATAAACCATTTATTTGCGTTTGAAACGTTGATCTAAGTATTTCTTCACTTCACCTTCAGCGTTTCGGTCAAGCCGCTGTGCCCTGATCGTTTTGTCTGGCATTTGTCTAAGAAGTGAGATTAACTTAGCTATTGCTAGCCGTTCAACTTCTGGGTCGCCCCTTAGGATTTCAGTGTTCCCGCCACCAGTAACGTACCGCACCAAGTGGCTTAAGCTTGGCCGCTTTTTGTAACTAGCTATTCGACAAAGCATTAACTCCCGCTTTCGGGCCATTGCAGCTGGAATTTTTGAAAGAATCGGAGCAACTTCTTTTCTAACCATACGCGATAAAGACATTGTTTGCACAAGTTCAATTGTCTTAGCTTCCCAAGCCGCTTTTATCCGGAGGTTGGATTTCTTAGCGTCGAGAACTTGCTTTGGACTTAAACCGCGTGCAAGGCTAGCCACTGACCCACTTGTCGGTATGTCCCTGTGCCTGGCAAGGGCGGCAATTATCCTATCTTCTGCTGTTCCCATGCGGGTAGAGCTGGCGCTTTTCCTGGAGGAAAGCGGCGACCGGCGCATAGGTGATGAAGCAAAACTTGTTGACATGATATATAGTAAAAACAACGGCAAAACTTAAAAATAGCTGTTCAAAGTAGTGGATCTTTTTCTTGGACGTTGACGGTAATGCCTGCAGCGGCGAGTTTGTCCATTGCAAATCTTTTCAACTTATCGCTTATCTTAGCCGCGTCTCTGTGAAGCGCCCTGCGTTTTATCTCGTGGGGTTTAGTGAAGGTAAGTATTTCTAGGAACCTAGCTTCCACCGCTTTGCGGAGCGCTGGGTCTTTTGCCAGTAGAAGGTTAGCTTCTTTGTGTTTTGCCTGGGCAACGTGGCGTGCAACTTCTGGAAAGCTAAGCCTTCCGTTGAAAACAGATAAGCGGGGCGCCATTAATTCAATTATCCTTTCGCTACGGCGTTGAACTGCGGTTGGCACTTCGCGGCATAACCTTGCCGTTTGGATGTCGAATAATTTATCTAATTGCAGCTTTTCAACTTCTGCTGTGACTTTTGCATGCCATGCTTCTCTTACAGTGGGGTTTCCAGTGACGATATCGCGGAATACAATGGGATTTATCCTTAGCTTTCTAGCCAGTGTTTCCCGCTTTGGGATTCCAACATGTGCGTTGATTGCGCTAATTATTTTTCTAGCGGGGGTATTGCCGACTTGAATTGGTTTTCTTGGTTCAACTGCGGCGAATCTTTTCAATTCCATTCCAGTGTATCTCGACATGTTTTAAATTTACCACCGTGATTTTCTCCTTTCAACCCCTTCCCGTATCTTCCGCGCATCGAGGTACTTACTTATTTCTGGAGCGGCGTGCCGGTCCAAGCGTTGTTTTGTTATTTCCGCCAAGGGCATTTGGTCCAATAAGGCGATTAGCTTGGCGTGCGCTAGCCGGCTAGTAGTTTCATTTCTGGTAAGCACCTTAATCCCACTTGAACGGCCAGTAACGTGTTCCGCCAAGCCAGCTAAGCTTGGCCTGCCTTTAAAACCAGCTATTTTTTTCAGCACTAGTTCTTGCCTGTGGCTCATTGCTTCTGGAACATACGAAAACAATGGAATCACCCTAGTGTCACACAGTTTCGCTAGCGGAAGGCGGCGGGCAACTTCTAGTACTTTACCATGCCATGCGGCTCTAACAGTTGCATTGTTCACCCTAGCGTGGAGGACTTGCCTCTCGTTTACGCCTCTTGCAAGACGGCACACTGACTCCGCTGTTGGAAAATACTTGTGCTGGTCAATTGCGGCTATAATGCGTTTTTCAACAAGGCTACCAGTCATGATAGAAGTTAAGGATAAAAAAGTTGAAAAGGCTATCGCTAGCAAATGGTAAAAAAACAAGCCGCGTTAAAAGGGCGGCACGTTGTGAAAAACAAAGGGAAAAATAAAAGGAAAATAAAAAAAGGAAAAAAAGATGGGAAAAAAATTCCCAGTTTTAATTTAGCCGAAGAGGCTTGCGAGTCCTGCAGCTGCTTCTTCTTCTTTCTTCTCTTCACTTTTTTCGTCCTTCGGCGCTTCTTTAGCTGCCCCTGCTGCTGGGCCGCTTGCTGCTGGTGCTGCTACGACTGCTGCTTTTGCAATTGCTTCTTCGATGTTAACGCCGTCCAACGCAGTTACAAGGGCTTTTACCTTGAGGTCATCTACCTTTGCACCTGTTGAGTGGAGCACTTTCTTGACGTTCTCTTCGTTGATTGGTTGCTTGGTTGCGTGTAGCAACATTGCTGCGTAAGTATATTCCATATTTTTCATTTCACCGTTTTTGTATTTTATTTATATTTTATATTTTTTTATATTCTAAATTTAAAAATTAAAAAGAAAAGAGAGCTAAACCCTAATTTTACTAAGCGGCTGGCGGCGCTTGTGCTTCGGCCGGGGTTTCAGTTGCGCCTTGAGCCTGTTCGACTTTCTTTGGTTCAACTGCACTGGAAAGTGCGGTCAGTGCCTTTGCTTCCCTCGCTGCCTTCATGAGTAGGATTTCCATTGAAGCCGAGTTGAAGATCTCTGCGTAAACCGCTAAGTTAATTGCCTGTTGGTGGCACTTCACTAACTGTGCAAGCGTGGCTTCTTCGTCAACATTGAGGATTTCACCTGGGTAAACTGTGCCGTTGTCATACGCTGCTTTGAGTTCGATTCCAACTTCCATTGGTTCAATGCCGAGCTTTGACAACACGCCAGCTGCCTGTGGGGAGATTGACTGGCCTGCCCTTGCTACAAGTGCGTCTTTTGTAATTACGATCTTTGGCCCTTGAATCTTGGCATCTATCTTCGCCTGCTTTAACTCTGTAAGCACTGGACCTGGAGCCAAATTGGTTTCTCCAGCTGGAACAATAATGTCATGCGGCGCGATTTGCCCAGCTTTTGCCGGCGTCTTGGTTTTGTTCTGCTTGAACAACTTGAAAAGCTTAAACGGGTCGAGGTTGGAGAGTACTAGTATCTCTGCGCCTTGCATATAAGCTTCAAGCGCTTTGACTTCTGGCTTGCTTTTCTCAATTGCCATTTGAAGCAACGTCTTCCTTGCAACTATTAACTCGGCTTGTCCGCGGAGTTTTTTCTTAATTGCGTTGAACTGGCGTGACTTTAAGCCCGAGATGCTTGCAACTGCAACTACTTTGTGCTTCGCTAGGCTTGCGCCAACTTCTTTCACTACGATTTGTTTGTTCTGCTTTGAAATCATAACTTATTAGTTCGACACCTTTACAGCTGGACCCATCGTGGTTTTCAAGTAAATAGAAGAGATCTGGTGCTCTGGAATCTTTTTTGTAACTGCTTCCAGAACCGTTTGTAAGTTTTCAAGCATTTGTTCAACTGGCATAGCGTCTTTGCCAATGATAACGTGTATAGTTGGTAAGTACTTGCCTTTGGTTTTAATCGCAACACTACGCTGAGTGCGGTTTACCAAGTCTTTTAGGTTCATTCCAGGCATAACTGGCTTTGGAAGCTTTCCACGTGCACCTAGAAGCTTACCAAGAGATTTTCCAATCATTGGCATGAGCTGCGTGCTTGCAAGAAGCGTATATGAAAGTAGTTCTTTTTGTAGCTTTTTGTCCTTGGCGTAGTTCTCAATATCTGCTCCTGAAATGACCTTGTCACATATTCCTCTTGCATCTATTGAGAGTTGGCCATCTGCAAAAACAGCTACTTTTAGAGGTTTAGGCGCATATGGCAGTACGACGTCTAGGTTAAGGCGGTTTTCTGGCTTGTTGAAGTCAACGTCGCGGAAGTTAATTGCAACTTCTACACTCTGGACGAACTTCGCCTTGGCCTTGCCGTCAGCTAGAGCCTTTTGAATAGCAGTTGAAAGCTTGTTCTTGTCAATCATTGTAAAACTTAACACCCTTCTATTCCAGAAAATGGAATAGTTGATTTAAAGCAAACCGCTCGGGCTGAACGGCTTAAGTACTACTAACAAGGCAAACTTCAATTTAAAAAGGTTGCTTTTGAAAAGCTATTTCATGACAAACGAAGGGAAACAAAGCAATTCAACAATACGTCGAACCACTAACCCACCAGCCTCATTTGGGGCCCAACTTAGAACACGGCGTAGAAAAAGTCTAACCAACCATACAAAATGTAAAGCTTTATATACTTAATGTACGCTATACATTACATGGCAATGGATATTAATAAATTACTCAAAATCGGAAATGTCGTCGCCAGTATATTGCTCATTGTTTTGACAGTACACGGTTTCTTACTTCGAAACAGCACATTACTTGAAAAAATCTTTGGCGTTGAACTTATAACTATCGCACTTTTGGGTGCTCTTGCAAACAACTACTATTTGGATAATAAAAAACGCTATGCAACTGACGAACGGATAAAGCAAATAGTATTCAGAGGCGGGTTCTATGCATTCGGAGTATTAGTTTTTGCACTAATAATCTTGACATACTACACCCTATTCAGTGGAATAAACTTATCCTTAAGAGAAGTAATGTATCACATAATTTTTCTAATGCCAATAACATTTAGCGCATATTTTGTGGCAAAAACTTACGGCGGGTTATAAAATGAAGAACAAAATCCGCGAGCTACGCGCACGTTACCGCCTAACGCAGGAACAGCTAGCTGACAAAGTGGAAGTGACGCGGCAGACGATCATCGCAATTGAAAGCGAAAAGTACTCGCCGTCGCTGGAGCTAGCGTTTAAAATCGCAAAAGCACTGAACAGCGGCATCGAAGAAGTGTTTCAATATGAAAAAAACTAGAAAAAAGAAGTTGACTTTAAAAGAGCGGCTGAAAACAGTCAAGGAATTTTGTTCACTACTTCCGAAAAAGGCTCTTGGAAAAATAGATTCCGATAAACTCTACGACGAGGAAATGAAAGAACGGTACCTAAAGTGCTTTGGAATAAAAAAACAAAGAAAGAAAAAAAATGGAAGCTAGTCTTTCAGTTGGCTTTTCCACTTGCCTTCCTTGATTTCAGCTTGGACTTCCTGAGCCTTTTTGCCTTCAACTGTTACGCCGAGGGATACGCAGGTGCCGAGTAGTTCCATTACGCATGCTTGTAAGGTTTTGGCAAGTGTGTTGTCGCGTTTCATGTTTCCAATTTTGACAACTTGGTCAAAAGAAAGGTTTCCAATCACTTTTTTGCCCTTTACACCAGCTTCTTCTTTTACAGGTTCTTTTAACCCTAGTTCGCCTTTGATTAAACTTGACGATGGCGGCGTACCCACTTCGATTTCAAACGTTTTTGAATCTTTGTCAACAATTACTTTGATTGGCACAGTCATGCCTGCAAATGCTTTTGTCTTTTCATTAATAGCTGCAATTACTTGCCCTGGGTTGGCTCCAGATGGACCGAGCATTGGTCCCAAAGGTGGACCCATTGAAGCTTTGCCGCCTTCAACCATTGCTGGAATCGTCATTTTGTTAGCCATGTTAAAATATCTCACTCCGTTTTTAGAATAATCCTCTTAAACTTAATATCACTTAAATACTAGTAAGACTTAGAAGCTAGAAAAGTAGAAAAGAATTAGTTAATAATTACGACGGTAGCACTAGCGCCCTAGTACTTCGACAAGGCAAGCAGGGTTTTCTTATACTTCTCAATTATCCCCTTCAAAATAGGGATTGCCTCTTCTTCGGTTACAAACCTGTCTTTTGCCATTTTCTTTACCATAATATTATTGTTCACTTTGCTATTTTTATCCTTTGCTTTAGCCACTTGGCAACGCTTGAAATCGACTGACTGCCCGCTGCAACTAATAGTACAAAGTTTAACAATTCACCTTCATCAGTCTCCACAAGTGCAGCTTCGTTTAAAGCAAGAAACAAAAGTGTTGAACTTACAGCCGTTCTTTTGTTTCCTTCGGCAAACATGTGCGCTTTGTTGGCAATGAAATCAAGCATAAATGCTGCTTTAAGCACCAGCTGCTCATCCTCGGCTTTATCGCCGTACTTGTATTGAATGGCTGAAACTAGATAATCAAGATTAGCCTCGTTGAGAACTGAAAACGGGTCTTTACTTAAGCTTACAACAAATTGGTTAGTTGTTATCAGCACACGTTTGGTTAGATAATTCATAGAAGTACTTCCGAACCATAGTTAAAGCACTTTTCGGGACACGTGGTTGCCGGTGAATGAAGTGGTTGCAGATGGGACACGGGGGAGACGCAGGTAGCCCCATGAGTAGTTGCCGGTGAAAAGTAATTCTTACTTTCTTGCCGGAGGAAGTGCTTTGCGATGAGGCGGAAGTGCTCGTGTTTTTTCTTCAGGCATATTTGTAAAAAGCCCAGTAATTAAACGGCGTGCATGCCGTCGTTCTATGCTCAGCGAAAAAGAACCACCATTAACTTTCTTAGATGTCTTTGGACTGGAGGAGTAGCTCAACAGACCGACCCTTTTTCCTCTTTTAAAAATAGACGCTTGTAAGTACGACGCTTGGGCAAAGATCTTGGTAGACATAGTATTATCTATGGCAAACCCATGTGACCGTAGCAGCGAACGTAGACCTTTAATATTTAGCATTTTCACACCCGGAGGAATTCCGCGAAGTGAATTCATAGTAACCTCTTCAGGACGATCGGGTCAGTGAATTAATTCCATTTTGTGCACAATTGGGTGGCTAACATAAACAGATGCAGTCAATGGAAGTTGTCTTTCTTTATCTTCTGCACGAACAGACTCACCAGTAACTGGAAGTTTACGGTCGAAGAATTTTAACGGGACGGTTTCTCCTTTTTTAACCAATTCTTCACACCTTGCAAGCGCAGCTAAGATTCTTTGAACCAAAAATAATCACCGAAATAAGCTAGGACTAGGGAATTTAAAGAAGCTATCTTAGGGCGGAATTGCGGTTAGAGAACTCGCATTTCCTACCGCTTTACTGCGGTATGACTTTGAGGGCGTTTATTTTGATTGTGACTGGGATCGGCACTGCCACTTCAATTAGTTCCACTGTGACGTCGTCTTTGTCTAGCCTTACGACTTTTGCCTTTTCTGATTTGAACGGGCCAGAGATGATTTCGACCAAGTCTCCTTTGTTGAGGATAATTTCCTGCGGTTTGCTTTCGAGGAGTGCAGCGATGTCAGCAATTTGCATTGGCTTGTGCAACGCGCCTTTGATGTGTGGGACATTGGCAATGATTGACTTTGCAGTGATATCGTCAGGCGCTTCAACTAAGAGGTAGCCGCGCAAGCGTGGTGAAACGATTATCGCTTTGATTGCTGCGCTTGTCTTCTCTACTTTTTTCATGAGTAAGTCTGACACTATTGCCTCTTGCCCCGCGGTTACCCGATAAGTATACAATGCCATTTTGTTTGAATCACACTTTAAAGCGTTAAGCTATTACACCATTAAACGAAACTGAAAGAAATAAAAAATAAACTGAAAAAATAAAAATTTAAAAACATTAAAAAACCTAAAAAAAATATAAAAAATAAAAAAATTAAAGAAACTAAACCGAAACTATTTTTGCGGTTTTAGCACTTCATGTTCTTGCAGTTTGGACACATGCCCATAGCGTGGCACAATAAAGCTAACCCATATAATCCAAGCAACGCTCCAGCACCGATGTGTGCAGTTGTCATGCCTAGGTATCCAAGTCCGGATCCGAGGAACATTAAGCCCGCTAATAGGACTAAAAGTCCACATACTTTATTACACATATTTCCCATTCCACACATTTTTAACCACCTATAATAATCTACGCGGCAATCAGCTGTTTACCGCCCTCGCCCCGAGTTACGGTGCTTTCCGAAGGAAAGCGACTCCGCCCACTTACTACAGCAAGCGCAGGTAATGCGATGCCATTGAAAGAATAAACCCAATTGCGCCTATTAAAGCTAAACCTATGCCGGTTGTAATTGCCATTTGTCTGAACTCCATCTCTTGCGGCTTGTGAGTTACGTTCAAAACTCGCTTGCTTTGCTCAGTGAAGTCAAGCACTGGTTGAAATACTGTATTGGTGAATTCCATTTTAAGTAATAACTTCTCCATCTTTGTTACTCGTTTAGTTCTTCTCTCTCTAAATAACCCATTTGCAGAGTTATACAAAGTCCAAGTCTATTTGACCGTCTTCTCCACTTGGGCTTTGCGATTTGCTGCCGCCTTTTATTCCTGCGAGGACGGCGAGTACTTTTACCCCGCCTTTGTCCATTGAATCGTCAATTGTTGCACCCCAAATGATGTGCGCTTCTTTTGCAACTTTGCCTGCAATTGCATTTACAGCTGCTTCTGCTTCTCCTAGAGTCATGCTTGACCCGCCAGTTATGTTTAGCAGAACGCGGTCAGCTGTTTTTATGTCAACGTCAAGAAGCGGAGAAGCAAGCGCTTTTTCAGCTGCTAGTATTAGCCTGTCTTTTGTCTCGTCGTTTGAAACTTCTCCCAAACCGATCACTGCATCGCCGCTGTGTTCGAGTATGGTTCGCATATCGGCAAAGTCCAAGTTAACTAAACCTGGCTTTGTGATTAGTTCAGTGATTCCTTTTACTGCGTTTGTAAGTACGCTATCAGCAACTTTAAACGCTGCATTTAGCGGTAAGTCTGGAACGAACATGAGTAGTTTATCGTTTGGAACTGCGATTACAGTGTCCGCGTTGCGTTTGAGTTTTTCAAGCCCGTCCATTGCGTTGTGTAAACGTTTTGGCCCTTCGGAGTAGAATGGCATTGTAACTACGCCAACGCACAATGCACCTAAGTCCTTTGCAATTTTGGCAATTACATGTGCGCTGCCAGTTCCGGTTCCGCCGCCCATTCCTCCTGTTACGAATACAAGGTCAGCGTTTGAAAGTAGTTGTTTTATCTCTTCTTGTGACTCCTGTGCAGCTGCTTCTCCAACAGCAGGGTTACTCCCTGCGCCGAGCCCCTTGGTTTTCTTTTTGCCAAGCAAGATGCGTTTATCTGCCTTTATGCGAAGTAAATGTTGTGCGTCGGTGTTCATTGCAACAAGTGTTGCACCTTTGATTCCGATTTGAGTCATGCGGTTAATCGTATTACAACCGCTGCCGCCTGTGCCAATTACGTATATTTTTGGGTGGCTTGCCTCTAGTACTGCAAGGATCTCTTTTTCTTCGTCGCTAAGGGGTTTGCCTGGCTCTTGCACTAGGTATTCACGGCCGTTCATAAGTTGTTCAAAATTCTTTTCCATCGTTTATATAAAAATCTCCGATAAGAACAAATAAATTCTACGATATTATTCTGTTAGACGTAGATTATTAATAGTTATGTTGAAGCCGCCGAACCCATATTTTGCGACAAACGCACAGTTTGCCCAGCTTAGGCGAGACGCCCGTGAAGCGAACAAGTTCAGGGCAAAGGTAATTGACATTGAAGTGGGGCAAAATGAAGTTGTGCTCAACGAAGAAGAAGCAAAGGCAATGAATTTACAGCTACTTGATAGGGTAAAGATAAAGGCAAACAAGGGCGGCAGGGAAGTAACTGCAATTGTAAACTATTCCCACCGCTACGTACAAGTTGGAGAAGTGGAGATACTTGCCGAGCTTGGCCAGCAACTTGGCATCAGGACAGGCGACTTTGTATTCCTCGAGCCGACACAGCGGCCAAAGAGTTTAGACTACATTAGGAAAAAGCTTGACAAGCAGCTTCTTTCAGACAAGGAGATAACTGAAATTATAACTGATTTAATGGAGGAAAAGCTTTCCAGTGCAGAGTTAGCCGCTTTTATCACAGCGGTTTACATGGATGAGTTAAACAGCGAAGAGACAACGTCGCTTACAAAGGCGATTTATGAAAGTGGGGACAGACTTGAATTTCCAAAGGGGCAAACTATTGTCAGCGAACATTCAATTGGCGGAATTGCAGGCGACCGCGTCAGCATCATCCTTGTGCCGTTACTTGCTTCGCTTGGCTTAACTGTACCAAAAACGTGTACTCGCGCCATAAGCAGCGCAGCTGGAACTGCTGACACGCTTGAAGTGTTTTGTCCAGTTTCCCTCTCAATAAGCGAAATTAAAAAAGTGGTTAAAAAAACCGGCTGTTGCCTAGTTTGGGGCGGGGCGGTTAACATGGCAGTTGCAGATGACAAACTCATCAAGATACGTAACCCGCTTCACCTGGACCCAAAATCACTCCTTCTGGCAAGCATACTTGCGAAGAAAAAAGCCGAGGGCTCCACACATGTGCTTTTGGACATTCCAATTGGCCGCGGTGCAAAAATCTTGGAAATTGAAAAAGCGCGCGAGCTTGCACAAGATTTTCAAACACTTGGGGCAAAACTTGGGATGAAAATAGAAATTGTAATTACCGATGGCAGTGAACCAGTAAGTTATTCAATTGGCCCTTGCTTGGAGGCAAGGGAAGTGCTGAAGGTGTTTAAAGGTGGAGATGGGCTCCTTGCTGAAAAAACAGCTATTATGGCTGGCATGGTTTTAAAAATGATACGCGGGGTAACAAAAGAAGAGGGATACCGCATTGCCATGCACCAGCTGAAAAGCGGAAAAGCGTATGAAAAGTTTAAAGAACTCGTAGCTAGCCAAGGCGGCAATCCAAATATCAGCGAAGCAGATATCAAAGTTGGAAAGTTAACGCTCGACGTTTTTGCAGAGGGAGATGGAAAAGTTGAACACATTGACAACAAGGCGATTTCACGCGTGTGCAGGGCACTAGGTTGTCCAGCAATGAAAACAGCTGGAATGGTTATCCACGTCCGGCTTGGCGACAAAGTGAAAAAAGGGCAGAAGATATACACGATGTACACCGATGCCAAGGATAAGCTCGCATTTGCAATTGAACAAGCGAAAGCATTTTCAGTTGTTGAAATTGAAAAAATAGTGATTGAAAGCATCTAAAAAAAGAAGTCTAACTATTAAGAAAATAAGATAGAGAAAAACCGCTTAACCGATTCTACTATTTCTTCACGTCTACGCGGATTAAGCGAAACTTCAACTCCGTAGCCAGTTGGCTTTGCTAATACCAAACCGTTTTTTACTAACTCATCCGCGACTTCAACATATTTTCCTTTCAAATGAGGCGGGCAACTTTTGTGAAGGTTATCAATAGACGTGTGACTAGCGCCCCACTTTCTTTTTCTAAATAACTTGTGCAAAATGTCAGCGGTTATTTGTTCATCGCTAGGCATAACCATACTGTGCAATGAAACAAAATGAAGTTTTTAAATAAACCGGCAGAAAAAACGAACAAAAGGAGAAAAAGAAGGTTCCCGTAGGTTCAGTAAGGGCCGCTAGGGGGCCCTTGAGTGGACAAATAGAAAAATAGCCATACCCTATTTTTCCATATTAACCCAAAGCATAACATTTATAACTTTGAACATTCATTTAAATATACGTTGAAAACATATGGTAAATGAATCTATACTCGTAGAATACCTGGGTCATAACCCAGTGCTTTTAGTCATTGACTTTTTGCTTGAAAATCGATTGTTCGACTATTCAAAACAGCAAATCGCTGAAGGCAGCGGGATTGGACGCGTAACACTTTTCAATAACTGGAACAAAATTGAAAAGCTGGGGATCGTAAAGGAAACGCGGCGTTTTGGCAAGACAAAACTTTACAAGTTAAACGAAGGAAACGCAGTTGTGAATAAGCTAATCGAACTAGAATTAGTGCTTGGAGAAAAAGAAAGTGAAAAAAGCCAACATCACAAGATAAAAACATTAGCTCATTGATGTGTGCGCTTATCCTGCAAGTTTTTTCTCAAAGAAGTTAATTGGCGTACCGTACTTGGTTAAGCTTTTGCCAAGAAACGTGTAGCCGCGGTTTGAGTAAAACTCTACGTTTGCAACGCAATCAAGCCTTAGACTACCAATTTCTTCTTTCTTCGCTTTTTGTTCTATAAAATCCAGCAGCTTAACCGCAAACCCTTTTGAATGATACTCGGGAAGAACAGCTAGCTTTTTCAAATACAAGGCGTTACCTTTTTTCCAACTAGGAGGAAACTCAACATAATACTCTGGCCTATATCTGCTTGCCGTAATTGTGCCAACCGCCACACCTTTGTCAAAAATTAGGAACGTCTCGTCTTTTTCAATTGATTTTAGGACTGATTGAAGTGAAATTAAACCTTCAGAAATAGAATTTTTCCAGTGGTTCAAACCTTTTTCAGCTGAAAGCCAATCTGCACAAACCTGTAAAATATCGAAAATAGTTTCGGCGTCTTCTTTTGTAGCTTTTCTTATATCCACTTTGTTCATTGCGGTTGCTTCAGCTCTATTTCCATTGCT
>Ga0209515_10008243_pt1 | contig 12222 bp, 22 predicted proteins | sample Subgroupgradi54m_FD_187454 | JGI IMG/M metagenome (GOLD analysis project Ga0209515, IMG submission 187454) | Subsurface groundwater microbial communities from S. Glens Falls, New York, USA - GMW60B uncontaminated upgradient, 5.4 m (SPAdes)... ... | reverse complement strand
GGGCGACATCAAGCTGCCGGACGGGGTGGAGATGGTGATGCCGGGGGACAACGTGAACCTGGACGTGGCGCTGATCACGGCGGTGGCGCTGGAGGAAGGGCTGCGGTTCGCGATTCGGGAAGGCGGGCGGACCGTAGGCGCGGGCGTCGTCACCAAGGTCACCGAGTAGCGCAGGGGCGGAGGGGTCGATGGGACAACGGATTCGGATCAAGTTACGGGCGTTTGATCACAAAGTCCTCGATCAGTCAGCGGAGAAGATCGTGGAAACGGTCAAGCGGACCGGTGCCCGGGTGTCAGGGCCGGTGCCCCTGCCGACAGGCCGGAATCTTTATTGCGTGATCCGCTCGCCCCACATCGACAAGGAGTCGATGGAACACTTCGAACTCCGTACCCACAAGCGCCTCATCGATATTGATGATCCCACGCAGAAGACAGTCGATGCGCTCAGCCATCTCGACCTGCCGGCCGGGGTCGATATCGAGATCAAACTGTAGGGGCGGGGGCTTGGTGACGCCATGAGTATGATCCTGGGGCGGAAAGTCGGGATGACCCAACTCTTCGATGATAAGGGGAACGTGGTGCCCGTGACCGTGATTCAAGCTGGCCCGTGCGTGGTCGTGGATGTGCGCACGCCGGCACGCGATGGGTATGGCGCGATCCAGGTCGGGTTCGAGCTCCTGCCTGAGCGGAAAGTCCGGAAACCCATCCGGGGAGTCTTCGCCAAGGCGAAACTCGCGCCTCACAAGGTGGTGCGTGAGTTCCGCATCGGCGAAGGGGACACCTACACGGTGGGCCAGGAGCTCACCGTGGGGGCTTTTGCTGCCGGGGATCTGATCGACGTCGTTGGCACCAGTAAGGGCCACGGGTTCTCGGGGGCGATGAAACGACACAACTTCTCAGGGCAGCGGGACTCCCATGGCGTCTCACTCATGCATCGCGCCGTAGGCTCGCTGGGGATCTCCCAAGTCGCCCGGGTGTGGCCAGGCAAGCGCATGCCGGGCCGGTACGGCGGGGCGCGGATCACCGTCAAACGACTCAGTGTCGTGCAGGTGGACCCCGCCCAGGGGTTGCTGGTGATCAGCGGCGCAGTCCCGGGACCCCGGGGCAGCCTGCTGATGATCCGCAAGCGGTCGTGAATCCCAGCGAGGCCGAGGGAGGCGCACCATGCTGAACGCCGATCTCTACGACGGCACGGGGCAGAAGACCGGGACAGTCGAGCTTCCGGAGGCGACTTTTGGGATCCGACCGCACCGCGCGGTTCTCCACGAGGTCCTCATCGCCCAGCTCGCCGGGCGCCGGCGGGGGACGCAGTCGACGAAGACTCGGGGCGAGGTCGCGGGAAGCACGCGGAAAATCTACCGGCAGAAGGGGACCGGGCGGGCACGCCACGGGAGCCGTAAAGCGCCGATCTTCAAAGGAGGGGGCATCACTTTTGGTCCCAAGCCGCGGTCGTACGAGCAGGCGACCCCCAAGCGAGTGAAACGGCTTGCGGTGCGGTCGGCGCTCTCGGCCAAGGCGGCGGCGGGGCAGATCCTCGTCGTGGAGTCCCTGGCCGTTGACCCCCCCAAGACCAGCGCGTTGGCGACTCTCCTCCACGCCCTTCCGGTGAAGGGAAAGGCGCTCCTGGTGACGCTGCCAGGGGACAGTACGCTGGCGCGAGTGGCAGGCAATTTGGTCGATGTCAAGGTGCTCGGGGTCACTGGCCTCAATGTCCACGATCTGGTCTGTTACGAGACGCTCGTGCTGACCCGTCCAGCGGTCGCGGCGGTGGGGGAGGCTTTTGGACGATGACTGAGCCGCGGACCGTGATCCGACGCCCCATCATGACCGAGAAGAGCATGCGGGGGGCGGAGGTCCGGAAGTACACGTTCGAAGTCGCCGATGGCGCAGACAAGATCTCGATCAAGCGCGCCGTCGAGGAACTCTTTGAAGTCAGCGTGCGAAAAGTGAACACGATTACGATCCCCGGCCAGCGCAAACGGCGGGGACCGCACTACTATCACGCGCGAGGGTACAAGAAGGCCGTGGTCACGCTAGCGCCCGGCCAGAAGATCGACCTGGAATCGCTCGGGTAGACCGATCGCTGCCAAGCGCCGACCGAACGGAGGTCGAGGCCAATGGGTGTGAAAAAATTCAAACCAATAACCCCGGGACGGCGGTTCATGACTGTCTCGACGTTTGAGGAGATCACCAAGAAGCGCCCCGAGCCGGGGCTCGTCGTGCCCTTACGCAAGACCGGCGGGCGCAACGCGCAGGGCAAGCTCACGGTGCGCCACCAGGGTGGTGGCCACAAGCAGCTCTACCGTCTCGTGGACTTCAAACGCGACAAGGACGGGGTCGCGGCGCGGGTCGCCGCCATTGAGTATGACCCGAATCGCAATGCGCGCATCGCCCTCCTCCACTACCGGGACGGCGAGAAGCGCTACATCCTGGCCCCGGTCGGCCTCGCGGTTGGCGATGTGGTGCAGTCCGGGGCGGACGTCGAGATTCGATCTGGCAACGCCCTGCTATTGCGCCATATTCCGGCGGGCACGATCGTCCACAACATCGAGCTGTTCCCGCAACGCGGCGGGCAGATGGTCCGCGCGGCGGGCGCGGGCGCGCAGGTCATGGCCAAAGAGGGCGATTTTGCGCACATCCGCCTTCCATCGGGGGAAGTCCGGCTGGTTCGCCTGGACTGCAAGGCGACCATCGGGCAGGTCGGAAACCTCGAGGCGGATTCACTCACGGTGGGCAAAGCCGGACGCGCGCGGTGGCGGGGCATCCGCCCATCGGTCCGCGGGGTCGCCATGGACCCGAGCAGCCACCCCCACGGCGGTGGAGAGGGACGCTCTCCGATCGGGATGCCAGGACCTGTGACCCCCTGGGGCAAGCCGACGCTCGGGTACAGAACCCGTAAGCCGAAGCCCTCGGACCAGTTCATTGTGAAGCGGAGGGACTGAGATGGGGCGCTCGACGAAAAAAGGCCCGTTTGTGGATGAACACTTAGCGAAGAAGATCCGAGAGCTGAACCGCTCTCGCGAGCGCCGGGTGCTGAAGACGTGGTCGCGCCGCTCGACGATCACCCCCGATATGGTGGGACACACGATTGCGGTCTACGACGGGCGCAAGCACGTGCCGGTCTACATCACGGAGCAGATGGTCGGCCACAAGTTGGGTGAGTTCTCGCCGACACGGACTTTCAAGGGCCACGGGACGGGTGCGGCGGCGGAGCGGGCCACGGCGGTGACCGCGACCGGTCCGGCGCCGGCGGGCACGCCTGCGCCCCCCACGGCGCCCGCCCCCAGATAAGCAACGAGGAGCCCGGCTATGGAAGCACGCGCAGTTGCCAAGTACATCCGGCTCTCTCCGCTGAAAGTCCAGCGGGTGGCCCAGATGATCCGCGGGCACGGCGTTCGGGAGGCGGAAGCGATGCTCCGCTTCACGCCCAATCGGGCGGCCCGGGTGATCGAGAAAGTCCTCAAGTCGGCGGTCGCGAACGCGGAGAACAACTATGATTTGGCCCGGGACGAGCTCATCGTGGCCCGCGCGTTTGTGGACCGGGGTCCGTCAACCCGGCGAGTCCAGGCGCGGGCCCGAGGCCGAGCGGATGTGATCATCAAGCGGAGCGCACACGTAACCGTCATCGTCGCCGAACGCGGGCGGGCGTAGACGGGCGGAGGTGGTGGCGTGGGACAGAAGATTCATCCCATTGGGTTCCGGGTCGGGATTATCCGGGATTGGGAGTCCCGCTGGTACGCCCGGCACATGGCCCCCTTCATCAAGGAAGATCTGGCCATTCGGGCCTACGTGAAGAAGAAGCTGTACCGGGCTGGCATCCCGCGCGTGGAGATTGAGCGCGCGGTGAACCGGGTCCGGATCGTGATCCATGCGGCGCGTCCTGGGATCATCATCGGACGCGGGGGTACGGGGATCGACGCCCTAAAGAAAGAGCTCGACGAGTTGACCGGCAAGCAGGTGCAGGTCAACGTGCAGGAGATTCGTCGTCCCGAACTCGAGGCCTTACTGGTCGCCGAGAACGTCGCGCAACAATTGGAGCGTCGGGTCGCCTATCGCCGGGCGATGAAGCAGGCGGTGCAGCGGTCTCTCCGCTCGGGGGCGAAGGGGATTCGCATCGCCGCCGCTGGGCGCCTTGGGGGATCGGAGATCGCGCGGTATGAGTGGTACCGGGAAGGCCGCGTGCCGCTGCATACCTTGCGGGCGGATATCGACTTCGGGATCGCAGAGGCGCTCACCACCTACGGGCGGATTGGCGTGAAGGTGTGGATTTACCGAGGGGACATCCTCCCCGAGCGGCGGCCGGAGCTGGAACTACGACGGCCCCACCGACCGGACGCGGTGAGCGGGGGCGAGAGCACCGTGGTCATCCCCAGCAAAGGGCCCCGGCCATCGGTGAGGAGGCGCGAACCCGATGCTGATGCCTAAACGGACCAAATTTCGGAAGCAGCATCGGGGCCGCATGAAGGGACGACCGTTAGCCGGAGCGACGATCGCGTTTGGAGAGTATGGGCTGCAGGCGCTAGAGCCGGTGTGGTTGACCAGCGCGCAAATCGAGGCGGCCCGTCGGGCAATCACTCGGTTCATCAAGCGGGGGGGCAAGCTCTGGATCCGCGTCTTCCCGGACAAGCCAGTGACGAAGAAGCCGGCCGAGACGCGGATGGGGAGCGGGAAAGGCAACCCCGAGATCTGGGTCGCGGTCGTCCACCCCGGGCGCATGATCTTCGAGCTCTCCGGGGTGAATGAGGCGCAGGCGAAGGAAGCGATGCGGCTGGCAGCGCACAAGCTTCCGATCAAAGTGAAGTTTGTCCAGCGGGTCGAGGTCGGAGGCTAGGGACATGGAGGCGCGTGAGTTGCGCGAGCTCACCCCCGACGAACTCGTCAGGAAACTCGGGGAAGCGACGCGGGAGCTGTTCACCCTGGGGCTGCGGTTACCGGGCCAGCAGCCCAATACCGCCCGAATAGCGGCGTTGCGCCGCGACGTCGCGCGGATGAAGGCCATTCTAGCGGACAAGGGCGTGCGGGTGTAGCGCGCGCGGCGCGCCCAGCCCGGAGGAGGATTTCGGATGGACGAGCGAGCGCGGCGGAAGACGCGTGTCGGGGTGGTCATTAGCGACAAGATGGCGAAGACCGTCGTCGTAACGGTCGCAGCACAGGGGCGACACCCCCTCTATGGCAAGACCGTGCGGACTCGACGCAAGTTCAAAGTCCATGATGAGCGTAACGAGGCCCACGTCGGGGATCGGGTGTTGATCGCCGAGACGCGCCCACTGAGCAAAGAGAAGCGGTGGCGCCTCGTCCAGATTGTGGAGAAGGCCCGATGATTCAGAACTACACGCGGCTGAAGGTGGCCGATAACACCGGGGCGCGGCAGATCATGTGCATCCGCGTCATGGGCGGGAGCAACCGCCGGTACGCGACCGTCGGGGATATCATCGTTGCCTCGGTGAAGCAGGCCATCCCCAACAGCCCCGTCAAACAGGGGGAGGTTGTGCGCGCGGTGGTGGTGCGGACCACGCAACCACTCCGGCGGCCGGATGGCTCGTACATCCGGTTTGATGACAACGCGGCGGTAATCCTCACGGACGCGTCCAACCCGCGGGGGACCCGGATTTTCGGCCCCGTTGCGCGCGAGCTCCGGGAGAAGCAGTTCATGAAGATTATCTCGCTGGCGCCGGAAGTCCTGTAAGGAGCGTCGGTGACGATCATGGGGGCGAGGGAGTGGCGATGAGCGGCACGGGCGCGTATGCGCGCATGCACGTCAAGAAGGGCGACATGGTGGAGGTCATCGGGGGGAAGCACCGGGGGAAGCGGGGCAAGATCCTCCAGGTGTACCCGAAGGGGGGCCAACTCATCATCGAAGGGGTCAACCTCGTCAAACGACACACGAAGCCGACCCAGAAGCTCCCGCAGGGCGGGATTATCGAGAAAGAGGGCCGCGTCTTTAGCGCGAAAGTCATGTACGTCTGTCCCAAGTGCGGCCGTGCCGCGCGCGTCGGGCACGGGTACCGCGAAGATGGGAAGAAGGTCCGCATCTGCAAGCGCTGCGGCGGACAGAGCGAGAAGTAGGGCGCCTGAGGAGGCTCGGCATGGCGGTACGGTTGAAGGAACGCTACCGGCAGGATGTCGTTCCCAAACTCCGGGACCGGTTTCACTATCAGAACCTGATGGAGGTCCCGCGGCTTGAGAAAGTGGTCCTGAACGTGCGCGCGGGAGACGCGATAGCGGATCCTCGTCTGCTCGACAAGGCCGTCGAGGAGCTCACGCTCATCGCGGGACAGCGACCGCTGGTCGCGCGCGCGCGGAAATCGATCGCGGCCTTCAAGCTCCGTCGTGGGATGCCCATCAGCGGTGTCGTCACCCTCCGGGGCGATCGCATGTACGAGTTCGTGGACAAGCTCTTCAGCGTCGCCCTGCCCCGGATCAAGGACTTCAAAGGCATCTCGGAGCGGGCGTTCGACGGCCGCGGGAACTTGAACATCGGAGTCAAAGAGCAGCTGATCTTTCCGGAGATCGACTACGACAAGGTCGAGAAGATCCGAGGGATGGACATCACGCTCGTGACGACCGCGAAGAGCGACGAAGAGGCCAAGGAGTTGCTCCGCCTGCTGGGTCTCCCCCTTCGCGACGTCGGAGCGGAACTGACCGGGGAGGCGGCACGTGGCAAAAAAGTCGTTACTCGAAAAGTGGAAGCGCACTCCTAAGTTCAAGGTGCGCGGGTATTCGCGGTGCCTGCGGTGTGGGCGCCCGCGCGCCGTCTTCCGGAAGTTTGGCTTGTGCCGGATCTGCCTGCGTCAGCTCGCCCATCGCGGGGAGATTCCGGGCGTCGTGAAGGCGAGCTGGTAGGCGGTTGGAGCGTGCAAGGAGGGTAGTCTCATGACGGTAGTGACCGATCCGATTGCCGATATGCTGACTCGGATCCGGAATGCAAACTCGGCGCGGCACGGGCAAGTCGAAATGCCCGCGAGCAAGCTGAAGCTCGCGATTGCGCGCATCTTGAAAGACGAAGGGTTCATCGGGGACTGGCACCTCGTCGAGCGGCGCCCGCAAGGGGTGCTGCGGATCAACTTGAAGTACGGGCCCCACAAAGAGAACGTGCTGTCCGGGATCCGGCGCGTGAGCCGCCCGGGGCTCCGGATCTATGCCAAGCGCGACGGGATCCCCCGGGTGCGTGGCGGCTTGGGGGTGGTTATTGTCTCTACCTCCCAGGGGATCATGACCGACCGACAAGCTCGCCGCCACGGAGTGGGCGGCGAAGTGCTCTGCTACATCTGGTAGATAGGAGAGCGAGAGACGATGTCGCGTATTGGTCGAGCGCCCGTGGTGATTCCCAAAGGCGTAGAAGTCACGGTTACCGGGCGCACAGTGGAGATCACAGGCCCGAAGGGGCGTCTCGCCTGGGCGATTCCTCCCGCGATCACCGTCCAGGTTGCGGAGGGGATGATCACGGTGCATCGGCCGAGCGACCTTGATACCCACCGCGCGCTGCATGGCCTAACGCGCGCGCTGGTCGCGAACATGGTGCACGGGGTGACCGTGGGCTACCGAGTAGAGTTGGAGATCCACGGGGTGGGCTACCGCGTCGCCAAGCAGGGGACGGGGTTGGTCATGCAGGTCGGCTACTCGCATCCCGTGGAAGTGGCCCCGCCGGAGGGGATTGCGTTCGAGGTTCCGCTGCCCACGCGGATCGTGGTCACAGGAATCGACAAAGGGCTGGTCGGCCAGGTCGCGGCGCGGATTCGCGCCGTGCGCGAGCCCGATCCGTACAAGGGCAAAGGAATTCGGTACGCGGGCGAACGGATCAAGCTCAAGCCAGGGAAAGCCGGACGCGCCGCAGTTGGCGCCAAGGCGTAGGAGGGGTTGCGAGATGAGTAGGAACATGGATCGGAACGCCCTCCGCCAACAACGGCATCTTCGGATTCGACGACGGATGGTCGGCAAGCCTGAGCGGCCGCGGTTCTCGGTGTTCCGAAGCTTGCAACACACCTACGCGCAGATCGTGGATGACAGCCGAGGGGTGACGCTGGCCGCCGCCTCGACCCTGGATGAGACCATTCGCCCCGAGCTGGAGAAGTTGAAGAAGACCGAGGCCGGGAAGCGGGTCGGCACGTTGATCGCCCAGCGGGCTTTGGCCCAAGGGATCAAGCGCGTCGTCTTCGACCGCGGCGGGTACCTCTACCATGGCCGTGTGAAAGCGGTCGCAGACGCTGCGCGTGCGGCAGGGTTGGAGTTCTAACCTCAGTCGGGGAGGCATCATGGGAGCACGGCGGGTCGATGCGGCGACAGTGAACCTGAGCATGGAGAAAGCGATTGACATCAATCGCGTCGCCAAGGTCACCAAGGGCGCAAAGCGATTCAACTTCAGCGCGTTGGTCGTCGTGGGGGACGAACAAGGGCACGTCGGCGTTGGACTCGGGAAAGCTTCCGAGGTGCCCGATGCCATTCGCAAAGGGGTCGAGGACGCGAAGAAATCCCTCATCGAGGTGCCCTTGAAGGGTACCACGGTGCCCCACGAGATCATCGGGCGGTTCGGGGCGGCGCGAGTGCTGCTCAAGCCCGCTTCTCCAGGGACTGGGGTTATCGCGGGCGGCCCGGTCCGCGCCGTGCTCCAGGCCGCTGGGATTCGGGACATCCTCACAAAGTCTTTGGGGTCGAACAACCCGATCAACCAGGCGCGCGCGACCCTGCAAGCGCTCATTGAGCTCCGCCAGCCTGAAGAGGTCGCCAAGACGCGTGGGAGATCGGTAGAAGAACTGGTTGGCCACCGCCGCTGGTAGGCACTAGCCGGTCCGCGTCTGCCGGTGTGATGGCCTTCGGCGGAGAGACCAGCAAGGACAGAGTTGACCTCGCGCGATCGCGTAGCAAACCCGACTGGTGCGGGACAGATCGAGTGAAGGCAGGGTGACGATGATGGGAACGCTCGACGAGTTGAAACCCGCGCGCGGAGCGCGGCGCGCCCGCCGGCGGGTCGGCCGTGGGCTTGGCTCGGGCCGGGGCAGTTACAGCGGGCGGGGCCGGAAAGGCGCGAAGGCGCGCTCTGGGACGGGGCCCCGCCCAGGGTTCGAAGGCGGGCAGACGATTTTGACCAAGCGGCTCCCGTTTCGGCGCGGCGTGCGGGCCGCTGGGAGCAACATGACAGGAGGTGGCCCCCGGATCCCGTTTGCGCCCGTCAACGTCGGTGCCCTCGTGCGGTTTGCGGCGAATACGGAGGTCACGCCCGAGGTGCTCCGTGAGGCCGGGCTCGCCCGCGGCAAGTTCATCAAGGTCCTCGGCGAGGGGACGCTGGAGCACCCTCTGATCGTGCGGGCCCATGCGTTTAGCAAGCGGGCCGTCGTGGTGATCGAGAAAGCCGGTGGCCGGACGGAGGTGCTCCCCTATGCTGGTCGGCCTGCTTAACGCGCTGCGGATCCCGGATCTGCGGAGGAAGCTCCTCTTCACCGGGATCATGCTCGTCCTCTTCCGCCTCGGGGTGCACATCCCCGCGCCCGGGATTAATGTCGAGGCCCTCCAGCGCCTCTTTGAACAGCAAGGGAACTTGTTCAACTTCCTCGACCTCTTTGTTGGCGGCGCGCTGCGGCAGTTTGCCATTTTCGCGCTCGGGGTGATCCCCTACATCACCGCGTCGATCATCATGAGCTTGCTCCAGGTCGTGTTGCCGTCGCTGAAAGAACTCGCGCGTGAGGAGGGGGAAGCCGGCCGCCGGAAGATCGGGATGTACACGCGGTACCTCACCGTCGTCTTGACAGTCGTCCAGGCAACGGGGAGCATCGTAGGCCTGCGGACTGTCCTAGTGGACTCGCGGCCGCTGACGATGGCCTTAATCGTCGCCACCATCACTGCGGGGACCATGCTCCTGATGTGGATGGGCGAGCTCATGACCGAGCATGGGGTTGGGAACGGGGTCTCGCTCATCATTTTTGGTGGGATCGTCGCCCGGCTCCCGTTTCAGGCGGCTCAGTCCATCGGGCTTGCCGGCGTCGGGGAACGGAGCCCGTTTGCCTTCGTCTTCGACCTCGTCTTCGTCTTGCTCACGATCGTCGCGGTCATCGCGGTGACCCAGGCGGTCCGGAAGATCCCCGTCCAGTATGCCAAACGGGTGGTCGGCCGCCGGGTGTATGGCGGACAGGCGACGCACCTCCCTCTCAAGCTCATCCAAGCCGGTGTGATTCCGATCATCTTTGCGGTCTCGGTCTTGCAGTTTCCAAGGACTATTGCGCAGTTCACCCACTATGGGCCGATCGAGCGGTTCGCGACGGTCGTTCAGGTGGGGCAACCGTTTGGGGACGTGCTCTATGCGGTCTTGATCGTGCTGTTCACGTTCTTCTACACGGCAGTGAGTTTCGACCCCCACGATATCGCCGAGAACATCAAGAAGTATGGCGGCTTTATCCCGGGGATGCGCCCGGGCAAACCGACCGCCGAGTACTTGACGCGGGTAACAGACCGGCTCACGTTCGTGGGGGGGCTGGTGCTCGCCGCCGTCGCGGTCGTGCCACTCTACCTCTCCGCACTCGTCCGGGGCACGGGGTTCTTCACGATCTATCTCGCCGGGACCTCGGTCCTCATCGTCGTCGGCGTTGCCCTGGAGACCATGAAGCAGATTGAGGCGTTCGTGCTCATGCGGCACTACGAAGGGTTCATGAGGTAGCGCCAGTGAACCTGATCTTGCTCGGTCCACCGGGCGCCGGGAAAGGGACGCAAGCGCGCTTGCTCCAAGAACGGGAGCACATCCCTCAGATCGCCACGGGGGACATCCTGCGTCGCGCGATCGTCCAGGAGTCGCCGTTGGGGCAGATCGCGCGGGCGTACGTTGATCGGGGGGCCTTGGTCCCCGACGAGGTCATGATTGGGAGCATCGAGGAACGGCTCACGCAGCCCGACGTGCAACGCGGCTTTGTCCTCGATGGGTTTCCGCGCACGCTGCCGCAGGCCCACGCCCTCGCGCGGGTCTTTCGGGAACTCGACTTGCACCTCGATGCCGTCGTCTACTTCACGGCGCGCGATTCGACGATTCTTCTCCGCTTGACCGGGCGACGCGTGTGTCGGGACGCGGGACACATCTACCACATCCACTACAATCCGCCGGCGCGCGATGGGGTCTGCGATGTCGACGGGAGCCCGCTCTACCAGCGCGACGATGATCGTGAGGAGACCGTCCGGCATCGGCTGGAGGTGTACCATCGAGAAACCGAGCTAGTCGTGGATTTCTACCGCGGCCACGGCGTGTTCGAGACCCTCGACGGCGAAGCAGACGTCGAGGAGAACTACCAACGCTTGGTGGATATCGTGCGCGCGCGGAGCCGAGCCCGATGAAACCGAAGCGCGGGACCTCCACGATCGTCTTGAAGAGCCCGACCGAGATTGCGGGGATGCGCGAGGCGGGCATCTTGGCGGCAGAAGCGTTGCGCGAGGTCGCCAAGGCGGTGCGGCCGGGCGTGAGCGGGGCGGCGTTGGATCGGATCGCCGAGACCTACATCCGGGATCACGGCGCGGTCCCCTCGTTCAAGGGGTACCGCGGGTTTCCCGCGAGCATCTGTTTGTCGATCAATGCTGAGGTCGTCCACGGGATCCCTGGGAGTCGCCTCCTGCGAGAGGGGGACATCGCCTCGATTGACATGGGGGCCCGGCGAGACGGGTTCCATGGCGATACGACCGCGACCGTGCCGGTCGGGACGATTGATCCGACGCTGCACCGGTTGCTCACGGTCACGCGCGCTGCGCTCTACGATGGCATCGCGCAAGTCCGCCCGGGGCGACGGTTGGGGGATGTGGGGGCCGCGATCCAAGCGCAGGTGGAAGCCGGTGGGTTCTCGGTCGTCCGCGATTTTGCTGGGCATGGGGTGGGCCGCCTCCTCCACGAAGAGCCGCAAGTGCCGAACTTTGGGGTGCCCGGGGCGGGGATCGTCCTCGAGGAAGGGATGACGTTGGCGATCGAGCCGATGGTGAACATGGGGTCCTCCGAGGTGGTGCTGGATCCCGACGGGTGGACGGTGCGGACCAAAGATGGGAGCCCTTCCGCGCAGTTTGAACACACGGTTGCGGTCACGGCCACGGGAGTCCTCGTGTTGACGGCGATTCCCGATGGTGTAGTCTAGCAGGGTAGTGTCAAGACTTTTGTGTACTTTCATTTGAGAGAGGACGCCCCTCCCACTGAGTATTGAGATGGTGCATGACGGCATAGATGATGCGATCACAGCTCGCATCGTTGGTAAAGCATGTCATGGG